>Ga0207674_10008851_pt1 | contig 11580 bp, 13 predicted proteins | sample KBSCornC72_FD_184303 | JGI IMG/M metagenome (GOLD analysis project Ga0207674, IMG submission 184303) | Corn rhizosphere microbial communities from Kellogg Biological Station, Michigan, USA - KBS Corn C7-2 (SPAdes) (version 2) | ecosystem: Host-associated > Plants > Roots > Rhizosphere > Soil ... | reverse complement strand
AACGCAGGCGCGCGGTGATTCCCGGTCGAGCGTGCTGACTTGCCAGCCGTATTGCTGGCGTTATTCGCGGGCCAGTGCACATTTAAGGCTTTGCTTTTTAGCGGAACGGGTAATTACCGGCGTGTCGGTCGCCGATACGATCAGAAGGAGCGGGAAGCGGCTGGTTTACCGCCGTTCAGCGCCGGACCAGGACGGTCGGCGCCACCCCGGCGGGCCCGCCCCTAAGATGTCGCTATGCGCTATAGGCCCCTGGGACAGTCGGGACTGCTGGTGTCGGTCGTCGGGCTGGGTTGCAACAACTTCGGCGGGCGCCTGGACGCGGACCGGACGCGCTCGGTGGTGGACGCGGCCATCGACGTCGGGATCACCCTGTTCGACACGTCGGACACATATGGCGGGGGCGGCGGCTCGGAGCGTGCCCTGGGCGAGATCCTCGGCTCGCGCCGTGACCAGGTGGTGCTGGCCACGAAGTTCGGCGGCCGCGGCGTGGACATGGGGTACGGGCCCGCGGCGGGGGCGAAGGGCGGGCGAGCCTACATCCGCCGCGCGGTGGCCGGATCACTGCGCCGGCTGCGCACCGACTACATCGACCTGTACCAGCTGCACGTCCCTGACCTGGCGACCCCGGTCGAGGAGACCCTCGCCGCGCTGAGCGAGCTGGTCGCCGAGGGCAAGGTCAGGTACATCGGCCACTCGAACTTCTCCGGCTGGCAGCTGGCCGACGCCGCGCACCTCGCGGCGCGTCACGGCCACACCCCGTTCATCTCGGCGCAGAACCACTGGTCGCTGCTCGAGCGCCAGGCCGAGGCGGACGTCGTCCCCGCGGCGAGGCACTTCGGCCTGGGCGTGCTGCCCTACTTCCCGCTCGCCAACGGCCTGCTGACCGGCAAGGTCAGGCAGGGCCAGCCGATTCCGGCGGGGACCAGGCTGTCCGGTCGTCAGGGCTACGTGACCGACGAGAAGCTGGCCAAGGTGGAGGCGCTGATCGCCTGGGCGCAGGACCGCGGCGTCACCCTGCTGGAGACCGCGATCGGCGCCCTGGCCGCCTATCCCGGCTGCTCTTCGGTGATCGCGGGCGCGACCAGCGCCGAGCAGGTCAAGGCCAACGCGGCCGCCGTCGACTGGACCCCCACCGAGGCCGAACGGGCCGAGATCGACGCCATCGTCCCGCCGCCTCCGCCGCCCGTGCAGTAGAAGTCGATCGGCTAGCCGCCCGCGACCGCTAGCTCGTACAGGGCCGCGGCGTTCGCGCCGAGCACGGCCGAGTACGAGACCTGAGGCGTGTCGCCGCCCTGCTGGTACCCGCCGATGACGCCCAGCACCAGGCCCTGCCCGGTGGCCTGGTCGACCTCGCTCAGGAAGGGCCCGCCGCTGGTCCCGTTGGTGTAGCCGCCGCAGTCGAACTCGAGCTGGCCCGCCATCGGCTGCCTGAGCCAGTTCCGGCAGGTGACGGGCTGGTTGGTGGCGTTCGGGTAGCCGATCACCTGGACCAGCTGACGGCTGACCGGAGTGCCGGTGGCCAGCCGTTCCGCTCCCGTCACGTCCTGGACCGGCACGCTCGATCCAGGCTGGCCGACCCGCAGGAAGGCAAAATCGTCATCGTCGCTGGACGAGGATTTCCAGGCCTGGTCGACGTAGACCTTGGTTACCGTCCAGGTGCCGTACGGCCGGTCGCCGCCGTGGTAACCGGGCACGAAGTCGATGGTGCCCGACGCGCCGGTCACGCAGTGCGCGGCGGTGATCAGCAGGTCGCCAGCCGGGCTGTCGACCACGCTCGCCGTGCAGAAGTGCTGGCCGAGCCGACCCGCGGACGCGGTGAACAGCGCCCCCACCGCCGGGGTGCCGGCGAACGCCTGACCGTCTCGCGAGGGCGCGGCCAGATGCCGGACAGCTCGCACGAAGCCGGTAGCGATGTTGCTGGCGGCCCCGTTAGCGGGGGTCAGCGTGACGACCGCGCCGACGGCGAGCGCGGTGACCAGCGCCATCCTGGAAGGTGGCCAGGTGATCCAGCGGGTCCGTTTGTGCGAGCCGCTAGGGCCGGCTGGTGCGGTGTCCTTGTCGCGGACGCCTGGGTGACGCCTGGCCCGTCGCCCGGTTCCCAACAGCACCTACCCTGGTCACCTGCCCAACTTTGTCCGTGATTGAGGGTATTTGCGCACGGTATCGATACTTAATTGTGATCGACAAGGTGCGACTGTACCAGAGGCAAACTCTCCAAAGTTGGTCAGAAGTCACCCGGCTGAGCTGGGGATTCCCTGTGAGCGTGGCCTGCGCCCCCGGTTCTACCTGGGGTCGGGCCAGTCGACGTTCCGGTGCCGGCTCACCAGCGGTCGTGCACGGTGGCGCGGAAGTACTTGTCGTACAGGCCCTCGATCGCGTCGAGTTCGGCCTGCGGCAGCGGCGGCAGGCTGGCGGCCTCGGCGTTCTGCCGGGCCTGGGCGGTGTTACGGGCGCCGGGAATCACGGTTGTCACCCCGGGCTGCTGGATGACCCAGCGCAGCGCCCACTGCGCGGGAGTGCCGCCGGGCAGGCCGCCGGTAATGGCCGCGAACTCGGCCGCCGCGTCGGCGCCCGCCTCCAGGCCCACCCCGGAGAAGGTCTCCCCGACGTCGAACGCCTCGCCGTGGGCGTTGTAGTTGCGGTGGTCGTCGGCGGCGAACGTGGTGTTCTTGGTGTACCGGCCGGAGAGCAGCCCGGACGCGAGCGGCACCCGGGCGATGATGCCGACACCCGCCGCGGCCGCCGCGGGCAGCACCTGGTCGAGCGGCTTGCGCCGGAACGCGTTCAGGATGATCTGCACGGTGGCCACGCCCGGGCGCGCGATTGCGGTCAGCGCCTGGTCGGAGGTTTCCACGCTGACCCCGTACGCCGCGATGCAGTCCTCGGACACCAGCGTGTCGAGCGCGTCGAACACGGCGTCCGAGGCGAACACCGCGGTCGGCGGGCTGTGCAGCTGGACCAGGTCCAATCGGTCCGTGCCCAGGTTGATCCGGGACCTGTCGGTCCACGCGCGGAAGTTCTCCAGCGTGTAGTGCTCTGGTACCTGCTCGACCCGGCGGCCCATCTTGGTCGCGACCATGATGCCCTGCCCGGCGTTGCCGGCCAGGAAGCGGCCGATGACGCGCTCGCTGCGTCCGTCGCCGTAGACGTCGGCCGTGTCGAAGAACGTGACCCCGGACTCAACCGCGGCCCGCAGCACCTCCATCGCGTCGGCCTCGGACACGTTCCCCCAGTCCGCGCCGAGTTGCCAGGTGCCCAGCCCGATCACAGAAACCGGCCGTCCCGTCCGGCCGAGTACCCGCTGCTCCATGATTCGCGATCCTACTAATGCCCGGCGGGACCGCCGGCGGCCGCCCGGTAAGCGCCCGGGGTAACGCCGTAGTAGCGCCGGAACCACCGGGTCAGGTGCGCCTGGTCGGCGAAGCCGGCGTCGGCCGCGACCTCGGCAGGCGCAGCGCCCGCGGACAGCAGCCGACGCGCCGTCCGCACCCGGAGCTGACGCTGATAGTCACTCGGCGAGAGCCCGTAGGCCTGGCGGAAGGCGCGGTAGGCCGCGTAGCGGCTGCAGCCCGCCGCCGCGGCCAGGTCGTCCGCGGTCAGCTCGCCGCCGCCTACCTCGCCCGCGCTGTCCTGGATGAGGTCGCGGATCCGCGCCGCCACCAGCCGGCCCGCCCAGCGCCGGGTTGACTCGCGTCCCGAGGCGTGCCTGACCAAAAGCCGCGCCGTCCCGGCGAGCCGCTCGTACCGCTCGAGTTCGCTGGTTTCGGAGTCCGGCCCGATGAGCGCCCGGTGCAGCCGGCGCACCGAGGCGGCCATCGCCGGGTCCTCGATCACCGGCGAGCGGAACAGCGGTAGCGGGGTCCCGGTCAGGGAGGCGAGGAACTCCGGCCAGATGTGCACCATCCGGTAGGTGAAGCCGCCGTCGACGGCCGCGTGCCCGTCGTGCGGGTCGTCCGGGTTGAAGGCCATGACCATGCCGCTGGCGCTCACGTGCCGCCCGTGACGGCAGGTGAAGGCCTGCGCGCCGGTCTCGGTCACCCCGAAGGAGTAGCTCTCGTGGGAGTGCCGGTGATACACGTGCGAGGTGAAGTGCGCGTGCATCGCCTCGACCGGCACGCCGTCCGCGCGCCAGTACCTGGCCCAGTCGTCCCCGGCCATGTTCCGATTATCGCGCTCCAGCGTTCAAGACGACGGGCCGCATCCCGGCCAGACTGGGCGCATGACCGTACGTTTCGACACCAAGATCGCCATCGCGGTGCGGGCTGACCTGCAGCAATGGCAGAAGCTGAACGTCACCGCGTTCCTGGCCAGCGGGATCGCCGCTAGTACCGGAGAGGTTATCGGCAAGCCGTACGAGGACGACTCGGGGAACACCTACCTGGAGCTGTTCCGGCAGCCCGTGGTGGTGTACGCGGCCGACGCCGGGACGCTCAGCCAGGCCCACCAGCGGGCGCTGACCCGTCAGCTGCCGATGGCGATCTACACCATGGACATGTTCACGACCGGCAACGACGACGACAACCGGGCCGTGGTGCGCGCGGTCCCCGCCGCCGAACTGGACTTCGCCGGCCTGGCCGTGCACGGCCCGCGCAACGCCGTCGACAAGATTTTCAAGGGCGCTACGCTGCACCCATGAGAGCAGCGCTGTACCGGGACATGGGAGAAGCAGCCGAGGTCTTCTGCGTCGAGGAGGTTGACCGGCCCGAGCCGGGACCGGGTGAGGTCCTCGTCCGCGTGCACGCCTCCGGCGTCAACCCCACCGACTACAAGGCCAGGTCCGGGGCGGTGCCGCGGCCCATCGACGACTACCAGATCCCGCACCAGGATGGCGCCGGGGTCATCGAGGCGGTCGGCGCCGGGGTGGATTCCGGCCGCGTCGGCGAGCGGGTCTGGCTGTGGCTGGCCGCGGCAGGCCGCCGCTGCGGGACCGCCGCCGAGTGGACCACGGTGCCCGCGCGGCAGGCGGTAACGCTGCCGGACGGAGCCTCGTTCGAACTGGGTGCCTCGCTGGGCGTTCCGGCCATGACCGCGCACTACTGCCTGTTCGCCGATGGGCCGGTGACCGGGCAGACGGTGCTGGTGGCCGGGGGCGCCGGCGCGGTCGGTCACTTCGCCATCGAATTGGCCAAACGGGCCGGGGCGCGTGTCGTCACGACCGTGAGCAGCCCGGACAAGGCGGCGCTGGCCGAGAAGGCGGGCGCGGACCTGGTGGTGAACTACCGCTCGCCCGACGCGGCCGATCAGGTCAGGGCGTTCGGCCCGGTGGACCGGGTCATCGAGGTGGCGCTCGGCGCCAACCTCCAGCTCGACCTCGCGACGGCCGGGCCGCATGCCACGATCGTGACCTACGCGGCCGAGCCGGCCAACCCCGAGCTGCCGGTGCGGGCCTGCATGACGGCCAACCTCACGCTCAAGTTCGTCCTGCTCTACGGGGTGGAGATGACCGCGCTCGACCAGGCCGCCGCCGACATCACCGCCGCGCTGGCCGCGGGCGAGCTCACCGGGCTGCCGGTGCGCAAATACCCGCTGGCTGACATCGCAGCGGCGCACCAGGCCGCCGAGAGCGGCACCGTCGGCAAGGTCATCGTCACCCTGTAACCGTCGGCGGGGCAGGCCAGCATGGCCGGGCGGCGTGCACTGAGGATCGGCGCGGGGGGCGGCGCCGACGGACCGGGGGAGGGGACTGCACCGGCTGGGCTCGCGGGCGGGGTCGCGGGCCGGCTGGCTTCCCCCGGGTCAGCTACTTCTTCGGGAAGACCCCGGTGTGGCCGGTTCCGCCCCAGAAGACCTTGGTGCCGACCCGGTCCTTCTGGCCACGGCCGGAGCATTTTCGACAGCGCCGGTACGAGCCCTTGTAGACGCCGCCGAAGTGCCTGCCGCTCATGTTGCAGGTAGGACACTTGCGGAGGGGATGGATACGGGTCGAGACGACGTAGCTGACCGCAATTGCGGCAATAATCAGAACCGCTACCATGCTAGGTACTCCTTACTGACCCCACCAGAACCGCCCGTAGCCCTGGTACCGCCTTTCACACGGGCCGGGTACCGCGATCCGGAGAGGGTTGGCCACCGCCGCAGCTACTGAGGTTGGATCTCACCCCCAGTATTTGCTCACTTGCACAGAGTAAACCACTCTGGCCGGATATGTGAAGTGATTTTGACACGGCGGTTACCTCAATGAGATGCGGTTATCTCATTTGAGACAGCCGCATGACGGTCGTCAGCGATATGCGCTAATGCCAAGCCTCACGGCAAGGCCGACGCCGCATAGGCTCACCACGACCCGGAATGGGCCGGCCGGGACCTTCCTGACGATCTTCGGGCCGATCCAGCCGCCCGCCAGGAAGCCCGCCGCGAGCGGCACCACCAGGGCCCACCGGACGTCGCCGAACAATGCGAAGCACGCCGCGGCCGTGGCATTCGCCATTCCGGAGACCGCGTTCTTCACGGCATTCACCGTGGCCAGTGATGCGTCAATCATCATGCTGAGCACCACGAGCAACATGACGCCCGCGGCGGCGCCGAAATACCCGACGTACATGGCCACGGCGAACAGGGCCACGACGTGGACCACCCTGTTCCCGCCGTCCGCGGACGGCGCCAGCCGTTTGATCCTGGGCTGGATGAGCAGCATCAGCGAGGCGCCGCCGATCAGCACCGGCACCACTATGGTGAAGGTTCTCGCGGGGGTCAGCAGCAGCACCGCCGCCCCGGCCGCGCCGCCCAGTGCCGTGACAGCCCCGATCCTGATCACCCGTCGGCCCTGCCCGGTCAGTTCCGGCTTCGAGCCGATCACCGATCCCGCCCCGGTGAGCACGAGCGAGACCGTGTTGGTCATGTTCGCGCTGAGCGGCGGCACCCCGAGCGCCAGTAGCGCCGGGTAGGTAACCAGCGAGGCGATGCTCACCACCGTGCTGAAAATTCCGCCGAGTGTCCCGGCGGCGAGCAGCAGGAGCGCCTCAGAGATCTTCATCCGAAGTCAGGATCCCCCAGCCCCGCCCCGCCCCGCACCCTCAGCCGGTGTGATCCCCATCGCATCCCTCGCCACCTCCGCCGCGGCGTCTCGCCTCGCAGTCTCCGCCGCCAACTCAGCCCCAGCAGCCACATTCCCAGTCAATGAACGTGGCGCTCTACCCAAAAGAATCGGTAGAACGCCACAACCACTGAATCGGCACGGCCACCCCTGGTGCCCACATGCGTGGTCTTCGTTTCGCTCAGGGCAGAGATGTTTTGAGCTCAAATGATTTGACGTAGAAATAGCTCCGGGTGAAAACTGGCGGCGTGAACGAGGCGGAATCCCCTGGAGCCAGTGAGCCTGCGGCCAGTGAGTTCGAGGCCGGCGAGCCCGTGGCGGCAGGGTGTGGGCCGGAGCGAGGGCGAGCGGGCTGGATCTGGGGCGAGCCGTCGGACGGTAACGCTGATCCGCCTGCGGACGCGCCGCTGCACGCGCTGCTGCTGGCCGCATCCCGGATCATGGGCACGTTCTACGCGGGCACCCTGGCCCAGTCCGGGCTCCGGATCAGTCCGGCCGGGCTCGGCGTGCTGCGGGTGCTGATGGCCGGGGACGGGCTCAAGTCCAGCGACGTCGCGGCGCGGGGCGGGTCGTCGCCCGGCACGCTGACCTCGGTGGTGAACACGCTGGTCCGGGAGGGATACGTCGAGCGGCGCAGCGACGAGGGGGACCGGCGCGTGGTCAGGCTGTTCGTGACCGACAAGGGCCGCCAGGTCTGCGAGGACTACATCTCGCTGGCCGGGCCGCAGTGGCGGGACGCGTTCGGCTTCGTGGATCCGGCCGACGAGCCGGTCATCCGCAAGTTCTTTACCGAAATGATCGGTCACTTCAGCGAGCTGATACGGAAGGAGCGCGGCCGGTAATGCAGGACGGCGGACGGGCAGGAAGGCCAGATCGTCAACTAAAGTTGACACTGATCGTCAGTCAACATAGGTTGACGCCATGACGGATGCGGCCGGGCTCGCGATACGCACCGAAGACTTGCGCAAGACCTATAAGTCCTCGCGCGGGGACGTGCCCGCGGTGCGCGGCATCGACCTGTCCGTCGCCTCCGGCCAGTTCTTCGGGCTGCTGGGACCCAACGGCGCGGGCAAGTCCACCACCATCGGCATGCTCACCACGCTGGTCCTGCCCACGGGCGGTCAGGCATGGGTGGCGGGCATGGACGTGGTCGCCGACCCGGTCGGCGTGAAGCGCAGGATCGGGGTGGTGACCCAGAACAACACGCTCGACATGCAGCTGACCGTGGCGGAGAACCTGGAGTTCCGCAGCCGGTTCTTCGGCCTCGGACTGCGCGAGGCCGCGCGCCGCGCCGACCAGCTGCTCGAGGTGTTCGGGCTCGCCGACCGGCGCAAGGCGATGTCCACCGACCTGTCCGGCGGGCAGGCCAAGCGGCTGCTGATCGCGCGGGCCCTGGTGCACCGGCCGGACGTGCTCTTCCTGGACGAGCCGACCGCGGGGCTCGACCCGCAGACCAGGGCCAACCTCTGGGACATCCTGCGGGTGCTGCACGCCGAGGGGCAGACGATCCTGCTGACCACGCACTACATGGAGGAAGCCGAGGCACTGTGCGAGCAGGTCTCGGTCGTCGACCACGGCGAGGTACTCGCCTCGGGCACCGTGAACGAGCTCAAGGCGGGCACGGGCGCCGAGACGGTCATCACGGTCCGGTACGACGAGCCGGTCCCTGACGGCATGGCCGAGCACGCCGGCCTGGGCCGCCGGGCCGGCGTCAGCAAGGTGGAGGCCGACGGCGACCAGGTCCGGGTCTTCACTCGCGAGCCCGACGGCGTGCTCGGCGAGCTGGTGACGGCCGGCTCGGCCGCCGGGCTGAGCGTGCTGGATGCTACCCAGCTCAAGCCGAGCCTGGAGACAGTCTTCCTCACCCTGACCGGACGGGAGTACCGCGAGTGACCACCATCAAGGAAGCTCCGCCACAGGCGGCGGAGCAGGCCGGCGCGCCCTCGCCAGCACAGATCGCGGCCCTGATCGACCAGGCGCCCACGCCGCGGCCCACGCTGCTCAGGACGTTCAACGCCATGATGGCGCGGGAGTTCCGGGTGCTGCGGCGCAACGCCATCGCCACCTTCACCCGGGCGGTCATGCAGCCGCTGCTGTTCGTCTTCGTCTTCGCCTACGTGTTCCCGAAGATCGGCGGCGGCTTCAACCTCGGCGGTGCCGCCGCGGCGGGCAGCGTCAACTTCGCCACCATCCTGGTGCCCGGCCTGATGGCCTCCATGCTGCTCATGCAGGGCATCATGGCGGTGACGTTCCCGCTGGTCATGGAGTTCTCCTGGCAGCGCACGATCGAGGACAGGGCGCTGGCCCCGGTGCCGATCAGTGTGCTGGCGATCCAGAAGATCTCGGCCGGCGCGGTCCAGTCGTTTCTCGGCGCGCTGATCGTGTTCCCGATCGTGCTGCTGGTGCACGCGTCGGGTCAGGCGCCGAGCGTGGACGTGACCAACTGGGCGCTGTTCGCGGTGATCCTGGTCTTCGCGTCGCTGCTCACCTCGGCGCTCGGGCTCCTGCTGGGCACGATCATGGACCCGCGCAAGATGCAGATGCTGTTCGCGGTGATCCTGCTGCCCGCCACCATGCTCGGCTGCGTCTATTACCCGTGGTCGGCGCTGCACCACATCCGGTGGCTGCAGATCCTGGTGCTGATCAACCCGATGGTGTACATGTCCGAAGGGCTGCGGGCCGTGCTGACCCCGACGCTCCCGCACATGCCGATGTGGGGCGTGCTGCTCGCGCTCGTCGGCGGCACGGTGGTCTTCGGTTACCTGGGCACCCGGACCTTCACCAAGCGGGTCCTGAACTAAGGCCCAGATCACGGGGCCGAAGGGGATACGGGGGCCCCCTTCGGCCCCGGCTAGCACCCACTATCCTCGCGGGAATACCGCTTAACCGCAGAGTGCTGTTAGGGTTAGTAGCTGACCAGCTCGGTACCTGAGGTGCCGGGCGCGCAAAGCGGAGGACCACCTCCCACCCAGTCAGTCCGGAATAGGGCAGGCGGGTATGGCCAGACGCCCCGGCGGCGGTGCGCGTGAGAACGCGCATGGACGCCGGAGCATCTGCTGGCACGGCGCACTCCCGAATGGGGGTGGCGCCGTTGTCGTGGTTGCCCCGCTGAGCGCATCGCTCGCGGGGTTTTCTCGTGTCCGGGGTTCCGTACCCTGGCTCACGAGAGGATTCCCGGGCCTGGTCGGCAGCAGCCGCTGCCGGAGGCGCCGGCGGCGGAGATGAGGCTCAAGGAGGTCACATCAGCACCGAAGCACGTATCAACGAGCGCATCCGTTCTCCCGAAGTCCGGCTCGTCGGGCCGAAGGGAGAGCAGATCGGGATCGTCTCGATCAACGACGCACTCAAGCTGGCTCAGGAAGCCGATCTCGACCTAGTCGAGGTTGCCCCTACTGCGCGGCCGCCGGTCGCCAAGCTCATGGACTACGGAAAGTTCAAGTACGAGTCCGCGGTCAAGGCCAGGGAATCGCGCAAGAACCAGACGCAGACGATCGTCAAGGAGATCAAGCTCCGCCCGAAGATCGACCCGCACGACTACGGCACCAAGAAGGGCCACGTCGAGCGGTTCCTCAAGGCGGGGGACAAGGTCAAGGTGACGATCATGTTCCGCGGTCGCGAGCAGTCCCGTCCAGAACTTGGCTTCCGGTTGCTGCAGAAGCTGGCTGACGACGTCACCGAGCTCGGTTTCGTCGAGTCGCAGCCCAAGCAGGACGGCCGGAACATGATCATGGTGATCGGCCCGCACAAGCGAGCGCCCGAGCGCAAGGCGGAGGCTAAGCCCGCGCAGTCGCGACCGGTGCCGAGCCCGCGCAGCGAGGCCTCCACCGAGGCCCCTGCGGCCGAGCCTGCGGCCGAGGCCCCAGCACCGGCGCCGACCGACGCGTAGAGGTTTACCCCGGCAACGGGGAAGGGCGGAGCGGCCCCGCACGGCAGTGCGGGGCCGCTCCGCGAGGCAATGCTGCCTCCGGGCGGCAAGGAACTAGGAGACGACGGCGACCATGCCGAAGATGAAGACGCACAGCGGCGCCGCCAAGCGGTTCAAGCTCACCGGCACCGGCAAGGTGATGCGGTTGCGTGCCAACCGGCAGCACCTGTTCGAGCACAAGTCCTCGCGGGTGACGCGCCGCCTCGCCGGCGAGGTCCAGATGGCCAAGGCCGACGTCCGCGAGATCAAGCGACTGCTCGGCAAGTGAGCTCTTCTTCCTGACATGGACCCGCAGGCCAGGCCTGCAGGCCGGGACAGGAGACGAGTTCAGCAGCCCAAAGGCCAGCTCGGCCGAGTCTAGTAACCGCAGCCCAAAGGGAGATTGAACGATGGCACGCGTCAAGCGCTCGCTTAACGCCAAGAAGAAGCGCAGGGTTGTCCTCGAGCGGGCGAAGGGCTACCGCGGCCAGCGGTCCCGGCTCTACCGCAAGGCCAAGGAGCAGGTCCTCCACTCGATGACCTACGCCTACCGCGACCGCAAGGACCGCAAGGGCAACTTCCGCCGGCTCTGGATCCAGCGCATCAACGCAGCCGCGCGGGCGAACGGGCTGACCTACAACCG
>Ga0207674_10008850_pt1 | contig 11581 bp, 11 predicted proteins | sample KBSCornC72_FD_184303 | JGI IMG/M metagenome (GOLD analysis project Ga0207674, IMG submission 184303) | Corn rhizosphere microbial communities from Kellogg Biological Station, Michigan, USA - KBS Corn C7-2 (SPAdes) (version 2) | ecosystem: Host-associated > Plants > Roots > Rhizosphere > Soil ... | reverse complement strand
CCGCCGGTCGAGGCCTACGTGCGCGTGATCGACGAACCGGTAATGCGGCTCGTGAGCGTGGACCTGGGCGCCAAGGCCGACATCACGAGCCTCGCCGACGTGTTCGATTTCGCGAAGGACTATCTCGGCCTGCTCAAGGCGGCGGTGATCGCGGCCGGCATCGTACCGCCGGGGCTGGAAGGATCCGGGCGACGCACGGTCGCCCTGGAAGGATCAATCCTGCGGCTGCAGGTTCACCGCACTGATGCGGCCGTTGCGGCCGGTCTCGAGCTCGTAGCTCAGGCGCTGATTCTGGTCGAGCGAGACCAAGCCGGCGCCCTGTACAGCACTGATATGGACGAAGGCGTCATTGCCGCCATCATCGGGCGCGATAAAGCCGTAGCCCTTGTCATTGTTGAAAAATTTCACGGTGCCGACGGGCATTTCGTCTTCCTTCGGATGCGGCGGCCCGAACGCCGGGCTGCCTCGTGCGTGCCAAGGGGCGAAAAGAAGGAAGAAGGGCCGCAAAGCGCCAAAAACCATCGATTTGCGACTGGTAGCCGTGCTGCCATAGGCGCCTTGGCGGGAAAAGCATAGCGCCGGGGACGGACGCGGCCCGGATCGTGGCGAAGCGAGCCAGGTATCGAGCGACACCGGCGGCGGATGCGTGCTAGGCTGGCCCCAGGCCGACCCGGCCCGCGCGACAAGGCCGCGCCTCGGAGAAATATCCCATGTCACGCGCGCTGAACCTCGACGCCTCGCAAGAGGACGTGCTCGCCATCTGTGAGCGAAACAAGGCGCCGATCACGCAGATCGAGATATTGGCGTCGGGCGGCACGCGCGTCGTGTTGAAGAGTCCCGACGATGCCGCGATCATCGGCCGGCATTACAAGGGCCGCGTCATCGACGGGCCGGTCCAGCGGATTCCGGGACGGCTCAGCCACCAGGGCTGAGCCGACGGGCGGCCGACCGCCCAACCAAGCCGGGCCATCCCGCCACCCGGCTCAAACCTCATCAAGGACGGTATGCTCCGCAGTGTGTAGCGTTTGCGGGGCAGGCCCGTCATGCCGGTCGGCCGCGCCCTGCAAGGCCGCGGCAAGGTCCGCCAGGCCGAAGGGCTTGTTGAGTCGGGGCAGGCCTTCGATCGGGTCGGCCGCTCCGGTATAGCCCGAAATCAGCAGGATCGGCAGGTCGCCCCGAAGCTCCCGCACGCGCGCGGCGAATTCCGCGCCGTCCATCCGCGGCATCTTATAGTCGGTCACGACCGCATCGATGTCCGGCGTGTTGCCCACGATCGCCAGCGCCTCGGCGCCGCCTTCGGCCTCGATCACGCGGTGACCGAGCGCGCGCAGCATCTCGCCGATGCCGCGGCGGACGAGTTCTTCGTCATCGACCACCAGGACCAGCAAGGGACGCCCCGGCAAAAGGTCGGCCGCGCCGACCGACGGGGCGACGTCGGGCAAGGCGTCCGTCGCCGGCAGATAGAGGTCGGCACGCGTCCCCTCGCCCGGGACGCTGGAGAGCATGAACGCCCCGCCCAGCTGGGCGGTGAGCCCATGCACCATGGACAGGCCCAGCCCCGTGCCGCGGCCCACCTCCTTGGTCGAAAAGAAGGGTTCGACCGCATGCGCCAGCGTCCGGCTATCCATTCCCGTACCGGTGTCGATCACCGACAGGCGGACGTACCGGCCGGCGGCCAACCGCGGATCCGAACCGGGCGGGAGCAGGATCGGCTCGACCGCGATCGTCAGCAGCCCGCCATCAGGCATCGCGTCGCGCGCGTTGACGCAGAGATTGAGGATGGCGAGTTCGAGCTGATTGGGGTCGGCCAGTGCGGGGGGCAAATCCTCGGCGCAGGTCAATTGGAGCTCGATGGTCGAGCCGACCGAGCTTGCGATGAGGTCGCGCATGCCATGGACCAGCCCGGCAATGTCGACCGGGGCGCTGCGCAATTCCTGGCGCCGTGCGAAACCGAGCAGCCTTTGCACCAAGGTCTTGGCGCGCTCGCCCGACTGCAGCGCGTTGGCGATCCAGCGCGCGGTGCGGCTGTCGGCCCCATCCATCTTGCGCTGAAGCAGATCGAGCGCGCCGATAATGGGCGTAAGCAGATTGTTGAAATCATGCGCGACCCCGCCGGTCAGCTGCCCGATCGTCTCCAGTTTCTGCGCTTCGTGGAGCTGTTCGACCGCGGCCCGATGTTCGGCCGTGCGCTGCTCGACGCGCTGTTCCAGGTCGGCGGCGAGCGCGTGCAGCTCCTCCAGCCGCGCCCGCGCGTCATATTGACGCTGCCGCCCACGGCGCGCCGATCGCGCGAGGCTGAGCAAGGTGGTGGGATGGAACGGGCGTTCGAGGAAGGTGACGTTGCCGAGCGTGTCGAGATAACGACGCGCCGCCGGATTGCGTTCGAGCCCGCCACCACGCTGCGTGAGCAGGATGAACGGGAAATCCGACCATTCGGGTTGCTTGCCGATCCAGCCGGCAAGCGGGGCGAGATTGGCGGTGCGCAGCGCCTCCTCGGCGACTAGGCCGAAGCCCGCGCCTTTGTCCATCTCCGCCACCATCTCGTCGATCGAACGGCAGGCAAATGTGTTGAAACCGGCCTCGGCGAGCATCGCCGCGGCCACCTCGGCATCCCGACCGAGCGGCGCGAGGATCAGCGCCCGTTCGGACAGGTGCGGGATCAAACGAGCGTTTCCTCCATCAGCCTTTCGGGGCGGCCGGTCATGCTCGGCACGCCGCGCAGCACGCCCTGGAATTCATGCAGCGGCGGGCCGACCGTGATGCCGCGCCGGTCGATCCGATATTCGCGGATCGTGTCCTCGTGCGCGCCGGTACGCTTCTTGATGACCGAAATCGCGCGACGCACCCGGCCCGCCGCCTCGAAATAACGCAGCAGGATCACCGTATCGGCCAGATAGGTGACGTCGACCGGGGCCTTCATGTCGCCGACCAGTCCGTGCTGCGCGACGGTGAGGAAGGTCGAGGCGCCCTGGCGATTCAGATATTGCAGCAGCTCGTGCATGTGCAGGATCAGCGCCTGCTCGCCCGGCATCGCCGCCTGATAGCCGTTGAGGCTGTCGATCACGACCGTCCGCGCGTCGTGGATCTCGACGCAGCGCCGGACGCGTTCGGAAAATTCGCCGGGCGTGAGCTCGGCCGCATCGACCTGTTGGATGGTGAGCTGATCGGCGTCGACCATCTTCTGCAGATCGATGCCCAGTTCGCGCGCGCGGTTGAACAGCAGGCCCAGTTCCTCGTCGAAGACGAACATCGCCGCGCGCTCGCCGCGTTCGAGCGCGCTTGCGACGAAGGTGAGCGTGAGCAGCGACTTGCCCGTCCCCGCTGGCCCCAGGATGAGCGTGCTCGACCCGCGGTGCAGCCCGCCGCCGAGCAACGCGTTGAGCTCGTCCGGCTTCGCCGTGACCGGGCTGCGATCGAAAGCGCCTTTATGCTCGGCCGAGACCAGCCGCGGGAAGACGCGCACGCCGCCCGATTCGATCACGAAATCGTGATAGCCGCCGCGATAGGGCTGGCCGCGATATTTGGCGATGCGCGTGCGCCGCCGCTCCGCGCCATAATCGGGGGCGAGCTCGTCGAGATGGATCACGCCATGCGCGATGCTGTGCATCGTCTTGTCGTTGGTGTCGGCGGTGAGATCGTCGAGCATCAGCACGGTCGAGCCGTGGCGCGAGAAATAATGTTTGAGCGCGAGCGTCTGGCGCCGGAAGCGGAGCGGGCTCTGCGCGAGCAGCAGGATTTCGGACAGGCTGTCGAGCACCACCCGATCGGGTTTCACCCGCTCGAAAATCTCGAAGATGCGGCGCGTCGTCTCGCCCAGCTCCAGGTCCGACGAATAGAGCAGGCTTTGCTGCTGGTCCTCGTCGAGCAGGTTTTCGGGTGGGATCAGCTCGAAGATATCGATGCCCTCCAGATCCCAGCCATGCGATTCCGCGCCCGCGCGGAACTCCTTCTCGGTCTCGGACAAGGTGATGTAGAGCCCACGCTCGCCCTGCGCCGCACCCTCGATCAGGAACTGGGTGGCGATCGTGGTCTTGCCGGTGCCGGGACTGCCCTCCAGCAGGAACAGGTGCCCGCGCTTCAGGCCCCCACCGGTAATATCATCAAGCCCCGCTATGCCGAATGCGGCCTTTTCCGTCGACACTGCCATGCAGCCTCATTGATTTGTCAGGAGGCAGGAACGTTACGGCTGGGCAATTTGATCCGCATTGATCGGCATCAGTCCAAAGTACGACCGCGGAGCGGCGGAAGCCGCGACGAGCGGAGCCGTAGAGATAATCGGGCCGCCCTCGCAGACCCTGCCGTCATTCCCGCCCTTCGACTGCCTGCAAGGCAGGCGCTCAGGATAAACTTCAGCCCGCGGCTGAAGGCGGGAAACCACCGGGAGGCCTGCGCCCAGCCACTGAGTGGATCCCGGCCTGCGCCGGGATGACGAGTGGGGGAACCGCGCCACCCACTCCACGCCAGCCGGAAAAACCCTCACCGATCCGTGAACTTCTTGACCTTGTTGGGCAAATCCTTGCCCTTGGTCCGGCGCGAGGGCGTCTGGATCGGATTCTTCTTCTTCCATTCGGCCCAGGTCATCGGCCCGTCGGGTGTCTGGATGATATCGTCGTCGACCATTGCGCGCTCCCTTGCGCCTGACACCGCTACAACCGCTGAATAGGCCTTTCGCCGCCTCCCTCAACCATCAAGCTGGTCCTCCGTCACCCCGGACAGGGTTCCAGCAAAATGGCATTTTGCTGGGGTCCCGTGTTCCGGGGTTCACTCCTCGACGAGGGATTCCCTTGTGGCTCTGTGGATGCCGGAACAAGTCCAGCATGACGATAAAAGAGGGGTAGGGACAATCACTCTACCAGCGCCAAAGCCCCTTCCCCGCACGCCCCCCAACGTCCACACCCCGACCCATGATCGATTGTCTCATCGTCGGTGGCGGCCCCGCCGGGCTGACCGCCGCCATCTATCTCGCGCGCTTCCATCTGCAGGTGGTGGTGATCGACGGCGGCAACAGCCGTGCAGCGCGCATCCCCAAGACGCGCAACCATGCCGGCTTTCCGGAAGGGATTACCGGCCCCAACCTGCTGCGGCGGATGAGCCAGCAGGCGCGCATCTACGGCGCGCGCGTGATCGAGGCGACGGTCGACGCCATCATCCCCGAAGGCGCCGATTCAGGGGACGGCTTCCTCGCGAGCGGCAGCTTCGGGGAGCTGCGCGCGCGATCCGTGCTGCTCGCGACCGGCGTGATCAACAACCGCCCCGACATGCCCGACGATCTGCACGACTCCGCACTTTCACGCGGGCTGATCCGCTATTGCCCGATCTGCGACGGCTATGAGGTGACCGACCTGCCCGTCGGCATCATCGGCACGGGTGAACGTGGCCTGGGCGAGGCCCTGTTCCTGCGCGGCTATACCGCCGATCTGACCCTGATCGCGCCTGGCGCGGCGCACGAGCTAGATGAGCGCCAGCGCGCCGAACTCGCCGAGGCCGGTGTACGTCTGGTGGATGGGCCGACCGGCGCGTTCGAGCTGGGCGAGGACCGGATCCGGATGGACAGCGCCGCGGGCATATTGACCTTCGCCAGCCTCTATCCCGCGCTCGGCTCGGCGATCCGGTCCGAACTCGCCGTCGCGCTCGGCGCGGAAACCTCGGCCGATGGCTGCCTGCTGGTCGATGCGCATCAGCGCACCAGCGTCGCCGGCCTCTATGCCGCGGGCGACGTGGTGAAGGGGCTAGACCAGATCAGCCACGCCATGGGCGAGGGCGGAGTCGCGGCGACGACGATGCGCAACGACCTGGCGAAGCGGCACCCACTCCGGCGGTGAGCCGGATCGGCTATGCCAGGAGCGGAGCCGCCTTGGCGGGAGTGCGGCAACCTTGGTTCGATCTACGCCCAAAAACAAAAGCGCCGTCGAGCTGAAGCTCGACGACGCCTTCGCTTCTTCACGGCAAAGCGCTTATGCGAAGCTGACGCGGCTATGCTTGCGACGCAGCGCACCGCCGATCAGCCCGAAGCCGCCGAGCATCATTGCCCAGCTCGCGGGCTCCGGCGCGCTGGACGTTTCGGCGACCTTGGTCGCGGGAATGTCGGCGTCCCATTCATAGCCGCCGCTGTCATTGCCGAGAAAGCCGACGAAACCGCCCGTCAGATTGCTGCTTGGGCTAAACCAGAGACTGATGTGGTGCGCCCCCGCATCGGCCGTGAACGTATAAGCCGACTCGCCATCGTAACTATCATCATAGTCGTACGAGAAAGGGCCGCTGCCGAAGAATAGCAGAGATCCGGTATTGCCGACGGCGACATCGCCGATGTCCCATTCTCCGGTCATCCCGGTCGCGTAGCCAGAGGTCGCGACGCCGGTGAACTTGGCATTGGTCAGAGCCGTGTCGGTCTCGATCTGGAAAAACGAAGTATCCCAATTATACCCATCATACCCCGCATAGATCGAGACATGCTGAGCCATGGCCGGCATTGCGCTGGCGGCAGCCACGAGGGCCGCAATAATCCTCTTCCTCATCTTCTATTTCCCCCAAACAGGCGGAGATATTCCGCCGCAACAGGCTCCGCCCCTGATCGCGTCCAGGAGATCGCCTGATTCTGGAGGTTAACCGTGCATTAACGTCGCAGCAAGCGCCAAAGTAACGATCCGCGTCTGGATCTGAATATTAACCATCTTTTCAGTCCTGCTCGCGACCAATAGTGGCGGCAGAGACAAAGCGGCTACCCTCATCGCGTAGAACTAAAAGAGTAAGTCATTAACCTTTTGAGATACCGGTGGGCACCGCAAGGGAGGCCGACCTGGCCGCTCCGCGTCTGGAAAACACCTTCTACCGAGCTCGGCAGACCAAACATCAACAGGGAGCCGAACGGCAGCTTTTCAACCTCTTGGTCGTTCACCGGTCAGGCCAATAGCAGGCGTTTATGGGTTCACGACGGACGCCCCGCCGACCTGCGTCGTCGTGAAGCGCCCCGCTTTATAGGCGTACCACAGCACCACCAGCCCGACCGTGAAGCAGACCACCAAAGCGGGAAAAGAGGCTTCCGGCCCGAACGCCCCGCCGCCCGCCCAGGCCGGCGCGCCGGACGTAACCGTGCTGCGGCTCAAGGCCGTGCCGAAGCTGGTGCCCGACACCGCCGCGCCGAACACATAGCCTTGCGTGAAATTCCAGGCGGCATGGACGCCGATCGACATCCACAGCCGGCCGGTGAGGGCATAGAAAGCGCCGAGCATCACCCCCGCCTCCAGCGCGATGCAGATGCCGGCGAACAGCGTCGCGCCCGGATTGGTGAGGTGCGCCCCGCCGAAAAAGAGCGCGGAGACGGCGAAGGCCGCGACCGGCCCGAAGGCGCGCCACAACAGGCGCAGCATGATCGCGCGGACCAATATCTCCTCGCCGACCCCGGCCTGGATCGAGATGCCGGCCGCTTTCCAGGCAGGCGCAAGCCCGTGCCATTCGATCCGGTAGAGCTTTGCCGCCACCAGAATCCCCATCACGCAGGCGAACATGGCGGCGCCGATGGCGAGTCCGACCAGCAACTGCGGAAGCGCGGCCGGCTTGAGCTCGTCCGCCAGCCGATCCTCGCCCAGCCTGACGAACAGGAGATAAGCGCCGAGCGCGATCAGTGCGGCGCCCACGTTGAGCATGAAGGATATGCGGGGATCCTTGGGCAACAGCGGCCCGAGCGCGCGTCCCGCGGGGGCGAAGGCGAAGAGGACGAGGAAGAAGAGGACGACCATCCAGGCGCAGGCACGCAGCCACAGCAGCTTGCCCGGCGCGAGGATGCGGCGATCACCCAGCGTGATCGGCACCGTCGCGAGAATCTGATTGGTCATGAGTTTGGGTTCCCCTGGATGTTCCGACCGTACGAGCTGCCGATCGGTGTGGCTTCGCAAAAAGCGGTAGCAAGGGCTGTGCCACCACAGGTCCCCTTCACGGGGACGCCGCTTGGGCGCTTTTGCGAGCGTGGGCTTTGCCAACACTTGGCGTGTTGAGCCGGGGTTTGGGGGGCGGCCGAACCGGATGGCGGCCGCTTCAGCGGATGCGGGTGAAGTCCTTGCGATCGATCAACCGCTCCTTGCCGCCGGGCGGCGTGAAGTAGATTTCCATGCGGTGATGATCATTGTCGACGATGGTGATGACGGTGCGTTGCCGCATCGTCTTGCCGACATAGGCCTCACCGAGCAGGCCCTGATCGGTGAAGCTGCCATACAGGACGGCAGGAAAGTGCGGGCCGGATTCGGGCTTGCCCTGGTAGATCATCATCATCGAGTTGAGCCCGTCCTGCGTGACCCACTCGTAGCGCTGGTCCATGTTGCTGTAGCCGAGCGTGCCGCGGCGATAATAAGGCTGGCCGCCGAACATGCCCTTGGTCTCGTCCGCCAGGAAGCGGCCGCCCGCGACATAGGCGCGGTGCGTGCGTATGTCGGTGGAGACGACCGGCTTTTCGGGCGTGCCGAGTGCTGCGAACAGGCTCATCTTCACGCGCCAATCGCCGACCAAAGGCTTCATCGCCGCCTGCCCCGCGCCCGGCAGGCCGCGCGTCACAAAGGGCGGCGGCGCCTTTTGCGGCGGCTGGGCCGGAGCCGCCGTGCCGAGCACCAGCGCGGCTGCGGCCAGGCCGGCGGACAAGGATCGCGGGAAGATCGTCTGCATGTCGCCATCCCCAAATGGTGCCGGACGTAAACGGTCCGGTCCGGCATAGTTCCGGTTCAGGCGCGGTGGCAATGACCGCGGGGGTCATGCATCACGCCGCCCAATCTGATCCCGCCCTTGTCCCCGTCATCGCGAGGCGCGAAGCGCCGTGGCGATCCAGGCCCGCCGGACCGGATTGCCGCGCCCCTGCGGGGCTCGCAATGACGGGTTTCAAGCATCGGATTCCGACCGCTCGCGGACCCGCGCCGCCTCACCTCACAGGTGGATATGGAGCTTGATCCGATCGAACACCGATCGCAGGAACCCATCGAAGCCCCTGTGGCCCGCATCCGGATCGACCATGCGCGGCACGATGACGCGCGCCGGGCGGGCGCCGACCGCGTCGGCGGTGAAGCGGCGCCAGATGCTCGCCGGCAGCCCGCCGCCCGCGACGCCGGGCAAAGGCTGATTGTCATCGCGGCCGACCCACACCGCCGTCACCAGCCCGCCCGCGAAACCCACGAACAGCGCGTCGCGATTGTCCTGCGAGGTGCCGGTCTTGCCATAGGTATGGACGTTGAGCGCGGCGGCGCGCCCGGTGCCGCTGTTCACCACGGTCGACAGCAGATCGAGCAGCATCGCGCGCTCGCGATCGTCCATGCGGTGCGGCGCATCCGCCAGCGCCCGCTGCTTCGCTTGTTCGGGCAGGCCATAAGGCCGCACCGGATAGACGCCGCCCGCGACCGCGGCATAAGCGCTGGCGAGCTCGAGCAGGTTGGTGCCCGACGTGCCCAACGCGATGCCGGGCTCGGCGTTGAGCGGGCTCTGTATCCCCAGATCCTGCGCGGCGCGCACCACCGCCGCCGGCCCGACCCTTTGCGTCAGCCGCACCGCGGCGACATTGCTCGAATGCGCAAAAGCCTCGCGCAGCGTGATCGTGCCGCGATAGCGCCCGTCGGCGTTGCGCGGTGACCAATTGTCGATCGTGATCGGCCGATCCTCGACCATATCGTCGGGCGTCATCCCCGCGCGCAACGCCGCCAGATAGACGAACAATTTGAAGGTCGATCCCGGCTGCCGCCGCGCCTGCACCGCGCGGTTGAAGCTGCTCTTGGCATAATCGCGCCCGCCCACCATCGCGACCACGCGCCCGTCCGGCCGCATCGCCACCAAAGCGACCTGCGCGCCGGCCGGGCGAACCTGCCCGACCGCATGTTCGGCAAGCCGCTGCAGCCGTGCGTCGAGCGTGGTGCGGGCCGTCGTCGCGGCGAAATCATCGTCGGCATGCCCCCGCACCGCCGGCATCACCCAATCGCTGAAATAGGTCGCCTGCGTCGGTTCGGGCGCGGGCTTGAGCCGCAGCGTCGCAGGCGATGCGCGCGCCGCCTCTACGGGCGTGAGGAACCCCGCCTCCTTCATCGCCGCCACCACCAGCGCCGCGCGTTGCTGCGCGCCCGCCAGATTGGCGCTCGGCGCCAGGCGCGATGGCGCCTTCATCAGACCCGCGAGCAACGCCGCCTCGCTGACCGTCAGCGCCTCGGGCCGCTTGCTGAAATAATGGCGCGCGGCGGCGCGCAGGCCATAGACATTGTCGCCGAAATAGACGTCGGACAGGTAGCGCGAGAGGATCTGGTCCTTGGTCAGCCAGGCCTCCAGCCACATCGCGATCAGCGCCTCGCGCAGCTTGCGCCCGGCGGTGCGATCGGAACTGAGATAGACCAGCTTGGCCAGCTGCTGCGTGATGGTGCTGCCGCCCTCCTCCATCCGGCCGGCGCGCAGATCATGCCAGGCCGCGCGCCCGATGCCGCGCGGGTCCACCCCGATATGATGGTAGAAGCGCCGATCCTCGATCGCGAGGAAGGCCTCGCTCACATGATCGGGCAGCCGGCGGACGTCGACCGGGCTGTCGGTGACGGCACCCCGCCGCGAGATCAGGCTGCCGTTCGACGCCAGCAGAGTGACGCTGGGCGGCGCGATCGGCCGCAACGTCCGCGACGGCGGCGCGGCGATCGCCAGCCAGGTGACGGTCCCGAGAAAGAGCAGCAACAGGATTGAGAGGATCCAACCCGCGATCCTCCACCGGCTCAACCGGCGCTTGGAAGGCGGCGGGACGGGAGGTTGCGCGACCTCGACGGGCGAGTCCTGCGGGACCCCAATATTGGCGGCGACATCGTCGCGCACGTCATCGAAGGGGGACTGGAACATCGGACTGTATTATAGGGGCAAAACACGTCGGGAGAAAGTGGCGGCGTGCGCTATCGTCCCGTTGCGCAGCCGATGTCGTGGCTGGTCCCCGCACCGGGCCTGCATCGGCGCATGGGGCGTTGGGTCGCTATCCAAGGAAAATATCATGCCAGACGAAGCGAATGCCAATGAAGGCGCCGACCCCAGCGACGACATCCGCAAGCAGAATCCCGGTGGAACCACGAGCGCGGATCCGGCCGAAGGCGAAGGCAAGGGCGAGACGAAGGTGCAGGATCTGGCCAAGGCCGGGCGCACGGATTTCGATCCGAACATCGAATCGCCAGCATGAGCCTGTCCAGGGCCGTGAGTGGCCCTTGGCGCCTGTGCGCGGCCATTGCCCAGGGCGATGGACCCTCGGCCGCCCGCTCATTGTAATCCTGGGGCGGCGGCACCATATCAGGACGATCGCACCCCATGCTCTGGCGCTGGTGCGACTGAGAGATGCTTCGTGCTCCCGCGATCGATGGAGCCGAACCATGTCCGTTCACTTCCCCAATCCGATTCCCGCCGATCTCGCCGCTTTGGATGGGAAGGTGCGCCGCATGTCGGGCAAGCTCAGCTGCGACTTTGCCAATGGCCGCGTTGGCGAGCGTCATAACAGGTTCGAGCATCGCGCCCGGTTGCTCCGCCAACTGACCGCGCGCCGCGACCGCGTCGCCGCGGCAATCGCCTCGTCGGCCGTTCCGGCATGACCATCGACCCCTCC
>Ga0207674_10008847_pt1 | contig 11584 bp, 5 predicted proteins | sample KBSCornC72_FD_184303 | JGI IMG/M metagenome (GOLD analysis project Ga0207674, IMG submission 184303) | Corn rhizosphere microbial communities from Kellogg Biological Station, Michigan, USA - KBS Corn C7-2 (SPAdes) (version 2) | ecosystem: Host-associated > Plants > Roots > Rhizosphere > Soil ... | reverse complement strand
GCAAGCTCGGCGGCCAGGCGCAGGTCGAAGGCGTCGCCGGCACCTGGGCCGACCTCACCGACAACGTCAATCTGATGGCCGCGAACCTCACCGGCCAGGTGCGCAACATCGCCGAGGTCACGACCGCGGTCGCCAAAGGCGATTTGTCGAAGAAGATCACGGTCGACGTGAAGGGCGAGATCCTCGCCCTCAAGAACACCATCAACACCATGGTCGACCAATTGAACGGCTTTGCGTCGGAGGTGACCCGCGTCGCCCGCGAGGTCGGCACCGAGGGCAAGCTCGGCGGCCAGGCGCGGGTCGAAGGCGTCGCTGGCACCTGGGCCGATCTGACCGACAATGTGAACCTGATGGCCGGCAACCTGACCGGCCAGGTGCGCAACATCGCCGAGGTGACCACGGCCGTGGCCCGCGGCGACCTCAGCAAGAAGATCACCGTCGACGTCAAAGGCGAAATCCTCGAGCTCAAGAACACGATCAATGTGATGGTCGATCAGTTGAACGGTTTCGCCTCGGAAGTGACGCGCGTCGCGCGCGAGGTCGGCACCGAGGGCAAGCTCGGCGGCCAGGCGCAGGTGCCGGGCGTGGGCGGGACGTGGAAGGATTTGACCGACAACGTCAACGCCATGGCCGCGAACCTCACCGGCCAGGTGCGCAACATCGCCGACGTGACCACCGCCGTCGCGCTCGGCGATTTGTCGAAGAAGATCACGGTCGACGTGAAGGGCGAGATCCTCGAGCTGAAGAACACCATCAACACCATGGTCGACCAGCTGAACTCGTTCGCGTCCGAGGTGACGCGCGTCGCGCGCGAGGTCGGCACGGAGGGCAAGCTCGGCGGCCAGGCGCAGGTGCCGGGGGTGGCCGGAACCTGGGCGGACCTGACCGACAACGTCAATTTGATGGCCGCGAACCTCACCGGCCAGGTGCGCAACATCGCCGACGTGACCACCGCCGTCGCGCGCGGCGACCTGTCGAAGAAGATCACGGTCGACGTGAAGGGCGAGATCCTCGCCCTCAAGAACACCATCAACACGATGGTCGACCAGCTGAACGCCTTCGCCAACGAGGTGACGCGCGTCGCGGGCGAGGTCGGCACCGAGGGTAAATTGGGGGGCCAGGCGCAGGTGCCGGGGGTCGGCGGCACGTGGAAGGATTTGACCGACAACGTCAACCTGATGGCGACCCGCCTGACCAACCAGGTGCGCGGCATCGCCGAGGTCGTGACCGCGGTCGCCCAAGGCAACCTCAAGCGCAAGCTGACGGTCGACGCCAAGGGCGAGATCGCGGCGCTCGCCGACACCATCAACTTCATGATCGACACCCTGTCGACGTTCGGCGACCAGGTCACCAACATGGCCCGCGAGGTCGGGATCGAGGGCAAGCTCGGCGGTCAGGCGCGCGTCCCCGGCGCCGCCGGCCTGTGGCGCGACCTCACCGACAACGTCAACCAGCTCGCCGCCAACCTGACCAACCAGGTGCGCTCGATCGCCGAAGTGGCGACCGCGGTGACCAAGGGCGACCTCACCCGCTCGATCGCCGTCCAGGCGTCGGGCGAGATGGCTGCGCTCAAGGACACGATCAACGAGATGATCTCGAACCTCAAGGAGCAGACGCTCAAGAATGCCGAGCAGGATTGGCTCAAGACCAACCTCGCCCGCTTCTCGCGCATGCTCCAGGGCGAGCGCGACCTCGCGACGGTCTCGAACCTGATCATGTCCGAGCTCGCGCCGCTGGTGAACGCGCAATATGGCGTGTTCTACGTCACCAAGCGCGAGGAGGACGAGACCAAGCTCGAGCTGGTCGCGAGCTACGGCGCGGAAAGCGCGGACGAACTCAAGCAGCAGTTCGGCCTGCGCGAGGGGCTGATCGGGCAGGCCGCCGCGGATCGCCGGCCGATCCTGCTCAAGAAGGTCCCGCCCGAGTTCATCCGCGTCGGCTCGGGGCTCGGCCATGCCGGCCCGGCCAACGTCAACATCCTCCCCGCTTTGTTCGAGGACGAGGTCAAGGCGGTGATCGAGCTCGCCTCGTTCAGCGAGTTCAACGAGACCCACCAGAACTTCCTCGACCAGCTGATGGAATCGGTCGGCATCGTGTTGAACACGATCGCCGCGACGATGCGCACCGAGGGCCTCCTGAAGCAGTCGCAGCTGCTCACCCAGGAGCTGCAGGCGCGCCAGACCGAGCTCACCCGCAAGCAGCAGGAGCTACACGCGACCAACGAGGAGCTGCAGGAGAAAGCGCAGCTGCTCGAGAATGAGAAGAAGCAGGTCGAGGCGAAGAATCTCGAGATCGAGATGGCCCGCCGCGCGCTCGAGGAGAAGGCCGAGCAGCTGGCGCTGACCTCCAAGTACAAGTCGGAGTTCCTGGCCAACATGAGCCACGAGCTGCGGACCCCGCTCAACTCGCTGCTGATCCTGTCCAAGCTGCTGGCCGACAACGCCCAGGGCAACCTCAACGACAAGCAGGTCGAGTTCGCCCGGACCATCAACTCGGCCGGCTCCGACCTGCTGAATCTAATCAACGACATCCTCGACCTGTCGAAGGTCGAGTCGGGCACGGTGACGATCGAGGTCGGCGACATGCCGATGCAGCATCTGAAGCAGCACATGGAACGGACGTTCCGCCAGCTGGCGACCGACAAGGCCCTCGATTTCAAGGTCAAGTTCGACGCCAAGCTGCCCGAGACCATCCGCACCGACGAGAAACGGCTGCAACAGATCGTGCTCAACCTGCTGTCGAACGCCTTCAAGTTCACCTCGAAGGGCGGCGTCACCTTCGGCGTGCGCTGCGCCGATCGAGGCTGGAGCCGCAATCATCCCGTCCTGCGCAACGCCGACCGCGCGATCGAAATCACCGTGACTGATACCGGGATCGGCATCCCGGAGGACAAGCAACGGCTGATCTTCGAGCCGTTCCTGCAGGCCGACGGGACCACCAGCCGCAAATATGGCGGCACCGGCCTCGGCCTCTCGATCAGTCGCGAGATCGCCGGGCTCCTGGGAGGCGAGCTGCAGGTCCGGTCCAAACCAGGCGAGGGCTCGACCTTCACGCTGTTCGTGCCGCTGACGACCGACGCCGCGGCGGGGATCAGCGGCGGCACCCCGGTCCGCTACGAAAACAGCGGCGCGGTCATTCCGACCGCCCTGCCGACCGGGTTCGAGGTCAGCGACGACCGGGACGAGCTCGGCAAGGATCCGTTCGTGCTGATCGTCGAGGACGATCCGACGTTCGCCGCGATCCTGCTCGACGCGGGCCACGAGGCGGGGTTGAAAGGCGTGGTCTCGACCGCCGGGGCCGGTACGCTGGCGATGGCCCGCAAGCTTCAGCCGTCAGCCGTCACGCTCGATCTTGGCCTGGCCGACATCGACGGGTTCGTGCTGCTCGATCTGCTCAAGCACGACCCGGACACCAGACATATCCCGATCCACGTCATCTCCGGCGTCGAACGGCGTGAGGCGGTGATGGGCATGGGCGCGTTCGGAGTGACCGAGAAACCGGCCGAGCTGGCCGATCTCGTCCGGGTCTTCAAAGCGCTTGGCAAGGAGGCCGAGAAGCAGAAACCGCGGCGCCGCAGGAAGGCGGCCGATGCAGCTCCGGTCAACCGCGCCGTTCCGGAGCTCGCTGGATCGAAGGTGCTGATCGTCGACGACGACATCCGCAACATCTTCTCGCTGACGAGCGTTTTGGAGAGCTACGACGTGGAAGTGCTCCACGCCGAGCGCGGGAAGGACGGGATCCTGATTCTGGAGCAGACTCCGGGCGTCGATGTCGCCCTGATCGACATCATGATGCCCGACATGGACGGCTATGAGACGATGCAGGAGATTCGGCGCCTGCCCGAGCTCGCCGACCTGCCGCTGATCGCCGTCACCGCCAAGGCGATGAAAGGTGACCGCCAGAAGTGCCTCGACGCCGGAGCGTCCGACTATATCGCCAAGCCGGTCGACATAGAGCTGTTGCTGGCGCTGCTCCGCGTGTGGGTCGCGCGCGGCCGGGAGTCGGCGGCGCCGCCGGCGTCGCTGGAGGCCGCGGAGTAAGCCGTGTCCGGTCCGGTCGAGATCCCGGTCACCGAGCGGACCGCGGGCGAGCCGCTGCCGAGGACCGATGCCAGCACGCGCGCCCGCGTCCTGCTGGTCGACGACGATGAGCGCAACCTGCTCGCCGTCGCGACCGTGCTCGAGGATCTCGGCGAGATCGTCCTCGCCAAGTCCGGCGAGGAAGCGCTGCGCCACCTGCTGAAGGGCGAGTTCGCGGTCATCCTGCTCGACGTCTACATGCCCGGCATGGACGGCTACGAGACCGCCCAGATCATCCGCAGCCGCGACCAGACCAAGGGCATCCCGATCGTCTTCCTGTCGGCGGTCAACAAGGAGGCCGAGCACCTCCTGCGCGGCTACGCGATGGGCGCGGTCGATTATGTGTTCAAGCCGGTCGACCCGATTGTCCTGCGCTCCAAGGTCACGGTGTTCGTCGACTTGTTCGAGAAATCGAAGGAGATCGAGCGCAAGGCGCGTCAGGAGCAGGCGCTGCTCGACGCCAACCTCCGCGCGAACGCCGAGCGCCTTCACGCCGAGCGCGAGCTGCGCCGGGCCGAGCAGCGCCAGTCGGCGATCATCCAGTCGCTCCCGATTCTGCTCTATCTGATGCCGATCGAGGCCGGTCCGACGGGTCCCAATTTTCTCAGCGGCGATTTCGAAGGGATGACCGGCTTCAAGGTCGAGGACATGGGGGCCGATCCACAGGTCTGGATCGGCCGGCTGCATCCGGACGACCGCGACAAGGTCATCCGAGCGGTGCAGGCCAGCCTGAGTTCCGGGCGTTGGTTCGTCGAATATCGCTTCCAGTGCGCCGACGGCAGCTACAAGACCTTCCTCGACCAGGCCGTGTTGCTCAAGGACGTCGACGACCGTCCGGTCGAGTTCGCCGGGACGATCACCGACATCTCCGAGCAGCGCTCGCTCGAGGGCCAGCTGGTCCAGGCCCAGAAGATGGATGCGATCGGCAAGCTCACCGGGGGGATCGCGCACGACTTCAACAATCTGCTGGCGGCGGTGATCGGCGGCTTGGGCCTGCTCGAGCGGCGCGGGGGCCTGAACGGCGAGCAGGGCCGGATCCTCGGCATGACCAAGCGCGCCGCCGAGCAGGGCAGCGAGCTGGTCAAGCGGCTGCTCGCCTTCGCCCGCCGCCAGAAGCTCGAGCCGCAGCGGGTCGCCATCGAATCGCTCAAGGAGGCGGTGTCGGACCTGCTGACCCACACGCTCGGCGGCCTGGTCCAGATCGAGTGGCAGATCGAACCCGGGGTGTGGGCCGCCTTCGCCGACCAGTCCCAGCTCGAGCTTGCGCTGGTCAATTTGATCATCAACGCCCGCGACGCGATGCCGTCGGGCGGGACGGTGACGATCGCTGCCGCCATGCGTCATGCCGCAGCGGACGAGGTCCCCGGGCTCGGCGAAGGCGATTACGTGCTGGTGACGGTGGCCGACACCGGCACCGGCATCCTCCCCGAGGACCTCGACAAGGTGATGGAGCCGTTCTTCACCACCAAGGAAATCGGCAAGGGCAGCGGCCTCGGCTTGAGCATGGTCTATGGCTTCGCCAAGCAGTCCGACGGCCTGTTCCGGCTCGACAGCAGCGTCGGCGAGGGCACGACCGCCGAGCTGTGGCTGCCTCGGGCGCCTGAACGGCCGCAAACCGAGCCCGCGGCCGTCGCGCCGCCGCGCAAGCGTCGCGCGCTGCCGAAGATGAGCATCCTGCTCGTCGACGACCATGCCGAGGTCCGCAGCACGACCGCGGCAATGCTCGGCGAGAGCGGCCATCAGGTGTTCGAGGCGGCCAACGGGGCCGAGGCGCTCCAGCTCCTCAAGGCGAATGGCCGCCGCTGCGACCTGTTGATCAGCGACTATGCGATGCCGCACCTGTCCGGCACCGACTTCGTCCGCGAGGCGCGCGCGCTGTGCCCGAACGTGCCGGCGCTGATCATCACCGGCTATGCTGAGGCCGACGCCATCAGCGACCGCCCGGCCGAGGTCGAGGTGCTGCTGAAGCCGTTCACCGCCAACGCCCTGGAAGCGGCGATCGCCCGCGTGTGCGATCGCCACGGCGCCGCGCACTGATTCGCGGTACTGCTGTTCAAAGCGAAACGGGAATGGCCTGCGACGAGCCGTTGAAACTCCATTGCGGGCGGCGGGTTAATGGGCTGGTCGGGGATACAAGCATTCGAGGTGGCCGTGGGCGAAGATCCGCCGGAAGCGCCGTTTGAGGAAACCAGGTCCGATCTCAAGGCGGGGCTGAAGTCGTGCCGCGCGGTCGTGCGCAACTATCGCGAGCTGCTGATCGACTCGGCCGCCGGCGAGCCCCATCCGCCGCCGGACAACGACGACGCGGTTTAATCCGCGAGGTCGCGCGCCACGATCAGCTCAACGATCTCGCCGCCGCCCGCCCGCAGCTCGGACCACGACCCAGTAGCAAGCTCGACCACGGCCAGCGCAGCGGTCGGATATTTTTCCCGGACCCGGTCGCGCAGGCCGCGCGCGTCGCGGTCGGCGAGGTCGAGCAGCAGCTCCTGCAAACCGGGATTGTGCCCGACCAGCAGCAGCGCCTGCGCCGAGTCGTCGGCCTGCCGCACTACCTCGAGCAGCGTCCCCGGTGACGCGTCGTAGATGCGCTGGTCGTAGTCCGCCTCGAGCGGCCCATAGCCTTCGGCGAGCGCGGCGAGGGTTTCGACCACGCGGTTCGCCGGGCTGGCGACGACGGCGTCCGGGTCAAGCCCGCGTTCGCGCATGGCGCGCCCGACCTCGGCTGCGTCCTTCCGGCCGCGTTCGGCCAATGGCCGATCGAAGTCCCGTCCGGTCGCCGAGTCGCGCTCGGCCTTGGCGTGGCGCAGCACCAGCAGGCGCTTCATTGATCCTCTCCTGCAAGGGGAGGTGGCGGCACGAAGTGCCGACGGAGGGGGGCTGGAGCATTGCACGACCCCCCTTCCACCACGCCGCTTCGCGTCGCGGTCCCCCTCCCCGTTCCGGGGAGGATTAGCCGCTCCTCGACCCGGGCGATGGCGACGTCGAGCGGGACCCGATGGACCCCGACGCCGGGCGGGAAGGCCGACAGCAGCCGCGACGGGAAGGCCGCGGACAGGATCACGAACAGCCCGCAATCGCCCTGGCGGCGGATCAGCCGGCCGAACGCCTGGGCGAGCCGGGCGCGGACGACGCGGTCGTCATAGGCGCTGCCGCCGCCCGCCATCCGCCGCGCCGCGTGGAGCACCGTCGGCCGCGGCCAGGGCACGCGCTCCATCACCACCAGGCGCAAGGATTCGCCGGGGACGTCGACCCCGTCGCGCAGCGCATCGGTGCCGAGCAGGGTCGCGCGCGGATCGTCGCGGAAAATGTCGACCAGGGTCCCGGCATCGATCGGGTCGACATGCTGGGCGAGGAGCGGCAGGCCGGCGCGCGCCAGCCGGTCGGCGATGCGCGCGTGCACGGCCTTTAGGCGCTGGATCGCGGTGAACAGGCCGAGCGTGCCGCCCCCGGCCGCCTCGATCAGCCGGGCATAGGCGCCGGCCAGCGAGGCGACGTCGTTGCGGCCGACGTCGGTCACGATCAGCACCTCCGAACAGGCGCCGTAATCGAACGGGCTTTCGGCCTCGAAATGCCCGGCCGGGGCGGGCAGGTGGGCGGCGCCGGTGCGCGCCTCGGCGACCGGCCAGTCCTCGCCGCCGCGCAGGGTCGCGGAAGTGACCAGCACCCCGTCTGCCGGGGCCATCACCGTTGCCGCCAGCGGCCGCGTCGGGTCGAGCCAGCGGCGGTGGATGGCGACGTCATACTCGCGCCCGTCGATCCGCTCGACCGCGAGCCAGTCGACGAACTCGGGGTCGGCCTCGCCGCCGATCCGGCCGAGCAAAGCGATCCACGCGGCCAGCGTCTCGCGCCGCCAGGCGAGGCCGCGGATCGCACCCTCGACCCGAGCGCGAGCGGCCGCATCGAGCCAGTCGGGTGCATCCTCGAGCACCGCCTCGAGCCGGCGGGCGAGCGCGGCGAGCGGCTTCTGCAGCGCGTCGAGCAGCTCCGCCGCCGCATGCGCCGCCGACACCAAAGCGCCGTCGGGCTCGGCCAGCTCGGTCTCGAGCCCGTAGCCCGCTTCCTGCGCCTTGGCCCGGGCGTAGACCATGCCGCGGACGTCGGCGAGCAGGGCCTCGACCGGGCCCCACGGAGCGCCCTCGATCAGCCGCTGCAGCCAGCCGTCGGACGGCAGGGCCTTGGCCGCTTCGACGGCCGCGTCGAGCGCGCGATTGCCTTCCTCGTCGTACGACGCGACGTCCATCAATCGCGCCGCGAGCCCGCGCCGGCGTCCGCGCGAGCGCCCTTCGGGTCCGACGATCCAGCGCCGCATTTCGATCGCTTCCTGCCCGCCAAAGGCCACGGCGAAGGTCGAATCGGCCGCGTCGAACAGATGGTGGCCCTCGTCGAACAGGATCCGGCCCGGCGCATCCTCGCGGGCGCGGGCGGCATTGACCATCACCAGCGCATGGTTGGCGATGACCAGGTCGGCCTCGCGGCTGGCGCGTTCGGCGCGCTCGATGAAGCAGCGGCGGTAATGCGGGCAGCCGGCGTAGACGCATTCGCCGCGGCGGTCGGTCAGCGCGGCCGATCCGGCACGGCGAAACAGGCTGGGCAGCCAGCCGGGGAGGTCGCCGCCGACCATGTCGCCGTCCCGGGTGTAAGCCGCCCAGCGCCCGACCAGCTGGGCGAGGATCGCCGCCCTCCCGGCGAAGGCGCCCTGCAGCGCGTCCTCGAGGTTGAGCAGGCACAGGTAATTCTCGCGGCCCTTGCGGATGACGATCTTCCGCTTCCGCTCGTCGGCGTCGGCGAACAGTTTGTGCCCTTCCCCGTCGAGCTGGCGCTGCAGCGCCTTGGTGAAGGTCGAGACCCAGACCGTCCCGCCCGACGCCTCGGCCCAGAGCGCGGCCGGGGCGAGGTAGGCGAGGGTCTTGCCGATCCCGGTCCCGGCCTCGGCCAGCAGCAGGTTGGGCGAATCCTTGGCGCGCTTGGGCGCGAACACCTGGGTCACCGCCTCGGCCATCGCTTTCTGGCCCTCGCGCGGCTCGATCCGCCCGGTCAGCGTATCGAGCTTGGCCCGCGCCGCGGCGGGATCGACCAGCACGGTCAGCGGCGGCGGTTGCGGTGCCGCTTCGTCCCAGGATTTCAGGCGCGCGAACAGCATGCGCTCGCCGCGTTCGGGCCGCTCGAGCCGGGCGCCGATCAGCGGCGCCCAGCCCCAGCCGAGCCGGTGCAGAGTCGCGTTCGCCGTCCATGCCCCTTCGCGCTGGTCCCAGCCGGGATCGGCGAGCACGGCGAGCAGCCGCTCGGCGATCGCCTGCAGCGCCGTCGCCGAGTCCGCATCGCTCGTCGGCGGCTCAAGCCCGAGCGTTCGGCTCAAGCCGGCCGCGGTCGGCACCGCGAACCGCGCCGGATGGACGAAGGCGAACAATTCGAGCAGGTCGAGCCCGGAGAGGTCGGGATAGCCAAGCCGCTGCCCGACCAGCGGGGCATTGAGGATGATGTGCGGAGTTTCCGCGGCGCGCGCGATCGCTTCGCCCCGGCTCGCCTCCCGAACCTCACCGTCGCCGCCGGCCAGCCAGATGCCCGCATGGGTTGCGTGCAGCGCGGGAAGCGGCAAAGGAGCGGGCATCCCGCGACATTGGCCTGACGAGAACAGAAGAGCAACGAATTTGGACGCCGAAACGCTTCGCACCGCCGCTCTGGCATCCAAGGCCTGGCCCTACGAGGAAGCGCGCAAGCTGTTGAAGCGCTGGCCCGAGGGCAAACCGGCGGGCGAGCCGGTGATCTTCGAGACCGGCTACGGCCCCTCGGGCCTGCCGCACATCGGCACCTGGAACGAGGTCGCGCGGACCAGCTTCGTCCGCCACGCTTATCAGGAGCTGACCGGCAATCCGACGCGGCTGATCGCCTTCAGCGACGACCTGGACGGGCTGCGCAAGGTCCCGGACAACGTCCCCGAGCAGGCGATGCTGACCGAGAACCTTGGGCGCCCGCTGACCCAAATCCCCGATCCGTTCGGGACCCACCCCAGCTTCGCCGCGCACAACAATGCGATGCTGCGGACATTCCTCGACCGCTTCGGCTTCGACTACGAATTCGTCTCGGCGACCGACTGCTACACGTCGGGCCGGTTCGACGAGGTGATCCGCGCGGTGCTGCGCGGCTGGGACGCGATCATGGGGGTGATGCTTCCGACCCTCGGCGAGGACCGGCGCAAGACCTATTCGCCGGTGCTGCCGATCTCGCCGGCGAGCGGCCGGGTGCTCCAGGTGCCGGTCGAGGTGGTCGACGCCGAGGCCGGGCTGATCGCGTTCGACGACGAAGACGGCGGCCGGGTCCAGCAATCGGCGTTCGGCGGTTCGGCCAAGCTGCAGTGGAAGGTCGACTGGGCGGCGCGCTGGGTCGCGCTCGGGGTCGATTATGAGATGTCGGGCAAGGACCTGATCGACAGCGTCACCCAGTCGGGCAAGATCGCGCGGATCCTCGGCGCCCGCCCGCCCGAGGGCTTCAACTATGAGATGTTCCTCGACGAGAAAGGCGAGAAAATCTCCAAGTCCAAGGGCAACGGGCTCAGCCTTGAGGAGTGGCTGCGCTACGGCTCGGAGCCGAGCCTCGCATTCTATATCTACCGCGAGCCGAAGCGCGCCAAGAGCCTGCACCTCGGCGTGATCCCGCGCGCGGTCGACGAATATTGGCAGTTCCGCGGCAACTATCCGGGCCAGCCGGTCGAGCAGAAGCTCGGCAACCCGGTCCACCATATCCACGCCGGACAGGTGCCGGCGGAGACGCTGCCGCTGACCTACGGCCTGCTGCTCAACCTCGCCAGCCTGCCGGGGGTCGCCGACAAGGCCACGGCGTGGCGGTTCGTCCAGCGCTATGCGCCCGGCACGTCGCCCGAGGCGGACCCCGAGCTCGACGAGCTGATCGGGCTCGCGGTCAATTACGCCCGCGACTTCGTCGCGCCCGAGCTCAAGCGCCGACCGCCGACCGGGATGGAAGCCGAAGCGCTCCGCGACCTCGATTCCGAACTCGCCAAGCTGCCCGCCGATGCGTCCGCCGAGGACATCCAGACGCAGGTGTTCGAGGTCGGCAAGCGCCACCCGTTCGACAGCCTGCGCGGCTGGTTCCAGGCGCTCTACGAGACGCTGCTCGGCTCCAGCCAGGGCCCGCGCATGGGCAGTTTCATCGCCCTCTACGGCATCGACAATTCGCGCCGCCTGATCGCGGAAGCGCTGGAAGCCGGCGGCTGACGTCCGCTTTCGACCCATTGCGGACGCGGGACGGCGCGGGTTCTCTTGGCCCTGATCGGACTTCGAATTAGAGAGATCCGGCCGATCGGGAAGCGCCGCAACCTACACTAAGAAGTCGCCCGCATGCGTCATGTGGAAGCCGTCGACGCGGGTCATGAAGTCGGACGCTCCGTCGCCGCTGATACCCTGCGCATATGAGTCGCTGCCAAGCCCCTCGCGCAGATCGCCGGCAGTGTGGCTGAATCCCGCCGCTCCGGCTGCGGTGGTCCCGAATGA
>Ga0207674_10008845_pt1 | contig 11584 bp, 10 predicted proteins | sample KBSCornC72_FD_184303 | JGI IMG/M metagenome (GOLD analysis project Ga0207674, IMG submission 184303) | Corn rhizosphere microbial communities from Kellogg Biological Station, Michigan, USA - KBS Corn C7-2 (SPAdes) (version 2) | ecosystem: Host-associated > Plants > Roots > Rhizosphere > Soil ... | reverse complement strand
ACGACCAGCAGAAGGAACAGGCCAGCGAGGCCGCCAAACGCTTCAGGCGCGCCGCAACGGACTGATGCCAGGCGTCAGGAAACCGGCCGCAATCACGGGAGAGACTTGATGAGACTTGGCATGACCTTCGCGGCGGCTTTCGCGCTGACCACCGCCGGCTTCGCGATCAGCGCGGCCGCGCAGGATGCGACCGCGGCGATCACCGCGGCCGTCGCCGATCCGATGCGCCCTGCGGCCGATACCGCGCGCGATGCGAACCGAAAGCCGGCACAGATCCTCGCGTTCGTGGGGGTGAAGCCGGGCGACACGGTGGTCGAGCTGATGCCGGGCGGGGGCTACTTCACCCGCATCCTCGCCAAGACCGTCGGCCCCAAGGGTCACGTTTATGGCGTGGTGCCGTCGGGCTTCGCCAACCGGCCCGGAGCGATGGATGGGCTGAACGCGCTCGCCGCCCAGTATCCCAACGTGACGATCACGGCGACCGACCTCAGCAGCTTCAAGGTTGCGCAGCCGGCGGACGTCGTGTGGACCAGCGAGAACTATCACGATTTCCATAACGGGCCGACGGCGAACATCCCCGGGCTCAACGCCGCGGCGTTCGCCGCCCTCAAGCCGGGCGGCGTCTACTACATCGAGGACCATGCCGCCGCGAAAGGCGCGGGCGTGACGACGACCTCGACGCTCCACCGGATCGATCCCGCCGCTGCGATTTCCGAGGTCGAGGCAGCCGGGTTCAAGCTCGACGGCCAGTCCGACCTGCTGGCCAATCCGGACGACCCGCACGACAAGGCGGTCTTCGATCCATCGATCCGCGGCAAGACCGACAAGTTCGCGCTGAGATTCAGGAAACCGGGCTGAGATCCTGCCGCTGCTAGCGATAGGTGCCGAGCCTGACCTTGAGCAGCGCCGGTTCCTCGGCGAAGTTGAAGCCGTAGTCGGTCTGGTCTCCGTTCCAGCGGCGACGAGCGACCCACCGGCCGTCGACGAACGTGCCTTCCTCGGCGCTGAGGATCTGCTCCTTTTCGCCCCTCGCCGGAGCGGCAAGGGCAAAGCGCAGGCGCACATGGTCGCCGGCGACGAGGAATTCGTCCGGCCCCAGCTGGGCGACCACTCCGCCGCCGACCGCCTGCTTCGCCCATGACGGCGGCTCCCACTTGAGCCAGGTCCATTCGGGCTCGCCGAACTGCGGCAAGCCGAACCGGGCGGTGATCTTCCAGCGGCCCATGGTCCGCGACTGGTCCGCGCCATCGTCGGTCTTGGCGAACCCCCATGTCGGATGCCCGAAGGCAATCTGCGCCCAATCGGCGGCGATCGGCCCGAAGAGTCGAAACTTGGCGGCAAACGCGCCTATCGCGCCGTCTTCGAGCGAGCGCGCGCCCAGCGGGTAGTTCGAATAGCCCGAGCGATCCATTCCGAACGGGGAGAACCCGATCGCGCCTTCGCCGAGCGCGGGCCAGAAGAAGCGGGCATATTCGGGCGCGTTGCCGATCTCGGGCACCAGCAGCGCGTTGTCCGCACGGGCGTAGCGGTCGAGATAGGCGAGCGCGGCCGCAGCGTCGCGGGTGTAGATGTCCGGCGCGGCGAGGTCGACATGCGGCGCTGCGGCCTTCCAGACGTCGATCATCGGCCAGTCGGGCCCGCCGCTCGCGCCGCCCCATGATTTCGCATCGGCGAACGGGTCCGACAGGGCGGCGTTGCAGTACATCGGCAGGGCCAGCACCGCTTTTCCGGCGGCGGCGATCTCGTCGATGTAGCGGGCGGTGTACCAGGCGTTGAAGGCTCGATCGGCCCGATCACCGAACACGTCACGCCAGGTGCCCTTGCGACCGAGCGCCGCGGGCACCGGGCCGTCGAACAGGCGCTCGGCCGCGGGCGCGTAATCGCGCGGCTGGTCGTACGAGCCGGACTCGTTCTCGACCTGGATCATGACAACGGTGTGATCGGGGTCCGCCGCCTTGAGGTGTGCCATCAGAGAGACGAAAGCGCGTTTGTCGGCTTCGAGCGTCGAGCGCGAATGCGGCGACAGCACGTTGTGCGCCAGGCCCTCCTTCGTGCGCATGAGGGGAAAGCGCGTCGGATCGGTCTTTACCCATTCCGGCGTGTAGCTCGGCGAGGTGTTCTTCCAAGTGCCGAACCACAAGAGGATCAGCCGCTTCCGGTGCGCGCGCGCCTGTTGCAGCAGGGCATCGACGAAGCTGAAATCGAATTGTCCTTCGACCGGCTCGAGCTGCTCCCAGGCGACCGGCATTTCGAGCGTGTTGGCGTGAAGTTCATCGAGAACCGGAAATACCGTGTCGAGCATCGCCGGGTAGTTGCTCGAGTTGTTCGCCTGTGCTCCGAGTACGAGGAACGGCTTGTCATCGACGATCAGCGCGTGCCGGGCGTTGCGCGTCTCGATGTGCGGAAGGGTCGAAGACGCCGCGCTCGCGATCGGCGCCCATGCCAGCACGCCCGCGATCAGTGCCGATGCCAGATCCCCTTTCCCCATCGCTGCGAGATAGCAAGCACCGGCAAGCGCGAGAAGGGCGGATGGTAGAAGGGTGCGGCTCCCCCATGGGGTCGATGAAACCGGGAGAATCGAAATTCGCGGCCGATGATCCGCAGTTTCATCGCCGGGCAGGCAGCACTTGCGCCATATGGCATTATAGATTATGCCAAATGGCGCATATGGAAGGAAATCGTCATGCCATTGCCGCTTAGGGATGCGCCCTTGGCCGCTCCTGACCGCCCCGACGCGGTTGCCGTAAAGGCGCTCGTCCGGGTCATGGACGCGTGGGGCGTCAGCAACGCGCAATCGGCCAATCTCGTCCAGGAATCAGTTCGCACCTGGAACCGGATGCGGGGTGGAAAATGGAACGGCAAGCTGACCAAGGACCAAACTGTCCGCATCAGCGGTATCGTTGGTCTGTACAAGGCGTTGCACCTCTATTTCAGCGACCAGCTCGCGGATCGCTGGCCGACGCTCCCGAACAAGGGCCCCTTGTTCAAGGGCCGCCGACCTGTTGACTTCATGGAAGAGGGCGGATTGATCGCGATCCTGGAAAGCCGGAAGTATGTGGACGCGATCCGTGGCGGCATATGATGCCTTCCGTCGCACAGATTGCCCAGCATAGAACAATCCGTCTCGTTCCCACCTGCTATTATAAACCGCCGGTTCTTCGTCCCTTGGTGGACAGCGATGCGGAATTGGCCATCCTGGCAGATCTTGAAGGCCAGACGAGCGCGAGGGTGTCCTCCCCATCGTTGCTAAGCGACTTCGAAGGCTGGGGTCGGACCTTCATTGACGCTGCGTTTCGCTACACTCGAACGGGGGGCAGTCGCTTCAACGGCGAACAGCGCGGCGCCTGGTATGCGGCCTTTGATGACCAGACTGCGATAGCCGAGGTTGCTTATCACCGCACACGTGAACTGAGCTACATCGGCATTTTCGAAGATGAGGCTGTTTATCACGCGCTGCACGCCTCATTCATCGGACGCTTTCACGACATTCGTGACCGACCGGAATTCGCCGACTGCCTCCATGACGATCCAAGCATTGGTTATCGGCATGGGCAGGAGCTTGCGGCCAAGCTCATCGAAAGCGAATCCCGCGGGCTAATCTACCCCTCTGTCCGACATGATGGCGGAACGTGCCTCGTAGCGTTCCAGCCGAGCGCCATCCAGGATGTAACTCCCGGCGCGCGTTGGAGGCTGGTCTGGAATGGCAGACCCGAGTGGACGGTCATCGCCGAGTAATGTTGCTGATCGTGATCGCTGTGGGACCGTGCTGTTCCACGCGTCTCTCTTGTCGCGAGCGTCGCTCCTGCATTCCGCCCGCTTCATGGCCCAGCAGGTCGAGCGCCAGGCGCTTGCTGGCGATGACGCGCGGGGTTTCGATGGTGGTAACGCCGCAACGGGGATTGCGATTTCTTCAGGAAATCAATCCATTCAGGCGTGTTAAATGGCTCCCCGGGGTCGACGAAACTGAGAACTACGAGTTCGCGATTGCCCTACGCCAGAATCCGCCACAGCCGCTGAAGTTGCGCAAGCGTGACCGCGATCGCGCGGAGAAGCTACGCCTCGCCGGCAGACCAAAGCCGACATTGCGCGAGCGAGCGGTTGCCCTGGCTCGAGAGCGAGGCGAGGTTCGGACGGCTGAACTGACCGAGATCGGTATACCCCGCTGCTATCTCTCGCGGATGTGTGATGAGGGCCTGCTCGTGAAGGTCGCCTATGGCCGATATCGTGCGGCCAGCCTGAAGGCCGCGTGAAGGTCACGCCGCACCGTGCTCGCCATAAGCCCGCGCTGCTTGATCCCATCGCCAATATGGCCCTCGCGAAGCACATCGAGCGGCTAATTTGCTCTCTCCGTGAGCCCAGAAGATCAGCACGTTGATGCCGGAATATTGCCTGCCGGTCGCGGCGTTCTTCGGCATGGCGAGCGGCGCCTTGGCCGCTGCTGTTCCCCAGGGCTGGACCCAGGGAAGCCGGCCGGCCTCCAGCTCGGCGAGGATCCTGCCGGTGACTTCATCATAGAGGCTCGTCCGGTCGGGGCCGGAACGGGCGCGTGAATCGTGTCTGGAAATCGCGGGTCTCCGCGACGGGCGCCGGAGGCCTCTCCTCCAGCCCTCAACCCGTAACGGAAAGCCCGGCCGGCACTCTCACTCTTGGGGGCGTTGCGGGGTCTCCCCGCAGAAGGGGTCGGCCGAGACGACAGGCTCGGCCGCAGGGGAAGGCTTTCCCCACCACCCATTCCCGGATCACGGCCCTGTTGGTTCCAATCTACTGGCCATTGACTTCCAATTATCATGCGATTCCGGCCTGCTCGCCACGGCGCGCGGATTGAGCATCGATCGGGTGAAGGCGGACCGCGACGTATTTGGTGCGCTCCTCGAAAGCTTCGTGTTCTCCGAAGTCCTGAAGCTCATGACGGCGTCGGAGCTGCGGCTGACGCCTTACCATTTCCGCGACCAGCAGATGCATGAGGTGGACATCGTGCTGGAACGCGACGACGGCATGATCGTGGGGATCGAGGTGAAGGCCGCCGCGACGGTGAAGTCCAGTGACTTTGCGGGACTACGGACTTTGGCCGAGGCGTGCAAGGAACGGTTCGTCTACGGCGTCGTGCTCTATGACAGCACTGATCTCGTACCCTTCGGCGACAAGCTGGCCGCGGCGCCATTGTCCTCTTTGTGGGGGTGAGAGCCGCGCAACAATCGGCAAGATCGTTCCGCATGAGGCGCGGCCCGCCAATCGAACCCACTTTGGGGTGGACCTATCTGTCGCGGGAGGCGCTGGCGCGGGCCAAGGCCCAGATGGACGAAGAATCCATGGGGGTGCGCGATGAGATCGGCTTCCTGACGATCCATCAGCGTTAGCCGCTGCGTTGGCACGAGCAGCCTTGTCGAGCTATCGTGGCATTGATGAAGTGCGACGAGGAACGTCCTACATGAAAAAGCCGCAAGGTATGAGCGGACCTATCGCAATCGGATCGCAAGGGGTCGAGTGGAAGGTAACTCCATTTCCGGATGGCAAGGCGGAGCGCGAAGAGCTTATCGCCATGCTGTTCGTGAATGCATTCGATGGATGGGTAGCTACGCAAAGTGACCCCTCATTGGCGCCATTCGGCCAAGCCATCCAAAATCAAGAAGCGGACATCGACTTTACGGTTTCGACGGCGCTTGGTGAAATGGCGATGGAGCTTGCGGAATTTGCTCCGCTTCAGTCGCACGGTCCCCGCTTCGAGGACGCGCCAACACAGCTCCCGTCGAAGGCGAAAGCAGAACTTGCCGTTGATCTGATCCGCATGAAGTCTGACCATCAAGGCGGTGCGAGCAGGTTTCTCGTCGTTTACGTCACTGAGCAGGGGTTTTGGCTCGATCCAGGCACAATCGAACGAATGCGACGAATGCTCGCTGATGATCCGCCCAAGTTTGATCGTGTGTACTACATCAGTCTTCATGGGCTGCAGGATGCCTCTGTTTCAGAGATCTTCCCTGGAGTGCCTCATCACACCTTCGGGCACATGGATTTGGACGCGCTCAACGTCTACGCACCCCATCCCACGGAGATGATTGCACACACTTCGGTTACGGGAACTATGGGCGCGAGCGTGGGCGGCCAGCGTGTGTCAGGTAACGTGGAGATCGATTACGATCTTGGCCCTTTGCCAACGCCAAGAGCAAAGAAGTGAGCCGCGCTCGCTAGCTTTGCGGCGACTAACGACACCGGACCACAGATGCGAGACAACAGACAAAATGGGGGAACGGGTGTGGTAACGCTGCCACAGGATTTCCAATTTTCCTTGGAAATCAAACATTTTAGGCGTGAAGAATGGCTCCCCGAGTTGGATTCGAACCAACGACCAAGTGATTAACAGTCACCTACTCTACCGCTGAGCTATCGGGGAGCAGCCCGATGGGCAGGCCCGCGCCTATATGGGTGGCCCCTGGGATTTGCAACCCTCGGAAACTGCGTCAGGCGACGAACTGTTCGCTGACGATACGCTCGTCGAGGCTGTGGCCCTTGTCGAACAGCAATGTCAGCTCGCTGGCCTCGTCGATCGCCAGGCGGACCTCGGCGATGTCGCGTACTTCCTTCTGGTCGGCGACGGCGGCCACCGGGCGCTTGGCCGGTTCGCGCACGCGCAAGGTCACCCGGCTGTGGTCCGGCAGGATCGCCCCTTTCCAGCGGCGGGGACGGAACGGACTGATCGGGGTGAGGGCGAGGGTGTTGGACGTCAAAGGCAGGATCGGGCCGTTGGCCGAGAGGTTGTAGGCGGTCGAGCCGGCCGGCGTCGCCAGCAGCACCCCGTCGCACACCAGCTCGGGGATGCGCACCTTCTCGTTCACCGAGACCTCGATCTTGGCGGTCTGGCGGGTTTCGCGCAGCAGCGAGACTTCGTTGATCGCGTTGTGCACGTGATGCGCGCCGTCCTGCGTGACGGCCGTCATGTGCAGCGGCGCCACGGCGATGCGCGTCGCCTTGGTGAGCTTGGCGGTGAGGTTCCCGCCTTCGCGGTAGTGATTCATCAGGAAGCCGACGGTCCCCCGGTTCATCCCGTAAGCCGGGATCACGCGCCCGATCTCGAGCATGTGATGCAGCGTGTGCAGCATGAACCCGTCGCCGCTGAGCACGACCACCGCGTCGGCCTGCTCGAGCGGCACCCACTTCATCGCATCGGCGAGGTGGCGGGCCGCCTCCTGCGCCTTGTCGGCGCTCGAGGCTACGAGGGCGAGCCGCTCGAATTCGTTAATCCCCGCCATCGGCCCCTCCTCGTCAGCGCGCCGCGGAACCTATGGGCCGCCGTCCCGATTTGCAACGCAGCGTGCGCGGGGGGCTGACGCGCGCCGGGCATTGCGCCAGTGGACCGGCGATGCTCGCCGAGACCTTGCAAGACCGCCGTGGGGCAGCCGACCGGCGCGGAAAGGGGCGGCGAATCGAGGAACTCAACACGGCCATTGATGAGGGTCAGGTCGAGATCCTCTTCCAGCCGCAATTCACCAGCGTCGGCAACCGGCTTGTCGGCGCCGAAGCGCTGTCGCGCTGGAACCATCCTCGTCTCGGGCGGATCGGAGCCGAGGCGCTGTTCGATATCGCCGAGCGATCCCATCACGCCGCCGAGCTCACCAGGCACATCGCGGGCCGCGCGCTGGCGATCGCGGCGACCTGGCCCGAGCCGCTGCGCCTGTCGCTCAATGTCACCGCCGCCGACGTCCACGACGATTGTTTTGCCGAGACGATTCTCGCCGCCCTCGCCGAAACGCGCTTCCGGCCCGGACGGCTCACTCTCGAAATTACCGAGCAGGCGCTGGTCACCGAGCTCGATCGTGGCGCCGAGCAGCTCGAGCGGCTCGCTGCCTGCGGCGTCAACATCGCGCTCGACGATTTCGGCGCCGGGTTCTGCAACTTCCGCTACCTCAAGCGCCTGCCGCTGCACTTGCTCAAGCTCGATCGCAGCATGATCCAGGGCATCGCCGACGACGAGCGCGACCTCGCCGTGCTGCGTGGCATCCTCGCGATGGCGCGGGCGCTCGGCCTCAAGGTCGTCGCCGAAGGCATCGAAAGCGAGGACCAGCGGGCGACGATCGAGCGCGAAGGCTGCGAGAAGTGGCAAGGCTTCCTCGGCGGCGCGCCGATGACGGCGGAGGACTTTGCCGTGCTGGCGGCGGACTAGGCCGGCACGGCTTCCTTCTTCTCCGCCCGCTTGACGATCGCGCTGAGCCCCTTGGTCAGCTGGAACAGGCCGTTGAGCCTCGCCTGCGGATCGCCCCACGCGCGGTTGATCACGAGCTTCATGTCGGGGCGCAGCTTGGCGGTGCCTTGCAACCGCTCGACATAGGCGATCAGGCCCGCCGGATCGGCGAAATTGTCGTTGTGGAACGTCACCAGAGTGCCGCGCGCACCGACGTCGATCTTGGCGATGTTGGCGGCGATCGCCTGGTGCTTGATCTCGATAAGCTTGATGAGATTGCCGGTCGCCTCCGGCAGCGGACCGAAGCGGTCGATCATCTCGGCGGCGAGGGCTTCGATTTCGCCCGGCTCGGCGTCGTTGAGGCGGCGATAGAGCGCCATCCGCACCGCGAGATCCGGCACGTACTCTTCGGGGATCATGATCGGCGCATCGACGGTAATCTGCGGGCTGACCGTCTCGCGGGCGCGCTCGAGACCGGCCTCGCCGGCCTTGGCGGCGAGGATCGCCTCCTCCAGCATCGACTGGTAGAGCTCGAAGCCGACCTCGCGGATGTGACCGGACTGCTCGTCGCCCAGAAGGTTGCCGGCGCCGCGGATGTCGAGGTCGTGGCTGGCCAGCTGGAACCCGGCGCCGAGGCTGTCGAGATCGCCGAGCACCTTCAGCCGCTTCTCGGCCACCTCGCCGAGCTGGGTGACCTTCGCGGTCGTGAGGTAGGCGTAGGCGCGCAGCTTCGAGCGCCCGACTCGGCCGCGCAGCTGGTAAAGCTGGGCGAGACCGAAGCGGTCGGCGCGGTGGATGATGATCGTGTTGGCGCTCGGGATGTCGAGCCCGCTTTCCACGATCGTGGTCGAAAGCAGCACCTCGTACTTCTTCTCGTAGAACGCGCTCATCCGCTCCTCGACCTCGCCGGCGGCCATCTGGCCGTGGGCGGAGACGAAGCGGATTTCGGGCACATGCTCGTGCAACCAGTCCGCGATCGGTTCCATGTCGGAGATGCGCGGCACAACGATGAAGCTTTGCCCGCCGCGATGATGTTCGCGCAGCAGCGCCTCGCGCATCACCATGTCGTCCCACTCCATGACGTAGGTGCGCACGGCGAGGCGGTCGACCGGCGGCGTCTGGATGGTCGACAGCTCGCGCAGCCCGCTCATCGCCATTTGCAGCGTGCGCGGGATCGGCGTGGCGGTGAGGGTGAGCACGTGGACGTTCTCGCGCAGTTGCTTGAGCTTCTCCTTGTGCCCGACGCCGAATCGCTGCTCTTCATCAACGATCACAAGGCCGAGCCGCTTGAACCTCGTGCTCTTTGAAAGGATCGCGTGGGTGCCGATGACGATGTCCGTGGTTCCGTCGGCAAGGCCTTCGCGGGTCGCCTTCATCTCCGCCGCGGGGACGAGGCGGCTCAGGCGGCCGACCTTCAAGGGAAAGCCGGCGAAGCGCTCGGCGAAGTTCTGGTAATGCTGGCGCGCGAGCAGGGTGGTCGGCGTGACGACCGCGACCTGTTCGCCGTTCATGGCCGCGACGAACGCGGCGCGCAGGGCAACCTCGGTCTTGCCGAAGCCGACATCGCCGCACACCAGCCGGTCCATCGGCTTGCCTTCGGCAAGATCGCCGAGCACGTCCTCGATCGCACGTTCCTGGTCGTCGGTTTCCTCCCACTGGAAGCGGTCGACGAACTGGCTCAGCGCGCTCGGCTCGATCGGCAGCACCGGCGCCTTGCGGAGCGCCCTGGAGGCAGCGGTCGTGAGCAGCTCGCTGGCGATCTCGCGGATGCGCTCCTTGAGCCGCGCCCGGCGCTTCTGCCATCCTTCGCCGCCGAGCCGATCGAGCGCAACGGCCTCCTCCGAGGAGCCGTAGCGCGACAGGACATCGATGTTCTCGACCGGGATGTATAGCTTGTCGCCCCCGGCGTACTCCAGCATGACGCAGTCATGCCGGCTCTGCCCGACCGTGATCGGCTCGAGCCCGAGATACTTGCCGATGCCGTGCTCCATGTGGACCACGAGATCACCGCTGTTGAGCGCGGCCAGTTCGGCGAGAAAGGCGTCGGAGTCCTTCCGCTTCTTCCGCCGGCGGACGAGGCGGTCGCCGAGCAGGTCCTGCTCGGTAAACAGGTCGACCTGGTCGTTGGCGAAGCCGGTGTCGAGCGGCAGCACCATCGCCACCGGGCCCTTGGCCGCGAGCCCGAGCGCTTCCCGCCAGCTGTCAGCCAGCCGGACCGTGGCGCCCGCTTCCTCGAGAATCGAGACGATGCGGCTGCGCGAGCCGGTGGAATAGGCGGCGAACAGGGGCTTTTTGCCGCTCCTGGCGACCGCTTCGAGGTGGCTGGCGGCGGCCTCGTAGATGTTGTCGCCGCGCGAACGCTCGGGAGCGAAATCGCGCGCCGACCTGAAGCCGAGGTCGATCACGCTGTCGCTTTCGGGCTGGGCGAAGATGTCGGCGCGGTGCACCGGCCAGCCCGCCAGATCACGGGCAAATTCTTCGCGCGAAAGGTAGAGCGCGTCGGTCTCGAGCGGCCGGTAGCTTCCCGCCGCCTGCCCCGCCGTCTCCGTGCGCTGGCGATGGTAGTCCTCGAGATCGGTGAAGCGCTCATCCGCGGCCGACAAGGCAGCGGAGTCGATGACTACCAGGTCGTCCGCCTGCAAGTGATCAAACAGGGTCGCCATGCGCTCCTCGAACAGCGGCAGCCAGTGCTCCATGCCGGCGAGCCGCCGGCCGTCGCTGACCGCCTGGTAGAGCGGGTCCTGGGTCGCGCTGGCGCCGAACAGCTCGCGATAGCGGCCGCGGAAGCGCTTGATCGATTCCTCGTCGAGGAGCGCTTCGCTCGCGGGCAGCAGCAGGTGCCGCTCGATGACCTCGGTGGTGCGCTGGGTCGTCGGATCGAACAGCCGCAGGCTCTCCAGCTCGTCGCCGAAGAAGTCGAGCCTCAGCCCCTGCTCGAGGCCGGACGGGAAGATGTCGAAGATTGAGCCGCGCACGGCGAATTCGCCGTTGTCGACCACGGTGTCGGTCCGCGAATAGCCCTGCCTCTGGAGCAGCGCGGTCAGGCTTTCATGCCCGATCGTAAGGCCCGCCTTAAGCTCGCGCACGGACTCGCGGATGCGAAACGGCGTCAGCACGCGTTGCAGCAGGGCGTTGATCGTGGTCACCAGCAATTGCTTGCTGGAGTTGCCCGCCTGAAGCTGGTGCAGGGCCGAGAGCCGCCGCGCGCTGACCGCCAGCGCGGGGCTGGCCCGGTCGTAGGGCAGGCTGTCCCAGGCGGGAAACTCGATCACCTGCAGCTCGGGCGCGAACCACTGCGCGGCGTCGACAATCCCGCGCATCGCCTGCTCGTCGGGCGCGACGAACACCGCGCGGCCCTTCGCCGCCCGCGCGAGGTCGGCCAGCACCAGCGGCTGCGCGCCGCGGGCCAGC
>Ga0207674_10008843_pt1 | contig 11585 bp, 15 predicted proteins | sample KBSCornC72_FD_184303 | JGI IMG/M metagenome (GOLD analysis project Ga0207674, IMG submission 184303) | Corn rhizosphere microbial communities from Kellogg Biological Station, Michigan, USA - KBS Corn C7-2 (SPAdes) (version 2) | ecosystem: Host-associated > Plants > Roots > Rhizosphere > Soil ... | reverse complement strand
CGGAGTCGCAGGCGCTGCTGCGCGCGGTGCGCGATCGGGCGGTGTCCGAAGGGACCAGCTTCACCATCGACGTGGAAATCCGCCGCCGCGACGGGGAACTGCGCAAGATGCGGCTCACTGCCGATGTCGAGTTCGAAAGCGGCCGCCCCGCGCGGCTGTACGGCACCAAGCAGGACGTGACCGACGAATAAGGGCTACAGCACCGCCCACAGCGTCAGCAGCAGCGCGGTCATCGCGGCGTTGAGCGCCATGCCGATGCCGGCGAAGGTGCCGCCGAGCTCGTCCACCTGGAAGGCGCGGGCGGTGCCGAAGCCGTGCGCGGCGACTCCGGCGGCGAACCCGCGCACGCGGTAATCGCGAATCCGCAGCGCGTTGAGCAGCGGCGTCGCGATCATCGCGCCGAACACGCCGGCGATCAGCACCACCACCGCCGCCAGCGCCGGGATGCCGCCCAGTTGCTGCGCCAGCGCCATCGCGACGGGCGTGGTCACCGAGCGCGGCGCGACGGTCGCAAGGATCTGGGCGCTGCCCCCGAAGGCCCAGACGATGCCGGTGACGCTGACGATCGCGGTCAGCGATCCGGCGAACAGCGCGAGCAGCAGCGGTCCGGCGGCGCGGCGGACCAGCGCGCGGTTGCGCCACAGCGGCACCGCCAAGCCGACCGTCGCCGGGCCGAGCAGGAAGCCGAGCATCGCGGTGTTCTGCGCATAGAGCGGGTAGGGGGTGCGGGTCGCGAGCAGGATGGCGATCAGCACCGGCGTCGCCAGCAGCACCGGGTGGCAGAGCGGGTGGCGGTTGCTGCGGTTCGACAGCCGGTCGGCGCCTTCGAACACCAGCAGCGTCACCGCGAGCCAGAACAGCGGCGTGCCCTGGAGCATGTGCCACGCCCCGGTCATGCCATCGGCTCCGTGCGCGTGAGGGCCCAGCGGAAGACCAGCGCGGTCACCACCATCGTCAGCAGCGTCGAGGCGAGCGTGGCGACGACGATCGCCACGCCGTTCCTCGCCAGCACCGGCCCCTCCTCGATCAGCCCGACCGCGGCGGGCACGAACATCACCGATAGATGCGCGGTCAGCCAGGCGGAGACCTGGACCAGGGTGGGGCGCTCGCCCGGGCGGAGCAGCAGCCAGCCGAGCAGCAGGAACATGCCGATAACGGCGCCGGGCAGCGGCAGGCCGGAGAGCAGGTGGATCCCCTCGCCGAGCAGCTGGCAGAGGAGCAGGGTAGCGATGGCGGCGATCATGGCCGGGTGCCATGCCATGCCGGCGCGGCGAGGTATACTGCGGGGGAAGGGAGGGCTGGTTGCGGGCGGCGTAAGCGGGAATGTTCGAGGCGAAGAACCGACGCCACCCCACCGCGATCGTCATTCCCGCGAAGGCGGGAATCCATTTGCCAGGACATTGGGGATAGCGCCGCGCCACCTGCGCCAATGGATCCCCGCCTTCGCGGGGATGACGAAAGGAGAGGCGCTACTCGGCCGCATCTGCCTGCGCCTCCACCGGCATCAGCGCGGTGATATTCGCCTGGATCCACTCGACCAGATCCTCGACCTTCGCCGCGGCCTGCTCGCCCAGCGGGGTGAGGCTGTATTCCACATGCGGCGGCACCACCGGCAGGCTTCGGCGGGTAACCAGCCGGTGCGCCTCCAATTGCTGGAGCGTCTGGGCGAGCATGCGCTCGCTCACTCCGTTCACCCGGCGGCGGAGTTCGCTGAAGCGCCGCGTGCCGTCGCGGAGCGCAACCAGCACGAGCAGCCCCCAGCTGCTGGTGATCCGCTTGAGCACCGCGCGCGAGGGGCAATCGGGAACGAACACGTCGCCGCGGTCCATCATCGCGGCCAAGCTGCGGGAGGATGTGCGGGGCGTCTCGTCCGACATTTTTGATACTTACCTTTATGTGCGTACTTACGATTCGTAAGTGGGGCGCTAGATCTCGCTGGTCAATCCATGATCGGAAGGAACTGCCATGTACGCCGTTACCGGAGCTTCGGGCCAGCTAGGCCGCCTTGTCGTCGAATCGCTGCTGCAGAAGGTCGCGCCGAGCGAGATCGTCGCGCTGGCGCGCAACCCCGAGCGCGTCGCCGATCTCGCCGCCAAGGGCGTGACCGTGCGTGCGTTCGACTATGACGCGCCGGACACGCTGGCCCCCGGGCTGGCCGGCGTGACCCGGCTGCTGCTGATCTCGGGCAATGCCATCGGCAGCCGCATGCCCCAGCACAAGGCGGTGATCGAGGCGGCCAAGGCGGCGGGCGTGCAGCTGATCGCCTATACCAGCCTGCTCCGCGCGCAGACCTCGCCGATGCAGATGGCGGTCGAGCACAAGGCGACCGAGGATCTGCTGGCGGCCAGCGGCATTCCCGCCGCGCTGCTGCGCAACGGCTGGTACACCGAGAATTATCTGATGAGCGCCGGCCCCGCGATCGAGCATGGCGTGCTGATCGGCAGCGCGGGCGACGGCGTGGTCTCCGGTGCGGCGCGCGCGGACTATGCCGAGGCGGCGGCGGTGGTGCTGGCACGTGGCGAGGCGGGAACGTTCGAGCTGGCCGGCGACAGCGGCTTCACCCATGCCGAGCTGGCGGCGGCGCTGACCGAGGCCTCGGGCAAGCCGGTGGCCTATCAGGACCTGCCGCAGGCGGACTATGCCAAGGCGCTGGAAGGCGCGGGGCTGCCGAGTCCGTTCGCCGCAATCCTCGCGGACAGCGATGCGCGGGTGGCGGATGGGGCGCTGTTCGATGAGTCGAAGACGCTGTCCGGGCTGATTGGCCGCCCGACCACGCCGTGGCGCGAGACGATCGCGGCGGGGGTGCGGGGCTGAACCTTCTTGTCCCCCTCCCGCTTGCGGGAGGGGTTAGGGGAGGGGATGACGTTGTCGCCCGCGATACCGTCCCGGCAGGAGTCGACACGTCGGTCCCTCCCACGACCCCTCCCGCCAGCGGGAGGGGAGCGGAGCCTTACAGGATTTCCCGCACCTTTTGCGGCGGCCGGCCCAGCCGAACGCCGCGCTCGGTGACCACCAGCGGGCGTTCGATCAGGATCGGGTTGGCCGCCATCGCGTCGAGGATGGTATCGTCGTCCGCGCCCTTCAGCGGCTTGGCGGCGTCCTCGGCGATGCGCAGGCCTTCGCGCGCGGTCATCCCCGCGCGCTTGTACAGCTCCGCCAGCGTTTCGCGGCTGGGCGGAGTCTTCAGATATTCGATCACCTCAACCTCGGCGCCGGCCTCGGTGAGGATCGCCAGCGCCTCGCGCGACTTGGAACAGCGCGGGTTGTGGTAGATGGTGGCCTTCATTTGCTGCCTTCCTTGCGCCACGCGTCCAGCGCGTCGCGATATTCGCGTGAGCCGCGAAGCCGCGGCAGATAGGTGATGGGGCGTCGGCTAGCCCAGGGCAGGTCGCCATTCGACACGCCGCCGCGCGCGCCGCAATGGCTCTGGCAGCTGCCCTCGCCGTCGCTCCAGCGCAGCTTGGTGCCGTCGCGCTTCAGCGTCAGCACACAATGCTCGCCCGGAACGGTCGCTGCCGCCGGCTCGTGATAGACGAGTGCGCTGCCCTCGGCGCGGGCGATGCCGGCGAGGCTGCAGGAATGACCGTTGAAGAAGGCGAGTTCCATGCGGACATAGGCATGGCTGGCGTCGACGGGGACGATCTCGACGATGTCCTCGCTCATATAACGCTCGCCGTTGACGAGGCCGTTGGCAAAGCGGTGACTATAGCGCCCCGCCAGATCCGGAACCGGGGAGGAAGGCCCGGCGGCGACGGCCATGCCGCTCGCCGCCAGCAACAGGATCACGCGTAACCCGTGTCGCATGGCCTTCCCCCTTGGTTGTCGTCAGGCCGCGGCTGCCTCGTCCTGCTTGGCCAGCCACTCTTCCAGCCACTTGATCGTATAGTCGCCCTTCAGGAATTCGGGGTCGTCGAGCAGCTTCTGGTGCAGCGGGATCGTCGTCTTGACGCCGGTGATGACGAATTCCTCCAGCGCCCGCTTGAGGCGGCGGATCGCGCCTTCGCGGTCGCGGCCATAGACGATCAGCTTGGCGATCATGCTGTCGTAATAGGGCGGCACGCGATAGCCGGCGTAGAGCCCGCTATCGACCCGCACATGCATGCCGCCCGGCGCGTGATAGCCGGTGACGAGGCCGGGGGAGGGCGCGAAGCTGGCCGGGTCCTCGGCGTTGATCCGGCATTCAATGGCATGGCCCCGGAATTCGAGGTCTTCCTGCTTCACCGAAAGCGCCCTTCCCTCAGCGATGCGGATCTGCTCGCGGACCAAGTCGAGGCCAGTGATCGCCTCGGTCACCGGATGCTCGACCTGAAGCCGGGTGTTCATCTCGATGAAGTAGAACTTGCCGTCCTCGTACAGGAACTCGATCGTGCCCGCGCCGCGATAGCCCATATCGGCCATCGCCTTGGCGACGAGGCCACCCATTTCCGCACGTTGGGTCGCGCTGATCACGGGTGACGGCGCTTCCTCCAGCACCTTCTGGTGGCGCCGCTGGAGCGAGCAGTCGCGCTCGCCGACATGGATGGCGTTGCCGTTGCCGTCGCCGAAGATCTGGAACTCGATATGGCGCGGATCGCCGAGATATTTCTCCATATAGACGGTGTCGTCGCCGAACGCCGCCTTCGCCTCGGACCCCGCTTGCTGGATCGCCGTTTCGAGCTGGCTCGCGTCGGGCACCACCTTCATGCCGCGCCCGCCGCCGCCCGAGGCCGCCTTGATCAGCACCGGATAGCCGATCTCCTCGGCCACCTTGCGGGCTTCCTCGATGCTTTCGATCGGGCCGTCGGAGCCGGGCACCAGCGGCAGGCCAAGCTTCGCTGCGGTGCGCTTGGCCTCGACCTTGTCGCCCATGGTGACGATATGCTCGGGCTTGGGCCCGATCCAGATGATGTTGTGCGATTCGACGATCTCGGCGAAGCGCGCATTCTCGCTCAGGAAGCCGTAGCCGGGATGGATCGCATCGGCCCCCGAGATTTCGGCGGCCGAGATGATCGCGGGGATGTTGAGATAGCTTTCCGATGCCGGCGGCGGCCCGATGCAGATCGCCTGATCGGCCAGCCGGACATGCATCGCATCGGTATCGGCGGTGGAGTGCACCGCGACCGTCTTGATCCCCATCTCATGGCAGGCGCGGTGGATGCGCAGCGCGATCTCGCCGCGATTGGCGATCAGGACTTTCTGGATGGCCATGGCTGCGTCCCGCCTATTCGACGATCACGAGCGGCTGGTCATACTCTACTGGCTGCCCATTATCGACCAGCACGGCCTTCACGGTGCCGGCGCGGGGGCTGGTGATGTTGTTCATCACCTTCATCGCCTCGACGATCAGCAGGGTCGCGCCCGCCGCCACCTTGTCGCCCACCGCCACGAAATTGTCGGCTTCCGGATTGGCGGCGAGATAGACGGTGCCCACCATCGGCGACTTCACCGTGCCGGGATGCGCGCCAGCGGGAGCTTCCGCTGCGGGGGCCGCAGCCGCGACCGGCGCGGGGGCCGCAGCCGGAGCGGGCATCGCCACCACCGGCGCGCTGGCCGCCGCATGGATCTTGCGCGCGACGCGGATGCGGCGATCGCCGTCCTGCACCTCGATCTCGGTCAGCTGCGTTTCATCGAGCAGTTCTGCGAGCTGGCGGACGAGATCGGTCTCGATCTGCATTGCCCCGCTTGGCTTGTCGCTCATCAAAAACCCTTCTTTCGTTGGTCCTTAGGGGTACGCGAAAACGCCGCTACTGTCAGAGACTGGCCGCCGCGTCCAGCGCCAGAAGGTAGGAGTTGGCGCCGAAGCCGGCGACCGTGCCCTTTGCCGCCGATCCGACGAAGCTCTTGTGCCGAAACGCTTCCCGCGCATGGGGGTTCGACAGATGCACCTCGATCACCGGCACGGTGATAGACTTGATCGCGTCGTGCAGCGCTACGGACGTATGCGTATAACCGCCCGGATTGAGCAGCACTGCCTTCACCCCGCGGGCGTTCGCCTCGTGCAGCCAGTCGATCAGATGGCCTTCATGGTTGGACTGGCGCATGTCGATCGTCAGGCCCTTCTCGCGCGCTCGATCCTCAAGCCGCCCGGCGATGTCGTCGAGCGTGTCATGGCCGTACACCTCCGGCTCGCGCGTGCCGAGCAGGTTGAGATTCGGGCCGTTGAGGACGAAGATCGTCGCGTTGTCCGCCATGAGGTGCCTTCCGGTTGCGGCGATGCGTTGGGCACCCCTATATGGCGGAGAAGCTCAAAGCGCAAAGTCACCGGAAGTTAACATGATCACTGACGATACCCTCTCCATCCGCGTCAACGGCGAGCACCGCCGCATCGCCAGCGGCCAGACCATCGCCGACCTCGCTCGCGAACTCGGGCTGGAGCCGACCAAGGTTGCCGTGGAGCGCAATCTGGTGGTGGTGCCGCGCTCGACCTTGGCTGAGGTGAAGATCGAGGACGGGGATGAGTTCGAGATCGTACACTTCGTCGGCGGCGGGGATCATAGCGCTGCGGTCGATGACGACAGCTGGACCGTTGCGGGCCGCACCTTCCGGTCGCGGCTGATCGTCGGCACCGGCAAATATAAGGACTTTGCCCAGAATGCCGCCGCCGTCGAAGCTTCTGGTGCGGAGATCGTCACGGTCGCCGTGCGCCGGGTCAATATCGCCGATCCCAAGGCGCCGATGCTGACCGATTTCATCGATCCGAAGAAGATCACCTATCTGCCGAATACCGCAGGCTGCTTCACCGCCGATGACGCGATCCGCACGCTGCGGCTGGCACGCGAGGCGGGTGGCTGGGATCTGGTGAAGCTCGAGGTGCTGGGCGAGGCCAAGACACTCTATCCTGATATGCGCGAGACGCTCCGGGCTACGGAAATCCTTGCCAAGGAGGGCTTCCTGCCGATGGTCTATTGCGTCGATGATCCGATCGCCGCGAAGCAGCTGGAGGATGCCGGGGCCGTTGCGGTGATGCCACTGGGCGCGCCGATCGGCTCTGGGCTCGGCATTCAGAACAAGGTCACGATCCGGCTGATCGTCGAGGGCGCCAAGGTGCCCGTGCTGGTCGACGCTGGGGTCGGCACGGCCTCCGATGCCGCCGCGGCGATGGAGCTTGGCTGTGACGGCGTACTGATGAACACCGCCATCGCCGAGGCGAAGAACCCGATCATGATGGCCGCCGCGATGAAGTCCGCTGTCGAGGCGGGCCGCCTCGCCTACCGCGCCGGCCGGATGGGGCGCCGTATGTATGCCGATCCGTCCAGTCCGCTTGCCGGGCTGATCTAGGCGCCGCGGAGGATCGTGACCGGAGTGCCTACCCGTGCCTGATCGAACAGCAGCCGGGCGAATTCGAAGGGCACGCTGACGCATCCGTTGGTAGCGGTGCGCTCCTCTACGGAGGCCCCATGGATGGCGATGCCGTCGCCCGTCAGGCGGAGCGTGTAGGGCATGCCCGCATCGTAGAGGCTCGACCGATGCTTCTCGCCCCGCCACAGCACCTTGAACTGGCCGATGGGGGTCGGCTTGCCCTCGCCGCCATACATGATCACCGCCGTGCCGATCTCCTCGCCGCCGCGGAAGACGGAGATGATCTGCGCGGCAAGGTCGACCCTGATCCACAGATCGCCCGCCGGGACATTCCGGTCATCCCAGACGAAGTCGCCATAGTTCATCCGCTTGGGCACGTTGAGCAGGCTGGTTATCCGGCGGCCGTCGAACTGATCCGCCGGCAGTTGGTCGGGCGCGACTGATATCCTGCGCGCCGGGGCCGGGGCGTCGTCCAGCCGCGCGATCCTTGGCTTGTCCTTGCCGGGCTGCTTGTGCGCCTCCTTTTCGGGCGGCTCGGTGCAGCCGAGCGCAAGCAGGCAGGCCGTGGCGCCGATGATTATGGGTCGCGCCATCATCAGCCGGAGACCGCAGCCCTTCGCCGCCGCCGCTGGCCGCGCAGCGCATAGCCGATCAGGCCGACGCCGCCGATCATCTGGGCCCAGCCCGCCGGGCCCGGCACCGCCGGAGTTGGCGGCAGGCTGCTGGCCGCCGGGATGACCGGCCCGCTGGGCGGATCGACATCGCCGGGAAGGAGCGAGAGGTTCGGGTCAAGCTGGCCCGAATTCGGATCGAAATTCACATCCTGCGGCGCAAGCTGGGTTGGCTGGCCGAGCGAAAATTGCGGCGTCGGCACGCGCTCGCGTGTCCTGGCCAAAGCATATTGCCTTGGTGCTGCAGGGCCGGTGTCGGCGCGTTCGCGTGTCTTGCCCAGCGCATATTGCCGCGCCTTGGATTTGATCAACGCCCCTTCGGGTCGCTCGCCGGGGGACCGGCCCGCGAGCAGCTGCAGCACGCCATTGTCCAGGTTCGACCCACCGCCTCCAGAGAACGGCGCTGATTTCGACCTTTGCGAGAACACCATCATGCCAAGCGCGCCGACCATCCCGCCGCATAGCAATATCCCCACGATCCGCCACTTCCACGGGCCATCGAAAGACTTCGGCAGCGTCATCAGATAAGCGCGCTCCACCCCTTGCGGCGCGATGTCACCATCGCCTTGAATTTTCTGAACCCTCCGACGAGCCTACGATAACCGCTCCGCCGCACCGAACTCTCCTGCGATGAAGCGAAAAGGAATCGCGACATCTTACCGTAGTTATACGGTATGGACCGTTTCGGCATGAAGCTGGGCTGGGCACGCAACGCAGCGGAATACTCCAGAATACACATCGGCACGATCAGGATGACAGCCAGCGGCAGGATCGCGGCAGGATCAGCGCTTCGTACTCGACCGCTGGCAATGCGGGCTCAACGCCCCGCATAAGCCGTAGTCTCGCCAGATCCCGTTGCTGAGGCGACGTCTTAAACGTTCAAAAGATATCTTCGAAGAGAGCGATCATCGAGGCCCAGGAGCGGGAGTCGGCCGAGGCGTCGAAGCGGGCGAATTCAGGGCGGCCGAGCTTGGCGGCGTCCGGGTTGGTGAAGCTGTGGACCACGCCGCCATAGAGATGCATCTCCCAGTCGGCCTTGCCCGCGCGCATCTCCGCTTCGAAATCAGCGCGCTGCTCGGGCGGGATCGCGGGATCATCGGCGCCGATGCAGACGAGGATCCTCGCCTTGATGTTGGCGGCGTCCTGCGGCGCGGGTGTGGCAAGGCCGCTGTGGAAGCCGACAACGCCGCGTATGTCCGCGCCGCTGCGTGCCAGCTCGAGCGACATGGTGCCGCCGAAGCAGAAGCCGATCGAGGCGATGAGGCTGGTGTCGACCTCGGGGCGGGCCTCAAGGGCATTGAGGCCGCCGAGTGCCCGGGTGCGGGTAGGCGTGGCATCGGCGCGCATGGGGGCGAGCGCGCCCATCACCTCCTCGAGATTGGTGAGGAGCCTGCCCTCACCATGAAGATCGCAGGCGAGCGCGACATACCCCAGGGCGGCCAGCCGTTCAGCCCGGCTCTTGGCATGATCGCCCAGGCCGAACGCTTCCGGGAAGACGAGGATGCCGGGGCGTGGCGTCGAGACATCCTGCGGCAGATAGAGGTGGCTTTCCATCGACAGGCCGTCGGCCTGGTAACGCAGGATCTCACTCGTCATCAGCTCTCTCCCTTTTCTCGTTCCCCTTGAAGCCCTGCGCGATGACATACCATTCGGAGCTGTCCTTGCGGCTTGCGGGGGGTTTGGCGTGTTTGACCGCAGTGAACAGGCGTTTCAGTTCGGCGACGAGCGTGTTGTCGGCGCCACCGGCCAGCACCTTGGCGATGAAGCTGCCGCCGGGGCGGAGATTTTCCTCGGCGAACAGGATCGCTGCCTCGACCAGCGCCATCGTGCGCAGATGATCGGTCTGGGGGTGGCCGACTGTGTTCGCGGCCATGTCCGACATCACGAGATCGGCGGGCCCGCCGAGCGCTTCGGCGAGCAGACCAGGCGCCGTCTCGTCGAGGAAATCCATCTGGAAGAGGGTGACGCCGTCGATCGGGTCAGTCGGCAGCAGATCGATGCCGACGACCAGTGCATCGGGCTTGCGGCGGCGGACGGCCTGCGCCCAGCCGCCGGGCGCGACGCCGAGATCGACGATCCGCTTCGCGCCCCGGATCAGGCCGAAACGTTCGTCAAGCTCGAGCAGCTTGTACGCGGCGCGGGAACGATAGCCCTCGGCCTTGGCGCGGCGGACATAAGGATCGTTGAGCTGGCGTTCGAGCCAGCGCGTGGACGCCGCAGTCCGGCCGCGCGCGGTTTTGACGCGCTGGCGCCCCCCGGAACCGCCCCTGCTCACCAATGATGTCCGTTGCGGGCCATGAGTGAGCGCAGGATGCCCTCGCGGATGCCGCGATCGGCGACGGCGAGGCGCTCGGCGGGCCAGATGTCGAAGATGGATTCGAGGATGGCGCAGCCGGCGATGACGAGATCGGCGCGCTCGGTGCCGATGCTTGAGATCTGGGCGCGCTCGTCCACGCCGAGGCCAGCGAGGCGGTGGCTGATATCACGCATCGCCTGCGCGGGGACGACGAGGCCATCGACGAGGCGCCGATCGTAGCGGGCGAGGCCGAGATGGACGCTGCCGAGCGTCGTCACTGTGCCGCTGGTGCCGAGCAGGCGTATGCCCTCTGGTGGCGCGAGGCGTTGGGCGAAGGGGGTCAGCGCCTCGGCGACGCGGGCGCGCAGCCTTTCGTAGGCGGCAAGGCGGGTAGGCGTGTCGGGGTGGTGAATCGGCGCGCTTTCACTCAATGAGACGACGCCCCAGGGCACGCTGACCCAGTCGGCGATGCGCGGGGTGCCGTCCTCGGTGTGGCCGTCGATGACGACCAACTCGGTCGATCCGCCGCCGATGTCGAAGATCAGCGCGGGACCTTCGCCGGGCTCCAATAGCGCGTGGCAGCCAGCCATGGCGAGGCGGGCCTCCTGCTCGGTCGAGATGATCTCGAGCGCAATGCCGGTCTCGTCATAGACGCGCTTGACGAAGGCACGTCCGTTGTCGGCGCGGCGGCACGCTTCGGTCGCGACCGAGCGGACAAGGCTGACGTTGCGACGGCGCAGTTTCTCCGCGCAGATCGAAAGCGCTGCCAGCGCGCGGTCCATCGCTGCGTCGCTGAGCGTGCCGGAAGCGGCCAGCCCCTCGCCGAGGCGGACGATCCGCGAGAAGGAATCGACCACTACAAATCCCTCGCGCGCGGGCCGTGCGATCAGCAGGCGGCAATTGTTTGTGCCAAGGTCGATCGCCGCATAATTGCCATAGTGTCCGCGCTGGGCGGATCGGGAAACGGCCACACGCCCCTTGGTCTTGCCGTGCGACCGGCCGGGCGGCGGCGCTGCCTCTGCTGGGCGCTGCGCCATAGAAAATTCTTTCACTTCACCGGCAAGCGGGGCTTCCGGAACTTGGGTACAGCCTATCCCGAAAGATGCAGCGGGAGCAAGAGCAGCCCCGAAACCGCGCGCAGCGTTGACAGTGCGGGCCCTAAATCCTATTTCGCGGCCCGGCCGATGCCCCGTCGTCTAAAGGTAAGACTACGGACTCTGACTCCGTCAATTGAGGTTCGAATCCTCACGGGGCATCCAGCACTTATGGGGTAGGCCGAATATCAGGAAGCGTTGAGGGTCGTTTTTCCCGCACGTTGCGTGTCAGGCGAACGACCGCTG
>Ga0207674_10008841_pt1 | contig 11587 bp, 8 predicted proteins | sample KBSCornC72_FD_184303 | JGI IMG/M metagenome (GOLD analysis project Ga0207674, IMG submission 184303) | Corn rhizosphere microbial communities from Kellogg Biological Station, Michigan, USA - KBS Corn C7-2 (SPAdes) (version 2) | ecosystem: Host-associated > Plants > Roots > Rhizosphere > Soil ... | reverse complement strand
ATGAGAGTGATCCCACAATCAAACTCCTCTAGAATTGAGTAATCAGGCGCCCACAAAGCTGGATACCACTCCAACCACTATCTTTTTCTGCCAACTTCTGTCCATACCAGTGCGATCACCTCTATTACTCTTTTCGTAATTGCAAGCATAGTGTCACATTATGGATTATCGCATCAGAAATTATTCCTATCTTCAACCGAATAGCTCTCTCATCCTCTTCTCTGATGTATCTCTTCTCCAATGCGCCGAGTCATTATGCCTTACTGCTGCCACCAGTTCTGGCCGCATGGCCTGGCGTGGGTGCGTGCGGCACCTCGCCATAAATTGGCAACTGAAACAGGTCTTTCAGATCTTCTTTGCCACGTACACGATCGTCCAGGTAATCCAGCAGGAAAGCCAGGGCAATTGCCACAACCAGCGCCACCACAATGAGCAGGATCAGAATAGTCTGCTTGCTGGCTGCCGTCCCAGGAACAGCGGTTGGGCTGGAGGCCGAACTGACAATGCGCGCTGAGACCTCTGGCTGAACATATGAACCGCTGGTCGAGCTATGGGTATAATCGGTCGCGATAACGTAATCAAGATATTGTCCCATATGTGATGTACCAATCTCACCGATGGCATTCGCAATTGCCCAGGCACCTGGCGCTGTACTCCAGTTCACATTGACCGTGACGATACTGTGCACGCGTGACGCGCTCAAAGCGCCGGCAATAGCAGCAGGATTCTGCCAGTCGCCCAGATCAGGATTGGGATACTGCTGCTCAATCGTGCTCATATCCTGGCCGATCTGTTGCGAAATATCGGTGGTAAATTCTTTCGATGATAGAATAGGGCTAAGAACCAGCGTATCGGCGAGGTCCTCCGAGACGGTGACATTATCCTCCGGATTTGGATCACCCTGCGTCGTCGCTACCAGGCCGATTTGTAGAGAAATATTGGAATTATAGCCATGTAAAGCACCCGGCGTCTTGCGCAACTTATAATATTGATAACCTGAATAGAGCGCCACAACGGCGACAATCGCGACGATCAGCCAGATATAGCGCCAGATAACTTTTGCATAGGTTCGTAGTTCCACGACCTCTATCCCTTTCATTATGGATACACGCCCCAAGTGCAGAACTGCAAGCCTGCGCTCGGCGGCGGAAAAATAGCGTAGTGTCTAGCGCGGCGCTAACGGGCAAACTCGTCCGAAGGCGCGCTCCAGCCCTGCGTCTGGATGCGTGTGGCGCTCATTTTTGCTTCGATAAACTGGAGGACGCGCCGCTGGAAACGCGGCGTGTCGAATTCCAGGGCATGATTACGAATTGTCTGTGGATGATATTGCCGGTCGTCGAAAGCTGCCAGGATGTTCGCCAGACTCTCAGCCGTCTGCTCGTAGAAGAACCTGCCGGTCACGCCATCGACCACTGAAGCCAGCGCACCGCCCGCTCCATACGCGATCACCGGACGCCCTGACGCCTGCACCTCCAGGGGCGTGATGCCAAAATCTTCTTCGCCGGGAAAGAGAAAAGCGCGACACTGGGCGAGATACGGCAAGACTTCAGCATCACTGAGCCGCCCCAGAAAACGGATCGTCGGCCCGGCCAGCGCCTTGAGTTGCTTCTCATCGCGCCCGCTGCCAATCACAACCAGCGGCAGCCCCAGACGGTTACACGCCTGGATAGCCAGGTCCACCCGCTTATAAGGAGCCAGGCGACCCATTGAGAGAAAGTAGTTGCCCAACTGGGTCGCTGGATCGAATGAAAAACGGCTGGCCTCGACCGGCGGAGGAATCACTACCGACTCGCGCCGATAATATTTCTGGATGCGTTCGGCAATGACCGGCGAATTGGCGATAAAGTGATCGACGCGCATGGCAGTCGTCTGGTCCCAGACACGCAACCAGCTCACGAAAAATGGCAGGATGCGCCGCGCCATCCCGCCCAGTTGCTCGCGTTCGACATATTCATTGTAGTTCCAGCACCAGCGCATCGGCGTATGACAGTAACAGATGTGCAGTGTCCCTGGTTTGACAATAATTCCTTTGCCGAATGCGCTGGAACTGCTCAAAACCAGATCGTACCCTCGTAGATCCAGCCCTTCCATTGCGATTGGATAGAAAGGCAAGAATGGCTGATGATGCTTCTTGACCAGCGGCCACTTCTGCATAAAGGAAGTGCGAACATCGATCTTTTGAAACGCCGGATCGACGCGCTGCGGATCGTAAATCGAGGTATAGAGGGGAGCATCGGGAAAAAGCTCGTGCAGAGCCAGCACAACTCGCTCCGCGCCCCCCATCTGATTGAGATAGTCGTGAACCAGTGCAACCTTCATGATCTTAGTACGCTCCTCGCCTGAACAGGACCGTCGGTACTGTCCGCCAGAGAATATGATAATACAGACGTAGGGACCAGTTTTCGATATAGTAGAGATCCATCAATACGCCCTCGTCAAAAGAGAGATCGCTGCGCCCGCGCACCTGCCAGAGACCGGTCATGCCCGGCTTCATGGCCAGGCGACCTTTCTGCCACTCCTCGTATTGCGCGACCTCGCGCGGCAGCGGTGGACGCGGACCAACCAGGCTCATGTCGCCCTTGATGACATTGAATAATTGCGGAATTTCATCCAGGCTGGTTTTACGCAAGAACTTGCCAACCGAGGTCACACGCGGATCATCGTGCATCTTAAACAGCGGTCCCTGAGCCTCGTTCTTATCCAACAACGAGGCTAGCCTTTGCTCGGCATCTTTATACATCGAACGGAATTTATAGCAGGTAAAAAGATGCCCATCCAAACCAACGCGTGTCTGACGCAAAATCACCGGCCCCGACGAGGTTGCCTTGATCAGCAGAGCGAAACAGAACCAGAGCGGAGATCCCAGCAGAAGCGCCAGCACCGCGCCTACGATATCGGTCGCGCGCACCAGGGCGCGCTGAACGCGGTTCAGCGGCTGCTGCTTGATCCCCAACATGGGAATGCCCTCGACCGCCTCCATATCAATGCGCGAAAGGCTCAATTCATAGAGTTCCGGGACCAGCTTAAACGATGCTCCCAGGCGCTCACAGAGACGCACGCTGCGAATCGCCTGCTGGTGTAGATCCGAAGGCAGCGCGATAATCACCTCATCGACCTGCATGGAGCGAATGACCAGGGCCAGATCTTCCAGGGAACCAAGCAATTTGAAGCGGCCAAAATCGCCGGGCAACTGCTCTTGCGTCTCGTGGAGAAAACCAACAATGGAAAAACCGAGATGAGGACTGGCCACGATATGCTGCATAATCATCTTGCCCAGACGCCCGGAACCAACGACCAGCACGCGCGTTTCGCCCAACCCCAGGCGATGGAGTGTGCCCATCAGCATCGAGAGCATCATACGGCCCAGGCTGAGAATCACCACTGCGCTCACCCAGATGAACGGCACCAGCAAACGCGAGTTGCTAAATCCCTGGAAAAAGAAGTAGAAAGCGATAAGAACTGAGAGACCCAGGGTCAGCGAGGTCAGAATTCTCCAGAGCTGGGTAAACAGCGTGCCACTCAAACGCAGGCTATACATTCCGCGCAGAATAAAAATTGCCGGAACTCCCAGAATCACCCCGATCTCCAATCCCCGGAATTCATTGAGAGAAGTGATCACATCTTCTCTAGCGTGCCCCCCCAGCACATTGATACGAACGCTCGCAATCAAATCACTATTAAGAAGGATATGATAACGCAGGTAGTAGGCAAAGCGGAAAGCGACATACGCGAGGAGAGCATCTACGACGATGGTTAAAGCGATTTCAAAGAGACGCCACTGCCGCCGACCGGTGCGCCTTTCAGAGATGACTTTGGTAATCTGGCCGGTGGTGCCGCCGGTAGGAATTTCTGGCGTGGGCGGAACAGGAACCAGCACACGCTGCTGTTCCGTCGTTCCGCCAGCCGACATCCCCGGCACATTGCGAGCCAGCAAATTCGGCCCGGTCACTCCGTTGGGAGGAAAGCCTGGCGCGCCCTGCACAAACGGCTGCGGGCCAGTCGTCCCGTTGGGAGGAAAACCTGACGCTCCTTGCGCAAACGTGTACGGTCCGGTCACGCCATTGGGCGGAAACCCCGGTGTACCCTGCGCAAACGGATGCTGCCCAGGTTTTGGCGATACGTCACTACTGTTCACAAATTGGGTCATTTCCTATAACTCCGATCCATCCTGGCGAGAGAGGGAATGCGCGAGTTCTGTGCCAGAACGGGATACGTCACGACTCGTCTCAGTAACAGGAAGAGTTTGAACAGATCTATGGTGTTGCGCTACGTGAGATTGTACTGCTTGTTCATAGGCAGCCACGGTCTGCTTGAGCAGGGCCGCCGCCGAAAAACGTTCACGCACTGATGCGGCCTGAGCGCGGCAGCGATCTTGCACATCCGTATCGCTCAGAGTCTTGTGCAGTGCTAAGGCCAGAGCCTCAGCATCGTGAGGATCAACAGTCAGGGCTAATCCAGCTCCGGCTTCAGGCAAACTGGAAACGTTAGATGTAACCACCGGAGTGCCGCAAGCCAGAGCTTCAGCCACCGGCATACCAAAACCCTCGTAGAGTGAGGGGTAAACAAAGGTTGCCGCAGCTCGATACCAGAGCGCCTGCTCGGTATCGTTGACAAAGCCCGGAAAAAGCACATTTTCTTCCAGACCGAGCTGCTGCACGCGGGCAAAAATAGTGTCGTACAACCAGCCCTTGCCGCCTGCCAGCACAAGTTTGGCGCTCGTTCCGCTCAACTGGCGCAAGCGCGCGTAGGCTTCTAACAATGTGGGAATATTCTTGCGCGGCTCCAATGTCCCCAGGTAAAGCAGAAAACCACTCTCCAGGCCCTGACGCGCGCGGAAGGCCTGTATCTCCTCCTCAGAATACTCCTGGGCAAAGCGTTCGTCAACACAGGGATACGCGGTTGTCATGCGCTGAACGGAGATCCCCAGGAGAGCGGTCACATCCTGAGCGGTACTATCGGAGTCGGTGATAATTCTCGTCGCCCGATGCAGGCTACGCACCGTAAAGGTGCGGTGATAGAGCCGCTTGGGACGTGTCAGGACTTCGGGCATACGCAGAAAGGCCAGATCGTGCAGCGTTACCACGCTGGCACAGCGGCGCGGCAAAAATTCGGGCAGCACATTGGCGGGAGAGTGAAAAACCTGAATGTTACGCTGACGAATGAGCGAAGGAAGCGTCAATTGTTCCCAGGCCACACGCGCCGCCGGTTTGGATTCAGGCCAGTTCGCCGGGACGAAGCTCAACTGCGGGTGCTGGATACCCAGACGCTCAGCCGTATCAGAGCCATTCACAAAAACAGTATAAGTGTGCTGGCCTGGATTTTTCGCTAATTCAGTGAGTAAATAACGAATATACCGACTAATTCCGCCGTTTCGATATCCCTGGCTGAACGAGAGTAATTGAGCATTAATACCAATATGCATTCCTGAACTCTTGCCTCCTCATAGCTCTATGACGGTCCCCAATTTCATAGAGTAACAGCTATAGACCTTTTTAGCTCTTCCCCCTCCCAACATAAACGCCAGGGTAGGGGCTTTTCGCAACGTTCTCTGATCACTTTTTGCCATTCAATATGCAAAACGCGAAAAGTCCGCATCTTGTTTCTCTGTGAAGAACACGCCGCGTTCTTCCGAAATCAGCCCGCCTTCGACAAATGTTATTGATAAGTTATGCATACTTGTTTATCCTATATCTCTTCGCGACTCTGAGCATGAGCCATCAACATACCAATCTATTATAGAGAAGGGGCAATGTTTGGCAAGAGGCTGGGATGGACGCAACATGTTGGCTGGTTTACCCGTCTGACCGCCTCCTGACCAAAAAGGCCAGCGCATTGCGTTTTTCTATGGGTGGGCGTATATATTAGGAAAGAGCTCGCAAGATCACGAAATGGCTACCGAAAATGAGGGGCTATAGACAGGAAGAGACACGTCTGCTATAGTTGTCCGTATCAGAAAGCAGGAAAGTAATTTCCTGACTGACCGCCTGAAGAACCCGCCTGCCGCCAGAAATGGACGGGCGAGCGCGAGGGTAGCCTCTACATTATGGGAGAAAAGTGCGTGGCGAAACTACTTCGTCTCGATGTTGCACAACTGACCGATGTTGGTCGGAAACGCGAACATAACGAAGATAATATGGCCTATGTCATCCCTAAAGATCCGCAGGTGATGGCGTACAAGGGTGCGCTGTTCATCGTGGCCGATGGAATGGGTGGACATGCTGCTGGGGAAGTGGCGAGTGAAATCGCTGTAGATACCGTGAGCAATGCCTATTATCAGGATGATAGTGACGATGTCGCGGCTTCATTGCTGCAAGCCATCCGACGCGCGAACGCGGCTATTCACCAGCGCGCAAGCGAGAATATGCTGCGTAGTGGCATGGGAACGACCTGTGTCACCGCTGTCTTGCGGGGCAATATGGCCTATATCGCGAATGTCGGTGATAGTCGGGCCTATCTTGTACGCAGATCAACGCTGCGCCAGGTTTCGCAGGACCATTCGTGGGTCGCGGAACAGGTGCGAGCTGGCCTTCTTACTGAGGAGCAGGCACGCACCCATACTCAGCGCAATGTGATTACGCGCAGTCTGGGAACACAGCCGGAAGTGGAGATCGATCTCTTCCGTGAAGTGCTGGAAGAAGGCGATACGCTCTTGCTCTGTAGCGATGGCCTCTCAGGGATGGTCAGCGACGAGGAACTGGAACAAACAGCCGAACGTTTTGTGCCACAGGAGAGCGTCTATCATTTGATTGAACGCGCCAATGAGAATGGCGGGGCCGATAACATCACCGCTGTCATTGCGCGTGTGCAGGAATTGGGAGTTGAGCCGCCAGGAGTGCGTCAACCGGTATCGGTTGGTGGCCCGGAACTGAGCGATGAGGATACGGCCAGGCTCTTTGCTCCCGTGGGAGCAGGCATCAGCGTGGCTGCGCGCAACACTGGAACGCTCGCGCCAGGGAGTTCGCTCCCGCATGTCAGCAGCCCATTGACTTCGGCAGAGAGTGATACTTCACCACAGCTTACCATAAGCAAAAGACGCCGTAATCGTCTCCTTGCCCCTACCTTGACTCTGGTAATTCTTTTTGTTCTGGTAGTCGCAGGCAGTGGTTTTTATTATTTTTTCCACACCAACCAGGCCCAGACCATCAATTCAACCCTGAACGATGCCTCGCACTTGATCAGTCAGGCCAATACCCAGGCCAGCCGCAATCCGTCCCAGGCGCTGCAAGATCTCGCGCAGGCGCAACAAAAATTACAGAATCTGCAAAAAAACTATACACTGGACGATAGCGCACATACCCAACTGACAAACCTGCAAGGCCAATTGGTAAGCGAAACAAAAACAGCGATTACCAACTATGATCAGACAGCGCAGATTACACTGCTTCCCTGTACGACTTCTACGCCAAGCGCGCTCACGCAGGGAAACGCGCAAACGCTGGCTTTACTGCAAAATAGCGGCGGTTACTACGCTCTGGGGCAGGACAACAAGATCTATCAACTCAATTCGAGTGGCAATAGCCAGTATACATTGGGCAATGGGTTCTCACTCTCGAACGCTAATAGCAAAATAACGAACATCGTCGGGGCAAACACTGCAATCTTCGCTCTGAGCCAGCAGACGACGAATGGAACTCCTGGCAACTATACCATCAATGAACTGACGCCGGGAACAGGTGGCGCGCTTCAGCAGCCCACGCAGACGCAGACCGCGAGCATTCCGGCCAAAGATGGACAGACACCCTCGCTGATTACAGCCTGGAACAACGGGAACGGCATGAATGTCTACGTGGTGCTGATCTCCAGCTCCAGCGAGACAACGGCGACAATTCTCAGCTATAGCGTTGATAACAAGGGGAGCTTCAGTGGCCCACAGACAGCGACGATTTCGGTCTCTCATCCCATCCTCAGTATCGCCGCCGATGCTGACCATCTGTTCATGCTCCTGGCCGATGGCTCGCTCGTGAGTACGCCAGGCAATAAGATCTCTTCCCCAACGTCTGTCCTGATCAACCAGGCGATCGCGGCTCCATTGAGCGCGGAGGCCCAGAATTTTACGGCCAACACCACCGTGCCAGCCGTGACGCCGATAGCGCAAAGCGGCAATAGCGCGCTGACCGTCCCTCCGCCCTCATCCGCCAATCCGGCGACATTGAGCACGGGTACGGTGAAAAGCGCGAATGGGGCAGGGCAGGTCCATCTCTTTCTGAGCGATTCGTTTAATCATCGTGTTCTGGATCTGACGCAGGTACTGGCAAACGCTGGTGGACCTGGATCGACGCCAACCGCGACCGCGACCGGCAACACGCTAAATAACAGCGTAACGCTGAACCTTGCCCACCAGTATGTCTCGGCCACCTACTTCAATACCATCAAGAGCGTGGCCGTTGATCCCAACGGAGGCATTATCAATATTCTGGGCCAGAGCGCGGCCAAAGGCCAGAATCTGGTACAGGCAAGCGCTGGTACCCAAAACGCCTGCGCTGCCTGAGACAGCGCTACAAAGCGCAAAGAAAGCCATTTCGCGCACAGGCCGCACCGTATGGGCGTCAAACCGCAGCGTTGGTTTGACGCCCATACGGTGTTCCTTGTGTGCTTTCCAGCGTCATAATGACGCATGTGTAAATTTATTCACAGAACAGGAACGGTGATTATCGTGGGTTTCGAGGTGCATTATCGTACACATACGTGCGGTGAACTGACAAAAGCAAACGTTGGCCAGCAGGTGACGCTGGCCGGTTGGGTCAACAGACGGCGCGATCACGGCGGGCTGATCTTCCTGGATATGCGTGATCGCTATGGCATGACTCAGGTGATCTGTGATCCCGAACGCTCACCGGAGGCGCATCGCATCGCCTCAGAGGTGCGCTCGGAATACGTGGTGCAGGTGAGCGGCACTGTGGTCAAGCGCCTGGAAGGCACAGAAAATCCTCATCTGAGCACCGGGGAAATCGAGATCGCGGCGCAAAAGATCGAAATTCTCAATGCCGCGCGCACCACGCCTTTCCCAATCAGCGATGCCATCTCCGTCGATGAGTCGCTGCGCCTAAAATATCGCTATCTCGATCTGCGTCGTCCCAGGATGCGCGACAATATCGTGCTGCGCCATCGCGTCACCAAATTCATGCGCGACTTCTTCGACGAGCGCGGCTTCCTGGAGATCGAGACACCAATGCTGATGAAGAGTACGCCGGAGGGCGCGCGCGACTATCTGGTGCCGAGCCGTCTCTACGAGGGCGAATTCTACGCGCTCCCGCAGTCTCCACAGCAACTCAAGCAGCTCCTGATGGTCTCCGGCCTGGACCGCTATTTCCAGATCGCGCGCTGCTTCCGCGATGAGGATCAGCGTTCGGATCGTCAGCCGGAGTTTACGCAACTCGACGTCGAAATGTCCTTTGTCTCCGAAGATGATGTGATGGCTTTGATCGAGAAGCTGTTGGTTGAACTGATTACGAAGACGACAAATAAACGTATCAAAGAGCAACCTTTCCCGCGTCTGAGCTATCAAGAGGTCATGGATCGTTACGGCACCGACCACCCCGATCTGCGCTTCGATCTGCCCCTGGTCGAAATCTCCGACCTGGCCGCTGCCGGTACTTTTGGCGTCTTCAAGAACACCCTGGCGGCTCAAGGCATGGTGAAAGGCATTCGCGTGCCTGGCGCGGGCGGTTACAGCCGCAAAGAGATCGACGGCCTGACCGAGTTCGCGCGTCAACTGGGCGCTCAGGGACTGGTCTCCCTGGCCATCAGTGCGAGCGGCGAAATCAAATCTCCGCTGGTGAAATTCATGTCGACTGAAGAGGTGCAGGCGATTATCACACGCCTGCAAGGTCAGCCGGGCGACCTCCTGCTCTTCGTAGCCGATAATGCGAAAGTCACCAATGACGTGCTCTTCCGCCTGCGTGTCAAGCTGGCCGAGCGCCTGAATCTCATTGATCCAAACGAGATGGCCCTCTGCTGGGTCGTGGACTTCCCGCTCCTTCACTACGACGAAGATCAGCAGCGCTACGATGCCGAGCATAATCCATTTTCCGGGATGGACGAAGCCCATATCGAGCGGCTGGACAGCGACCCGCTGCATATTCGCGCCAAGCAGTACGACATCATCGGCAATGGCTACGAGATCGGCGGCGGTAGTGTGCGTATCAACGTCGCCGCGCTCCAGCACAAAGTTTTCTCGCTGATGAACATGAGCGATGAGCAAATTCAAGAGCAATTTGGGCATATGCTCGAAGCCTTTGAGTATGGCGCGCCCCCGCACGGTGGTATCGCACTGGGACTCGACCGCCTGGTCATGTTGCTGGCAGATGTCGAAAATATTCGCGAAGTCATCGCCTTCCCCAAGACCCAGAACGCGCTGGACCTGCTCATGAACGCGCCCTCGCCCGTTGACGAGCAACAATTGCGCGATCTGCACCTGAGTGTCAAGCGCGAGGAGAAAGCCAAAGCCTGAACGCCGAGGGCGTTTTGAATACCCAGAGAGCCACTTTTTCGATCAAAAATTGCGTATCATGCAATTTCAGTTGGAAAAGTGGCTCCAACTTTATGTTTAATACCTTTAGAAGCCTCAAAAAGTATCGATCGGCATACGCCTAGCCCGAAAATTTGGATGGATTTGTATAATGAATATAGGTCCTCCCCACAGACCCAATCGTTAGAGCGTTATAACCGGATGGGAAGATGGTAAGGAGAAAGTAATGACATCAATGAATCAGATGAATTCGGCTCGAACAACGACCGCCAATCCAGCAAGCGCCAGTGCGGCACTCGCGGGAGTTCTCCAGCATCGGCAAGCGCCGAATGCCAATGGAGGGGTAGGGGTTGTTCCTAAGTTCGTCCCAACGTTGACAGAAGATGAAGCGGTCAGTCAGGCTCGTCTGCTCAAGGCCCTGGCCGATCCTACACGCCTGCGTATTTTGAGTTTACTCAGCCGATACGAAGGGGAAGTATGCGTCTTCGAGATTGTTGAAAGCTTCACCCTGGAGCAGCCCACTATTTCGCATCACCTGCGCATTCTGCGCGATGCAGGACTGGTGGATTGCCGGAAAAAGGGCCTGTGGGCCTACTACTACGTGCGGCGGGAAGCCCTCAGCCGCGCCCAGGAAGTTATCAACAGCCTCGCATAAGGGAGGTCGTTGTTGGGGTTGTGTTGAATTGCGGGTAATGTAGACGCATGCCACCCCGCTAGCACTGCGAAGTGTCATCGGGCTGGCTCCTGGGTGCAAGGTGCATCGTGGGGCCGTATCTCGCGGGTGGCGTGCCTTCTTTTCGCGCAGAGTATCGATAATGTTAAAATCGGTACATTGACAAGAGATCGGCGTTCACCCGCCCGGTTAGCCGTGAATGAAGGATCGCTGCTCAACGAAAGCCTCAGGCCTTACTACCTCTGCTTGGTGCAGAACCTGTCGGGCGCCCAGAGCGACGTGGCGGCAACCTCGATCGTGTCCGCATGCCGCGCGGCGAATCCGCGGTGAGGTCGGGCAGCACGAAGGCAGCAACCGCCAGGACAACCGCGGCCGCAAGACCCATTCTCATCGATGCCCGCCTCTGCCCGCTACTTGCTCCCCCAATACGCCGGGTTCTGCTTGAA
>Ga0207674_10008839_pt1 | contig 11590 bp, 9 predicted proteins | sample KBSCornC72_FD_184303 | JGI IMG/M metagenome (GOLD analysis project Ga0207674, IMG submission 184303) | Corn rhizosphere microbial communities from Kellogg Biological Station, Michigan, USA - KBS Corn C7-2 (SPAdes) (version 2) | ecosystem: Host-associated > Plants > Roots > Rhizosphere > Soil ... | reverse complement strand
GCAGCCGGCGTCGTACCAGCCGAGGTGGTCGATGCGGCCGCGGCCGTTGAGCACCGGCTCGCCGGAGACCAGCTCGCACCGGAACGCGTAGGTCAGCAGGTCGGGCAGGTCTTCCTCGTCGCCGCGCAGGTGCCCGCAGAGCAGGTAGAGACCGAGCAGGTCGACGACGCGGGCCTCGATGCCGGTCTCCCGCCGCAGCTCCCGCACGACGGCGTGGGCAGGTGCCTGGCTCGGGTCGATGTGCGCGCCGGGCAGACCCCAGCGATGCCGCGCGTCGGCCTTGCGGACCAGCAGCACTCGGCCCTCGGCGTCGCAGAGGACCGCGGCCGCGGCCCGCGTCACGTGTCCCATGGCACAGACCCTAACCGCGCCGCGGCGCTCTGCTAAGCCCTCGTGCGGAGCAGTCCGGGCAACGGCGCCTCCGGGCGGTTGGAAGCGACACCCTAGACTCGGCGGGTGCTGCTTGCGTCGTTCCCGAGCCCCAGCCGCGCCGTCTGGGATCTCGGTCCGATCCCGATCCGGGCGTACGCGTTGTGCATCATCGCGGGGATCATCGCTGCGATCTGGATCGCCGAGCGGCGCTGGGTGGCGCGCGGCGGGAAGCGCGGCACGGTCTCGGACATCGCGGTCTGGGCGGTCATCTTCGGGTTGGTCGGCGGCCGGCTCTACCACGTGATCAGCGACAACGAGCTCTACTTCCGGGCGGGGCGCGACCCGTGGCGGGCGTTCTACGTCTGGGAGGGTGGGCTCGGCGTCTGGGGCGCGATCGCGCTCGGCGGGGTCGGCGCGTGGATCGGCTGCCGGCGGCGCGGGATCAAGCTGCCGCCGTTCGCGGACGCGGCGGCGCCCGGGATCGCGGTCGCGCAGGGCATCGGGCGCTTGGGCAACTACTTCAACCAGGAGTTGTTCGGCCGGCCGACCGACCTGCCCTGGGGCGTGCGGATCGACCCGGACCGGCCGAGCACGGTGCCGGGCGCGACGGCGTACCACCCCGCGTTCCTGTACGAGATGCTGTGGGACTTCGGGCTCGCGGGCGTCCTGATCTGGGTCGACCGGCGGTACAAGATGGGCCGCGGCCGGGTCTTCGCCCTGTACGTGATGGGCTACACCGCCGGGCGGGTGTGGATCGAGATGCTGCGCATCGACACCGCCAACCACGTGCTCGGGCTGCGGCTGAACGTGTGGACCTCGATCCTGGTGTTCGCCGGCGGCCTGGTCTACTTCCTGTTGCACCCGGGACCGCGGGAGACCGTCGTCGAACCGGACGCCGTCCCCGTCGCCGGCGGCCCCGGCGCGGCCGGCACCCTCACCGACGAGACCGACGAGAGGTCGCCCGCTGCCGTCGACGGCGAGACCGAGGCCGACGGCGAGGACGACGACGCGAACACACCGGCAGACGACGTCGGTGCCGAGGCGGACGCGACCGGCTCGGCCGCCGAGGTTGCCGCCACCACCTCCGCCGACCCCGATCCGGCCGGGACGGCCGTCCCGGCCGAGAGCGCTGTCCAGACCGAGGATCCCGTCCCGACCGAGGATCCAGTCCGGGCCGAGGACGCCGTCGCGACCGAGGATCCAGTCCGGGCCGAGGACGCCGTCGCGACCGAGGATCCAGTCCGGGCCGAGGACCCCGTCGCGACCGAGGATCCAGTCCGGGCAGAGGACGCCGTCGCGACCGAGGATCCAGTCCGGGCCGAGGACCCCCGGGCCGAGGACGCCGTCCGGGCCGAGGACCCCCGGGCCGAGGACGCCGTCCGGGCCGAGGACCCCCGGGCCGAGGACGGCGTCCGGGCCGAGGACGGCGTCCGGAGCGAGGACGGCGTCGCGACCGGCGACGGCGTCGCGGCGGAGGACGGTGAGTCGGCGGCGGAGGACGGCGTTCCGGCCGGGCGGCGCAAGCGCTGACCCACATCCGCACCCGCAGTAGTTGCACGCGCATGTTCTAGAATCTGCGTCGCTGCCGACCCGAAATGTCCGCAACCGCGGATCTAGACCGGCTCTCGATTCCGTCCATGCGGCGAGCCCATCGAACCGGACGGCTTCCGGCCCCGTGCCCTCGGACCTAGGGTGATCGGCATCGGCATCACCGGCTCAGGCAGTTGGGGGAGTGTGCCCATGGCGAGGATCGAAGTCACCGTCGACGGCGTCCGTTACCACGACGAGGTGGAACCGCGGCTGCTGCTCGTGCACTACCTCCGCGAGCGGTTGGGAAAGGTGGGCACCCCCATCGGGTGCGACACCTCCAACTGCGGCGCCTGCACGGTGCACGTCGACGGGGTCAGTGTGAAGTCGTGCACCATGCTGGCGGTGCAGGCCGACGGCACGCAGATCACCACGATCGAAGGGCTGGCCCAGAACGGCCAGCTGCACCCGGTACAGCAGGCCTTCCACGACAACCACGCCCTGCAGTGCGGCTTCTGCACGCCGGGCATGATCATGGCCTCGGTCGACCTGCTCCAGCACAACCCGTCGCCCAGCGACGAGGAGATCCGGCACGGCCTTGAGGGCAACCTCTGCCGGTGCACCGGCTACCAGAACATCGTCCGCGCGGTCCGCCAGGCCGCCGAGAAGAGCGCGGAGGTGACGGCGTGACCGAGGAACTCGACGCCGGCCTCATCGCCGAGCAGGTCGAAGAGCACCCCGAGGCGATCGACCAGCCGGACGCCACCAGGCACATCGGCCGGCCGCTGAAGCGCAAGGAGGACCGGCGGCTGATCACCGGCCGCACCCGGTGGACCGACAACATCCAGCTGCCCGGCCTGATGCACATGGCGATCGTCCGCAGCCCGGTCGCGCACGCCCGGATCAACCGGGTCGACGTCAGCGCCGCGCTCGACCGGCCCGGCGTGATCGCCGCGTTCAGCGCCGCCGACCTCGGCGACGCGCTCGGCACGCTGCCCTGTGCCTGGCCGGTGACGGCGGACATGGTCCACCCCGACCACCACCCGCTGGCCACCGACGAGGTCAGGCACGTCGGCGAGGCGGTCGCGGTCGTCGTGGCCACCGACCGCTACGCGGCGGCCGACGCGACGGAGGCCGTCGAGGTCGACTACGAGCCGCTGCCGGCCGTGACCGACATGGAGGAGGCGCTCAAGGACGAGGTGCTCGTCCACGCCGACAAGGGCACCAACAAGACCTACCTGTGGCCGTTCGACGGCGGCGACTACGACGCGGCCAGGGCGCAGGCCGAGGCCGAGGGCGGCATCGTGTTCAAGCGCCGCTACATCCAGCAGCGGCTGATCCCGGCCGCGATGGAGCCGCGCTCGGTGGTCGTCGAGCCGCTCACCGAGGGCGACGAGTACACGGTCTACTCGGCCACCCAGATCCCGCACATCCTGCGGCTGATGCTGGCGCTCACGTGCGGCATCCCCGAGCAGCAGATCCGGGTCATCGCCCCGGACGTCGGCGGCGGCTTCGGTTCGAAGCTCAACGTGTACGCCGAGGAGGTCATCGCGCTGGTCGTGGCCCGCAAGCTGGGCCGCCCGGTGAAGTGGACCGAGTCGCGCAGCGAGGGCTTCCAGGCCACGATCCACGGCCGCGACCAGATCCAGGACATCGAGGTCGCCGCGACCCGGGACGGCCGGATCCTCGGGCTCTCGGTCGACCTCAAGGCCGACATGGGCGCCTACCTGCAGCTGGTGACGCCGGGCATCCCGGTGCTCGGCGCGTTCATGTTCAACGCGATCTACAAGATGGACGCCTACCGGTTCCGCTGCACCGGGGTGTTCACGACCAAGACGCCGACCGACGCCTACCGCGGCGCCGGCCGGCCGGAGGCCACGTACGCGATCGAGCGGATCATGTCCGACCTCGCGTACGAGCTCGGCATCGACCCGATCGAGCTGCGCCGGCGCAACTGGATCAAGCACGAGGAGTTCCCGTACACGACGATCGCCGGGCTGACCTACGACAGCGGCAACTACGAGGCCGCGACCGCGCGGGCGCTCGAGCTGTTCGGCTACGACGAGCTGCGCCGGGAGCAGCAGGAGCGGCGGGACCGCAACGACCCGGTGCAGCTCGGCATCGGCATCTCGACGTTCACCGAGATGTGCGGGCTCGCGCCGTCCCGGGTGCTCGGCTCGCTCTCGTACGGGGCCGGCGGCTGGGAGGCCGCCAGCATCCGGATGCTGCCGTCCGGCAAGGTCGAGGTCGTCACCGGCACCACGCCGCACGGCCAGGGGCACCTGACCGCGTGGAGCCAGATCGCCGCGGACGCGCTCGGCGTGCCGTTCGAGGACGTCAACGTGATCTTCGGTGACACGCAGTCCTCCCCGGTGGGCATGGACACGTACGGGTCGCGCAGCCTGGTCGTCGGCGGCGTCGCGGTGCACCTGGCCGCGCGGAAGGTCGTCGACAAGGCCCGCAAGGTCGCCGCGCACCTGCTCGAGGCCGCCGAGGGCGACGTCGAGTTCAGCGGCGGCACGTTCTCGGTCAAGGGCTCGCCGGACGCGAAGACCACCATCCAGGAGGTCTCGCTGGCCACGTTCGCGGCGCACAACCTGCCCGACGGCATGGAGCCGACGATCAACGCCGACGCGGTGCTCGACCCGGAGAACTTCTCCTTCCCGCACGGCACCCACCTGTGCGCGGTCGAGGTCGACACCGAGACCGGCCGGCCGACCATCCGCACGTACGTGGCGGTCGACGACATCGGCAACGTGATCAACCCGCTGATCGTCGAGGGCCAGGTGCACGGCGGGCTCGCCCAGGGCATCGCCCAGGCGCTGTACGAGGAGGCGGTCTACGACGCCGACGCCAACCTGGTGACCGGCACGATGGTGGACTACCTGGTCCCGTCCGCGGCGGACCTGCCGGAGTTCACCACCGACCGGACCGAGACCCCGTCGACGACCAACCCGCTCGGGGTCAAGGGCGTCGGCGAGGCCGGCACGATCGCGTCCACGCCGGCCGTGGTCGGCGCGGTCGTCGACGCGGTGCACCATCTCGGCGTCCAGGAGATCCGGATGCCCACCACGCCCGAACGGGTCTGGCGGGCGATCAACAACTCGGGCTCCGACGGAGGCAGCCGCGCCGCCGAGGGCACCATCGCGTACGGCGGCCCGCAGACCTCGACGACGGCCGGAGGTGCCGAGTGATCCCCCCGGAGTTCGACTACCTGCGGCCGCACTCGGTCGACGCGGCGGTCACCGAGCTCGGCCGGGCCGGTGAGGACGCGAAGGTGCTGGCCGGCGGGCAGAGCCTGCTGCCGCTGCTGCGGCTCCGGCTGGCATACCCCACCGTCCTGGTCGACCTCGGCGGTGTCGGTGAGCTGCGCGGCGTCCGGCGGGACGGCGACGAGCTGGTGATCGGCTCGATGACCACCCACCACGAGGTGATGCACGACCCGCTGGTCGCCGAGCACTGCCCGCTGCTGGCCCAGGCCACCAGCACGGTCGCCGACCCGGCGGTACGGCACCGGGGCACCTTCGGCGGCGCGCTCTCGCACGCCGACCCGGCCGGCGACCTGCCGGCGGTGGCGGCGGCGCTGGAGGCGACGTTCGTCATCGAGGGCCCGAACGGGCGCCGCTCGGTGCCGGCGGCGGAGTTCTTCTCCGACTACCTGGAGACGGCCGTGCAGCCCGGCGAGGTGCTGGTCGAGGTCCGGGTGCCGGTGCTCGGTCCCGGCTGGGGCAGCGCGTACGAGAAGTTCAACCGGGTCGCCCAGGCGTGGGCGGTCGTCGGCGTGGCCGCGCTGGTCCGCACCGAGGGCGGCTCGATCGCCGAGGCCAGGATCGGGCTGACCAACATGGGCCCGACCCCGGTCCGGGCCAGCGCCTGCGAGCAGGCGCTCGCCGGCGTCTCCACCCAGAACGGCGGCATCGGCCAGGCCACCGACCTGGCCGCCGACGGCACCGAACCACCGTCCGACCTGTCCGCGCAGGCCGACTACCGGCAGCACCTGGCCAGGGTGCTGAGCCGGCGCGCGGTGCAGAAGGCGGTCGCCGCCACCTGACCGCAGACAACCGCACGATCCGTGGCCGCCTCGAAACCGGGGCGGCCACGGCGCAGTATGGGTGGGGTACCGGTGCCTCGGTACCCGGGCGAGGGAGGGCGATTGGACGGGCGTGGTCTGCTGCCGGTCGGCGTGGAGTCACCGGCGGACCTGGTGGGCCGGCTCGCCGAGGTCGGCTACCTGGCGGACGAGGGCCTGGCCACCGCCGCATACCTGGGGCTGCGGCTGCACCGGCCGCTGTTCTGCGAGGGTGAGGCCGGCGTCGGCAAGACCGAGCTCGCCAAGGCGCTGGCCAGCGTGCTCGACGCGCCGCTGATCCGGTTGCAGTGCTACGAGGGCATCGAGGCGTCCCAGGCGCTCTACGACTGGGACTTCCCCCGCCAGCTGCTGCACCTGCGGACGGCGGAGGCAGCGGCGGACTTCGACCCGACCGCGGTCGAGCAGGAGCTGTGGTCGCGCCGGTTCCTGGTCGCCCGGCCGCTGCTGCAGGCGCTGGAGACCAGCCCGTCGGTGCTGCTGGTGGACGAGGTCGACCGGGCCGACGACGAGTTCGAGGCGTTCCTGCTCGAGGTGCTGTCCGACTTCTCGGTCACCGTGCCGGAGCTGGGCACACTGCGGGCCGAGGTCCCGCCGGCCGTCGTCGTCACCTCCAACCGGACCCGCGACGTGCACGACGCGCTCAAGCGCCGCTGCTACTACCACTGGCTGGAACACCCGGAGTTCGACCGCGAGGTCGCGATCGTCCGGCTGCGGGTGCCGGAGGCGTCGGCCCGGCTGTGCGCGGAGGTCACCGCGGCCGCGCACGCGCTGCGCGACGCCGACCTGCTCAAGCCGCCGGGGATCGCGGAGACCGTGGACTGGGCGCAGGCGCTGGCGGCCCTGGGCGCGCCCGGGCTCGACCCCGGGCTGGCGGCCGCCACCCTCGGCGCGGTGGTGAAGTATCGCGAGGACGTCGAGCGGGTCCGGTCCCTCGACGTCGGCGCCCTGCTCACCCGGGCGGTGATGGGCGCGTGAGCGGCCCGGCCGGCGACCGGCCGGCGCCGCGCGCCGCCCGGCTGGTCTCGGCCGGTGCCGGCTCGGGCGCGACCGCCGGTCACGCCGACGGGGTCGGCGACCCGGTGCGGGTGATGGTGGGCCTGGGCCGGGCGCTCGACTCGGCCGGGCTGCGGGTCGGGCCGGACCGGGTCGCCGAGGCGGTCCGGGCGGCGGTGGCGCTCGACCCGACCCGGCGTACCGACCTCTACTGGGCCGGCCGGCTCACGCTCTGCGCCAACCCCGACGACCTGCCCAAGTACGACGCGGTCTTCGCCGCGCTCACCGCGGGCGACGTGCCCCGGCTGCGGCCGCGCCCGCAGCACCTGGTCCGGGCCGTGCCGGTCGCGCTGGCCGTCCCGGACGCCGGCGGCTCTGACGACGAGGAGACCGAGGCCGCGGCCGACACCGTGCTGCGGGCCGCGGCGAGCACGGTCGAGACGCTCCGGCACAAGGACGTGACCACGCTGGGTGCCGTCGAGCGGGCCCGGCTCGATCAGGCGCTGGCCGCGCTGTCGCTGCCGGGCGAGTCCCGCCCGTCCCGGCGTCGCCGGCCGTCGCCGCACCCGGGCGCCGTCGACCCCCGCCGAACCGTGCGGGCGCTGCTGCGCTCCGGCGGCGAGCCCGTCCGGCCGCGGTGGACCCGCCGGTCGGTCCGGCCCCGGCCGGTGGTGCTGCTGGTCGACGTCAGCGGCTCGATGAGCGGATACGCCGACGTGCTGCTGCGGTTCGCGCACGCGGCCACCCGCCGCCGCGGCGTCCGCACCGAGGTGTTCACCCTCGGCACCCGGCTGACCAGGGTGACCAGGGAGATGGCCGGCCCTGACCCGGAGCGGGCGATGGGTGCGGTCGCCGCCGCCGTGCCGGACTGGTCCGGCGGCACCCGGCTCGGCGTGCTGCTGCGGGAGTTCCTGGACCGCTGGGGCCAGCGCGGGGTGGCCCGCGGCGCGGTCGTCGTGATCATGTCCGACGGCTGGGAGCGGGACGACCCGGCCCTGCTCGGGGCACAGATGCGCAGGCTGGCGTTGTTGGCCCGCCGGGTGGTCTGGTGCAACCCGCGGGCCGGCCGGGCCGGCTTCGCGCCACTGGCCGGGGGCCTGGCCGCGGCATTGCCGTACGTGGACGACTTCGTCTCCGGGCACAGCCTGGCGGCGCTGGAACAGCTGGCGAGGATCGTCGCCGGGGTGGAGGTGCGCGGTGCGTGACGTTCTCGGTTCGCTGCGGTCCTGGTATGACACGGGGCAGCCGTTCGCGCTGGCCACGGTCGTCGGGACCTCGAAGAGCGCGCCCCGGGCACCGGGCGCGGCGATGGCGGTCGAGCCGGGCGGGGAGGTGGCCGGCAGCGTCTCCGGCGGCTGCGTCGAGGGCGCGGTCTACGACCTGGCCCAGGACGTGCTCGGCGGCGAGCCGCCGGTGCTGCAGACCTACGGCTACTCCGACTCGGACGCGTTCGCGGTCGGGCTGACCTGCGGCGGGTCGGTGTCGGTGTTCGTGCAGGCCGTCTCGGCCGCCGACCACCCGCAGGTCGGCGAGGTGCTCGCGTCGATCGAGGCCGAGCAGCCGGTCGCGCTGGCCACGGTGATCTCCGGGCTCGGCGACGTCGGCGCGCGGATGGCGGTCTGGCCGGACCGGGTCAGCGGCTCGCTCGGGGTCGAAGGGCTGGATGCAGCGGTCACCGACGACGCGCGCGGGATGCTCGCCCAGGGCGCCACCGGGCAGCGGCACTACGGCCCGGCCGGCGAGCGCCGCCGGGACGAGGTCACCGTGTTCGTCGAGGCGTACGCGCCGCCGCCGCGGATGCTGGTCTTCGGCGCGATCGACTTCGCCGCCGCGGTGGCCCGGATCGGCTCGTTCCTCGGCTACCGGGTGACCGTCTGCGACGCGCGCGCGGTGTTCGCCACCGCCCGCCGCTTCCCGGACGCCGACGAGGTGGTCGTCGAGTGGCCGCACCGCTACCTCGCCCACGAGCTCGCCCGGCAGCAGGTCGACGAGCGCACGGTGATCTGCGTGCTCACCCACGACCCGAAGTTCGACGTGCCGCTGCTGGAGGTCGCGCTGCGCACGCCGGCCTGGTACGTGGGCGCGATGGGCTCCCGCAACACGCACGAGGACCGGCTGGACCGGCTGCGCGAGGCCGGCATGACCGAGGCCGAGCTGGCCCGGCTGCGCTCGCCGATCGGGCTCGACCTCGGCGCCCGCACGCCGGAGGAGACCGCGGTGGCGGTGGCGGCGGAGATCGTCGCCGGCCGCTGGGGCGGCAGCGGCGTGCCGCTGGGCCAGACCGAGGGCGCCATCCACCGGGCCGCGCGCGCCACCGCATGAGGGTCGCCGGCCTGGTGCTCGCGGCCGGCGGCGGCAGCCGGTACGGCTCGCCGAAGGCGCTGGTCCGGCTGCGCGGCCGGCTGCTGGTCGAGCGGGCGGCCGAGCTGCTCGCCGCCGGCGGCTGCGACCCGGTCGTCGTCGTGCTCGGCGCCGCCGCGGACCAGGTGCTGGCGGCCGCGCGGCTGCCGCGGACCGGCGTGCGCACCGTGGTCAACCCGGACTGGCCGACCGGGATGGGCTCGTCGCTGCGGGTCGGTCTGGCGGCGGTGCCGGCCGAGGCCGAGGCCGTCGTGGTCACGCTCGTCGACACCCCCGGGCTCGGCCCGGAGTCGGTGCGCCGGCTGGTGGCCGCCGGCGGCCCGGACGGCGCCGCGCAGGCCACGTACGGGGGCCGGCGTGGCCACCCGGTGCTGCTCGGTCGTACGGTGATCGCCGAGGTGGCGGCCGCCGCGACCGGCGATCGCGGTGCCGGCCCGTGGTTGGCCGCCCACCCCGAGCGGGTGCGGCTCGTCCCGTGTGACGGCACCGGCGACCCGCGAGACGTCGACGTGCCGGATGATCTCGCCGCAGTGGTGGCGGGGGAGGAGTAGCTATGCGCCTCGACCACGAGTTCACCGTTCCGGTGCCGGCCGCCCAGGCGTGGCCCGTGCTGCTGGACATCGACCGGATCGCGCCCTGCATGCCCGGCGCGACGATCACCAAGGTCGATGGCGACGACTTCGAGGGCACGGTCAAGGTGAAGGTCGGCCCGATCACGGTCACCTACGGCGGGACCGCGAGCTTCCTGGAGAAGGACGAGGCCCAGCGGATCGCGGTGATCGAGGCGCGCGGCAAGGAGACCCGCGGCTCCGGCACGGCCAACGCCCGCATCACCGCGCAGCTGTTCGACAACGGCGACGACTCGACCAGGGTCGCGGTGGTCACCGACCTGTCGATCACCGGCAAGCCGGCCCAGTTCGGCCGCGGGGTGATGAACGACGTCGGCAACAAGCTGCTCGGGCGGTTCGCCGACTGCCTGGCCGGCGAGCTCGGCGGCACCTCGATGGCCGCGCCGGCGCCGGCGCCCGCCGGGGCGGAGCCGGCCTCGGCCGAGTCCGGCGTGCCCGCGCAGAGCCAGGCCGACGCGGCCTCCGCCAACCCGGACAGCGCGAGCGCGACCGAGTCGAGCGCCGCGGCCGGGTCGCGCCCGGCGCCGGCTTCGGTGCTGGACGCGCCGCCGCGGGAGGCCGAGGCGATCGACCTCGTGAAGACGGCCGGCGGCGCGGTGGCCAAGCGGGTGGCGCCGGTGCTCGGGGCGCTCGCCCTGCTCGCGGTCCTGTTCGCGGTGCTGCGCCGGCGCCGGTGAGGCACCTGTCACATCCGTAACGTCGCGGTCGTCCGGCAGGTGCCTGCCGGTGCCTGTCCCGGCTAGACTTTGGTCGTTCCTTGGGCCGACGTCGTCCCTGCGCGCACCACCACAGTTGCAGACGACGGGAGCCGCCCGTGATGCCGTTCTCCGCGCTTCCGGCCGCCCAGGGCCTCTACGACCCGCAGTCCGAGCGGGATGCCTGCGGCCTCGCCATGGTCGCCGACCTGCGCGGTCGTCCCACCCACGGCACGGTGACGCAGGCCCTGGCGGCCCTGCACAACCTGCGCCACCGTGGCGCGGCCGGCGCCGAACCCAGCTCCGGCGACGGGTCCGGGCTGCTCATGCAGGTGCCCGACGCGTTCTACCGGGCGGTGGCCGGCGTCCGGCTGCCGGCGCCGGGGGAGTTCGCGACCGGCATCGCGTTCGTGCCCACGGACGAGGGCGCGGCCGAGCGGGTGGCGCAGATCACCGCGGAGCTCGCCGCCGAGGAGCGGCTGGCCGTCCTCGGCTGGCGGGAGGTGCCGACCGACCCGACCGGCCTCGGCCCGACCGCCCGCTCGGTGATGCCCCGGTTCCGGCAGCCCTTCCTGGCCCCGACCACCCCGCTGACCGGTCCGCTCGACCTGGAGCGGCGCGCGTTCTGCCTGCGCAAGCGGCTGGAGCGGCGTACCGCCGCCGAAGGGTGTGCGGTCTACCTGCCTTCGCTGTCCGCCCGCACGGTGGTCTACAAGGGGATGCTCACCACCGACCAGCTGGTGACGTTCTTCCCTGACCTGCACGACGAGCGGACCGCGACCGCGATGGCGCTGGTGCACAGCCGGTTCTCGACCAACACGTTCCCGTCCTGGCCGCTGGCCCACCCGTTCCGCTACATCGCGCACAACGGCGAGATCAACACGATCAAGGGCAACCGCAACTGGATGCGGGCCCGGGAGGCG
>Ga0207674_10008834_pt1 | contig 11596 bp, 11 predicted proteins | sample KBSCornC72_FD_184303 | JGI IMG/M metagenome (GOLD analysis project Ga0207674, IMG submission 184303) | Corn rhizosphere microbial communities from Kellogg Biological Station, Michigan, USA - KBS Corn C7-2 (SPAdes) (version 2) | ecosystem: Host-associated > Plants > Roots > Rhizosphere > Soil ... | reverse complement strand
ATTTCATGAAGTAGCCATAGACGAGATAAAAAGCGAGTAGACTTCCTAACGTGATCGCAGCACCCGCGCCTTCCTTCCACCATGCGATGGCCATTCCGATGATTATGCCGATGGGAAAGAAGATCAGCCCGGACCAGTCGCCCCGGGAGATCTCTGAAGGATTAAGTATTTCGGCTTGAAAGAGTAGGAGTAGTAAGGTGATGCTCGCGATACTACCGACACGCGCTAACAATTCTATAACCGCCAGCGGTAAGCCCAAATCAATTCTGGTGCTGAACATACACGCCTCCTCGTAACGCTGTTACGAACCTTTGAATACTGCTTACCAACACCTACTTTTTTGCAAGAGATATACCCCAGCGAACCGCGCAAAATTGTCAGCTTTGTAAATCCATCTGCGTAAACTTCCGCAGAGTTTTGCGCGAAATTCCCGTTTTTGGGGAGATCGAAGCCCAGGTTCACATGGAACGCGATTTTCTTTGAAGTGAAGAGTGATTCAGATGGAGATATGAAATGAATAGCACCGTCATGCTCAGCAATGCTTCCGCCGCATCGAGACTTGAAGAAGTAGCACAATTACTCGAAGACCAGGGTGCGAACAGTTTTAGAGTCGCTGCCTACAACCGCGCCGCTGCAACGATTCGAGAACTCGATAGACCGCTCGAAGAGATAGTGCGAGCTGAAGGTCTTGCCGGTTTGGATAAACTTCCGGGAGTCGGTGAAACAATTGCTCGATTGATTCACCAGATGCTAATTACTGGTCGCTTACCCATGCTTGACCGTTTACGTGGCGAAAGTGATCCGATCACACTGCTCCGTAGTGTTCCGGGTATCGGAAAGGTCATTGCCGAACGTGCGCATGATGAGCTAGGTATTGAGACACTTGAAGAATTAGAAGTTGCGGCTCACGATGGACGTTTGGCAAGGGGGCTGAAACTCGGTGAGAAGCGAATCAAAGGCATACGGGATTCACTTGCGAGCCGGTTAGGCAGCATAAGAAGATTAACCGCCGCTTCAAAAGGACACGCTCAACCAACCGTCAGCGAGATTCTCGACGTGGATCGCGAATATCGACAGAAGAGCGATCGGGGAATGCTGCCAATGATCGCACCCAGACGATTCAATCCAGAACATCAGAAGTGGCTTCCGATTCTTCACACTCGTCGTGGCAATACTCACTACACTGCACTGTTCTCCAATACTCCGAGAGCACACGAACTCAACAAGACCTTCGATTGGGTAGTGGTCTACTACGATGGCCTTGGACGCGAACGGCAGTGCACCGTGATCACTGCTATGTATGGTCCACTTGCAGGTCGCCGAATAGTGCGCGGTCGGGAAGACGAATGTATATACCACTACATACATCCGATCATACCTGTGCAGCCAACGAAGAAAGTTTATGACGGTTTCAGCATTTGAGAGCATTTGAGAAAACGGAAGTATTTAAAGCGACGATAAGTAGCGTCGAAGCGATACCACTCAGGTTGCTCGACACTCACGTGAACATTGCCCTGCGGATCAGCTCCCCAGCCAGTGGAGGTCGCGAGAAAGGTCTCAAAGAGATCGCCTTTGTCTTCCCTGAACCGTAAAAGAAATGAACTGTCAAAGATGCGCGGCCCGGCTTTGCAGTTCAGATCGCTTTGATACTTGTTCAGATCGCCGGTGACTCGTAGACCTCTGTATCCAAACTCCAAACTGGAAATAACCGTGAAATCGCCGGCAACAAGGCATATATGGGAATTAGCGGGCGGATTTTTGCACAGTTGCGTAGGTTTCCGCAGCGGGTCAATCTCAGCTTCCTACTATTTATTCGGCCGTATAACCTCGACTGAACAATGCGCACGAGTCGAGACTGCCGAGGAAACACTCCCCAGGAGCAAGCGTTCGATGCCCCTCGTGCCTCTTGCGCCAACAAAGATGCAATCTGCGCCCCAGGTATTAGCTTCCTTGAGAATTTCGTCCGCCGGATTACCGCGTCTAATTAAGACTTCCGCATGCAATCCGGCACTGCGAATTCTTTGGGCTGACGGTTCAAAGATCTCTCGTACCTGGTTCCAGTTGCTTTCGTCCGCGACTTCAATCCATTTCATGGCTGCTGGGTCTGAAGGATTTGAACTGAGCGGCATTACAGTGTCGACCACAACGACCAAGCCAACTTCGGTCCCCTTGGGCCAGTGACGACTGCAAACTGCTTCCACCGCTGCGTTTGAGTCAGACGAATTATCTACGCCGATCAGCAGTCGAACCGGCTTGCCGGGATTTCTATGTAGACCACGCCCAATACGAACGGAACAATGGGCCTCATACAGGACTCGTTGAGATATGCTGCCCAATATCAGCCTGCCACCGAACACGGAGTGACCGCGAGCGCCCATGACGATGAGATCTGCTTTCCAGGCATCAGCTGTGCGTAAGAGCGCCCAAGCAGGTGAATCGGCTTCCGCCCGAGAATCGACATTCCAGCCTGGAAAGAGGGATTTCGTCTGAGCGCTAATCCGCCTGGCAAGATCTTCCGCCTCTTCCAATTTGTGGCGTGCACGCTCGTGCGCCCTCCGAACGCTCTGCGGCATAGCTGGTGGAAATGCGTCGACTTCATCTATCGGGCGTGGTACAAAAACATCTGCCACACACATGACTAAGACGTCAGCCTCGCTAGCCAATCCGGCGTGCTGCAAATCTTCGAGCGCGGCATCAGCACATTCGGAGCCGTCATAGCCAATAAGTATTCTCATGATGTTATCCACCAGACCATCAACGTCGAGTACCAACTTTCACTACCTGTGAATTTCAAGTTTCCCAACTGCGTTTACTAATGCGTTGGGATCAATGCAGTGCCAGTGAGATACTTTCTACCGATTCTGCGGCCGCATTGTGTTTCACCTCCACTGATTTGACCGGTGAGGTGATAAAGGACTTTTCATTCACCCACATTTCCAAACAACCACCTATACAGATTGCTCCTTCATTGAGCGCTAATCCTGGTGGTGCTGAGCCTTTGACGAGACCTTCGCAAGGTTCCAGAAGATAACTGCCGCCCTCTACTAGAACACGGCCGATCTTCGGCTCGAGCACCAACATGCGATATTCACTATTTTGGGTTCGCAGCAAGACCGTGTCGAATCGATTTAACTTCTCCAACACCACTTCTGGAATTGGACTCGTCTCGCTGCTATGAACGGCCGATTTCGGTATGATGCCGGAACAATCCAGACACAGCGAAGTTGCCGGATCCGTATCCAGCTTGATCTCGTTTATTGCTTGACCACAGTCAGAACACCTGCCGTAAGATCCCGACATCAAGCGATCAAGGGCATCATCAATCTTTCGCAGGCGCGCTTGAAGCAACTCACGGTTAACATCGGAATTGCACCCGGAGATTTCGACCAGAGTCTCGCAAATCTCTTCGCGTTCTCCATGCAGACGGTTCCAAATCAATCCATCCTTTCCACCAATCGGTATCTCCACCAACTGAGTCGTGCGATTCTCTCTCATGATTACCTCCTCGACTGCGAACTAAAAATGCTGAAATTCGAAATACCTCTGATGGACACGTTTGGCCCAACTCCAGAAGCGACCTTGCCGCACCGATCCTGGTTCATCGGTCCACATATCCTTATGTAGATAAATACTGTCGCTGCCAAAGTCATCGATCACGAGTTTCATCTCGTGCGAATAATGAGAGACCGGCGCATTCCCTGCCAGCTCGGCAGCAAGGTTCGCGGAGGCAACCTCGCCTTGACGGACCGCCATATGGCCCAACTTTGGGCCATCAAAGTTCACACAGTCGCCGACGGCGTAAATTCCCTCCTGGCCAACGACACGCAAAGTCGAGTCAACCATGATGTATCCGTCATGTTCAGTTGTTCCCATGTATGACGCTGCCGACGAACCTCGAAACGGCGGCACCATCATAAGCAGATCAAAGTCGACAGTATGTCCGTCCTTCGTTGAGGCTGAATTCGCGGTGACTTTCTCGATAGGAAAGTTGTGGATTATCTCAATGTTATGCGCAACGAGAGCTTCGTTCAGAACTATGGTGGCGGGATCTCCAAGCGTTGTATCCCGGCCATTAGGCTCGACGATAGTAATTTTGACTCGGTCCCGTTCGCCTCTTTCCTCGAGCCGGCGGGCAAGCGCAAACGCGGTCTCGTAAACAGGAACGGGAAGCCTTGCTCCCTGACACTGTCCAATAACTGCATGCCCTTCGCGCAAGGCTGAGATAGCTTTACCAAACTGGATCGCCTTGTCGACGTTGAGCAGGTGATGAGCGTACTCGAAAAAGCCAGTAATTCTTTCGGTGGCGAGTCGGCGCCCCAAAGCAAAAACAAGGTAGTCGTAAGGGAGCTTTCCCTCAACTTCACCATGCGCGATCGTCACTTTTTTATCGTGCGGGTCTATGCGTGCAACTTCTGCTTCAATAAAGTTCACACGTCGATGCAACATAGCTTGTCGCAGATCAAATGAAGCGTCGTCTCTGTTACACTTGCCGAAAGCAAGTCTCACCAGCGCAGGGTAGAAGATAAAATTCCGGCTGCGTGATACAAGCGTGATCTGATGTTCCTCGCCGAGCTGCTCCGCAAGACGTTCAGCCGCGACCACTCCACCAAACCCGCCACCCAGGATTAATACCTTTGCCATTTTCACTCTTCTTGTTTGCTTCGAGACTTATCTTCGTCCGACGGCACACATCGAACCACTTCGACCGAGCACTTCGCGTGAGATACAACTGCTTGCGAAACAGAACCCATCAGAAATCGTTTCAACGCGTTGTAGCCATGCGAACCGACCACAATCAGGTCCGCGCCCCAACTTTCCGCCTCATCGAGGATCACTGGTCGCGGCGAGCCAAGCACCGATAGTGAACTGAGTTCGAAGGCTTTATTCGTTCCAAGTTTTTCCAGTGCTTTGTCGATCAAGTTTTGACCTTGCTTTCGAAGTGCCGCTTCGATCTCCTCAAAATAGGAAGCCGGCACCGCCCAGGTCTCAGGCGTCGGTGGGATAGGAGGTTCCAGGACCGTAAGCACCTTTAACGAAGACCCTTCGGGCCAGGGCCGGCGTGCAACCTCCTCGACTGCGGCATCGCTACAGGGTGAACCATCAATTGCTAACAGTATTTTCATGACCTAGACCTCCCGCAGAACCTGTCATGAACGACTTGTGCACGGCTCGTACCATTGGGGGTTGATTGGGTTTTCAAGCGATGAGACTGGCGAAGTTGCGAGGTATTGCGCAGCGTACTTGAAATTTCGCGCAGCACTGTTTCGTTAGACTCTCTAAATCGTTCGGTTGACGATGGCATTAACGTTGCTCGAAGAATAGTCATGAACGCTCCAGTACCTGCAATCGAATTTCGCAACGTAGTACTCAGTTTTGGTGACAACATCGCGGTTGATGACGTCAGCTTCACGCTTAACAAGGGTGAGATGATTCTCATTACTGGAGTTTCGGGATCGGGCAAATCAATCTTGCTTCGGTTGGCAATGGGTCTGCTGAAACCAGACTCCGGTGAGATTCTTATTGAAGGCAAGCAAATTCAAGAGCTCAGTGAATCAGAGCTCATAACGCTACGTGGCGGTCTTATGGGTATGGTCTTTCAGGAAGACTCGCTCTTCACAGGATTACCGGTTTACGAAAACGCGGCTTATCGGCTTGAAGAGCACGGGTGGTCTGAGGACGAGATCGAAAGAGCGGTTACAGAAGTATTGCGTTTCGTCGGGCTTGAGGGCGAGGAAAGTAAGTTTCCAGAGGAGCTCTCCGGAGGCATGAAGCGCCGGCTTGAAATTGCGCGTGCATTGATCGGCTGGCCTCGAATCATGTTGTTTGACGAGCCGACTATGAGTCTTGATCCACTGGCCGCGCTGAAAGTTCTGGACCTGGTGATTCGCGCTCGTGACATCAATCAGATCTCGTCGCTGTATGTCACAAAGAAGATCCATGAGATCACTTATCTAACGACCTATCTCGCCGAGAGTATGAGCACGGGAGAGATAAGAATTGTCGAAGCTACCTCAACAAACTTGCCAAAAACTAGAGTGATTGTTCTGGACGACGGCAGGATTGCTTTCGACGGATCAGCGGCAGAGTTTGGGAAGAGTCAACTGACAGCAATCCAGAATCTAACTGTCCTGGATCGACATGATCACTTGCACGAGCCATATTTCTCCGATCCGTGGGACAAGAGACGACTTCCAAACGAGACGATTCTCTAGCTCAAAGCTATGCCCGCGGGTGATCGTAGATTAGAACTTCGATCCCGACCGGTAGAAGCGAGCTGAGTTCCTTCGCAGCAAACAAAGGTATGCGAATGCAACCGTGGCTGGCGGGATGTGTGGGAATCGAAAAGCTGCCGTGAATTGCGATGCCGTTAATGATGTAATTTGGGTAATACATCAGCCCGAGAGAGCTCAGGCGCCAGCCCTTGATCTTCCGCAGTACTTTGAAAGTACCGGTTGGTGTGCGAGCGCGATGGATTTGACCGTGGTCCATGTATAGCGCTCCGTTACCAGTAGAAACAGGTAGTATTCGCGCGATCTCGCGGTTTTCGTCCACGACAAACAGTACCTGTCGTTCCAAATCTATCTCGACATGTGGGTAATGTGTATGCAGCGGCTGGGGTCGCGTGGCAGCGCGCAAAGCATTCAATTCGTCCAGTGTGAGTCGCCCGGTTCGTGCACGTTTCTCAACCTTCTGAAACGCGATCAAAGCGTGACGCGAATCAGAATCAAATTTGCCGTCAACAGGTCCTGCCCAGTAACCCAAATCCCAAAGCCGCTGTTCTGCCTCAAGTTTCTCGGGCGTGCTCAGTTGTTGCGCAGCACTTCTTAATCTGTGTGCGTTTGCGCGACTCGAACCATAGTCAGTGATCCCGAAAAGAAAGATGGCGATCGTAACTGGAAGAATCAGGTTTAGCCGAATTCTGAGTGTTGTCTTGTTGCGAAGCACAAGTGAATTTCCTCCTGCAATAACTAATTGCAACGGATATGCCCGCAAACTCACCTCAGAAAGTCAGCGACGAAGAATTGGTGCCGCGAGAATAAAGGGTGGTTTCACTCAGTGATTGCGGAGGTTTTCGCAGCAACATGATCCGCCACTTCTGCGTGGCGAAAGAACCGACTCATGAAACCCCTTTTCTTCTTTCCTGGCCGGCAGTTGGATCCTAAAGAATCGGATCTGCCGGCCAGGTGATAAGCGCGCCTATGCGCCGGCTGCTTTGACGGATTTCTGGGTTGTTGGTTCCTTGATTTCAACCTTTCGAGTTGGCGCTACGGCTTTGGGCGCCGGAATTGTTATCTCGAGTACCCCGTTAGCAAATGTCGCCGCGGCATTCTCGGTCTGTGTGGTCTCGGGAAGTGGAATCTGACGATAAAAGCGCCCGTAGCTTCGCTCGCTGCGATAGAAGCCTTCACGCTTCTCCTCGGTCTCTTCTTTGCGCTCACCTGAGATCGTCAGAAACTCATCGGTGATTTCAACCTTCACATCCTCTTTTGTGAGACCGGGCAGATCGGCGCGCACCATGAATTGTCCGTTGGCTTGAAGTACCTCAATCTGAGGCATCCATTCTCCTGTTTCAAACTCCATGCGGAATGGCGTAAGGTCCGTGCTGAAGAAGTTCGGGAAGCTAAATCCCTGAAAATCTTCGAACAGCCGTTCCATATTCTGAGTGAAGCGGCGCATCATCTGAAACGGATTACCCATTTCCGGAGTCTTTAGCGCAACCTCAACGTTTCCTTTATTCGTGTCTTCTTTCATTGTCTTTTCCTTTCACATTTGAGTGCAGATGAATTAGAGCAGAGATCGATACGAAGGCGATCCCTATACCTGCGCACACGCGGAGCGTGGCTGATCGAACCGACCACAGCTCTTACGAGTCGACCTACGATGCACTACGCTGAAGCCGAACTTGCGGTCGCGGGCACCGAGTGCTGGCAGATTGCCTGATAGGTCTTTACAACGTCGCCGTAGTCGATCGAATCTTCTGCTGCTGCATCCGGCATTTTCGCGTGCAGCACGATGTCGTTAATAGACAGAATGCCTTCCAACTCGCCTTCAGTATTGATCACCGGCAGTCGTCGAACCTGGTGTTGCTCCATTACCCGCAACGCCTCGTCGACGTTGTCTTCAGGCTGAACTGCATGAACTTGACCAGTCATCACTTCCTCTACGGAAATGGCCGAAAGATTCTGATCTCGCATGGCCGCTCCCATACAGATGTCGCGATCAGTGATCAAACCGATCACCTTCCGACCATCCTTAATGATCGGTAGCACTCCGCAATCGTTTTCCCACATCAACTTGGCCGCATCGGCCAAGCTCTCAGTGAGCCAAATGGCTTTTACATTTGGCGTCATTAGCTCCTTAACTTTCATGAGCCAATCTCCTTTCTGATTCGCGCGTGATAGCGCAGGCTCTCGCGCGCTGCGAGGTGCACCGCCTGCTGCATTTTTGATCACACTCTGTTGGAGCAATGAACATGCCGAATCATTGTTCAAACGAAATCGGAACTATTAACTATTCCGTCTGTTTTTTTTGGGGAAAGTTCCCCAAACAGATGCGAGGAAACTCGCTATAACGGACTTCCGTCTGTCATGGCGCCACAACATGCTTTTGCTTTCAGCAATAAACTGTCTTTCTGAACGCCCGGCATGCCTCTTGCGCCTCTTCCCATTGTTTGCTCAGTTGGACCGCGAATGAAGATGTGAGGAGATTAACAACATGCGCAATGCTACTTACCTCAAGCTTGGCAGCGGCTTCACTGTGTTTCTTTTGTTCTTCGGCGTTGCCATTCTCGAAGCGTTTCAAACACATAACTGGCTAAAGGCTGTGTTCTGGCTGGCAATCGGTTTCATATTCTTGATTATGGAAACCGGCAAGAGGCCGGGCATTAGCCATCGCTAACCTCTGACGCCAGGAGTTTACAAATATGAACCAAAAGCTGATTCACACACTTGATTTCGGGCAGATCGGCTTGAAGGACCGCCTTCGCGTAGGCGGAAAGAATGCTTCGCTGGGTGAGCTCTTTAACGCGCTACGTCCGCAAGGCGTTGGCGTGTTGGACGGTTTTGCTACCACAGCCGACGCATACCGCTCCTTACTGGCAGAGGGCCAACTCGAATATGAGCTGCGCTCGCTGGTTTCAGATTTCGATCATGAAGACGTTGAGGAACTGAGAAGACGAGGGCATGCGGCGCGCATCGCCGTTCTCGATATGCCCTTGCCAAAGGAATTACGCAACGCGGTGATCACCGCGTATGACCAGCTTTGCCAACGACTCGGATATGAACCGGAACTGGCGGTGAGATCTTCGGCAACCGCGGAAGATCTTCCGGAGGCTTCGTTTGCCGGCGCTGCCGAAACCTTTCTCAACGTTCGCGGACGTGAGGCGTTGCTGCGTGCCGTGCATCAATGTTTTGCATCACTCTTCACGGATCGCGCAATCAGTTATCGAGCACGACTTGGCTACGACCATTTGAAAGTCGCCATTTCCGTTGGCGTGCAACCGATGGTGCGATCCGATAAGGCCAGCTCAGGTGTGATCTTCACGCTCGACACCGAGTCCGGATTTCGGGATGTGGTGTTGATTAATTCTTCTTATGGACTTGGTGAATACGTGGTGCAAGGTGTGGTCACACCGGATGAATGGCTAGTCTTCAAACCTACACTCAAGACCGGGCATCACCCCATCGTGGGACGCAGACTCGGCAGTAAAGAAGTCCGATTGGTTTATGGTGATGGCAACCGAACCACGCGCAGTGAGCCCACGCCAGAGTCCGAACGAAAACGGTACTCCCTAACTGACGAAGAAGTTCTCAAACTCGCACGATGGGCCTGTCTTATTGAAGATCATTACTCCGCACAAGCAGGACATCAGCAGCCGATGGATATCGAGTGGGCCAAAGATGGGCAAACGGGAAAACTTTTCATCGTGCAGGCCAGGCCGGAAACCGTTCATTCATCAAAAGCAACACAGGCATCTGCAGAGATCTATCGGCTCACTGGCGACCATGGACCTCCGCTCCTAACTGGCCAAGCCGTGGGCGAAAAAATCGGAACCGGCCACGCGCGTATCGTCCACGAAGTTTCAGAACTGCAAGACGTGAAAGATGGTGATGTGCTGGTCGCCAGACTGACGGACCCGGACTGGGAACCAGTCATGCGACGTGTCGCCGCGATCGTTACGGATCAAGGAGGGCGCACAGCTCACGCAGCGATCATCTCACGCGAGTTTGGCATTCCCTGCATCGTGGGTAGTGGAAATGCCACCGATTTACTGCGAAACGGCGACGAAATTACGGTGGTGTGTTCGGAAGGCCCTGAAGGTCATGTCTATGCGGGACGCGTGGGGTTCAACGTGGAAAAGATCTCTGCCACCAGGGTTCCGCGAACACGCACGGAAGTGATGCTCACGATCGGCGATCCTGCCCGCGCTTTCCAAACCTCATTCATTCCGAACGACGGCGTTGGACTAGCGCGCACAGAGTTTATCGTGACGAACCACATCGGCATTCATCCGATGGCGCTGGCTCGCTACCCAAAGCTAAACGATGCAAGTGTGGTGAACGAGATCGCGAGCCGCATCGGTGATGAAGATCCGCGTGAATTTTTCATTCGCCGCTTCAGTGAAGGTGTTGCTCGAATCGCAGCGGCTTTCTACCCCAAACCAGTCATCGTTCGCACCAGCGATTTCAAAACAAATGAGTATGCACGTCTTCTCGGTGGCAAAGAGTTTGAGCCGGAAGAAGAAAATCCAATGCTCGGCTTCAGAGGCGCTTCTCGTTATTACGATCCGCGTTATGCCGACGGCTTTAAGCTTGAATGTGCCGCCCTGCTGCGCGTTCGCAAAGAAATGGGATTGACGAATATTAAGATCATGATTCCGTTCGTTCGCACCGTCGCGGAAGCAAAACGCGTGATTGAAGTAATGGCCCAACATGGCCTGAAACAAACGGACGGGCTCGACATCTACGCAATGTGTGAGCTGCCTGCGAATGTCGCCAGAGCTGAGGAATTTTTGAAAGTGTTTGATGGCTACTCAATCGGTTCAAATGATCTGACACAACTCGTTCTCGGAATCGATCGTGACTCAGGCACTGTTTCTCATTTATTCGACGAAAACGATCGCGCTGTCCTAAGTCTGATATCAGATGTGATCGGCGAAGCTCAGCGAATTCGCAAACCGATTGGAATCTGTGGCCAGGCGCCTTCGGACTTTTCTGATTTCGCTCGCTGGCTCGTGGAACAAGGCATCACATCGATCTCGCTCAATCCGGACACGGCCATCAAGACTGCGCTCGTCATTGCCGCCGAGGAAAGAAGATTGTCAAAGCAAACCGCATCGGCGGCGTGAGAAACAGCGCCGCCTGTGCAGAATTGAGGGTTGTAATGAGAGTAAGTCAGTTGACGAAGGCAGCGGTGATCGGTGTCACGGCTGCGGGTGCGGCTTATGTGTTGACTCACAAGAAACAGACTGCCGCATCATGTGAGGTAAGCAAGACTGCTGAAATTCATGGATTCGTAAATCCAGGATATGAAGCAGTACGCGAAGCTTTCGCAGATAACTTTGTGCAAGGCCGCGAGATCGGCGCTGCCTGTTGTG
>Ga0207674_10008833_pt1 | contig 11597 bp, 10 predicted proteins | sample KBSCornC72_FD_184303 | JGI IMG/M metagenome (GOLD analysis project Ga0207674, IMG submission 184303) | Corn rhizosphere microbial communities from Kellogg Biological Station, Michigan, USA - KBS Corn C7-2 (SPAdes) (version 2) | ecosystem: Host-associated > Plants > Roots > Rhizosphere > Soil ... | reverse complement strand
GTGCCGCGGTCAGCAGGTTCGGAAGATGTTTCACTTACGATATCTATGACACCATGGCATGGGTGGCGTTGCTGGCCACCTGGTCATGGGTAATGATTTCGTAAATGGTGGGATCCGACATGATCTTGTTGACCAGCGCGAAGTGCATGGCGTGGCCGGCTTTTTCGGCGATCACGTGACCGAGGAGCGGCTTGCCGATGAGGGCCAGATCGCCAATGAGGTCGAGCGCCTTGTGGCGGCAGCACTCATCGACGAAGCGGAGGCCGCCGGGGTTGAGAATGGACTCGCGATCGAAGCAGACGGCGTTATCGAGCGAGGCGCCGCGGATCAAGCCCATGTTGCGCATCTGGTGGAGCTCATATTCGAAGCCGAAGGTGCGGGCGGGAGCGAGTTCAGCGGCGTATTTTTCGGGCGTGACTTCCATATCCAGGGTCTGACGACCTACCAAGGTGTGCGGGAAGAATACTTCGCAGGTCAGCAGGAAGCGGTCCGATGGAAGGATGCTGATGCGCTTGCCTCCGCCTTCCACCGATACCGGTTTGCGAATGCGGAGGTAACGTTTTCGGCGGCGCGACTGGCGGATACCGGCGGCTCGGATGAGATCCACGAAGGGCTGGCCGCTGCCGTCAAGAATCGGAACTTCGAGGTTATCGATCTCGACGAAGGCGTTGTCGATGCCCATGCTGTAGAAGGTGCTGAGAAGGTGCTCGGTGGTGGAGATCAGCACGCCCTGGCGCATCAGGCTAGTGGCGTAGCTGACCTTCTGCACGTAGCGCCAGCTGGCGGGGATAGTGAAGCCTTCGAGATCGGTGCGGACGAAAACGATGCCAGTGCAGGGCGGGGCAGGGAGGATGCGGATGCGAACGGGAACGCCGGAATGGAGGCCGACTCCGGAGGCGTCGACCGGACGGTTTATAGTTTTCTCAAAATCCAAATAGCGCCTCCGTTGGGGCCTGGCTAGGCGTTAGGAGCGCCAGGCTGCATGGCTCCTGAAACTCATAGTAACAAAACGAGCAATTGTACACCAAGGTTACATACAACAAAAATAAAGACTTGTAGGCTCTAGAGTGTGGTTAATTTGCAACATATAGTATTTCGATTGTGTCAATTTTGCACCCAGGCCGGGCCATGGCTGATGGCCTAGGCGACGGAGGAGTCCAGGGCGCACAGATGTCGGGTTACACTAGTCCGGAGCGCCGGATGACGAACCTAAGGCTGCACCTTTATTCGATATTGGTTGCGGTGGCCACCTTGTGCCTGATCGTTAGCGGTGCTGCGGTGGCGAGTCAGGAGGGCGCGAGCGAAGGCTGGCATCGAGCGATCGGCGCGTTCGTAGCGGTGCTGGTAGTTGGCCTGGGCGTCTGGCTGGTGGTGACGAAGACGCACGAGTGGCTGCGCCGGCTGGGAAGGGCTGCGGTGGCCGTGACGATTGCGGATGCCGGACTGGGCTTGCTGGCGGGGCCCGCGGCAGCGCCCGCTTCACCGATGGCGAGCATGGCGCATGCGTTTCTGGCTCCGGTGCTGTTGTCCCTGGTGGCGGCGATTGCTTTGGCGACTTCGCGAAGCTGGCAGTGCGATCCGATTTTGCTGCAGGACCAAGGATGGCCGCCGTTGCGCGGGGTGGCGAGAAACACGCTGGCGTTAGTGGTGATCCAGGTGGGGCTGGGGGCGGCGTTCCGCTACGGCTCGATCGGAGTAATGGTCCACATCCTGGGCGCGATGATCGTGGTGGTGTTCATTCTCACGTTAGTGGTGCTGGTGACGCTGATGCCCGAACATCCCACGATGCGGCCGGCGGCAATCACGTTGGGCGTGGTCACTTTCGTGCAAATTTTCCTCGGGCTGACGGTGGTGTCGATGGGAACAGCGAAAGCCAATGCAGGCATGGCGGCCGCAGTGGCGGAGGCCCATGTGGCGACGGGCGCGGTCACGCTGGCGGCGACTCTAGTGGTGGCCTTAGAGGTCTGGCGGAACGTACGTCCGGCGGTGCAGGCGCCAGCGGCGGCGAAGGATCGAGAGTTGAGTTCGTAGTAGCGGATCGCTTTGTTGAATCGAGTCCGATCCGCAAGGTGTACGGCTTCGGTGAGATACCGAAGTTACGGCCATGCCGACGGCACGCGGTGCCTGCTCCCAGCCAATTCGTTATAGACTTGTTTGCAAAACATCGTGACTTCTGAAACGATTTCCGCGGAACACGCTGCGAGTCTGGTCACATCCGGCATGTGGCTGGACTACGGCGTATCGAACTGTCAGCCCGACGTTTTCGACAAGGCGCTCGCGGCGCGTAAGGACGAACTCGAGAACGTCAAGATCCGCTCTTGTCTGACGATGCGTCCGCGGGCTGTGATCGAGGAAGATCCCGATGGCAAGCACTTCCACATGTTCAGCTGGCATTTTTCGGGCTACGACCGCAAAAAGCACGACGCCGGCCGCTGCAACTACACGCCACTCAATCTGGGAGAGGTGCCGGATTATTACCGGCGCTTTCTGGATCCCGTGGATATCGTCATCCTCAAGACGTGCCCCATGGACGACGGCGGGTACTTCAACTTCGGCCCTGCGAATGTGTGGCAGCGGGCAGTGATCGACCGCGCGAAGCTGGTCATCGTCGAGGTCAATCGCGAGGTGCCGTACGTTTTCGGCAGAGATAACGGCGTGCACGTGAGCGAGGTCGATTTCATGATTGAGGGCGATCACCGGCCGTGCGTGGAATTGCCGAATCCGGAGCCCAACGAGATTGATCGCGCCGTGGCACGGCGCATTGCCGCGGAAGTTGAGGACGGATCCTGTCTTCAGATCGGGATCGGAGGAATGCCGAATGCGGTATGCGCTTTATTGCTGGAAAGCGGCGTGAAGGATTTAGGAATACACACGGAGATGCTCACCGACGGCCTGGGCCTGCTATACCGTTCGGGCCGAGTGACCGGATCCCGCAAAACGCTGGACCCTGGCAAGATCACTTATACCTTTGCCTTGGGCTCGTGCGGTCTTTACGCTACTGCGAACCGTAACCCGGCCTTCTACTGCCATCAGGTGGATTACACGAACTCGCCGCACATTATCATGCAAAACGACAAAGTGGTGTCCATCAACAACACCACGCAGATCGACTTGCAGGGCCAGGCGGCTTCGGAATCCGACGGTCATCGCCACATCAGCGGCACCGGAGGGCAGCTGCAATTCGTGCGCGGAGCCTACGCATCGAAGGGAGGTAAATCGTTCCTTTGTCTTTCATCGACCTACGACAAGCGCGGCGAGCGCCGCAGCCGCATCGTGCTTAACCTTACGGCCGGCAACATCGTCACAACACCGCGTTCCGATGTGATGTATGTCGTCACGGAGTACGGCGTAGTAAATTTGAAGGGAAAGTCGGTCGCGGAACGGGCCAGGGCGCTCATCTCACTCGCGCATCCCGATTTCCGCGAGGACTTGGACCGGCAGGCTCACGAACACCGGCTGATTCCGCGCGGCGTTTCGTTTGGATAGGCGGCAACTTTCCTACAATTTACTGCCCGGCGAGCCAGGATGGTGGCGCGCGGCCAGGGTTCGGTGCACCTACAACCAACGGCGAACGCGCCTGCGATACTCGTCGAAGTCCCGGCCAAACTTCGAAGTCATTACGCGCTCCTCGGGAATGATCTGAAAGCGCGTGAGGAAGAGCATGAGCGCGACAGGACCTAGAAATACCCACGGCACCGAGAGCCAGACAGCCCAACCCACAAGTACAGCCGTTAACCCGAGGTACATAGGATTTCGCGTGCAGCTGAAAATCCCACCCGTGACGACGGACGACGCCTTTTCAGGAGTAACCGGGTTTACGGTTGTCCGGGCCCGGCGAAAGGCCCAAACGCCCAGGAGCGCGACGATCACTCCGAACACAGCGCACGCACCGGCGATCGCAAAACGCCATTGGCCGGTGAGGGGAACCACAGGCAACTGGCGCGCAGCCGCCCACATGGCGATTCCAACGAGAAGGGCCGCGAGGGGTGGTGGGACTTTCAGCTCTAGCGCTCGCATGTCCTCCGATCCTACCAGGAGTGCGACCGACGCGCCGGATAACGGGGGCTTCGCCGCGGCGGGATGCTTGGGCGACTCTGCATGAGTCCCCCCGCATTTCGGTCCCGCACTGCCTCAGATCCACCGCTCGGGCTCAGTTGGCGCCGGATGACAGCGTACGACGTGGCCGGGCGCTAACCCAACTTGCTGTTGGTTTGGGAGGAGAGCATTCTTCGGTACGCTTCCATCAATTGTGCCTTGGCTTCCTGGCCCAGAGGCGCGGGAAGTTCCGCCGGCTGGTATTGCCGGCACAAGTCGATGGTCTTGCGAAGGCTATCGGCGAACTCGATACATGGCGGACAACCCGCAATGTGCGCTTCGATGTCCTGGCAGGCTTCGGGCGGCAACTCCAGATTCAGGTAGTCGGAGAGCAGGGCAAAGACTTCTTGGCATTTTTCATTGTGCTGGTGCTGTTCCATGTCTCGCTTCTCCTACTTCGGTTGCATTGCCACGCAAGTATTCGTCAAGACGCTTGCGAATTGCCAAGCGGGCTCGATGCAATCTGGTTTTTACCACGTCTTCGCTGACATCCAGAATCTGGGATGTTTCCTGAGTAGACAATTCCTCCATGTCCCGCAGCAGGACGACGGAGCGGTAGGTTTCCGGCAGTTCGCGGATCGCCTTTTCGAGCAACCTTTTCATTTCCGACTGCAGAGCCTTTCCATCGGGTAATGAGGACCAGTCCGCGATCTCCAGGCGAACCTGATCTCCGTCCTGGTGCCTGGCGGGCAGGAACTCGTCGAGCGAAAGTTCCCTGGGAGGCGCGTAGATGCTTTTGCGCCGCTTGGTGAGGCAGGCGTTCTTGGCGATGCGGAAGACCCAGGGCTTGACCTTCTCTGGCTCCCGCAATTGGTCGGCGCTTTCGAACACCTTCATCAATGTCTCCTGCGCAACTTCCTCGGCGTCCTCGCGGTGCCCGCACATCAGCCAGCTGTAATGAAAGATTCGGGCGCGGAAGTAGTCGACGAAACGGTCAAAGGCTTCCGGTTCTCCGGCGATCAGCTGCCGAGCAAGTTCGACTTCGTTTTCGCGCTCCAAGATGCGTACCGCTTTTGATTGTAGCTGGCAGGTTCTGAGCGTTCTTCACCTGCCACCAAAGATGCAGCATGGGGCTGCGGGTGACAAAAGCCGGCGATTTTTTCTTCCCAAGATCGCAATCCATGTCACTTTGGCCCAGGGATTGCGTCCTCAACACCAAAGCCGATGAAGAAAACCTTGATAACTCTCGTGTTTGCCGTTTATCCGCTGGGGGCGCAAGACCCAGTCTTAGCGTTAGGTGACGCAGTCCGACTGGCTTTGGATAAGAATAAATCCGTCGAAGCCTCTGTGGCTGCAAGGAATGCGGCGGAGACCCGGGTTTCACAGGCCCGCAGCGGCCTGTTGCCGAAGGTTAACTACTCCGAATCCTGGAGCCGGAGTGACAATCCCGTTTTTGTGTTCAGTTCGCTGCTGACACAACACCAATTTGGAGCAGAGAATTTCCAGATCGGACCGTTAAATCGTCCCGATTTTCTCAATAACTTTCAATCGCAGCTCACGGCGGACCAGGTACTCTATGACGCTGGCCAGACCAAGCACGCCATTCGTTCCGCCGAGTTGACTAAGGAGATTGCAAGCGAAGACGGGAGACGGACACAGATGGAAGTCATCACGGGCGTCATTCGCGCCTACTACGACGCCCTGTTGAGCGCGGACCAGCTTACCGCCACGGTCCAGGCGATGCGCTCCGCACAGGCCGATCTGGGGCGGGCGGAGAACATTCGCGCGGCGGGAATGTCCACCGATGTGGATACGCTCTCGATCCGCGTGCATCTGGCAAGTGTCCGGGAGCAACAGATCCGCCGGGAAGCGGACGTCGAGGTAGCGCGTGCGGCCTTGAACGACGCTATCGGTCTACCGTTAGACGCGCCACACTCCCTGACCAGCCCGCTGGTTCCCCTGGATGCTCCGGAAGGATCGTTGGGAGACCGGGAGAACAGTGCGATTGCGCAGCGGCCGGAGGCGCGCCAGGCGAAGCTCGCAACCAGCCTGGCCAAGACTCAGGCCGCGAGCGCCCGCGGCAACTTGCTGCCACAGGTAACGTTTCACGGAGTCTTTGAAGCGGACCGCCAACGGTTTGTCACACGGGGAGGCGATAACTGGCTGGTGTCGGTCGGTCTGCGCTGGAACCTGTTCAACGGATTTGGCGATAAGGCGCGGATCGAAGAGAGCGAGTTTGCCCTGAAGCGGAGTATGGCGGAAGAGGCGCGGGCAGGCTCCGCCATCCGCCTCCAGGTGCATCGCGCGTATGCCGACTTGCACGCCGCCACGCAGCAGATCGAAGTCGCCAAGGCCGCGGTGGCAGAAGCGGAAGAGAGTTTGCGAATTACACAGAACCGGTATGAGGCGGGAATCAGCAACGTTACCGATTTGCTGCGTACGGAGACCACGGTACTGGAAGCTCGAACCCGGTACTTGGCAGCCGTCCGGGACCAGCGCATCGCCGCCACGCTGCTGGAGCTCGCCGCAGGCACGCTATCGGCTGACTCCGCGGTTCTGAACGAGGGGACACAATGAAGACCAGATTAGGGTTGACGATTCCGCTGGCATTGGTGATCACAGGATGCGGCGAGGCGGCACGTGAAAGCAAGACTGCCACGCCGGCTACTCCGATTGCGGTCACTGCCGCGACTGCCTCCGAGCAGGCATGGCCTGCGCTCTATGAGGCGACGGGAACCGTACGCGCCCGCACCTCCACGGTGATCGCCGCAAAGCTGATGGGTTACGTGCGCGAGGTCAAAGTACAAACCGGCGATCGCGTTCGCGAAGGGCAACCTCTGGTGACCCTGGACGCCCGCGATCTGGATGTCAACTCACGGCGCGCGGAAGCCGCCCTCGAAGAGGTTCGGAGTTCGATACCGGAGGCCGACAGCGCGGTGGCGGGCGCGAAGGCAAATCTTGATCTTACGCAGACTACGTTCAGCCGCATGCAAGAACTGTTCAATAAAAAATCCATTTCGAACCAGGAATTCGATGAAGCTTCGGCCAAGTTAAGGGCGGCGCAGGCGGCTTATCAGATGGCGCTTGCCAAACGGGCGCAGTTGGATGCGCAGGCGGCCCGCGTTCAACAGGACGTGCGAGCCAGCGAGGTCGCTCGAAGCTACGCGGAGATCACTGCACCATTCGGGGGCGTTGTGACAACGAAGACGGTCGATCCGGGGACACTCGCCGTCCCCGGTACACCGCTGCTGACCATCGAGCGTGAGGGCGCTTACCGGCTGGAGGCGTCCGTCGAAGAATCGCACCTTGCGGCAATTCGCGTGGGGCAGCCGGTGGCGGTGACGCTGGATGGTATCGATCGAACGTTGGATGCGCGGGTCTCGGAAATTGTTCCTGCAGTAGACGCTGCTTCCCGCTCGTACATCGTAAAGATCGATCTGCCCAATGTGCCGGGGCTGCGCTCGGGTGCGTTCGGGCGAGCATTGTTTTCGATGGGGAGCCGCGAGGCGCTCAGCATTCCTGCGGCTGCGGTCAGTGAACGCGGGCAGCTGCAATCTGTGCTGGTAGCGGAAAACGGTGTCGCGCGCACGCGGCTGATCACCGCCGGCTCAAAGAATAAAGATCGGATTGAAGTTCTCTCCGGTCTCACGGCTGGGGACAAGGTGATCTTCCCGGTTCCGCAGAGTCTTGGTGACGGTGCCGCGGTGGAGGTCCGGCCGTGAAGGCGGAACGAAAACTGGGTCCCGCAGGAAAGTTCGCACACGCCTGGATCGACTCCAAGCTCACACCTTTGGTGATCGCCGCTTCGCTATTGTTAGGCGGATTCGCGGTTTGGAAGCTGCCGCGCGAGGAAGAGCCGCAAATCATCGTGCCGATGGTGGACGTGTTCGTCCAAATGCCCGGCGCTTCGGCGCGCGAGGTGGAAGAACGGGTCACCAAGCCCATGGAAAAGCTGCTGTGGGAAATCCCAGGCGTGGAGTACATCTATTCGACGTCCAGCCCCGGCATGTCGACGGCCATTGTGCGTTTTCTGGTCGGCCAGGACGAAGAGAGGGCCATCGTCCGGTTGAACCAGAAGCTTGGCGCCAACTTGGATCTGATTCCGCCGGGCGCGTCGCAGCCGCTGGTCAAACCGCGCTCGATCGACGACGTGCCCATCCTGGCGCTGACATTCTGGAGCAAGCGCTACGGCGATTTCGAACTGCGCCGCATCGCCGCGCAGGTGGATGACACAATCAAGCAAACGCCGGATGTATCCGCTGTCGCGCTGATCGGCGGCGAGCGCCGCGAAATCCGCATTACTCTGAATCAGGCGCGCCTGTCGGCCTACAATCTGTCGCCGCTGCAGGTGACCGGAGCGCTGGGTCTTTCCAATCGCCAAGTCCCTTCCGGGCAATTCGCGAGCGGCAATCAGCAGTTTCTGATGGAAACCGGCAAGTTTCTGCGCACGGCTGATGATGTCCGCAACGTGGTGGCCGGAGTCGCCAACGGCAAAACGATCTTTGTGCGCGACGTTGCCGAGGTGAGCGATGGGGGCGAGGAGCCGTCGCAATATGTGCGCTACTCGGACGGTAAGCGTTCGTTTCCGGCGGTTACTATTGCCGTGTCCAAGCGCAAGGGAACGAACGCCGTCATTGTGGCGGAGGACGTCCTCAGCCGTTTGGAGCTCCTGCGCGGCAGCGTCATTCCTTCCGACGTCGAAATGACGGTCACGCGAAACTATGGCGACACGGCCAAGGAGAAGTCCAACGAGCTTCTGTACCACATGCTGATTGCCGTGATTTCCGTAAGCGTGCTCATCGCGATCACGCTGGGATTTCGGGAATCGCTGATCGTATTCACCGCGATTCCGGTCACACTCGCACTGACGCTGACGGTCTTCTATTTATATGGCTACACCCTGAACCGGATCACGCTGTTCGCGCTGATTTTTTCCATCGGCATTCTGGTAGACGACGCTATTGTGGTGGTGGAAAACATCGTGCGGCATTGGCGAATGGGGGATAACCAGGCCCGGCCGCCTTTCGAGGTCGCGATCGAAGCCGTGGACGAAGTCGGCAATCCGACGATTTTGGCCACGCTCGCCGTGGTGGCGGCGATCCTGCCCATGGCATTCGTCGGCGGTCTGATGGGGCCGTACATGCGGCCCATTCCGATTGGCGCCAGCGCGGCGATGCTCTTTTCTTTGCTGGTGGCATTCATCGTAACGCCGTGGGCGGCGGTACGAATTCTTAAGTCCGGCGGAGTGCACCACGTTGGCGACCGCGAAGACTTTTTCACCCGGCTGTACCGCCGGGTTATGGGAAGTCTCCTGCATAGGGCGATCATGCGGTGGAGCTTTGTGGGTGGAGTGGTGCTCCTGCTGCTGGCCGCGTGCGCGCTGTTCTATACCGGCTTTGTAAAGGTCAAGATGCTGCCCTTCGACAACAAGAGCGAGTTCCAGGTGATTGTCGACATGCCGAACGGAACCACTCTCGAACAGACGGAGCGGGTGGCGCAGTTACTGGCGGAAGAAACCCAGAAGCAGCGCGAGGTGGTGAACATACAAACCTACGCGGGAACGGCTTCGCCTTATAACTTCAACGGCCTGGTGCGCCACTATTACATGCGTAGCGGACCTAATGTGGCCGACATCCAAGTGAATTTGCTGCCGAAGGACGCTCGCAAGCTGCGGAGCCACGAGATTGCCAAGCAAGTGCGCCAGCGGCTGCTGCCTATCGCCGAGCGCTATGGCGCGCGCATCAAAGTGGCCGAAGTGCCGCCGGGACCACCGGTGCTGGAGACGCTAGTCGCCGAAGTCTATGGTCCGTCGATGGAAGGACGGATCGCTCTCGCGCGGCAGGTGCGCGATCTGTTCAAGCAGACCACGGGCGTCGTGGACGTAGACTGGTACGTCGAAGACGATCAAACCAAGTACCGCTTTCTAGTCGACGAGGAAAAGGCCGCCCTCAACGGCATTTCCGAGGATGACATCGCACGTGCGATGCAGATTGCCTCCGCCGGTTATCCCGCAGGACTGCTGCACCAAGACGCGGAAAAAGAGGACGTGGCGCTCACCGTGCGCTTGGATCGCGCAACGCGATCCGATGTGGAACGCATTCAGGGGTTGAAGATCTCCGGGCGCGCCGGGGGCACGGTCGCGCTGGGCGAACTTGTGCATGCGGAAAAAGTGATCGAGGACAAGAGCATCTATCACAAGAACTTGCTGCCGGTGACGTATGTCACGGCCGATATTGCGGGAGAGATCGAGAGCCCGGTCTACGCCGTGCTCAAACTCGGGCCGGAGATCGACAAGATCAAGATCCCGGAGGGCTACCAGATCGAGCAGCACATGGCGTCGCTGCCCGCGGACGCGGGCCGCTACTCGATGAAATGGGACGGCGAGTGGCACATCACGTACGAGGTCTTTCGCGATCTCGGACTGGCCTTTGCGGTCGTGCTGATCTTGATCTATGGTCTGGTGGTCGGCTGGTTCCAGTCGTTTTTGACCCCGCTGATCATTATGGCGGCGATTCCGTTTTCACTGGTCGGAATCATCCCGGCTCACGGATTGTTAAATGCGTTTTTCACCGCGACTTCCATGATCGGATTCATTGCGGGCGCGGGGATTGTCGTGCGGAATTCAATCATCCTGGTGGATTTCATTGAGCTGCGTTTAAGTGAGGGCATGCCCTTGGATCAAGCCGTGATTGACGCGGGAGCGGTGCGTTTCCGTCCCATGATGCTGACGGCTGCGGCGGTGGTGGTCGGATCATCGGTGATTTTGTTCGATCCCATTTTTCAGGGCTTGGCAATTGCGTTGATGGCGGGCGAGATCGCGTCGCTGCTGCTTTCGCGGATGACTGTTCCGGTTCTGTTTTATCTGTTTAATCGACGAAGGAGGAGAATCGTATGACGGTAGATCGCTACTTACGCATGATTGGCGGGGGATTCGTGGTCTTGAGTCTCGCGCTCGGTTACTGGGTGAGTCCCTATTGGTTTCTGTTCACAGGATTCGTGGGGCTCAATCTGTTTCAATCCGCGTTTACGAACTGGTGCCCCATGATGACAATATTGCGCAAGTTGGGTGTCAAGAATTCCTAACGCCTGCCAGCGACAGCCTAACGTGGCGCGGATCGGGCGTCGGGCGCCGGGGACTTCTGTCGAACGCCAGTAAACGTGCCGGTACCGTTCCCGCCCAGGTCGACTACCGCCTGACGACGCTCTCCGTCGGCGTCCATCCGCTGGAGCTCCTGCGGCCGCACCTGCCGGCGGGTGTGCTCTCGAGCGCCGAGCTCGAGCGGTGCCGGAACGGGAGGCGCGTGCGCGTCGCGGGGATGGCCGTCGCGCGGCAGCGTCCGTCGACGGCGAAGGGCGTCGTCTTCATGCTGCTCGAGGACGAGCACGGACAGATGAACCTGATCGTCCCGCCGCCGGTGTACGAGCGCCATCGCGCGCTCGTCCGCGGCGAGCCGCTGCTGCTTACGCACGGCCGCTTCGAACGGCGCGACCGGAACATGAACGTGCTCGTCGACAGCCTCGAGTCCCTCGGCCCGCTCGCGCGGCAGGTCGCGGATCTCGAC
>Ga0207674_10008832_pt1 | contig 11598 bp, 9 predicted proteins | sample KBSCornC72_FD_184303 | JGI IMG/M metagenome (GOLD analysis project Ga0207674, IMG submission 184303) | Corn rhizosphere microbial communities from Kellogg Biological Station, Michigan, USA - KBS Corn C7-2 (SPAdes) (version 2) | ecosystem: Host-associated > Plants > Roots > Rhizosphere > Soil ... | reverse complement strand
CATCGCCGGCTTGTTGTTTTCCCCGGGCTCGACTTCGTACGTGTGCACGCGGTTGAACCAGACGCCGAGCGGTTCGCGGCCGTAAGGGTTTTCGTCCGGCAGTGGCCCGAACTGGCCGCCATCGTTCCATTCCTTGCACGCGACAGCGCAAGCGTGGCAGCCGACGCAGATGTCCAGGTCAATGACCAGGCCGAGCTTTTTCGTCGACGGTGGCGGCAGCGTCGTCATCAGAATGGCCAGAACCGTGGAATCAACAGCATCGACAGCGTGCAGAAAATCAGGATCAGTGGCACGCCGACTCGTATGAAGTCGGTGAATCGGTAGCCGCCGGCGCTGTAGACCATGGTGTTGGTCGGATAGCCGACCGGCGTGGCGAACGAGGTCGCTGCGGCGAACGCGACGGTGATGACGAAAGGCACCTCACTCACATGCAAGACGCGCGCGACCGAAATCGCGATCGGCACCATCAGCACGACCGATGGATTGTGGCCCATCATTTCCGTGAGCAGCGCCGTCAGCAGGTACACCATCAACAACACGGCAAGTGGCCCGTGATCGCCGACCAGACGCATGCCACCGTCGACGAGATACTGCGCCAGCCCGGTATGGTCCAGTGCGATGCCGAGCGGCAGGATCGCGCCGAGCACGACGATGATTTTCCAATCCATCGTTTCGTATACATTCTCGAAGCTGAAACAGCCGGTCAGTGCCATCGCGGCGCAGCCGAGCAGCGCGCTCGTGACGATCGGCAGGTAACCAAAGCCGGCAATGGCGACAACGCCAATCAGGATTGCGATCGCGAGCGGCGCCTTGCGCCGCGACTCGTGCTTGTCGCCGCGTTCGCTGAGTATGACCAGCCCGGATTCGCGGCGCAGGTGGCGCAGCGCGGTTTCGTCGAGCATCAGCAGCAGGATGTCGCCGACGTCCAGTCGTGTGTTTTTGAGCTGGTCGCGTATGACCTGGCTGCGCCGTTGCACGGCGAGCAAGCTGGCGCTGTAGTTCCAGCGCAAGTCGATTTCTTCCACCGTCTGTCCGACCAGACGCGTGCCGGGCGCGACCACGGCTTCGACGACGAAGCGGCGATTGTCGCTCGGTACCGCCTCGACGTGATCGGCCGCCGGGACGATTTCGAGCTTGAGCAGGCGCCGGAATTCTTCGAGACGCTCCCAGTCGCCGCGGGTCAGCAGTACGTCGCCCTCCTGCACTTGCTGCTCGCGCGGTGCCCACTGATGCTGTTCTCCACGCAGCAGTTCGAGCACGTAAACGCCGTGTTTTTCGCCGAGCTTGGCGGCGCCGACCGATTCGCCGATCAGCGGAGAACCCGCGATCACGCGCAATTCGGTGACATATTTTCCCAGTTCGAAGCTCTCCGTAAACGGCATGTCGATATGGCGTGGCAACAGCCAACGTCCGATCAGCATCATGTAGGCGATGCCGACGACCGCGAGAATCGCGCCGAGTTTGGTGAAATCGAACACGCCGAACGCTGGCAGCTGATGCTGTTGCGCCAGGCTGTTCGTCAGCAGGTTCGACGACGTGCCAAGCAATGTGCAGACGCCGCCCATCTGCGCGGCGTACGACATCGGAATCAACACGCGCGCCGGCGAGGTCTTGCTGCGTGCGCATACGCGCAGCGTTACCGGCAGGAACGTCGCGACCAATGCGGTATTTTTCACGAACGCACCGAGTATGCAAACGGTCAGCATGATCGCGAGCGTCAGCAACCACGGCGCGCGGATGCGCGACAGCACGCGAATCAGCGGATCCAGGCCGCCGGTGCTGACCACGCCGGCGTTGAGTGCGAGCATGGCGGCGACGACGATCGTGGCCTCGTTGCTGAAGCCGCTGAGCCCTTCCGCCGGCGTGAGGATGCCCAGCGCCAGCAGTGTCACGAGTACGAGCAGACCGACGACGTCGTAACGCAATTTCTCGCTGACGAACAGAGCCACGGCGCCGGCGACGATCGCCGCCACCGCCCAGGCTTGCCAGGTCACGACGCGAGCTCCACGGCATTCGCGGCGAGCGCCGCTTGTGCGTCGCGGCTCAGGCGCACACGCAAGTCGAACCACGCGGCCTGTCCGGTCACCGGATCGGCGTTCGCATAGCGATAGCCGTCGCGCGGCGGCAGCAGGTCATCGATGACATGATTGAGCAAAAATCCCTTTGTATACTCCGGCGCATCGGCGCTGAGTTTCCACGCGCCTTCACGTTTGCCGATCGCATTCCACGTCCACACCACGCCCGGCGCGGTGCCGGCGTGCAGCTTCGCCGGTACGCGAATGCGCGCATGCGCAGACTCGACCCATACCCAGTCGCCATCGCCAATGCCGTACGCCGCTGCGGTGTCCGGATGCAGATACAAATAATTGCGCGCGGCGATCTGGCGCAACCACGCGTTCTGCGAACCCCACGCGTGATACATGAACATCGGGCGTTGGGTGATTGCCGAAAGCGGGTACGCGGCGGCCGCATCGGCCGTGTAAAAAAACGGCAGCGGATCGAAGTATTTCTCCACGCGCGCGCGTTCGCGTGCGGGTGGCTGCTGCGCGCCGTGGCCTTGCGCGGCGAGGCGGAACTTCTGCAGGCGCTCCGAATACAGTTCAAGCACGATCGCTTCGGTCGAAGCGACAAAGCCAAGTGACTTCGCCCACGCCAGGTAATCGCGATTGGCCATCTTGTAGTAGCGGCCGGCGTCGGGGACTTTCGCTTCCCAATGACACTGATGTGTCTTGTATGCATCGAGCTGCGCGGGATTCGGTTCGCCGACGCCGGACTTGTCGCCGTCGCGTCCGCGCCAGCCGGCGAGCAGGCCGACGCCGGGCGCGCGTTCATGCTCGACCATGTACTGCGCATAGCCGCCGGGGTATCTCGCCGCGCCGCCGGCGTCGACCAAACCGGGCAGCTTCAGCCGGCTGCCGAGATCGAGCAGTACGTCCTGGAACGGACGCACGTCGCGATCCGGGGCGCATACCGGCTGGCGAATCGCATCGCTGGCGCCGTCGGCATCGGAGATCGGCCGATCGAGCAGCGAGATGCAGTCGTAGCGTTCCAGGTACGTCGTGTCCGGTAGCACGAGATCGGCAAAATTCACCGTCTCCGACCAGTAGGCATCGACATAGATCAGATGGGGAATCTTGTACGCGCCGTCCGCACTCTTGTCGCACAGCATCTGGCGCGTCTGCGTCGTGTTCATCGCCGAGTTCCAGCCCATGTTGGCCATGAACAGGAACAGCGTATCGATCCTGTACGGATCGCCGGCCCAGGCGTTGCGGATCACGCTCTGCAGCATGCCGTGCGCGGCGAGCGGGAATTCCCACGAGAACGCCTTGTCGATGCGCCGCGGTGCGCCCTGCGCATCGACGACGAGGTCTTCGGGCGCATGCACGTATCCCAACGGCGCGCCGTTGAGCGTGCCGTCGTCCTTGCGCGACTTGCCCGGACGATTCGCCGGCGGCACCGCTTTCGGATACGGCGGCTGATAACGGAAGCTGCCGGGCGTATCGATCGCGCCGAGCAGCATCTGCAGCACGTGCAGCATGCGGCAGGTGTGAAAACCATTGGCGTGCGCACTGATGCCGCGCATCGCGTGCATCGCCACCGGCCGGCCGATCATCTGCGCGTGCTCGCGACCGTGGCTGTCGGTCCAGCGTTGCGGCAGGCTGATTTCCTGGTTGAACGCCGTATCGGCCAGTTCCGCGGCGACGCGGCGAATCGTTGCGGCATCCACACCGCACTGCGCGGCGACATTCTCGGCGGCATATTCGCCGGCCAGGAATCGCTGTGCGAGCAATTGAAATGCCGGTGTCGCTTTGCCGCCGTCGGGAAGCGTGAATTCACCGGCAATGGCCGGAGCAATGTCGATCTCGGACGCCGCGCGCGCGCCGCGACTGCGCGTGTCCCAACACAGCGGATTGCCTTTCGCGTCGCGCGCAAACAGGCCATCGTCCGCAGCGCCGGGATTGCGCACGACGAGATAATGCGCATTCGTATACTTGACCAGGTAATCGAAGTCGATCCGGTCGTGCAGCAGCAGCTCGCGAATCAATGCGCCGACGAACAAGCCATCCGTACCCGGGCGAATGCCGATCCACTCGTCGGCGATCGCGGCGTAGCCGGTGCGCACCGGATTGATCGCCACGATCTTGGCGCCGCGACCCTTGAGCTTGCCCAAGCCGAGCTTGATCGGGTTCGAGTCGTGGTCTTCCGCGACGCCGAACATCAGCAGGTATTTCGTTCGCTCCCAGTCCGGTTCGCCGAATTCCCAAAACGACCCGCCGATCGAATACATGCCGGCCGCGGCCATGTTGACCGAACAAAAACCGCCGTGCGCGGCGTAGTTGACCGTGCCGAACTGCTGCGCCCACCAGCCGGTCAGCGCCTGCGACTGGTCGCGGCCGGTGAAGAACGCGAGTTCATCCGGATTGCGCGCGCGGATGTCGCCGAGCCACTGCGTCGCGATGCCAAGCGCCTCTTCCCATTCGATTTCGCGGAATTCGCCGGCGCCGCGTTCGCCGACACGCAGCAGCGGTTTGCGCAGACGCGCCGGCGAATAGTGCTGTTTGATGCCGGCCGACCCTTTCGCGCAAATGACGCCCTTGTTCACCGGGTGCTGCGGATTGCCGTCGATGTAGCGAACGCGGCCGTCTTTGAGGTGCACTCTGATGCCACAGCGGCACGCGCACATGTAGCACGTCGTGGTCTTGACCTCGTCGGCGACCGGCTCGCTGGTTTTGAGATTCGCATGCGGCATCGCCACGCATGATAACGGATGGGCCACGCCTATAATCGGCAAACCGTCTTCGGGGAGGTGACCATGCGCTGGCTCAATCTGCTGTTCGTGCTGCTGGTCAATGCCGTACCGCTGTACGGCGTCAAGCAGCTCGGTTGGTCGGCGAGCACGGTCGTCGTGCTGTATTGGTTCGAGAATCTGTTGATCGCATTTTTCACGTGCGCACGCATCGCGCTGCATCGCAAGCTCACGCGCAAGCGCGGGCATTGGCGTACCGGTCAGCTCGGCACCAAGGTCGGCGACAAACCGAGCACGGCCGGCCTGCTCGGCGAATACGCGACGATGGCGTTCGTGTTCACGCTTGCGCACGGTATTTTTGTCTGGGGATTCGTCGCGATTGCCGCCGATCACAGCAGCGAAGCGATCTGGCAGTTTTCGCGTGTGCAATTCGTGCAAGGCGCGCAATGGATGGCGCTCGCCCTCGTCGCCGACTTGCTGGTCGATGCGGCGAGCATGCGCCGGCGCAGCTTTGCCTGGATACGCGCTTACGTCGACAAGCGCATGGGGCGCGTTCTCGTCATGCACTTCGTCATTATTTTTGGCATGGGTGCGATGATGCTGACCGAATCGCCGGCAGCGCTGTTGTATGTGTTGATCGGTCTGAAGACCTTGTGGGATCTGGCTGGCAGCAAGACCAGCGCCGGCCCAGCCGCATTGCCGGAAGAACCTCCGGCGTGGGCGCTCAAGCTCGGCTCGATGCAGAAAGAGGTGAGCCCCGCGCAGCTGGCCGCGAAGTGGAAACAGCAGCGCGAAGAGATGATTCGCGCCGCAAAGGAAAACGAGGAAGTGATGCCGGCCTAGTTCGGCGCGGCGATGGCGATCGACGGATCGTTGAAGTCGCTGTAGCGGATGCGCGCGGTCGAGGCATGACCCATGAAGCTGCCTTGCGATTCGATCTGCAGCGGCAAGCCGCTCTTGTCGCCGATCCAAAGTTTGACGTCCGCCTTCATCGGTTCAGTCACCGTGTAGCTGTACTTGTGCGCCGCTTCGCCGCCGACGCTGTCTACACCGAGATCGGTTACGGCCAAATCGGCTTGGCGCAGCATCGCCTCGTTGCGGTACTGGCCAATGAGCTTGCCGACCGGGATCGGCATTTTCATGAGCTGGCCGTTCATGTTCATCCAGGCGTCGTCGCCGATGATGATCGTTTCCGGGCCCTTGCCGCTGCGCATGTGATAGCGATCCGGAGCGACGAATTCCATCGCCGAGAGTTGCTCGCCGTTCTTCACGTCGCTGATGGTGGCGCGGAAGCTCTTCGCGGCGAGAAACCTGGCGAACGCATCGTGCACGGCTTCCTTCGGTCCGGCCCAGGCGGAACCGGCAATGGCGAGAGCGAGAGCAGACAAAGCGATGCGGCGCATGGGCAGTTTCCTGTGAGGACAGCGACATTTTACATGCCACAATAAGCGCATGGACAGATACGAACGCATCCTCACGCTGCACCGGATTCTGCAGCAGGCACGCTACCCGGTGCCGCTCGCGCGCATCATGGATGAGCTGGCGTGCTCGCGCGCGACCGCCTACCGCGACATCGCGTTTCTGCGCGATGCACTCGGCGCGCCGATCGACAGCGAAGGCGACGAAGCGGCATTTCGCTACGCCGCCGACGAAGCCGAACGCTTCGAGCTGCCGGGGTTGTGGCTCAACAGCGAGGAGCTGCAGGCGCTGCTCGCACTGAACGAGCTGGTCGGGCGCACCGGTCCCGGGATTCTCGTCAGTACGCTGGCGCCGTTCCGCTCGCGCATCGAACGTCTGCTGTCGAATCACGGCGATGGCAAGGCGTTCCCGCTGCAGCGCATCCGCGTGATCGGCAGCGGCACGCGCAAAGTCGATGAAGCTACGTTCCGCCACGTCGCCAGCGCGGTACTCGGCCGGCGCAAGCTCAAGTTCCGCTACCGCGCGCGCACGAGCAACGAAATCACGCAGCGCAACGCCTCGCCGCAGCGCCTGACGCATTATCGCGACAACTGGTATCTGGACGCGTGGGATCACGACCGCGACGCGCTGCGCAGCTTCGCCATCGATCGCATCAGCGATGTGCAGTTGCTCGATGCCGCCGCCGAAGATCGCGACGAGGCCGAGTTGAACAGACATCTCGCATCGAGCTACGGAATTTTTTCCGGCCAGCCGAAGGCGACGGCGACGATCCGCTTTTCGCCGCATGCCGCACGCTGGGTCGCCGATGAGCATTGGCATTCGCAGCAGCAAGGCGAGTGGCTCAAGGACGGCCGCTACGAGCTGCGCCTGCCTTACAGCAACTCGCGCGAACTGCTGATGGACGTGCTCAAGTACGGCGCCGATGCCGAGATCGTCGCGCCGGTGTCGTTGCGCGAGGAAATGAAAATCATGCTGCAGCTGGCGGTGGGCGCTTACCAGTGAACGCGATTGCGAAGCCGACGATATCGCTGGTGCTCGGCTCAGGCGGTGCGCGCGGCTATGCTCATATTGGCGTGATCGAGGAACTGCTCGCACAAGGTTACGAGATCCGCAGCATTTCCGGCGCGTCGATGGGTGCATTGATTGGCGGTGTCTACGCCGCCGGTAAACTCGATGGCTACCGCGACTGGGTGCGCGAGCTGCAGCGGTTCGACGTGCTGCGCATGCTCGATTGGACGTTCAGCGGCGGCGGCCTGATCAAGGGCGACCGCATCGTCGACAAGTTGCGCGAATTGATCGGCGAGATGAACATCGAAGACCTGCCGATCGCGTACACAGCCGTCGCCGTGGATCTGCAGGCGCAGCGCGAGGTATGGTTCTCGCGCGGCTCGCTGTTCGACGCAATCCGCGCCTCGATAGCGATTCCGACCGTGTTCCGGCCGCATCGCTACGAAGGTCGCATGCTCGTCGACGGCGGTCTGCTCAATCCGGTGCCGATCACGCCGACGTTGCGTGATCTGACCGATTGCACGATTGCGGTGGACTTGAACGCGCCGGCGGAAACGCCGGAAGTCATCGCCGCCGATGCACCGATTGATCCCGCGCAGATCGAGCCGGCGAGCGACGGCGTGCCGATTGTCGCGGATGCGCCGCCGGCGGAGAGCGGCGAACAGCCGAGCGCACTGGGCTACAAGCAGAAGATCACCGAACTGCTTGGCGGCTTGCTGGAAAAACGCGACAAGAAGGACGAGCCGGCCGACACCGGTTTGCTCGAGACTTTCGCGCGATCGCTCGATGTGGTGCAGGCGACGATCACGCGTTTCAAGCTCGCCGCGCAGCCGCCGGATCTGCTCGTGCCGATTCCACGCAATGCCGCCGCGTTCTACGAATTCCATCGCGCCCACGAGCTGATCGAGCTCGGGCGCGTGCGCATGCGCCTGGCGTTGCAAGACTTCAAACCAGGACACAAGCCTTTGTGAACGCGGACGGATCAGCGCGAATCTTGACGAACGAAAACGGCGAAGCCGGCACCGCGCTGCGCGTGCTCGCGGCCGTAAGCTTCTGTCATTTTCTCAATGATCTGATCCAGGCGATGCTGCCGGCGATCTATCCGCTGCTGAAGGCGAACTACGCACTCGACTTTGCGCAGATCGGGCTGATCACGCTCGTGTTCCAACTCACGGCGTCGCTGCTGCAGCCCGTGGTCGGCACATACACCGATCGCAATCCATTGCCGTATTCGCTCGCCATCGGCATGGGCTGCACGCTGCTCGGCCTGCTGCTGCTGGCGCGCGCGGCCTATCCGCTGCTGCTGCTCGCCGCGGCGATGATCGGCACCGGCTCGTCGGTATTTCATCCGGAATCCTCGCGCATCGCACGCCTGGCCTCGGGCGGGCGTCATGGTTTTGCGCAATCGTTTTTCCAGGTCGGCGGCAATCTCGGCACCGCCGCCGGACCGCTGCTCGCCGCGTTCATCGTATTGCCGAACGGGCAGGCGAGCGTGGCCTGGTTTGGCGTCGCCGCGCTGATTGCGATCACATTGCTCGTGCGCGTCGGCGGCTGGTACAAGACGCATCGCATCGCGCGTGCACGGACGCATGTCGCGCAAGCACCCGCGCTGCCGAGGCAAAAAATCGTGCTTGCGATCAGCGTGCTGCTCGCGCTGATCTTTTCCAAGTATTTCTATCTGGCCAGCCTCAACACGTATTACACGTTCTATTTGATGGAGCGTTTCGCGCTGACCGCGCAGGACGCGCAGTTTCATCTGTTCCTGTTTCTCGGCAGCGTCGCGCTCGGCACGCTCGTCGGCGGACCGGTCGGCGACCGCATCGGCCGCAAGTACGTGATCTGGGTATCGATCCTCGGCGTATTGCCGTTCACGCTCGCGCTGCCGCACGCGAACCTGTTCTGGACCAGCGTGCTCACGATCGTGATCGGCCTGATCCTGTCGTCGGCGTTCTCGGCGATCCTCGTCTACGCCCAGGAACTGCTGCCCGGCAAGGTCGGCATGATCGCCGGATTGTTCTTCGGCTTCGCCTTCGGCATGGGCGGACTCGGCGCGGCATTGCTCGGCCAGTTGGCCGACGTCAAAGGCATCGAGTTCGTCTACCAGATCTGCGCGTATCTGCCGGCAATCGGGTTGCTCGCGGTGTTTCTGCCGAACCTGCGAAGACTGCCGGCGAACTAGCTTATTTCGCCGGGTTTTCCGGCTGCGTCTGCGGCGCAGCGCTCGCGGCGCTGAGGTAACGCACCGATAGCGCATAGTGGTCGTCGGTCTTGTTCCACACATCGATGATGAAGGCGTGTTGTGCGGCATCGGCGAAACTGACGACGGCGACGTTGCCGTATTCGTGCACGGCCATCTGGCTGATATCGGATTTCGGTGCGGACTTTTGCGCGAGCCAGTCCGCACGCGGGGTCGGCGCTGCGGGCGCTGTTCCGTTACGCTGTTCGAAATTTGCTGCGAGTAGTTTTCCGAGCGCCGTCTCATCGTGGCTGCGGCGCGCGTCGTCGAGCTGATTTTCCAGCTCGGAAAAGGTTTTCACTGTGCGCGTGAGTGTCATGACGCGCCCCGGTTCCTGCGCCAAGGCGAGCGTTGCGGCGCAGGCGAGAAAACCAGGAACAAGAAATCGTTTCATAAGTGTTTTCGACAAAAGAAAACGGCGCGGCTTGAGGGCCGCGCCGTGATGATCTACCGAAGTGGATCGTCGATCAATACGACATCGAGCAATAGCCGCCGCTGGCGTTGACCCAGTTCTGCTGGACCAAATATTGTTTGCCGCCGAGGACGACGTTGTACTTGGAACCGTTCGAAGCGGTGCTCTCGGTGCCGAACGTCCACGCGCACTTGTCGGCGTTTTCCGCACCGCGGCGGTCGTACCATGCGTTCAGGTCCGGATCGGTCACGGCTTCTTCGAGTTCATGCGCAATCACGCTGACCATGCCATCCGCGCCGGCGTCGCCGTTCGGGCTCGTGGTCTGCGCCATGCAGCCGCTCGGGCACTGCGTCGCGGCATCGCCGACGAACGCGTACTTGATGTCCTGGCCGAGGATCGAAGCATGGGTGTGCCAGCCGCAGTACTGCGAGCAGAAGCCCGAGCTCGCGGTGACGTCCGGACCGGTCAGCACGAAATACACGCCATTCGTGTCAGTCGGATTGGTGTCGGCAACGATCTGCTGGATCTCCGCGTCCGTAAGCGACGTGCCGTAAGTCTCGGCATGGCTGACGGAGCCGGAATAATGCACGGAGTTGCTGACGTGCGTATTGCTGCCGTTGTAGTACGTCGTATTGATGTTGAAATACGGCGAACCGCCTGTGCTCGACGGATAACCCGTCAGGATGGCGCTCTGGGTGCTGTTCGGCCAACCGGACTGGCCGTACCAGATGTAGTGCACATTGGTGGTGCCGAGCATCACCGGACCGCCGTGGTAGTCGATGCCATTGCTGCTGTGGCCGCCGCCGCCTGGTTTGGCGTTGCCGTTGGCCTCCGTGGCCGGAACGCCCCAACCCTTGCCGGATGGCATGAGGAGTTCAGTATTGGAACCCTGAGGAACGCCGGCGAAGGCGGAAGACGCTGCGAGCGCGCCGGTGACGCAAAGTGCGAGCAAAGAAAAACGCATGAAACTCTCCCGATATGTAAGGTGGGTATCGTTTAAAACGCGCTCTTCGGCGCGGTTGCTGCTCTCGCCCCGTGCGATGCAGCGATTCTTTGGACGCGAGTCCCTTTAAGTGACGCGCACTATATAGAAGTGACGCACAGTGTCACCTTGCGATGCGGGATATTTGTCTGGACAACTACCGAATCAGACAAAAAAAGGCCGGCATTGCGCCGGCCTTTCTGATTTATTGCTGGGATCAGCGCTTCATCGCGTTGAAAAACTCATCGTTCGACTTGGTGTTCTTCATCTTGTCGAGCATGAATTCCATTGCCGCCAGCTCATCCATCGGATGCAGCAGTTTGCGCAGGATCCAGATCTTCTGCAGCATGTCCGGCTCGATCAGCAGCTCCTCGCGGCGCGTGCCGGAGCGGTTGATGTTGATCGACGGATACACGCGTTTCTCGGAAATGCGGCGGTCCAGGTGCACTTCCATGTTGCCGGTGCCCTTGAACTCTTCGTAGATGACTTCGTCCATCTTCGAGCCGGTTTCGACCAGCGCCGTGGCGAGAATCGTCAGAGAACCACCCTCTTCGACATTGCGCGCGGCGCCGAAGAAGCGCTTCGGCCGCTGCAACGCGTTCGCGTCGACGCCGCCGGTCAGCACCTTGCCGGACGCCGGCACCACGGTGTTGTAGGCGCGCGCGAGGCGCGTGATGGAATCCAGGAGAATCACGACGTCGCGCTTGTGCTCGACCAGGCGCTTGGCGCGCTCGATCACCATCTCGGCGACCTGCACGTGCCGCGTGGCGGGCTCGTCGAAGGTCGAGGACACG
>Ga0207674_10008831_pt1 | contig 11598 bp, 12 predicted proteins | sample KBSCornC72_FD_184303 | JGI IMG/M metagenome (GOLD analysis project Ga0207674, IMG submission 184303) | Corn rhizosphere microbial communities from Kellogg Biological Station, Michigan, USA - KBS Corn C7-2 (SPAdes) (version 2) | ecosystem: Host-associated > Plants > Roots > Rhizosphere > Soil ... | reverse complement strand
TTGGCAGCACGGTCACCGCCGGCATCATCTCCGCGCTTCACCGCGGCCTCGGCGGCGGCGGCGCCTACGACCGCTACATTCAGACCGATGCCGCGATCAACATGGGCAACAGCGGCGGCCCGATGTTCGATCTCGACGGCAATGTCATCGGCATCAACTCGGCGCTGATCTCGCCGACCGGCGCGTCGGTCGGCATCGGCCTCGCCATTCCGGCCGAGCTCGCCAAGCCCGTGATCGATGCGCTGATGCATGGTCAGCGGCCGTCGCGCGGCTATCTCGGCGCGGGCCTGCAGCCGCTCGACGACGAATCCATGGCTGCGGCGCTTGGCCTGCCCAAGAACAGCGGCGAGATCGTCCGCTCGATCGTGCCGAACGGGCCGGGCGCGCGCGCTGGGCTCGCGCAGGGCGACGTCATCGTCAAGGTGAACGGCAAGCCGGTCACTCCCGACCAGACCGTGTCCTACCTGATTGCGAACACGCCGGCGGGATCGCGCGTCCCGCTCGAGATCGTCCGCGGCGGCAAGCACGCGACCGTCTATGTGACGGTCGGCGAGCGGCCGACCGAGGAGCAGCTTGCGAAGATCACCGGCGGCGACACCGGCACGTCCGGCACGACGACCCCGGCGCCTGCGGTTTCGCCGAAGGCGCTCGGCCTCACGCTTGCTCCGCTGACGCCGGAAGCGGGGCGCGCGGCCAGCCTTCCGGCGACCGCGCACGGCGTGCTCATCACCGGTGTCGATCCGAACGCCAATGCCGCGGAGCAGGGGCTGCAGCGCAACGATCTCATCGTCTCGGTCAATAACCAGCCGGTCAACACGCCCGCGCAGGTGATTGCGATGGTCGATGCAGCCCGAAAGGCAGGCCGCACGAGCGTGCTGCTCCTCGTTCAACGCGGCTCGTCGACACCCGCTTTCGTCGGCGTCGAGATCGGCAAATAGAGCAAGCCGCTTAGGCGCAGCTCTTGGCTTTCGCGGCAGCGCTGCTGCTGCGTTGGCTGTTATCCCGCTGGCGTCCCACCCGTCTTATCAGCGGTTGAACCGGTGAAGCCGCACTGCTTCTGCTCCATTGCGATCTGCTTGGTGATGCGCGTGGCGTTTTCGGCATAGGCCTGGGTCACGGAGCCGTGATCCACGGTCTTGCCGCGAAGCGGGCTCACCGCTGCGCAGATGTGAAAGACGTGCGGTGTCGCGGACTTCTTGGCTCCGTTCTCGGGTGCGATCCAGTAGACTACATCCTGTCCCGCCGGGTGCGCGGAGTCCTTGGTTGCATCCGCCACGGTCTTCGAATCCCGGGCTATATCCTGCGCCTGTTGAGCGACTTCGGGCGAACAGTCGGTGGTCGGCTGGCCGGTTTTGATCTCGGCCGCGCACTTGTTCATATCCTTGGTATATTGCTCGACCGACGGCGGGTTCCAGCTCACCCCGATCAAGGTCGCGACGACGGCCAGCACCGCGCCCACGCCTCCGGCAATCTTCTTGTTCTTCGGATCCATGTCCTTATCCATGAAGATCAGGACAATCAGGGGCAGGAAGGCGATCAGCGTGATGATCGCGCCCAGCTGGTTCTGGAAGAAGAACCTGGCGCGGTCGGATTCGCGCGCGGGGTCGTGCTTGTTCGCCGCCTTCCACATCAGGCTGCCGGCGATGGCGAAGATGGCGATGCCGACGAGGATGCCGATCAGCAGCGGCAGGTTCCCGTGGTCGAACGTGTGCCGGTAGAGCAGGATCACCCCGACGATCTCGCCGGCGATGGCGATCGCCCACGAAATCCCGGCGAAAATGCGCAGCCGCGTCGCGGCGGATTGCTGCCCGTGCGTCGCACGCCATTCCTTGGTGACGTCCACGTCTGGGGCCGGCTTGTTGTCGGACATGATCACCTCCCGCGCTTGCTATCGGTTGGTATCGCAGCTTCGAGCCCGAGACGAGAACAATTGTTGTTTTAGCGGCCTGGCGGAACCGTTATCGGCAACAAGCGTGGAGGAGGCGAAGCGTAGATGCGCAACCTGAATCGCTACGGGAGCGAGATTCGCTTTATCCGCGTTCGGCCTTAAGAAGGGCGCCGGGGAGACGAGAGACGATAGTGGCCGATCCGAAGTGCGACCTTATCGATGGGCTGGAGCGCGATTGGCGCGATGCCCTGTGCAGGAAGGACATGGAACGGCTGGAGTCCTTGGTCCACAAGGATTTCGTCCTCATCGGCACGCGTTCGACGGGTCCGTTCATGATGAACCGCGAGCAATGGCTCGACGCGATTCAGCGGCGCGACGTCGACGCGATCGAGCTCGAGGTCCAGGACGCGACCGTCCTCGACAATCTGATGATCGGCACGATCCAGGCGCGCTGGCGGCTCAAATATCTCGGCCGTGTCATCGAGGATTGCGTCGTCCTCACCGACGTGTGGGTGAAGAACGGCGGCCACTGGCAGGCGATCCGCCGCCACTCGACACCGGCGCCGCCCGGCGCCTGCATCAATCTGGGAGAATAGAATGGCACGTGGTGAGGGAGCGGGCGGAGGCTTGCGCGCGGGCGACAATATCAAGGAGCTGACGGTCCGCGGGATCATTCTCGGCGCCCTCATCACCGTCGTCTTCACCGCCGCGAACGTCTACCTCGGCCTCAAGATCGGCCTCACCTTCGCGACCTCGATCCCCGCCGCAGTCATCTCCATGGCGGTCCTCAAGGCCTTCAAGGATTCGACGATCCAGGAAAACAATATCGTCCAGACGATCGCTTCTGCGGCGGGAACGCTGTCGGCGATCATCTTCGTGCTTCCAGGCCTCGTCATGGTCGGCTGGTGGACGGGGTTCCCTTACTGGCTGTCGGTCGCGGTGATCGGCATCGGCGGCATTCTCGGCGTCATGTACTCGGTGCCGCTCCGGCGCGCGCTCGTCACGGGAAGTGACCTTCCGTACCCCGAGGGCGTCGCCGCCGCCGAAGTCCTGCGGGTCGGCGCAGGCGTGGGCGGCACGGAGGAAAACCGCCGCGGGCTCAGCATGATCATCTGGAGCTCGATCGTCTCCGCGGGCTACGCGCTGCTCGCGGCGATGCAGCTCGTCGCCGGGGCAGCGCGCAAATCCTTCACCGTTGGAAGCGGTGCGACCCAGGTGTCGACCAGCTTCTCGCTCGCGCTGATCGGCGTCGGCCACCTGGTCGGAGTGGCGGTCGGCGCCGCCATGTTCATCGGGCTGCTGATCAGCTGGGCCTATCTCGTGCCGCACTACACGTCGCTGGCCGGCGCGATTCCCGCGGGCACGAGCCTCGACGACTTCATCGGCGATGTTTTCGTGCACAAGGTGCGCTTCATTGGCGCAGGCACAATCGGCATCGCCGCGATCTGGACGCTGCTCAGGATCATCGGCCCGATCATCGCCGGCATCCGCGGCGCGATCGCCGCCAACGTGGAGCGCAAGGCCGGCCGCGGCGAAGCGCTACCGATCACCGAGCGCGACCTGCCGATCGGCATCGTCGCCGGGACCATCCTCGTCTCGATGATCCCGATCGGGCTGCTGCTCTACGCCTTCGCCAGCACCAACCCCATCGCCGGCAACCCGACCGCGACGATCATCCTCAGCATCATCTACATCCTCATCGCCGGCGTGATCATCGCCGCCGTTTGCGGATATATGGCCGGCCTGATCGGCGCGTCGAACAGCCCGATCTCCGGCGTCGGCATCCTTTCCGTTCTCGGCATTGCGCTGATCCTTGCGCTGCTCTTTCCCCATGCGAGCGGCGACGCATCCAAATCGCTTGTCGCGTTCGCGCTGTTCGTCACCGCCGTCGTGTTCGGAGTCGCGACGATTTCGAACAACAATTTGCAGGACCTGAAGACCGGTCAGCTGGTCGATGCGACCCCGTGGCGCCAGCAGGTGGCGCTCATCTTGGGGGTCGTCTTCGGCTCGGTCGTGATCCCGCCGATCCTCGACGTGCTCAACACCGCCTTCACCTTCCAGGGTGCGCCGGGCGCGAAGGTAACGGCGCTGGCCGCTCCGCAGGCGCAGCTCATCTCGGCAATTGCGCAGGGCGTGCTCGGCGGCAATCTCGACTGGAACCTGATCGCCATCGGGGCGGGCATCGGCGTCGTCGTGGTGGTCATCGACGAGGTGCTGAGGGGCACGAAGCGCGGCGCGCTTCCGCCGCTCGCCGTGGGCATGGGCATCTATCTGCCGATGGCGCTGACGTTGCTCATCCCGATCGGGTCGCTGCTCGGCTATTTCTACGACAAGTGGACGGTGCGCGCGACCAATCCGGAGTTCGCCCAGCGCATGGGCGTGCTCCTCGCGACCGGGTTGATCGTCGGCGAGAGTCTCTTCGGCGTGATCTTCGCTGGCATCGTCGCGGCTACAGGAAAGGATGCGCCGCTCGCGATTGTCGCCGAATATCGAGGCATCGCCGTGCTCAGCGTCGTCGTCTTCGCGGTTGCGGTCCTCGGCCTCTACGCCTGGACCCGGCGGCAGGCCGCCGACGCCTAGCGCCTCAGCACCGCCTTGCGAAGCGCCTTCGGCGGGATCGGCTCCGCGCCGGCTTCCGCCTTGTGCACGAGCTCGACGATGGCGCGATTGACCGGTGCGGCTCGCTGCAACCGCTCGGCGAGGCGAACCAGCTCCCCGTTCAGATAATCGATCTCGGTCTTGCGCCCAGCGGCCAGGTCGTCGGCCATCGACGAGCGCGCCTTGGCGTCGATCTTCCACCGCTTCAGGAAGACGGTGTTGAAGAGCCAGTCGGGCGAATCGATGATCCGCGGCAGTACGTGCGGCGAGATCGGGCCGACGGTCGCCGGCTCGATCTCGGCGCGCTTCAGCAGATCCAGCCCTTCCCGCATCGATGCGGCGAAGACGCGGCGATAGTCGCGGCGACGGAGCTCGTCCTGCAGCGTCCGCCCGGAGAGTGCATTCACCGCATTGTTGAGATTGATGAGCAGCTTGCCCCAGGCGAGGCCGAGCATGTCGTCAGCAATCGTGAGCGAGGCCGGTCCGCCGGCGACCGCCTCGGCAAAGTCCTGGACGTCCCCGCGCTGCTCGGCGTGGAGCTCGCCGGCGACGCCTTTGTGGAAGCGCCCCTCGCCAAGATAAGCGACATTGTAGGGCACCATCCCGCGCGCGACCTCGAATCGCCCGCCGAGCCCCTGCTCGAGCACATCGACGTTGCTGACGCCATTCTGGAAGCTGATCACCGTCGCGCCGGGCGTCGCATGCTTCGCGATGTCGTCGGCTGCCGCTGCCGTATCGCCGCTCTTGACCGTAAGCGCGATGACGTCTGCTTCTTCGAGCCCCTCGGGGCCGCAGCGATAATCGACCTCGCCGGGCGCGAGCCGCGCCTGCCAGCCGCTATAATCGCTGAGCGTCAGCCCGAACTGGTCGATATCCTTCGACAGCTTGGGACGGCCGATGAAAGTGACCGGCGCCCCTGCCGCCGCCCACGCGCCGCCGATGAAGCAGCCGACTGAGCCGGCGCCGAGAATCGCGACCTTTGGGCCCCCTGCCATCTCCTATCCTCTTCCGCGATATGGCTGTACGCCCTGGTCGGGGAGCCACAGACCTTCGGGCGGCGCCCCCGACTGCCAGAAGACGTCGATTGGCATTCCCCCGCGCGGGTACCAATAGCCGCCGATCCGCAGCCACTTCGGCTTCATCTCCCGCGTCAGCCGCTCGCCGATTCCGACCGTTACGTCCTCGTGGAATCCGCAATGGTTGCGATAGCTGCCGAGGAACAGCTTGAGGCTCTTGCTCTCGACGATCGTCTCTTGCGGCGCATAGTCGATCACCAGATGCGCGAAATCCGGCTGGCCGGTGACCGGGCAGAGCGAGGTGAACTCCGGCGCCGTGAACCGCACCAGGTAGAGCGCGTTCGCCCTCGGGTTCGGCACATAGTCGAGCACCGCCTCGTCGGGCGAAGCGGGAAGGCGGCTGGGCTGACCGAGATGGGTCGTTTCCATCGCGTGCCGAACTAGCAGGCGCGCGGCGACAAGCCTATCCTTGCCCCATGGACTCCCTCGTCTCGACCGACTGGCTTGCGCAGCACCTCGGCGAGCGCGGGCTGACGATCGTCGATTCGACCTGGTTCATGCCGGCGAGCGGCCGCGACGGCCGCGCCGAATATCTCGAACGCCACATCCCAGGGGCGCGTTTCCTCGACATCGACGAGGTCAGCGACCGCTCGAGCCCCCTGCCGCACATGCTGCCGGGCGCGAGCGAGTTCGGCGAAGCGATGGAGCGGCTCGGCATCGGCCGAGACGATCGCATCATCGTCTACGACAATTCGCCGATCCACACCGCGGCGCGCGGCTGGTTCATGCTCCGCCACTTCGGCGCCGACAATGTCGCGATCCTCGACGGCGGCTTCGCGAAATGGCTCGCAGAAGGCCGACCGACCGAATGCGGGGAGGCCCCGCCGCGCCAGGCCGTGTTCGAGGCGCGAGAGCGCGACGAGATCGTCACCAAGCAGCAGCTCCTCGCCGGCAACCAGCTGCCGTGGGTGGACGCGCGCGGCAAAGCGCGCTTCGAGGGGAGCGACCCCGATCCGCGACCCGGCGTCGCGCCCGGCCACGGGCCCGGCGCCCACAACCTGCCGTTCGGCTCGCTCTATCGCGAGGACGGCCGCTTCAAGAGCGTCGACGAGCTCAGGCGCCTGTTCGAGGAGGCCGGGATCGACCCCGCCCGCCCGTTCATTGCGAGCTGCGGCTCCGGCGTCACGGCCAACAGCCTGCTGTTCGCCGCGCACCTCATTGGCAATGACGACACCCGCCTTTACGACGGCAGCTGGAGCGAGTGGGGTGCCGACCCAAAGACTCCGAAAGTGCTAGGGCCAGCTTAGTTCTGTGGCGGCCAGGGAAAGAAGATCACCCCGCACTCGAGAATGATGATGCTGATCCACAGCCAGTTCCAGCGCCGGCCTCTCTCACGGGCTTCGGCGCGTTGCTGCGGGGTGAGGCTAAGTACCGACAGCACGGCGATCAGGCCGATTCCGAAAAGTATCGGCATTTCTAAGCGCTAGCCCAGAATGATCCCGGCGACGTCGCGAAGCTCGCGGCGGATCTCGGCGACCAGGGTCTCGTTCGCCGCCTGGTGCGGGTCGCGGCCCGCGTGGCGCTGGCCGAGCAGCGCCTCTATGCCCACCGCGGCGCTTCCGACCAGCCGCGCCGACACCCGGTCGAACCAGCGCTGCCTGGCTTCGCCGGCGACGTGCCATTCGCGCGCAATCGTTTCGTCGAGATCGTCCTCGGGACCCGCGGCGAAACCGCCGCTCACCAGCCGCAGCGCCTGGCGGACGCTGGCGAGCCGCATGACCGGCTCGGGGCATTCCTCCCGCCGCGCTTCGGGCTCGTGCTGAGGGACGAGATTGAGCATCCGACCGGGCTAAGCCCGGCACGGCTAAGAAAGGGTGAATCCCAGAGGTCCCCGCAAAGTAGTACTTTGCAGCGTGGTGTTACGCCCCGCTCTTCTCGTCGATGTCGCGCAGGATCCAGCCGCGCTGCGGGATCGTCTCGATGAACTCCGCCCCGCCGCTCGCATTGCGGAGCTTCTTGCGCAGCTTGGAAATGAACACGTCGATGATCTTGGGCTGCGGCTGGTCGTCGGCGCGGCGATAGAGATGCTTCAACAGCATCGCCCGAGTGACGACATTGTTGCGCGCAAACGCCAGCAACTCGAGCACGCGATATTCCATCTCGGTGATGCCGATCGGGTGGCCGTCGATGCGGATCAGCCGCTGCACCTGATCGACGCTGAGCCGCCCGCCGCACAGGCTCTCGGGCATTTCGCTGCCGGTCGCCTTGAGGCTCGCGAGCAGCCGCGAGGCGGCCTCCTCGCTGTCCTCGGGCGACACGGTGCGGGGTGAGCCGATGATCGCCTGCTGGATTTCGCCGAGGATCTTGTGCGCGTCCTCGACGAGGCGCGTGCCCTCCTCGAAGCGGCGCCGCGAGCGGTCGAGCATCGACTCGATTTCAACCAGTCGGGCGGGGACGTTCGTTTCTGCCATCGTGTCTGGATCCGATCCCTTGCTCGCTCTTATTGACCCGGCTGAGCCGAGGCGATGTTGGTCTGGCTGTCGCCCGCCGCCAGGATCTTTACCGTCTCCTGGCCCTTGTCGACGACCCGGGTGCTCGGGTCCCAGACCTGGCTGCGAATGCCGACCTGCGCACTCCCGCGTCCCGCTTCGTCGAGCAGGCTCGTCTCGCCCGGGCTGCGCGGGGCGGGTCCGCCGAACAAGGTGTCGATCGCCTGCTGCTGGGCATCGCTCGCCGACAGGCCCGAGGTTCCGGCGACCGGCGGCGTCAGGTTGAAGTCGGGCGGAATAATCAGCGGCGCGTTGCGCGCGACCGCGAATTCGTCGGGGGTCTTGGCGCCGGTGCGGAACGCTCCGCATCCGCTGGTCGTCACCGCCGCGGCCAGCACCAGGACCGTAAAGGCTTTACGCATCTTCTTGTATCTCCTTGGGGCTGCTGCCCTTCGCTTGATCCTTACGGCTCAGGAACGCGCGCAGCAACAGGATCACGACGGCAATGCTAATCGCGGCATCGCCGACATTGAATATCAGAAACGGCCGCCACTCGCCAAAGTGAAGGTCGGCGAAATCGACGACATAGCCGTGCAGCGTCCGGTCGAGGATATTGCCGAGGGCGCCGCCAAGCACCATGCCGAGCGCGACCTGGTCGGTGCGGTTCTCTTCGCGGCTGATCCAGAAGGCGACGCCGATCGCGATCGCGCTCGTCAGCCCGACCAGCATCCAGCGGCCGATCTCCGTCGTGGCGTTCAACAGCCCGAGCGAAATGCCCTGGTTCTGCGTGTAGGTGAACTGGAAGAAAGGCAGCAGATAATGCTGCGCGCCGACGTAATTGACCTGCAGCGGGCCGGTGACGATCCACTTCACCAGCTGGTCGAGCGCGAAGACTGCCAGCGCGACGGCGAAGCCGAGGGTGCGGGATCTCACCAATTCCTCCCCGGAACGGGGAGGGGGACCACGAAGTGGTGGAGGGGGCCCAGCGCCGACGCGGCGGAGCGGTGGGCCCCCACCGTCAGTCCTACGGACTGCCACCTCCCCGTTCCGGGGAGGATTTTTCCGAGTTCACCCATTCAGCACCTCGTCGCAACGCGCGCAGAGGCCGCCGTCTTCGCGCACCTCCGGCAGATGCCGCCAGCAGCGCCCGCATTTGTGATTGTCGGTGCGGCGCACAGCTATTCCTTCGATCTCGTCGGCATCCGCCCAGTCAAAACCGCTAACAATGGCAATTTCGGCCATGTCCACATCTGCAAGTGCTGCGCGAACCTGTTGGTTGCGGATCGTGGCTCCGATCTGAACATCCGCCTCAAGACTTGATCCGATAACCTTATCTCGACGCAATGGCTCAATTGCTTCCGATACCATTTGGCGAATGACCCGGACATCGCCCCATTTCGTCTCGTCAGCTTCCACCTGCGGCACCAGGGGCCATTCGAGCAAATGCACGGACCCTGCGTCCGGCAAGCGCGTGCCCCACACTTCCTCGCTGGTGAACACCAGCACCGGCGAGAGCCACCGCACCAGCGCGTGGAACAGCGTGTCGAGCACCGTCCGGTACGCGCGGCGCTTGTCGGTCTGGAACCCCGTCCGCGGGTTCACCTCGCAGTACAGGCAGTCCTTGCGGATATCGAAGTAGAAGGCGCTCAAATCCTCGTTGCAGAAGTCGGTCAGCGCGCGGAGGTAGGTATTGAAGTCGAAGTCGTCGACCGCGTTCCTCAGCTTCTGGTCGAGCGCGGCCGTCAAGTGCAGCATATAGCGTTCGAGCTCGGGATAAGCGGCGACGTGGTCGCGCCGCTCCTCGTCACCGAACCCGTCGAGCGCGCCGAGGAGGTAGCGGAAGGTGTTGCGGAGCTTGCGATACTGGTCCGCGACCCCGGCGAGGATTTCCTTCCCGATTCGGTGGTCCTCGGTGAAGTCGACCGACAGCGCCCACAGCCGCAGGATGTCGGCGCCATATTCCTTCATCAGGTCGATGGGGCTGATGGTGTTGCCCAGCGACTTGGACATCTTCATGCCCTTGGCGTCCATGGTGAAGCCGTGGGTCAGCACCGCATTGTAGGGCGCACGCCCGCGCGTGCCGCAGCTTTCGAGGAGGCTCGACTGGAACCAGCCGCGGTGCTGGTCGGACCCTTCGACATAGATATCCGCCGGCCAGCGCTCGTCCGGCCAGTGCCCGCTCTCGAGCGTGAACACATGGGTGCAGCCGCTGTCGAACCAGACATCGAGGATGTCGGTTACCATCTCATAATCTTGCGCGTTGCGGTCGCCGAGGAAGGCGACGGCATTGGCCGCGTCCCACGCGTCGACGCCTTGGCTCCGCACGGCTTCGACAATGCGCTCATTGACCTCGCGGTCGACCAGCAGCTCGCCGGTCTTGCGGTCGACGAAGAGCGCGATTGGCACGCCCCACGCCCGCTGCCGGCTGATCACCCAGTCGGGCCGCCCCTCGACCATCGAGCCGAGCCGGTTGCGCCCCTTCTCCGGAATGAAGCGCGTGGCGGCGATGGCGTTCATCGCCAGCTCGCGCAGGGTAGCCCCTCCCCCCTCCGCGGGGGAGGGGTGGCGCGAAGCGCCGGGGAGAGGGGGCGTCGCAAAGAGCGCGGCCCCCTCTCCCTGCTTCGCTTCGCTCCGCTGTCCCTCCCCCGCGGAGGGGGGAGGGACTGGCGCCACCGCACCGCCCTCATCATCCCACCGCTGCTCCGCCCGCGTCTCCGCGGAGAACTGCGCCAACGGCTTGTCCATGGCGATGAACCATTGCGGCGTGCAGCGGTAAATCACCTTGGCCTTCGACCGCCAAGAATGCGGGTAGCTGTGCTTGAAGTCCGCGCTCGCCGCGAGCAGCGCCCCCGCCTCGCGCAGGTCCGAGCAGATCGGCCCGTCGGGGGCGTTGAACTTGGCGTTGATGACGGACCCCTGGCCGCCGAGCCACGGCCAGTCGGCGCGGTAGAAGCCGCCCGCATCGACCGCGAACACCGGGTCGATGCCGTGCGCGCGGCACAGCTCAAAATCGTCCTCGCCATGGTCGGGCGCCATGTGGACTAGGCCCGTGCCCTGGTCGGTGGTGACGAAGTCGCCGGGAAGGAACGGCCGCGGCCTGGCGAAGAAGCCACCGAGCTTGTGCATCGGGTGACGGGCGATGGTGCCGGCGAGGTCGGAGCCTTTGATTGGTGTCGTGTCGGGATACCTCTGAGCTTGAACCGAAATGCCGGCCGCTGGGTATTTCGCTTGCAGACGCTCCGTTACGCGCTCCGACAAGCCCGCCTTCAAGTCGCTGGCAATCAAGAACACCTGTCGACCAAGCGCATTGCCGAGGAATGCGAATTCCGGATCGTCCAAGAAATCAGATTGGGCAGAGGAATCTAGGCTCGCCCAGCACCATACAAGTTCATATTCAATGTCAGAATTGTACGCGATTGCCTGGTTGACCGGGATCGTCCACGGCGTCGTCGTCCAGATCACCGCATGCGCGCCGACCAGCTCTGGCGCGTTCGGCGCCTCAACGATCTCGAACGCGACGTCGATCTGAGTCGATACCACGTCCTCATATTCGACCTCGGCCTCGGCCAGCGCGGTCTTCTCGACCGGGGACCACATCACCGGCTTG
>Ga0207674_10008830_pt1 | contig 11599 bp, 12 predicted proteins | sample KBSCornC72_FD_184303 | JGI IMG/M metagenome (GOLD analysis project Ga0207674, IMG submission 184303) | Corn rhizosphere microbial communities from Kellogg Biological Station, Michigan, USA - KBS Corn C7-2 (SPAdes) (version 2) | ecosystem: Host-associated > Plants > Roots > Rhizosphere > Soil ... | reverse complement strand
CCAGCTTGTTGGCTGCCTTCTCGATTCGCTTTTTGGTGGCCGGGGGAATGTAGCGTGCGAGCGGAGCATTATTGAGAACGATGGAAACCGTGGTTGAGGAAAATCCGCTCTCCTTCGCCACGTCCCGGATGGTAATGACAGAAGTCTTGACCATATTCGATACTGCAATCGGCAACTAGCGTTTGGCAATCAGCTCTTGTCAAAGTGCCAATTGCGAGGTGGCAATTAGGTTCCAGCAACAGCCCGCTTGAATTGCAGGCCGTTGCTGGCGGACACTACAGCACAGTGAAATCACTGTCAAGGTTGCTCGCCCTGGCTCTGCTCGCGCCGTTGTCCGTCATGACGGCCCAGCTTTCTCCGCGGCAGTCCCCGGCCGCGGGCCCGCAGCAGCTGTTTCAACAGGGCGAAGAGGCCCTGAAGAAGAACAATCTCGAAGTGGCCGAGCGTTCTTTCCGCGGAGTGCTGGCGCTGGACCCGCAAGCCGCCGGGGCCTACGCTAATTTAGGCGTCATCTACATGCGGCGCAAGCAGTGGCCGCAAGCGCTGGACATGCTGCATAAAGCCGAGCACCTGGCACCGCGGATATCAGGAATTCGCCTCAATGTCGGCCTTGCCTATTATCGGCAGAACAACTTTCGCGCTGCTATCACTCCGTTCGAATCGGTCGTGCACGACGTCCCGGATTCCTATCAGGCGCGCTACCTGCTCGGACTCTGCTACTTTTTCACGGAACGCTATACCGATGCGATCACCATGCTCGAGCCGCTCTGGCCACAGGCTTCGAGCCAGCTGAACTATCTCTACGTTTTAGGCATCGCAGCCGGCAAGTCGGCCCGGCCCGACCTCGAGCAGCGCGCTTTTGGCGCGCTCGCCGAAACCGGCCAGGATTCTCCCGAGTTGCATCTTCTGCTGGGCAAGGCCCACATCAACCGGCAAGAGTATGACGAGGCCATCAGGGAGCTCGACCTCGCCGCCAGGGCCAATCCCAAACTCCCGTTTGTCCACTTCAATCTGGGGATCGCTTACTACAGGAAGCAGGACCTGGCGCGGGCGCGGGATGAATTCCTCAAGGATGTGGCTATCGAGCCTGACCTGGCTTACAACTACGACCAACTGGGCCTGGTGAACTCGCAACTGGGAAACAACCAGGAGGCAGAGCGCAATCTGCGCCAGGCCTTGCGTCTTGATCCCAGCCTCTCCAGTTCTCACTACCAGCTGGCGCAGGTTTATCAGCGGCAAGCGAAATATGTTCAAGCGCTGGCAGAGATTGACGCCGCTGCCAAACTCGATCCGGGAAATTCGAGCATCCACTACCTGCGCGGGCAATTGCTGCAGCGCCTGGGCCGGACCCGGGAAGCCCGCGCCGAGATGGAAGCCACCACTCGCATGATGAACGAACAGCGGGACAAGCGGCAGAAGGAACTCTACGGCAGCCCCGCCCCCAATCCGGAGCTTACCCAGGAGCCCCGCTAGTTCGATTTTTGATAGACTGGGGGCCACTCGCGGCTTACTCCACCGTGCCACTGGCCCTCTCAAGAATTCAAGGTTCGTGAAGGAGTTCCTGTTATGAAAGCGCTGAAAATTGTCGGGATCGTCGTTGTGGTTCTGCTGCTCATCGCTATCGCTCTTCCCTTCCTGATCAATGTGAACAGCTTCCGTCCCAAACTGGAGTCTGAGCTCACCGAGGCCCTCGGCCGCGAAGTCAAAGTCGGCAACCTCAGTCTTTCCATCCTTTCCGGAAGCGTCTCGGCCGAAGATCTCTCCATCGCCGATGATCCGGCATTCAGCAAGGATCCTTTCGTTCGCGCCAAGTCCCTGAAGGTGGGAGTGGAAGTGATGCCGCTGATTTTTTCGAAGAAACTGCACGTCACCGATATCACGCTGGACAAGCCGGAGATTGCCCTGCTGCGCGATGCCGCCGGGAAATGGAATTTTTCCAGCCTGGGCAACAAGTCCGCTGCAACTCCGAAGCCGGCCAGCGCACCTTCGTCCACGCCCGACCTCTCCGTCAGCAAACTTGATGTAAAGGATGGCCGCCTGTCTGTGAACCGCGCCAATTCCTCCATCAAGCCGCACGTGTATGACAACGTGGACATCAGCGTGCGCGACTTTTCGCCCACCTCACAGTTCCCTTTCACCATCACCGCTGATCTTCCCGCCGGCGGCACAGCAAAACTCGACGGCAAGGCGGGGCCCATTAACTCGAGCGATGTGGCGGCGAGTCCGATCGAAGCGCAGATGAACGTCAAGGGACTCGACCTGACTGCCTCGGGGTTCGTTGATCCCTCCACCGGGATTGCCGGCATAGCCGACTTCGACGGCACGCTCAAATCCGACGGCCACGTGCTGCGCACCAGCGGAACGCTCAAAGCGGACAAGCTCAAGCTGGCGGTTAAAGGCACGCCGGCCACGCAAGCGGTGACGGTGAAATACGCCACTGACTATGATCTGCAAAAGCAGGGCGGAACGCTGACCCAGGGCGACGTTTCCCTGGGCAAGGCCCTGGCCAAGCTGACCGGCACATATCAGAGCCAGGGCGAGTCCACGATCCTGAACATGAAACTTAACGCCGACGGCATGCCAGTGGACGACCTTCAAGCCATGTTGCCCGCGCTCGGTATTGTTCTGCCATCCGGATCAAAGCTGCAGGGCGGAACGCTCTCCGTCAATGTGGGGATCACGGGGCCGGTTGACAAGCTGGTCATCGCCGGCCCGATTCGCCTGTCCCAGACCAAACTCCAGGGCTTCAACCTGGCCTCCAAAATGTCTGCGATCTCGGCGCTGTCCGGCGCGCAGACAGGATCGGACACTTCCATCCAGAACCTGAGCACGGATGCGCGCGTGGCTCCCGAGGGCGTGCGTACGCAGAACATCAACCTCACCATCCCTGCCCTTGGAACGGTCACGGGAAATGGAAATATCAGTCCGGGAGGAGCGCTCGACTACAAGATGAACGCGAGTCTTTCCGGCGGGGCGGTGACCGGGCTTACTCAGATGGCAGGCCTGGGCGGCAAAGGCGGCAGTATTCCCTTCTTCATTCAAGGCACCACTTCTGACCCCAAATTCGTACCCGATGTGAAGGGCATGGTCGGGAGCCAGCTGAAGGGCGGCCTGGGCGGAGCGTTAGGGGGATTGACCGGAGGCAAGAATTCTACCGGCGATTCTGCGTCCCCCATGGACGCGCTGGGCGGTCTCTTTGGGAAAAAGAAAAAGAAGTAAAGGCGGAGGCTGAAATGTGGGCGCGAGCGTCCCGCTCGTGCTTAGCCTTCGGTAGGGTCGGCAGCACGAGCGGAACGCTCGCGCCCACTTCGTTTCTTTAAGGAGCGATTCATGGCTGAGAAGGTGCCTCAAAGTTTTTCCCACCACGCCCGCTACGATCCGCCGTTTCACTTCTTCGTTCTGCCGGTGTTTGCCATCAGCGTAATCGCCGCTCTTGTGCAGTTGGTCATGCACCCAAGTCTGCAGGCGGCCTGGCTCCTGGTATTCATTCTAGCCGCGACGGTGGCAGTGGTGAAGGCGCGTACCTACGCGCTCAGGGTGCAGGACCGGGTCATCCGGCTGGAGGAGCGGCTGCGGCTGGCAATTCTGGTGGACAAACCTTTGCGAGCCCACATCGTCGAACTGACGGAATCGCAGCTGGTAGGGCTGCGCTTCGCCTCGGACGCGGAGCTCCCCGCTCTGGCAGCGCGGGCCCTGTCAGAAAAATTGTCCAAGGCAGAAATAAAAAAAGCCATCACCCAGTGGAGGCCGGATTACTGGAGAGTGTAGGTGGTTGTGTGTAGGTCGGACACTCTTGTCCGACGCCTTTGACTTTGCAGCTTTTAGCTCCTGGCTCCTAGCCCTTCAGGCTTTTGACTCAATGCTCTTGACCCTCTCCACTTCCTGACGATCCCCGCCTTCGATTGGCTTCTGTCAGGGCATTCATTCTGATCGCTGGAGTCAAGATCAAAAGCGGCGGGCGAGGGCGCCCGCCCCACATGCACTCACATCAGGCGGCTACGTCCTGGGAAGGGACCGGCTCTACCCGCCGGCGGGATGAACGGTTGGGAGGCAGGCCGGCATCGCGAATCTTGTAGAGCAGCGCCCGGTAGCTGATGCTGAGGGCGCGGGCCGCCTGCTTGCGATTCCAATGGTGTGCCTGCAAAACTTTCAGGATGACCTTGCGCTCCAGTTCCCGGGTGGCCTGGCGGGTAATGGTTTTTAGCGCGATCGGCCCGTCAAAATTGAGGTCGAGGATGGCGTATTCCTGCTGGTGCGCCACCAGGTCGCTGCTGATCACTTCCTCGGTGCCCAGGATCACATAGCGCTTGATCAGGTTCTCCAGTTCGCGGATGTTGCCCGGCCAGTGGTGCTTCTGCAACGCAGACATCAAGTCGGCAGAAAGGGTTCGGGCCCGGCAGTTGTACTTGCGGTTGTAGTACTCGAGGAAATAGGCGACCAGGTCCGGAATATCGCCTTTGCGCTCGCGGAGCGGCGGCATCTGCAGATTGACCACGTTGATGCGATAGAACAGGTCCTGGCGGAAGGTGCCGCTTTCGATTTCCGCTTCCAGCACCCGGTTGGTGGCGCAAACCACTCGCACTTCAACTTTCTTGTCCTCCTGAGCGCCGATCCGGCAAAATTGTCCGTCCTGTAGCAACTGCAGGAGCTTGGACTGCAGGCCCAGGTCGAGTTCGGAGATTTCGTCGAGAAAGAGGGTGCCGCGATGGGCCAGTTCCACCCGGCCTGGTTTCGACCCGTACGCGCCGGTGAAGGCGCCTTTTTCGTATCCGAAGAGTTCGCTTTCCAGCAGCGTACCCGGGATCGCGGGACAGTTGACCTTGACAAAAGGGCCTGTCCGCCACGGAGAGAGGCCGTGGATCATGCGGGCGATGATGTCCTTGCCAGTGCCGCTTTCGCCTTGAATCAGCACAGGTACGTTGGCGCTGGCTACCTTGTCCATGCGGTCCCGCAGCGACTGCATGACCTCGGAGCGACCGAAAATGACCGCCTCGGGAGGAAATTCTCCCAGTGAAGTAGCCAACGAAGTGACAGAAGGTATGGTTGTCATGAGTATCCAGTGGCCCAGGGCCCGATCGTACAGGCCTTGATGTGCATCCTGAGAGCCAAACTGGGCCAGGCCAGAAATCCGGCGGCTATTGTCCTATTAAGTGATTTAGATATTTGATGTTACAAGGATTCAACGGGAGCAGGTCGCATTCTTGTGAGGCTTGGGACTGAGACTCAAAGACCCTTGGACCTATGGGAAAATGTTTTCACACCGCAGAAGCAACTTTCCTTGGGCGGGAGCTGCGAGAGGCGGGCTGAGCAATCAGGGGATGAGAGAATTTAACGCCGATCAGATGATAGCCGTCGGCATGGGTGACGCGTAAGGTCCGTGCCCGAAGGTTGCGCGCGGCCTTGGGCAGGGAACTTGTAACCGCCAGCGGGGCGCTCGGGATCTCGAGCAAAACCTGCGCGGACAGCGGTAAAGAGCGGCGAACCGCCACCAGGGCCCCCCCCGCTGAGATGTTCAGCGCGGTGGCAAATTCCAGCAGTTCTTTGCCTTTTTCATCGCCGCTGCGAACAAAAACCGGTATAGCGATGGCAAGGCGCGGCCACTTACGGCGCTCTGGTTCGGGATTCTTACGCTTCAATCCGACCCCTTTGTACACGAGATGACCGTGTCTGTCGCACCTTGAGGGCCAAACCAGCCCGGCCGGGGGTGTCGTCTAAGGTAAGAAACCCCGATGATTTCAGGCGATTTCCCGATAAGTCCGCCATTACAGCCCCATGGCGCCCTGATTTTATTCCCTTTTTGTTCGCCCATAGAACGGGTCTTTTGCCAGAGAGGTGAAGCGCTTAGGACTGCAATGTTTTGCTCTTCCGTTACCATCGGATTGCATTTTACGTTGACACCTTGAAAGGCGTGTCATACGATTTCCAGGCACCTGAATTTCAGAAGTTGGGCTGCTTTTGCCCCCTCCCCTTGTAAGCCAAACCAGAGTTTTCCACAAATGGGAGTGTTGCCAGAAAACACGTGTCTCTCTCGGGAAACGGAGCCGCCAGCCCGCGGCGAAGACCCCGTACCAGCCCAGCCTCCCGTGGGTGAACACCTCCGTTACAACGATCTGCTGCGGGAGTACAACCAGCTGCGGGAGCGTTCCCTGCGCACCACCAATGCCCTGGCGTCGGCCGCCCACGACCTTAAGACTCCGCTGGCAATTCTGAACGGCTATGTCGAGTTGCTGCAGAAGGAAAAGCTGGGGCCGCTCAATGACCGGCAGCGGGAAATTCTTGGGGACATGCACACCAGCGGGCAGCGTTTACAACAGTTTATCCAGGATTTCTTAAGCTACAGCGCGCTCGAAACCGGCGAGATGAAGTTGCGCTACGAGATCGGGAATATGAACCCCTTCCTGTCCGAGGTCTGCCGGCTGTGGTCGCCCCGCTTCCAGGAAAGAGGTCTGGCGCTCTACTTCCTGGCCAATGAGAAGCTGCCCGAGCTGGCGTTTGACTCGGCCAAGCTGCAGCGTGTGATTTCGAACCTGATCGAGAACGCCTCCAAGTTCACGCCCGCCGGCGGGACGGTATGGCTGCACGCGGAGCCCTACATGTGGGAGCGCCGCAATCCCAACGCCTCGGCAATCCCAGGTGAGCGGCGGCGGCAGAACGATCCTCTGCCCAACTCCGTCAAGGTCAGCGTTTCCGACACCGGTCCGGGAATTCCGGCGGAGTATCACATCGAAGTTTTCGACGATTTTTTTCGTTTGCCGCAGAATGAAGCGCAAACTGAAGGCATGGGTTTGGGCCTGGCCATCGCGCGCCGGCTGGTGAACGCCATGGGCGGTAAGATCTGGGTGGAAAGTGAAGTGGGCGCGGGGGCGAAATTCTCATTTATCGTCCCACTCAAGCCAGTCGCTGCCGCACCCGGCCAAGGAAAGAGCAAATGACGGAATCGGTCAACATTTTATTGGTCGATGACGAACCCGGAATGCTGCGCTACATCCGCACCCTGCTCGAGGTGGATGACTACACCGTGCAGACCGCATCCACGGGCGAAGATGCCCTGCAGCAAGTGGAGAAGGGTTTGCGTCCTGACCTGGTGCTGCTCGACCTGCTGATGCCGGGGATCGACGGTCTGCAGACGCTGGAGCAGCTGCGCCAGCTGGTGCCGGGGCTGAAAGTAGTGATGCTTTCCTGCGTGAGCGATACCCGCAAAGTGGTACAGGCCATCCGCCTGGGCGCGCACGATTACCTGACCAAGCCCTTTCAAAAAGCCGAACTGGACAAGGTCATCGACCAGTGTCTGGGCAAGAACCAGCAGAATCTACCGGGCGAGGTCGAGGAACTGTACGACGACGTATTCTTCGTGGCGGCAAGTCCGGCGATGCGCAAGATTCGCTCGCAAGCTGCCTTAGTCGCGAATGTTGATATTCCCGTCCTGATGCTGGGAGAGAGCGGCACCGGCAAGGAAGTAGTGGCGCGGCTGATTCACAAGTTGTCTCCGCGTGCCCATCGCACATTTTTGAAGGTAAATTGCGCCGCGGTGCCCGGCGACTTGCTGGAAAGCGAACTGTTCGGTCACGAGGCCGGCGCCTTCACCGGCGCTACTCATGCCAAGCCGGGCAAGTTCGAGATCTGCAACAAGGGCACCATCCTGCTCGACGAAATTGGCGAGATGCCCGCCCTGCTGCAAGCCAAGCTGCTGCACGTTTTGCAGGACCAGACGTTCTCCCGGCTGGGCAGCCGCTCGGTAGTCAAAGTGGACGTGCGTATCCTGGCTGCGACCAACATCAATATTCCGGAAGCGCTGGCCAGCAAGCGTCTGCGCGAAGATCTTTACTACCGTCTGAACGCGTTCACCCTGCAGTTGCCGCCGCTGCGAGAGCGCAAGGAAGAGATACCGATCCTGCTGAAGCATTTCATGTCGCGCATGGCGGAGCAGTACGCGCGGCCTCCGCTGCCGCTCTCACCCAACATGCTGCAGGCGTGCCAGGAATATTCCTGGCCCGGAAATTTGCGTGAGTTGAACAACTTCATCAAACGCTACCTGGTGCTGGGCGACGAGAAGCTTGCCATTCAGGAACTGCAGCCGGGCAACGATGGCCACGGCACACGCCCTGAGACGGCGCACAGCCCCGCAGAACCGGGCGGCGGATTGAAGTCGGTGGCGCGCAGCGCCAAAGATGAAGCCGAGGCGGAAGCCATCCGGCAAGCCCTCGACCAGACCAACTGGAACCGCAAACAGGCAGCCGCGCTGCTGCAGATCAGCTACAAAGCCCTGCTCTACAAAATCCGCCAGTACGGCATCGCCCAGTCCAAGAGCCACAAGCTGACCGCCGGCGCGTAAGTTAGCCTGACTTGCTTGCAAAAAAGCTCAGGGATCCCAGTCATCCAAGCGGAGGGCTCGCCGCCCGGCGTCCCCGGCAGATAGCCGAGTGGCCGGGCGATTTACCTGGCTACAAACCCGTGTCAGAACTGGTGTGTAGCGTTGTCCCCTTTGAAAGTCAGGCCGTGTAGCACGCGCTCATTCTTATCATTCAGGGTGTACGCAGTCTCGGTCCGCTCGGCCTTCGCCTGCAACGGTACCAGCGTGCACTTTACTCGCACTTCCTCTTTCCCGCTCTTTTGCTGGAACACCATGATGTGGGTGTCGCCCTGCATGGTGTGCAGTACTTTGTAATCGCCGCTGGGGAGGAGCGTCTCGCCCACCCAGATGGGGTTGTCAAACCTGACCTGCCGGGTATCGGCCACGCCGAACTGATTCTGGCCGGCGCCAGCCAGCACGCTCAGCCCCAATACACACATTGCCACCACCAACACTATTTTCATGAAACGCATACATTCTCCTTTTTGTGACTGCCGCCCGCCGCACTCTGTGAACCGACTTGAACCGCATTTGGCCAGGCCGACAGCTATTCGGGATGAAGTTTTTGATACCGCAACAAATATTACTGGGGTTGGACCGACGGCACCGTGACAGGAATCACTTTGCTCTGTAACCGGAAACACAACCGCTTAAGGAGTCTCGGCTGCACCTTTCAGGGTTCGCGAGCAACGCCCGACAGCGTGCTTCCGCATCGAAGAGGGTGGGCCGGTAGTAAAAGCCTCAAAGAGAACAAGATGCGGTCCCTCTATAGACGAGCTGCGAGCGCGACACATGCCTTCTCGGCCTGCACCCTTATCGTTATCCTTGCGGCAGCGACAGGTTGCGGTACCTCGTCTGCCGGCGGTCCAGAACCGCCAGCGCCGCCGCCTTCATCCGGTTCGGTCCCGCAGTTTGGCCAAGTGGTTCTGGTTCTCGAGGAAAATCACGGCTATTCCGAAGTGATTGGAAATTCGGCCATGCCTTATCTGAACAGTCTCGCTTCCCAGTACGACCTGGCTACCCAGTACTTCGCCAACACGCATCCTTCCATTGGCAACTACTTCATGCTCACAACCGGCCAGTTGGTTACGAACGATGACGGCTTTGCGGGCACGGTTGGCGTGGATAACATCATTCGCGAACTGATCACGGCCGGCAAGACCTGGAAGTCATACGCCGAGAGCCTCCCTTCGATAGGTTACACGGGAGGTGATGTGTATCCCTACGCGAAGCGCCATAACCCGTTTTCGTACTTCACCGACGTCGTGAACAGCAGCACCCAGTTGAACAATCTGGTTTCGTTATCTCAATTTGGTTCCGATCTGGCCAACGAGCAGCTGCCGAATTTTTCCTTCCTGGTGCCCAGTCTTCTGGACGACGCGCACGACGGCCCGCTCCAGTTGGCCGGCGCATGGCTGTAGCACAACATTACACCGCTGATCGCCAGCTCAACTTTTCAGAAGGACGGTTTGCTTGTCATCGTCTTCGATGAGGCGGAAACCAGTGATTCGACCAACGGTGGAGGCCACGTTGCGGCGCTGATCATCAGCCCGAAGGCAAAGCAGGGACATCAGTCGAAAGCCCTCTACCAGCACCAGAGCACGCTGCGGCTGATTCTCCAGGGACTCGGAATCCAGACTTACCCGGCCGCCGCAAGCACGGCTCCAGATATGGGTGAGTTTTTTTAGACGGCCAACCCCGATTCGACTCGACTGGCGATAAGTCACCATTCTGCACTGAGGGGCCAAGGTCCCTGTCCGGGTCAATGAGTGCTAACACCTGATAGCAACACTTGAGGCTACGGATTTGAGCGCCTGCCCCAGAACCTTCTACAATCCGGCCAATGTTTATGAACCTCCAAGCGCTCAGAGCCGTGCTCATGGTCGTCTGTGCAGTTGCGCTCGCTTTCGTAGCGTGGCGATTCATCTTGCCGCTGGCCGTTCAGTACATGGCCGGAGTAGGGGTCGAAGTCCCGCTTCCCAAGAGACTCGTGATGGCGTATCCGAAACTGTCCATCTATCTATTCAACTTGGGCGGGCCACTGCTCTTCCTCGCGCTCGCGGTAGCCTTCTTCTGGCTTCTGCGCTTGCGCGTGACCCCGCGATAAAACGCCTCAATTGGCGATACATCGCGGTTTCACTCATTGACCCGGATTTTTGGCGAACAAACGGCGCAAGCTTGTGCTAACGCTGATTTCATCAACCGAGGGGCGTGCGACAATGCCACCGTTTAGGAAAAGCCATTGAATCGGCCTGCACGCGCTTCGCAATTACTGAGGAGTTTGGCAATGAAGAACCCGGTTCGGTTCCTGCTGCATGTGCCCGTTCCTTGGATGTTCGTGCTGACCTATCTCCTTGGAGTAGCCCTAGAACATGTGCATCATGCCACCATCTCTGCAACTGCAGCCTTGGTTAGCAGGACGGCCGGAGCTGTGTTATTTGCTTTGGGTGCCGTCATTGCGGGCTGGGGCCTCGTGCTGTTCGCTAAAGCCAGAACCACAACCGTTCCGGGTAAGTTATCCGGGAAACTGGTGACGTGGGGGCCGTATCGCTTCACTCGAAACCCAATGTATGTAGGCCTTGTCTTGGCCTACCTCGGAGAAGCCGGATTACTGAAACAAGTCTGGCCAGTCGTTCTTCTCCCCTTCACGATTGCTTACCTTAACTGGACAGTGATTCCGGTCGAAGAGGCGAAGTTGGAAGAAGCCTTCCCCTACGAGTACAAACAGTACCGCTTGCAGGTGCGGCGCTGGTTTTAGGAAACAACAGGAACGCTCAATGCTGTCTATTACACGAGTATGGCGTTGATCTCAGTCGTAGCAATCGCTAGTTGGCGAAATCGCGATAACACTCACTGTGGGAGCGGCAGCGCTGTCCGGGGCAATGAGTGTAGACGCCCGTTAACAACAGTCAGTCACGTCGTCCAGATATTCCCCAGAAGCGTAAGAGTCCTTCGAAATCTTAGTTGGTCAGGACGCCTGTCAACACCATCCATTCTTGGATCGAAGGGCTTTCCCGATTCCGGGGCATGCCTGAAGGGCAGGTACGAAACGCAAATTCCAGGCGATAGCCGGCATTTACTCGAAGCCTGATTACGGGCGTAACGTTGCGCCCCTCGGGGTGCGTCGATACGCTGACGGATGGGCCCATTTTCACTCGCCATGAAGGGGCACAATTCCGCTTTGAAGCCTCAGCCCGGTTCCACCGCGCGAACCACGGGTTGCGCCCTTCAGCCAGGGGAAGCTGGACG
>Ga0207674_10008829_pt1 | contig 11601 bp, 5 predicted proteins | sample KBSCornC72_FD_184303 | JGI IMG/M metagenome (GOLD analysis project Ga0207674, IMG submission 184303) | Corn rhizosphere microbial communities from Kellogg Biological Station, Michigan, USA - KBS Corn C7-2 (SPAdes) (version 2) | ecosystem: Host-associated > Plants > Roots > Rhizosphere > Soil ... | reverse complement strand
GCAAAGCAAAGCAAAGCAAAGCAAAGCAAAGCAAAGCATCATATAGAATAAACCTAGTACCCATGCTTTATTAGTCGCTTATCTCAAATAACATCTATACAAAAAGGGTATTATATATTTATTTGTACAGTCTTGCTTCGCATCAGCTAGAGATATAGATGTTAGCCATGGTCCTTTGCTAAATTATATGGACAAAGATAAGTTATTAAAAGGTGTTTATTTAATAACTTGGTCTGTGTAATAATATAACCTAGTAAATTAGGTATATATTGTGTATTTATATAGGTTCCTTAGCTTAATGGTAAAGCGCATTCTTGATAAGGATGTTAGTAGTGGTTCAAGTCCATTAGGAATCATCTCTTGCTTTTACTCCGTATGCAAAGCAAAGCAAAGCAAAGCAAAGCAAAGCATCATATAGAAGTTGGCCGAGTCTCGATAGAATTAAAGGAGATTGGCTCGAGAGGTTGAAGGCGGTGAACTTGAAATTCACTAAGTAGCAATACTTCATCCGTTCGAATCGGATATCTCCTGAGCAATAGCATAATTAAATATAATAATAAACATTTAATAAATTAATAAACATGAATAACATAATATAGTTTAAAATAATAATAATTTAACTAATATGTCCTTGGTTTTCTGCGCAAGCGTCGCCTTACTTCTTTTTCTTGAAAAGAGCAAAGCAAAGCAAAGCAGACGCTTGCGCAGAGAAAACTAAATTAATCAATACTATATTGATATAATAAACAGACAGTAGATAAATTGGTTAAATCGCCATCTTTGGGAGATGGATTTTGTACGTTCGAGCCGTACCTGTCTGATAACTTTCTTTGCGAAGCAAGAAAATCTAAACAATTCTATGTAATAAACTTTAAAGATATCAAGGTCTTAATATTTCTTGCCTTACTCTTTTTTTTTTTATTTTTTTCTTGCTTCGCACGAAAAAAAAAAAAAAGAAAAAAAAGGAGTAAGGCGACGCTTGCGCAGAAAAATAACGAAGAGTGACCTGATATAGAATAAAATTTAAATTTTATTGCTCTACACTAATAGTTAGATGTATTAGTAATGTATGTGATATTAAATAAATATTTTTAAACTATTTATAGTTTAAGTAAGTATATAAAGAAACTATTAGGGATGGCTGGCTATATATTAAAGAAACAACAGGTTAAATTGTGGATAGACTAACATCCACATGTATTCTTAGAGAAATTAAATAATAAACGAAGTGAATTGAAATATCTTAGTAACTTCAGGAAAATAAATCAAACGAGATTCTATGATTAGTGTGAATGAAAGTAGAACAGCCTAGTATATATATATTGATAATATGTATATATATAATAAGTAAAACGAACCAAATTTGTTTGAACGTAAAGGGGAACCTTCCTCTAAGGCTAAATATAATATATAAGCGATAGCGTATAGTACTGTGAAGGAAAGAATTTGAAATAGTAGTTTTATAAGCAGCTCGAGTAAGTTTTAAATAATAAATGAGAGCGTACCTTTTGCATAATGGGTCAGCGAGTTAATATTAGATGCGAGCAGCAATGCCTAGATAAACCAATTATGAAATAATGATTTAGTATCTAAAATTAGACCCGAAGCCTAGTGATCTTACCATAGTCAGGGTTATAAAAGCCCGAACGGGTTATCGTTGTAAAGATATCCGAAGAACTGTGGTAAGTTAGTGAAAGACAATACTAACTAGGATAGCTGGTTTTCTGCGAAACCTATATAAGTAGGTAATTCAAGTTACATCATAGCAGGTACAGAACTGTGATCTCAGGCAACTTTTTATCTTATTATAATTTACTTTATAATAATATAAAATTTTGCATATATCGGGCAGCCGTGAAGGTTTTTATCGGTGAGTATTCGCACTCGGAAGGGCAATGATGAATATTGAATAATCGGACATAGTACGATAAGGTTGTATGTCTAAAGGGAAACAGCCCAGAACAAGAGTTAAGGTTCCAAAATTATTGTTAAGTGAAATTAAGGTAGTTTCTATGTAATACGACTAGGAAATAGGCTTAGAAGCGGTCATTTTTTGAAGATCTCGTAACAGAGCACTGGTTTGATATATTATGCTTTATTAAGTATCTAATATAATTGATAGTTGCACCGAAAATTTAACGGATCTAAACAATATACCGACACCTTGTCCATATTTACTTATAATTAATATTATAGTATCTGGTGGGGTAGCAGAACGTTGGGTAATGTACAATTTATTCTTTTAAAGAAAATAAATTTAATATCCCAAGTGATAATGCTGACATGAGTAACGAAAAAGGGGTTTATCCCCTCGCCTAAAGCTTATGGATTTTATAAAGTAACGGCCTCTAAGTTTATCAACCCAAAGGATTAAACGATGAGCAAATCTTAGTTATTAGTAACAACCTTTTTTTAGTGAAAAGGGTTCTGGAAAAACAATAACTGCTTATACCATTTCAACAAACTAAAAAGATGAGAAATGACTATAAGGACGAATAACCGTACCTAAAAACTACCCCAAGTAAGCTAGTAGAGAATACGAAGGCGTTTGAGTGAACAATCATTAAGGAACTCGGCAAATTAACTACCGTAACTTCGGGATAAGGAGAGCCATTCCTCCTGATTAATATCAGGTAAAGAAGAGGAAGCATAGAATAATGTTGTACGACTGTTTAATTAAAACAAAGCACTCTGCAGTAAGATAATAAATCAAAGTATTGAGTGTGATTTCTGCCCGATGTCGGCTGGTTAACGGATTTGCTAAGTTGACTAATACAGGCTTGGCTTTGAAGGAAACCCCGATCAATGGCGGCTTTACCGATGAGGGTCCTAAGGTAGCGGAATACCCTGGCCGTTAAATGCGGTCTTGCATGAATGATTTAACGATACAACAGCTGTCTCAATGATTGGCTCAGTGAAATTGGAATAACTGTGCAGATACAGTTTACCTCTAGTTAGACGAGAAGACCCTATGCAGCTTTACTGTTACTAATTATTGGATATGATACGGTTACGACTTTAGTGTATAAGGCAGACGTAGGTTATTTTTAAAGGTAACTTTGGTGAAATAAAATTTTCTTTTATTTCTTTCGCAATTGAAACAACAGTTAACTTTGTAAAATCTATCATATTGTTAGACTTTGTCTATATTAACCAAAAAAAAAAGGAACAATTGCTAGGAGGCAGTTTATGCGGGGCACAGATCCCACAAAAAGTACCTGGGAATATCCAAAATTAATTTTGTAAAATTATCTTTATTTAATTAGGATAATTAAATATGCAAATCTTGTATATTTTTTCTTTACTATGTTATTTGGTATAGTATAAGCTATAACTAATTCAGCTACATATCTATTAAGTTAGAACTAACATTTATATTTAAGTAAGATTTTAACTATATGGAAAATAGTTGTAATAAAAACTTTAAATAAATTTATTTTATTTAAAGGTTTTTTATTTATATTATTAGTACGTTTATTTAAACGAAGAAGATGAATTAAAACACTAATAATATAATTATGATAAATACTTGTCAAGTTTAATGGCTTAATCTTGCTTTACTGTTTGACTTACACGTCTATCAGTCGCGTAAGCGGGGCATATGATCACAAGATGCAGAAAGGAAAGGTCTTGGATTTTTGAAAAAGCTACGCTAGGGATAACAGGCTAATTGCGCCAGAGAGTACAAATTGGGTGCGCAGTTTGGCACCTCGATGTCGGCTTAACTTATCCACATGAATGTAAGAATCATGAAGGGTTCGACTGTTCGTCGATTAAAAAGTTACACGAGCTGGGTTAAATACGTCGTGAGACAGTATGGTTTCTATCTTCTAGAGGAAATTAGAATAAAATAAGGTTAGCCCCCTCGTACGAAAGGAGCTGGGTATATTAACCTATGGTTTACCTGTTGTTTATGTGCCCAATATTAATATAGTTTTTCTTGCTTCGCACGAAAACAGGGATATTACTTTCACTTAAGTAAAGATATAGCATAGGCACGGCAGGAACGCTATGTTAGTTAAAGATAAGTGCTGAAAGCATCTAGGCACGAAACTTACCTTAAGATATTCTTAAATATATGTAGTAGAACACTACAGTTTTGCATTATAATAAAATGATAATATAGATGATAATCAAAAATTATACTTTTTTTTAATGTAATTAATAGGCTTTAGCTGTAAGAATTTTAATATTTTAAGGTATAAAGTACTAATTTATATATAACTAAATATGATTAATATCACAACTTTATATACTTTATATCTAGCCTGGTTAGCATAAAAGTAATGCAGCTGTTTTGTAACCAGCTGAAGCAAGCGCGATACTTGCACTGGGCTTATATTTCTTGCTTCGCACAAGGAAGGCCTTATAGTCAAGTGGTTAAGACATGATGTTTTCATCATCATATGCATGGGTTCGATCCCCGTTGGGGCTATATAATGTTTATTTAGACAAATACTCTTATTTATTTTTTTTTTAAAAAAAAAATACATATGCGGATTAATGTAATAGTAACATAACTGGCTCATGTCCAGTAAATAGAGGTGCAAATCCTTTGTCCGCACAAAAATTAAGGTTATAGCTTAATTGGTAAAGCAAGCTGCTCATGACAGCTTAGATGAGTGTTCGAATCACTCTGGCCTTATGCATAATATCCGAGTGCTGAAATTGGTAGACAGGACGAGCTTAAGTTTCGTTGACTAGTGTCGTGAAGGTTCAAGTCCTTTTTCGGATATATTATTAAAGTTTTTATCATATTATTTTTATAACTAGAGGGGACATAGTTTAACTGGTAAAACTGCGATTTTGCATATCGTTATTTCAGGATCGAGTCCTGATGTCTCCATATAAAATTTATATATATTATTCTTTAAGATAAACTATTACCTAAAAGATTCTGATAGTCTTTCGTGCTTTGCTTTGCATACGGAGTAAGGCAAGAAAAAGTATATTAATAAGCTCGAGAAGCTCAACCTGGTAGAGCGGAACTCTGAAGATGTTTAGGTTGTAAGTTCAAATCTTATCTCGAGCAATTATTTATTTATATTTAAAAGGTAATGATGGAACTGGTAGACATGAATAGCTTAGGACTATTTGATTTTTTTAATCTTGTCCGTTCAAGTCGGATTTACCTTATTTATATAATTATTTTTATATATGTTGTAGACTAATAGGTAAGTCATAAATTTTTGGTATTTACAATTGGGTGTTCGAATCACCCCAACATAAAAAAGAAGGTGGTTATAGTTCAATGGTAGAGCAACTGTATGTGGCACAGTAAGTTCCCTGTTCGAATCAGGGTATCCACCCTACCGTACACTAAATTAAATCCAATTAAATAATACAATTATTTGTATTATTTAATTGTTTAATTGTATTACTAAATTGTTTAGTAGCTAACGCATAAGGTTATATATATATATATATAATATAATATATAATATAATATATTAATAATTCGTATAATTAAGTACGAGAAGTATAATAGATAATACCATATATACTATGCTTTTAACCTTTATTTGTTTAAAGATCTCTATTATTTTATAAACTGTCCACCGGCTTCTATTTTTTTTTTTTTTTATAATTATATTGATCTTATAGTGTAAGATATTACAATATTAAATTACAAAATAGATAAAAATACTGTTTCAACATATAATAGATGTTGATAAACTTTTAATTAACCTTAATGCAGGTTATATACTTAGTATTGAGCATAAATAATATATAAAGTACATATAAAAAAAAATCCCTCGTGCATTAGATAAAAGTCAAAGGATGTAGGCAAATTTTTTTTTTCTTGCTTCGCACGAAAAAAAAAAAATGAAATGAATCAAAAGAATATATGCGAGAATAAAATAAATATTTATATGATAAGTTAGGGAAAAAGCAAAACAAGGTTGATAACAATATGTAAATAGTTCATCACATAAACGATTAGAAGAAGATAAAAAAAAAATTTTATATGATAAACTACGTGAAAGGACTAAACAAGACTGAGAAGAATATAAAAATACATCCTCATCTAAATCATGAGATAGACTGAGTCCATTGGATTTTGTTATAGCAAAACAAGCGGAGGAACCCGTTCCCATTGAACCTGAAGAATAGTGTTTATATGTTATTTATACTTTTTTTTATGATCCATACTAATATATATATATTACAATATAAATATCATGCGTGCTTTGCTTTTGCATCAGCAAGAAAAAGTTCTTTTAATTTTTTTTTTTCTTAAGCCAGGATAGTTTAATTGGTTAAAACATTAATTTCATGCGTTAACATTGAGAATTCGAATTTCTCTCCCGGCTATGCCAATATAAAAGAAAGTTAATATATATATAATAGTAACATATAATAGTAACTTATAAAAAAAAAAAATAAGGTTTTTAATAGCCCAAACTACCCTAAATAATTTTTAAATAATAAACCTACCTATTGCTCGTTATATTTATAGTCATTGAAAAATAATTTTTACTATATAGCTATATCAACTAAGTAATTACAAACAAAAATAGTCAAATAATTAAGCGAAGTGTAATAGACAAATGTATTGCCTGCTTCCCATCTCAATTCCCCATATATTTTAAATGAGAGAAATATAAATAAAAAAAACAATTTAGGTGTGGAGCCTAGTTTATCTGTTCATAAGGGTAATATATCTTTATGAACCGAGAGGTGATTTTTATCATCGAATGCAAAGGATATAGGGACATTATACCTTATATTTGCGTTATTTTCAGGATTATTAGGTACAGCTTTCTCTGTGTTAATAAGATTAGAATTGAGTGGACCTGGAGTGCAATACATTGAAGACAATCAATTATACAATAGTATTATAACTGCTCATGCAATATTAATGATATTCTTTATGGTCATGCCAGCTTTAATAGGGGGTTTCGGTAATTTTTTATTACCTTTATTAGTAGGAGGTCCTGATATGGCATTCCCTAGACTTAATAATATAAGTTTCTGATTATTACCACCTAGTTTATTTTTATTTTTATTTGCTAGTGGTATAGAAAATGGAGCAGGTACTGGTTGAACTCTTTATCCTCCATTAAGTGGAGTACAAAGTCACAGTGGACCTAGTGTAGATCTTGCCATATTTGCTTTACATTTATCAGGTATAAGTAGTTTATTAGGTGCAATTAACTTTATAACTACTATACTTAATATGAGAAGTCCTGGTATAAAACTACATAAATTAGCTTTATTTGGATGAGCTGTAGTTGTTACAGCTGTATTATTGTTATTATCATTACCTGTATTAGCCGGTGCTATTACAATGGTTTTAACAGATAGAAACTTTAATACATCATTCTTTGAAGCTGCAGGTGGTGGTGATCCTATACTTTACCAACATCTTTTCTTAACAACGATTTTCTATTTTCTATCTATTTCTTTATATATAGCATATGCTATATCAACTAAAATACATTTTGACCTCTTATCATTAAAATTAACTAAAGTGTTTGCTATACCTAACACTTATGGTAATTTACCCTTACAAAGTAATATTTTTGCACCATTATTACTACTTAGATCATCATTCTCAGCTTTTATATATTCATTTTTATTTACTTCTAGTTTTGTTTTATTTTACTTAGATGATTTTAGATTATCTAAAAATAATTTCATAAAATGTGTACAAGTTCTTTTTCTTATAGGTATGCCTTTATATTTTATATATAGATTATACGATTTACCTAACATGGTAGATATAATAAGTTATGTAACGGATAAGGATAAAGGTGTAAATACGGATGTGGATATAAATACTACACCATCTAGTCCCCTAGAGAATCTATTATTTGACATAGAAGCTTTAAATTATATTTGCTTAAGTTTAGTTATTATATTAATAATACAAATATTATTTAAATTTTATTTAAAATATAGTATTACTTTAAATTTCTCTAATCTATTAGGTATTAATATCAATAATAAACTAGAATATTACTTAAATGTGATTATAAAATTAAATAAAAAAATGAGTTTTATATATATTTGATTAATTTTAATTGCATTAATGGTTGGGTTATCCTTTTCAGGTTATGCTTCTGGTGAATTATATAATAATTTAGATCATTATATAACTGTACATAACTCACTTAGTAAATAACTCTTGCTTCGCACGAAAATAAAACAGAATAAAATGAATAAAAATATAAAAATGAATAAAAATATAAAAATGAATAAAAATATAAAAATGAATAAAAATATAAGAATTAATAGTATAAAAAGCTGCAAGAATATACATAATGATATTCGTACATATAGTACTAATACAAATATAACCTTAGAAAAAGAAGTATTAGATTTTAATTACTCTGTATTTTATGAAAAGCATAAGGCCTATTTGCCTGGAATTATATCTCCATCATCCAATTTTTTAAGTTGATTTGTTGGATTTACTGAGGGTGAGGGATCTTTTACCATAAATAACAGAGGTGATCTAGCTTTTTTTGTTGTGCAAAGTACAAGTGATATAAATACTTTGTATTATATACAAGAAACTTTAGGTTTTGGTAAAGTAATTTCACAATCAATAAAAACTAGTAGATATGTTACACAGAGCAAGAGAGAAATAGAAATTATTATTAGTCTTTTTAACGGTAATATTATATTGCCTACTAGAAAAATTCAATTAAAAAATTTTATTAATGGGTTTAATAGTTGAGTTGTTAAAGGAAATATAAGATTAGAACCAGTAGTTTTTATTGAAAATTTTATTCTACCATCACTAGATAACAGTTGATTAGCTGGTTTTACTGATGGAGAAGGATGTTTTACATGTTCTATTGGTAATAAAAAAGGATTTAGTTTTAATTATAATATAGCACAAAAAGGAGAAAGTAATATTATTATATTAAAACATCTTTGTTTAATATTTGCAGGAGGTAAGGTATCTAACCATTTTGTTAAAAATGTGTATGAATATCGTATTGCAGGTATCAAAGCTTGTTCTAATATATTTTCTTATTATGACAAATATACATTATTAACCAAAAAATCTTTATCTTACACATTATGAAAACAAATCCATCAAGATTTACTTAATAAACAACATTTAAACAGGGATAAAAGATTAATTATGATTGAAAGAACTAGAATGATAAATAAGTCCAATGTATTTTAGAAATAAATAGGAAATAGGAAAAAAATAGGGAAAAAAAGTCAGGGTTTAACGTATAAAAATTTTAAGTTATGAAGCTATGAAGACAGATGTAAAAAGATATAAGATCTAAAATAGTGAATATTTAAATATACCCTAGACTTAGTTAATGTTTAGTTATTACTACTTGTAACTCTCAAGTATATATACTTATAAGATATATTATAAGTATATTGCATATATTATATTAATATATAAGAAAAAGTTAGTATAAACATTAGCGATACTAGTGTTAACGGTTAACAAATATCTTGTTTAAAGACCGTCGGTTATATGAGTGACCGCTACAGACTGGTTCACTGGTAGGTGTCTGAAACGATGCTTAATGTACAGTCGGATTCTTCCATTATATAAACTTAGTTTATGTTTTGCACAAGCCCGTAGTTATTAATACTAACGGTACCTGAGTTTAATAAAAGAGTTCTATTTTGAATAAAGTTAAACTTGAAGAATTGGATTCTTCGGACATCCTGAGGTCTATATATTAATTATACCAGGGTTCGGTATAATAAGTACTACAATATCAGCTAGCTCTAACAAGAGTGTGTTTGGATACTTAGGTATGGTTTATGCCATGATGTCTATAGGTGTGTTAGGGTTTGTTGTATGAAGTCATCACATGTATACTGTTGGTTTGGATGTCGATACAAGAGCTTATTTCACAGCCGCTACTTTAATAATAGCTGTACCTACAGGTATTAAAATATTCTCTTGGTTAGCTACATGTTACGGGGGATCTTTACAATTAACACCTTCAATGTTATTTGCTTTAGGTTTCGTCTTCATGTTTACAATAGGAGGATTATCAGGTGTTGTTTTGGCTAATGCATCACTTGATATAGCTTTTCATGATACTTACTATGTCGTTGCTCATTTCCATTACGTTTTAAGTATGGGAGCAGTATTTGCATTATTTAGTGCGTGATATTTCTGAATACCTAAAATATTAGGTTTAGATTATGATAGAATGTTAGGTAAAGTTCATTTTTGGATATTATTCATTGGGGTTAATGTTACTTTCTTCCCACAACATTTCCTAGGATTACAAGGAATGCCGAGAAGAATTAGTGACTACCCCGATGCATTTGCAGGTTGAAATTTAATTAGTAGTTTTGGTAGTATTATAAGTGTTGTGGCTACATGATTATTCTTATATATAGTGTACGTTCAATTAGTTGAAGGTAAAGCTACAAATAGATATCCATGACTAACACCACAGTTCTATAGTGATACTTTACAAACATTACTTAATAGAAGTTATAATAGTTTAGAATGAGCATTAACAAGTCCACCAAAACCACACGCATTTGTAAGTTTACCATTGCAAAGTGTTATGACAAATATCTAATTAATATTCTTTTTTTTTTTCTCTTGCCTTACTCCTTTTTCTTTTTTTTTCTTTTTTTTTTTTTTTTTTTTTTTTTTTCGTGAAAAAAAAAAAAAAAAAATAAAAAAAAAAGAAAAGAGCAAAGAAAAATTAAATAAATATGAATAACAATTATAACAAATTATCGTTACTTAGATTACTTAAAAGAATATTAACCAAATCTCTGCTGCGCAAGAAAAAAATAATTAGAATACTTATAAATTATATATGTATTACGTATCAATGTCTATATTGACTGTTTTAATACATGAAGCTATTGTGTATTTCGATATTAACATTATACCTAATTGTATTAATAAATTTTTCTGCGCAAGCGACTGCTTTGCATACGGAGTAAAAGCAAGAATATTACCGCCAAAACATTATTTTATTTAATATATAATAAAATACATTAAAAGAATGAAAACGGCTATCGATCAATGGTAGGTCTACTGTCTTCCAAACAGATGATGTCGGTTCAAGTCCGACTAGCCGTACAATATATTTAGGGTTATTATCCTAATTGGTAAGGAATTTTCTTGTCATGAAAATGTATGTCGGTTCGAATCCGACATGACCCGTATGCATATTTTATAAGGAAAAGTTACCATTGGTAGGGTGAGATGTTTGCTAAACATCGTGCTTTTAGCACTTGGCTGTTCGAACCAGCTTTTTTCCGTTTATATGTTAATATTATACATGCTATACAAAGCAACATGTTTATATCTTATAGCTAACCAATAATATTAAAAGAGCATAGTTTAATGGTAAAGCATGAAGCTTCAAACTTCACGTTCCCAGTTCGAGTCTGGGTGCTCTTGTCTTTGTATTTAGAATTTTCTTATTTTGTACTCAGGCTATCTCATGTAATTCATATTGTTGTGGTTTATTGTCAACCATTATTTCTACTATCCTTGTCTCTTTATTAATATTTTTTTATAGTTCTTGCTTTTACTCCGTATGCAAAGCACGAGGAACTTGCGATATAATCAATTGCTCTTGCTTTTACTCCGTATGCAAAGCAAAGCAAAGCAAAGCAAAGCAAAGCAAAGCA
>Ga0207674_10008828_pt1 | contig 11601 bp, 9 predicted proteins | sample KBSCornC72_FD_184303 | JGI IMG/M metagenome (GOLD analysis project Ga0207674, IMG submission 184303) | Corn rhizosphere microbial communities from Kellogg Biological Station, Michigan, USA - KBS Corn C7-2 (SPAdes) (version 2) | ecosystem: Host-associated > Plants > Roots > Rhizosphere > Soil ... | reverse complement strand
GTTGAGGTACTGGAAGCCGTAAGTGGTGCCGGCGGACCCAAGCGCCTTACTGGTCACCAGCACTGTGGCGGTAGGTGGCGTGTTCACGCCGACGGTGCCCGCCACACTCAAATTGCGGCCCAGGAACAGGTCGCGCGGCCTGGTTGCGCCGCTCGCGCCGATGTCCAAAGTGTTGTCGGTGACCGCCACGAAATGCCCGGCGGTTGTCACTTGCCAGCGGTCCACGTTGTTGGAAAACAGCGTCAGGGTGGTCGCGGAGTATGTCCCGACACGTAGATTCCCTGCACCGCCGCCGATGTTGTATGAATCGATGGTGAGTGACGGCCCGACCAGCACCGACATCGCCACGTACACGCTGCGAGGTCGGCTCGCGCCACTCAGCCCGATGTCGTAGGTGGCGTCAGCAGTCGCGATGAAGTGACCCTGGTTATTGATCTGCCACTGCCAATTGCCCGCTGCACCAAGGTTCAGCGTGGCTGGGCCGACGATACTGGGCGTGACGATACCGTTCGTTCCGACGGTCAACTGATTGGCGATGAACGCGTTGCGTGGACGGTTCGCGCCGCTGGCGCCAATGTCATAGAGGTTGTCCGCAAACGCGGTCAGGTGTCCGGTGGTGCCGATATTCCAGCGGCTGGTGCCCGCTGTAGCCAGGTTCAGCCCCGACGTGCCACTCAAAGAGAAGGTCGAACTGCCCAGGAGCAGCGAGCCGTTGAGCGTGGCGATCTGCGCGCCGGTCCCGACAACAGCACTGGTAGCCAGATACGCCGTGCGCGGGCGCGTAGCCCCGCTCAGGCCAATGTCGTAGGCGTTGTCGGAGACTGCCGTGAAGTTGCCAGCACTATCAATCGTCCAGCGGTTGCTTCCACCAGCACCTAACCGCAGCGGCTGCCCGGAACCTGCGCGGATCGTTAGGTCGTACGCCGCCGCAATCGTGTCAGGCAGCACGTTGAGTTCGCCACTCCCGCCGATGCGGATATTGGAGTAGACGTAGACCTGGTACGGACGGAAGTCGCTCGTAGAGCCGATGTTCCAACTTGCATCGGGGCTGAAGGTCAGGTCTTGCGTCAAGGGCAACTGGATGCCGGCCCCGCTCGGCGTGCCCCAGGCGTAGTCATAGTCCGCGTTGGACGCCTTAATCAGGTACTGATTGGTGAGCCCGCCGGTGGGAATACCGGCGCCCATCGGCCCTGTTGGACCCGTGGGACCAGGTACACCCTGGGGGCCGGGCGAGCCATTGATGCCGGCTGGCCCTTGAGGCCCGGTCGCGCCTGTCGCGCCGGCGGGACCCATCGGACCAGCGATGCCTGGTTGCCCATCGATGCCGGCTGGGCCCATCGGCCCAATCGGACCCGCTGGCCCCGGCGGCCCCGGCGGACCCTGCGCCCAGGTCGGCGGCAGCGGCTCCCCACCGACAGGGTTCCAGTTGACGCGCGGCTCAGTATTGACGACGTCGGTCATAGCGGCAGGCTGACCACCTCACTGAAGCCGATGCGGTTGGTGGGAGCTGGACCATAGATCAGCGACTGACGCGTGAACTCGCGCGCGGCCATTTCCTGCGTCGCCTGCAGGTTGCCTGCGGCGGCCGCATACATGTGTGAGGGGAAGAGGTGCCAGGCTTCGATGTGGCCTGCGCTGGCGGCGTAGTCCAGGTCGACGTCCAGTTGATCGTTGTCGTCGACGGGACCGCTGAGGCTTTCAGTGCCATTGACCCAGGTCCACGCCGGCCGCAGCGCGGTAGCCCACACATTTGCGGGCGCAGTGCTGCCGCTGGTGCCGCGCAGCATGACGTGGCCCTGCTGCATGGTGGCTTCGAACGGCGCGTCGGCGTACGGCTTGTACCAGCCGTATTGCACGCGGGTGACCTGGCTCGGGTTGGTGATCCAGGGGTACTGATACGTCAGGTCGATATCGCCGTAGCCGCTGGTGATCAGCGCCGGCAGGGTGTCTTCCGAAAAGCAGCGTCGCAAGCCGGCCAGGACGGCCTGGCGCAGCTCCTGGTCTGGATGGAGGTGGGTGAAGTCGGCCAGCTCGCTGGGGTCCATGGCGCGGTACCAGTTGCGGTCGATGACCACGCGCCCCGCGCTGGCGTCAAAGCTCTGCACCATGCGCGTGCGGTCCTGCGGGTTGTATGCAGCAACAGGGCTCCCGTCGGACAGCACGCCACGGCGCAGCAGCCACAGGTTCTCCGGACCGCCCAGCACCGCGGACGAGCGCAGCCCAGGCATATACGCCGAGCCCGTCGTCGACGTGGTCGGCACCGAAGAATCCTGCGCAGCCTGAAAGAACGGCCCCGTACGCCGCGCGACTTCCTGCTCGAGGTGCGCCAGTGTGATCACGCTTATGCGGTCCTGAAGGTTGCGTCCGGAGTGGAAGTCGTGAAGCCGCCGGAGGTGACATTGATGCGGTAGTGGTAGGGCGTGCCGGTGGTGAGGCCCGTCAAACTGGCGACAATCGCGCCGCTACCTGCTGGCGGTGTGGCGGCCTGCGTCGATCCGTAGGCGGTCGTCGTGCCGTAGTCCACCGACATGCCCGTGCAGGCCTGGTCCACGATCCAGTTGACCGTGGCCAGCGTGGCGGCGATGCCCGAGACGCCCGTGCCGCGAATGCGCGCGCCGCGGTATGAGGCCTTGCCGTCATTGATCAGTCTGGCCACGAACGCCTCGTCGGTGAAGGCGCCGACGTGGCCAGCTCCGTGGATGGTGGTCGGCACCGCCGAGTCCGCCGCGGGCGCCAGGAAGACGATGTCCGACATCAGACCGCCTCGCTCGGCGGGAGCAGGGTGGGTAGCCCGGTCGCGTCGATGACCTCCGCTTTGCCATCCAGCAGCAGCGACTTTACGAACTCGTAGTCCGCGGCATCAAAGTCCGTCTCGTGCTGCGGACCGTAGACGATGCCCTCCTGGCCAGGGCGCGGGTCGGCCGCGGCGGCCAGAAAACGGAGACGCGCCATCAGTCCTTGTCCTTGCTCTTTGAGGGCTTGGTACTGGTGGTGTCTTCGCGGCCGGTGCGCGCGTCGTAGACGCCTTGCTGCTTGGCCTGCTCCTGCTCAATAGCGACATCGGAGACCTTCCCGTCGGCGCGCCAGTCGCGGAAGACCTCGTCATCCACGTCCACCTCCACGCCAGCCGCGAAGACTTCACCGGTCTTGGGGTGGGTGACCGGCACCAGGGTGCGAACCTTGGGCATTACTTCTTCCCCTTTCCCTTAGCGGTCCTGGGCAGCTTGCTCTCATCGGTGCCCTTCAGCTTCCGCTGCGCGTCTTTGGGGTCGAAGCCGGGGACGTTGCCCCCAGCCGCAGCTCCAAAGAAGCGGGCCTGGGCCTGGCTGACAGGCTTCTTATAGGCACGTCCGCCAGGCATGGTCAGGCTCCAGGCTCGGGTGCCGGCTCAGGTTCTGGCTCTGGTTCAGGCGGAGTCGGCGGGACCGGAGGTTTGGGATCTTCTCGCATGGCTCAGCCCTCACCGCCGGTGGCGGCCTTCTGCTGGATAGCGAAGAACGGATAGCGCGACGCTTTGGTCGCCTGTTGGCGGTTGATGGGATTCGGAATCGCCCAGGCAAACCGCGCGGTCACGCGCAGCGCGACCATATCTTGCTGCATGAGGTTGTACTGAATGACGGGCGGCGAGCCATTGTCCGTGATGACGCCCGTGTCAAACATTTCCATGCTGATGTCGTCGCGGATGGCGAGCATGGACTGGTCCCACTCTCCGCCGATCATGCTGTAGCCGGTGGCGCCCGTGTTGAAGCTCGCCAGGCCAGCGTTGGAGAAGACGATGGGCTCGCCGAAGAGGCTGCCGGTGTTGATCGCGGCGTTCGGGGTGCTGTTGTCGCCGACGAAGAGCATGCCCTTGGTCGTGTCGCGCATGCCGCGGAGTTTGGCCTTAACCTGGCGGCGAGCCCAGAAGCCGGTCACGTCGTAGCCGTCCGCCTCCACCAGGCCCATGGCGGTGTTGACGTCGTCGACGAAGTCGACGGTGGAGGTGCCCGCGATGACCAGGTTGCCTGCGGAGTTGGCGCCGGAGACGATGCTGGGCGGGAAGGTCGACGGTGCGTTGGTGCCGAAGAAAATCGCGTCGTCCAGGGCGACGCCGAAGGCTTCGGTGATCTTCGGACGCGTCTGCGCCCAGAAGTCGTAATCCATGTCGTCCAGCAGGTTCTTGGCGATGGGGACGATCACGGCCATTTCTTCGGCGTTCAGGTAGACGTTGTCCCACTGGAGCGACGTCGTCTGCTTCATGCCGATATCGCGCGCGTCGAGGCTGGCGCCGGTGATCCAGTACGCCACTGGCAGCTGCGACATGACCGGGATGCGCTGCTGGGCGCGCTTCATGCGGACGTGCGGCATGAGCTGCAGCGCAGCACTCTTGACCTCGATGGACTGAACGATTTCCCGCTGGACTTCTTCAGGGATCAGCGGACCTGAGCCAGGCGTGGCACGAGAGGCGATGCTGTTGTAAGGCGTGAGAGTGGCCCTCTTATTGAACGGGGCTCACTCTCGCGATTCGCTCAGCGCCGAGTCAGCCCGCGGTGTTGTGTCGCGCTCCCCCGACGCCGTAGTAGTCGCGGAGGATGTCGGCGACCTTTTTGTCAGATGCGCTCGGCGCGCTGGCCGGCAGCAGGTCTGGATCGGCGAAGCCTTGACGTGACTCCGAAAGGACCTGCTTGCGGAACGCGGGATTGCGGCGGAGTTTCGCCTCAGCGTCGCGTTCAGCCTGGGCTTGTGCCTGCTTCTGGAGGCTCTTCAAAGCCTCTCGAACAATCAAGTTCCGTCCCTGCAAGCCGACTCCGGCGCCCTCGAGCTTCATAATCCGCTCGCGCTCGCTCATCGGCAGCATTTCCATGAGTGGGTCGATGGCGACCCGGTCGTGCTGCGTTCCGATATCCGCGAAGAATGACGCGAGGCCCTGCGTCTGCTGTTGCTGCTGCTCGGCTTCGCGCTCTCTCTGGGCGAATTGCCAGGGATCTTCATCCCGAAGCTTGCGGCGTTCAGCCGCCCTCGCCTCCTGGAGCCGCTTCGCTTCTCGGCGGTCGGTCTCAGCCTGGATTCGACGGTCTAACTCCTCCTGGGTCAGCGTGAGCTTGCTCGACGCTTGTCCGTCCGTCCCCAGTTCCCCGCCGTCATTCGGGGTCTCCGTGGTGCGTCGGTTGAGTAACCGATCCCACCAGTGTGGTGAAGACCCTTCCTTCGGCTCGTCGGAAACCGGTTCCGCCGCGACTGCATCGGGTGCGCTCTCGACACCCTGAGAAGGCGTGTTTGGTTGTTCGGGTTGCATGATAAGCGCTTAGCCTCCGAATTGGTACTGCATCCAGTCCCAGGGGGTTCCCGTGCCCGTCGTCGCGCCGACGATGGGCCCCGTCGCCGGCGTGCCTGCTCCGCCGCCGGGGTACATCTTCTGGTACGCAGGATTGATCATCCCGGGTGGGACTGCGGGCGGTATGGGGGCGACCGGCGGGAGCCCTTGCGCTGGCGCAGCGGCCGGGGCGGCGGGAACTGGCGGAGTCGGCATCCCGCTGGGCATGTACCGGGTGCGATTCAGCTGACCAGGCACGTCGATGGCCTGGAAATTGGGCGGCGGCGTGCCGGTGGCTGCCGCCGCGGTCGGCGAGATGTACTTGAGCGCGTCCATGACCGCGTCGTTGGCCGTCTTGGTCAGGTCCGGCGCCTGGTACGTCACCGCATTCGGGACCGCGCCCAGCCCTGCGAAGTCGCCTTTGGAGGCAGCGGCACTGGCAGCCTCGAAGCCCGGGCCCACCCGCCCGTTCTGCATGCCCGCGAAGGCGCTGATGGCCTGCGTACCAGCCCCCAGCGCGGTCTGGTAGGACGCGCGCTGCATCTCGGTCTGGTCCTTGGCCTGCTGGAATTGCGCGGCCTGCTGCGCGGCCTGGAGGCTCTGCTGCTGGGGCGCGACCTGGGCGTCGTACCAGGAGTTGTATTCCCTCAGCGCGTCGTCGGCGGTGTACTGCTTACCGGCGATGGTCTGACCGACCTTGCCCTGCACTTCCGCACCCTTGGCCTGCATCAGCGACTGGATCTGACCGACGCGCGCAGCCACCTCCGCCTGCGTCTTGGGGATGAACTCGGGGTTGATGCCCGCCGCCGACACCGCACCGGAGTTCGGGTCGCGCTGCCAGATCGACATGCCCGTCGGCGTGGTCTGCACCGTCGGCGCATTGCCCTGGGCGATCTGCTGCTGGGTGCGCTGAGTCGTCGCCTGCTGGCCGGCCGTAGACGCCTCTGTGCCTGCCAGCGTGGCGGCCTGTTGCGCCAGGTCGCCGGGCAGCTTGGCTTTAGTGACGTCGATGTTCTGCTGGATCTGCTGCGTCTCGGCGCCGGTGCGCTGAGTGGTCGCCTGCTGGCCGGCCGTCTGCGCGGTGGTCAGCCCGATGTTGGCGGCGTCGACCTTTTCCTTCTCCGCCTGCGTCTTGTCGAACTGCCGCTGCTGCTGGCCCTGTGACTGATCGAATTCGTAAATTTTCTGTTTGAGCTGGGCTTCGCTGAGGCCCTGTGCGCGAGCGTCGAGTTGCAGTTTCTGCAGCTCTGCGGCGGTTATGTAGCCGTTGCCCGCGTCCGAGTTCGCCTGGCGCTCGTTGCGGAGGGCTTCATTCTTCTGGCGGTCGAGCGCCTTGTTGACCTCGTCGTCGGCGTTGGGGGTATGCGCGGGGACGATCAGCTTGACGCCGTTCGGCGACGAGGGGTCCAGGACGTACCAGCCCGTGTCGGCGCTGCCGTACGCGGTCGGCTGCGCCGTGCTCGGCTTCGCGGCGGCGTTGGGGCTGGGCACCGTAATAATCGGAGAGTTCGTCGCCGACACCGGCTGTGATGCGTCGAACTTGTCATTCTTGATGACGATGTTTTCCTGACCCTGCGGCGCGCTGATGGCGCCCGTACCGCCACCAGTCTGGATTGCAGCGAGGATGGCCTGGGTCTGCTCAGGCGTGAACTGCGTTGTCTTCGATTCAGCCATCACTTCCCTCCAAAATTGGATACAGTGCGCGGCATGTCGGAAGAGTCACCCGAGCGCGATTGGGAGGCGCTCCTCGAGCCTGAGAAGATCACCATCTGGGAACAGCGCCGTCGCGAGCGAGCGCTCAAAGCCATGCGGCGTCGCGACCGCATCTGGGCCGTATTCACCTGGATCGTGATCGGCGCCGTCTTCCTGATCTGGCTCGCGCTGTTCCCCTGGGTCACGCGCGTACCGGGGCCGTGGAATTGGCTCACCTGGCCTGCCTGGATACTGCTGTTCCCCTCACTGCTGTTCGTCACCGTCGTCATCCTGCGTTGGCTAGAGCGTCGAGTTCTTCCTGGTCCTGACCAGGAGTTGCTGCTTGAATCCTGATCGCATCGCGCCGATTCTGTTGACGCTGATAGCCCTCGAGGCCCTGCCCCAGTAGCTCCGGCGTCATCATCGTGCGCGCCACCTCGCGCGACTTGCTGTAAATACGCTCGATCTCCTTCGCCTTCTGCTCGTCTGGTAGCTTCTTCCACGAGTCGGTGTCGACAAGCGCTGTCAGGAGCGCGTACGCGAGCTGGCCAGACTGCTCCTGGTAGCGGCGCTGCTGGTCGTCGGTCAACTCCACGGGAAGCTTCCCGTTGAGCAAAGTGATGTTCTTGTCGGGCGCGCCTGGCTCGACGCCGTACGCGTCCTGGAGTCGGTGCAATTCGATCTCGACCGGGTCATCGCGCACGTGGCTGCTCGGGAAGGGGTTGAGGAAGGCATCGAGCCCGCTTTGTGGGCGCTCCACGGGAAACCCGAAATTGTCCAACCGCTCGGGCACCGTATGCGACACGCCCGGCAGGTTGGCGGCAACCCCTTCGAGCACACTGTTCGGGTCGCGCACCGTGTTGTCGGTCATGCGCGCCAGGCCGCGCAGCAGTGCTGAGCCAGGGATGGCATTGCTGGCGTACTGCGTCGCCAGGCGTTCGATCTCTTTGGTGGGGTCCTTGCCGCCGCTAGAGCCGTTCTGGAACAGGTCCAGCGTGTCGTACAACCCCTGCGTCCAGGTCTGATTCAGCAAGCCTTTGCCGGCCGCCAGGCCGGCCATGGTCGCTACCCCACCGATGTCCTCAGGGTCCTTGAGCTGGCCGCGCTTGACGGCGTCGGCGATATCCGCGGCTGAGCCAATCAGCGTCGAGTACGGCTGCAGCGCCTGGTAGCTGTGCCAGTTGCCGGTGACCGGATCCTTGAAGGCATACGGGAGTTTGCCCGAACGGTAGAAGGCGTCGCGCTCGGTCGGGTCATCCGGTGCGCGGCCGGTCAGGTTGTCGCCGGAGGCGGCGTAGGCGTACAGACCGCCCATGAGCGCGCTACCCATCGCCGTGCGCGACATACGGTCCGCCAGGTCGCCGGCGCCCGCTTCGCGCAGTGCTTGCCGCCCAGCCTTGGTGCTGAAGTCCGCGCCGATTTTCAGTGCGCCCAGCGGTGAACGCTCCAGCATGTACTTGGTGACGTTGATCGGCGTGCGAGTAAACGGTACGACGAACTTGAGCACAGGCCATTTATTCCAGGCGGCGTTGAGCTTGGAGGCGAACTCGTCGTTCTGCTGGAAGACGCGGTACTCCGCTTGCTTGCCGACGCTATCCAGCATCTCTTGCGTCGGCGCGCTGGTCAGGCGTGCAACCCGCTCAGCGAACGCATCGCCGCTCAGGCCTTCCTGTTTGGCGATGCGGTACGCCTCACCCCGCAGTGCGCCGGCGCCATTGACGCCGCGGAAGAACTGGTCTTCGGCCTCGAGCGCGCGGCCGGGATAGCCCAGCGCCTCGAGTGGCGTTCCAGCAAACGGCTCGTGCGTCAGGCGCGTGATCTCGCCGCCTTTGCCTGGCGTGCCGTATTTCAGCGCGTCGAGCGTATCGCGCCAGGTGCCCGGATCGGCGATTGCGTCCTTCATGCCCTGCAGCTGGGCGATGGACTCGCCCGCGTAGCGCTGGCGCGGACCAGTATCGCCCAGTAGGCGCCTGGCCAGCGGGTCGAAGCCCGCAGCGCCCAGGCTCTCCGCCGGCGTGCCGACCGCGGTCGCAGTGTTCGAGACGATGTTGCGAATATGCGTCAGCGGATTCGAGAGCAGATTGAAGTACCACAGCGCGGTGAGCTTGTCGGTGAACGTATAGTTCCGCGCGATCTTGGCAAAGTTCGACAGCTTGTCCGGGTCGGTCAGGTCCACCTTGGACAGCTGAGATGCCCACTCTTCAGGCGTCATCTTGGCATTGCCGGCCATCGTTTCGACCTGACTAATCAGGTTCTTCTGCCCGCTCATCGTGTCCGCGGACAGGCCTTCCAGCAGTGAGCCCGCCTTGGGCAGGCGCTTGCCGACCGCCTCCTGAAGCGCCTGGTAGCGCGCCAGTTCGCCTACCATCTCGGACACCGCCTGAGTGTTGCTCGTGTCGTAGCCCAGCTGTTGCTGCAGTCGACCCAGACGGCTCTGGGACTGCGTCATCGCCTCATCCAGTGCGCGCAGGGCGTCGGGGTTGTCGCTCCAGGCCTTCACTACGCGACTGGGATCTTCACCGGCGGCCTTAGCCAGGCGCTGGATGGGACCATCCAGCGAACCGGTGCGATCAAAGGGATTGGTGTGTGCAGTCTGGACCAGGTCCTGGACCGGCTGCGGGATGTAGCCCGGCAGTTTCAGTTCGGGCGGAGTGAATACGTCTGGACCGGTCATGCGCGGGCCTTCACCCTCGCCCTTCGGCAGACGCTCGCTGCCGACCGGGAGCTCCTGGCCCATGCCGCCCAGCGGTAGCTGACCGGGCTGCGCGCCGCCAGGAATGTCAGGCCCGACACCAGGACTCAGACGCTCGCCGCCTGTCACTAACTCCTGGCCCATACCTCCAAGCGGAACCTGGCCGGGCATGGGCCGATTGGGCAGTTCGACGCCGCCGACGTCGGGCAGGCGTTCGTTGCCAACCGGCAGTTCGCGACCCATACCACCAAGCGGCAGCTGCCCAGGCGTCGGGCCCTTCGGCATCTCCGGGTTCTCCATGCCGCCGACTGCGATCATCGCCTTCTGGTAGGCGTCGCGGTCTTCCGGCGTCATGACGGATGGATCGACGCTCAAGGTCAGCGGCGCCTGCCCCTTCATCGGAATCGATTGCGAGCCCGCCGTGCCCGCGTACTTATTGTTCAGGTCCACTATGGTCTGGGCTGAGTCGGTCGGGCTCGAGCCTGACAGGAGCGCGCTGAGCACGCCGCTGGCGACCGGGATGTTCTTGTCCTGAAGATCCTTGGCGAGACTTGCTCGCGTTTCAGGTGACATCACGTCCGCAGCGCTCTTGATCACGTCGCCGACGCCGGTGAGGTGCGGGGTGGTGACAGCATCCAGGATCGACTGGTCCAGGCCACTTGGCTGCCCGGCAGCGGCCTGCGCGTTGGCTTGGCCGAAATTGGTGTAGTCAGGCGGACCGCCCGGGCTGCCAGGCCGCAGACGCCCCGTCGCCGCCGCGGTGAGGTTGCCAGACGTGTCGACCTGCGGCAGGTCGACCTGGAACTGGGGCTGTTCGACGCGGCTCGTGGTGTCGCTTGTTGCCGTGTCGCTGGTGCGGCTGGGCTGGAAGAAGCTGGCGACCGTGTCCTTGGCCTGGCCAAGGCGATTGAGCACGCCCTGAACACCGCCGACTGCCTGCTGCGTCGGCACGTCCTGCTCGAGGGATTTCAGGAGCACCTGCGCGTTGTAGTCCTGGCCGAGACCGCCTTCAGAGCCCACCCCATTCGAGATGCCCTTGCCGATGCCAATGTGCAGATGAGTCGCGCCCTCGCCACCTTTCCAGGCGTTGCCGGAATTGCCGACGGCGCCGATCTGCTGCCCGGCCTGCACTGTATCGCCGATCTTGAGCGAAGGCGGCGCATCGAAGTGCGCGTAGTAGTAGTCCAGGCCGTCAGTACCATGGATCAGCACCGCGTTGCCGCCGACCTGGTGGTCGCCCTTGTCCTGGAAGACCTCGACAACCTTGCCGCCCAGCATGGCAGCAACCGGCGTCCCGCGCGGCGCCATCAGGTCGCTGCCGCCCTGCGAGTGGTAGGTCGCATCCGGGTTGTTGTCCGAGCGGAAGGGCAGCGGGAAGATGCGTCCGATCTGGTCCGGAGTGCCCGTCTGCAGCACCGTCGAGCCGTTGCTTTGCCGTGGCGGTGCGGGCGCGTGCACGTCGACTGGACCACCAGCGCCGATCTCGTTGTAGGCGCTGGCGTAGTTGCGTCGCGCCGAGCTGTTCGGGTCGGTGAACTGGTACGGGCGCTCAGCCTGGCCCGCTACCCAGGAGGCTTTCTCAGCGCCGCTCAGGCCAGCCGGCGCACTGGCGTACGCCTTGGCGTACAGCGGCACGATGCGGCTGGCTTGCAACTGTGCGCCGCTCTCGCCGAGCAGCTGCTCTTCAGGGATGCCCGCGCCCATGCCGCCCATGTCGAACTGGAAAAGCCCACGCGCGCCCGCGCCGGAGCCCATCCTGAAGCCGTTCTGCACACGATTGGGGTCCCAACCCGACTCCGCCTTGGCGCCGGCGGCCACGGTACGGATGAAGTCGGGGTCATTCGCGAGCTCGGGCGGGGCGTTGGCAGAGATGAGCTGGCTGAGCCAGTCCGGCACGTTGCCTACCTGAGGAACTGCGCCTGCA
>Ga0207674_10008827_pt1 | contig 11601 bp, 7 predicted proteins | sample KBSCornC72_FD_184303 | JGI IMG/M metagenome (GOLD analysis project Ga0207674, IMG submission 184303) | Corn rhizosphere microbial communities from Kellogg Biological Station, Michigan, USA - KBS Corn C7-2 (SPAdes) (version 2) | ecosystem: Host-associated > Plants > Roots > Rhizosphere > Soil ... | reverse complement strand
ACGGCGGCGGCGTGCCGGAAGACGAATTGAAAAATGTGTTCCGTCCGTTCTATCGTATCGGCGAGGCCCGCGAACGAGCGACCGGCGGCATCGGGCTCGGACTTTCCATTGCCGAACGTGCCATCCACGCTCACAACGGAACGATCGAGGCAAGAAACGTCGATCACGGGCTGCTAGTCGAGATCGATCTGACTTGCTCGCCGAAAAACCAGGCAGAGAACTAATTGTGCTTGGAAATTGAAAGGAAAATACCGAAGAGTAAAGGCTATCTGTTTCTCCGCGCCGCCGCGAACGACTGTATCGCCAGGATCACGAAGATTAAACAAACGAAAGCCATTGCAGCCTGCGAAAGCACTGCCGCCGACCATGTCAGATCGTTCATTTTCGAAAACAGCCGTCCGGTCGGAAGTATAAATCCGATGAGCGCAACCACGACTCCGGCATGCATCAGATGCTTTCGGAGATTTTCCTTTGTCTGCGCGAGCCAGCCCAGAACTGCCAAAACGATTCCGAAAAACCCAGGTATCAATGCGGTGACGCTTGCGTGTCCGGTCGAAAGACCGTACGCGTAGCCGACGACGCCGATGAGTATCAGAATAATTCCAGTTACGATAGATGTTACAGGCATATCAAAAGTGAAAAAGTGAATAACGAAAAAGCAAAAACGCATTCTGCTTTTTCACTTTCTCATGATTTATCCTTTTAACCTCATTCTACACTATCTACTGCTGCGGCGTTATCTTCGCAAGCAGCTTGTCGGCCGTCGCCTTGTCGAGCGGCACAAGCTTGTCGTACTGAGCGCGTGCCATGGCCGTGTTTTTCAACGCGATGTAAGCAAGGCCAATCCCATAAAATGCCGGTGCGTTTTTTGGGTCGAGAGCCGAAGCTGCCTGAAACGTGCTTAATGCAAGCTGGCTCTGATTCGAGTTCAAATAAGCATCACCCAAATACAGCTTTGCAGTGATCGACGAAGGCGAGATCTCCGCAGCCTTCTTATAGTACTGGACCGAATCGGCATATTTACCGTCGTTGTAATATGAATTGCCAAGTCCAATAAACGCACTGTAGTTCGACGGTTCAAGCCTGATCGCCTGGCTGAACGCGGCTATCGCGTCGGGAAACGACTTGTTGTCATTCAATCTATCGCCGAGTTCGACCCATGCTTTTGTGTGATCCGGTTTAAGGCGAACTGCCTCGCGAAGCGCCTTGATCGTATCATCGGTTCGGTTCAGCGCTTTATATTCCAAAGCGACCTTGTAAAAAGTATTGCCATTTTTCGGATCGAGAGATATAGATTTTTCAAACGCCTCGATCGCCGCCGTGTGATTGTTTTGTCGCGCGTGTGCGACACCGATCTCGGAATACGCGCTGGCGTTTGACGGGTCGATCTCGACCGCCTTCATATACGCCGCGATCGCCTCGTTGTATTTCTTGAGATAGTCGAGCGAATTCCCGAGGTAAATATATGCGTCAGGGTAATTTGGCTTCAGCCGAATGGCCTCGCGGTACGCGGCGATCGCGTCCTCATAACGTTCCAAATTGTACTCAGCGTTGCCTAACCAATAATTAGCCTCAGCGTAGGTGGGTTTGTATCTGATCGCGTTCTTAAAAGCGGTCACAGCCTCCTCATTTCGGTTCAAATTGTAATAGGACAAACCGATGTTGTAATAGGCTGCGGCATCGCTCGGCTCCTTCGCAAGGTACTGGTTAAAACTGCTTATTGCCGCGTCGTACTGATCGGCCGCATACTGTTTTCTTCCCTGCTCAAACAGTGTGGTAGCATCCTGGGCAGTCGCCAAGCCGCCGCACACGCTCACTAGTATAAACGCCAGGACTAGCCCTTTTAGTTTTTGCATAACTCCTCCGTAGAAAGGTTAATTTAAATATTGCAGTTTCCGGGTCGGCTATGATGCTTACAATTTATAAATGCGTTTTTTATGTCGTTTCGCGCGATTCACGGGTGCCGCAAATAAATACATCTGGAACTGCGAATCAACACGAGATAACACGAAAAATTCCTGGGCGAACAATTTCCCGGATGTTAATTTCCAGCGGCCGGTTGAACCAAGCCGCTCCAGCTGTTTTTACTTAATGACCGGCAAAATGATCGCCGACGGGTTCCGTCCGCCATAATAAACCCTTTCCGTCGCTTTTTGAAAGTCCGCATCGGTCGCCTTCTGATAATTTGGAACGAACTTTTGCGGGTTTCTTGCAACTAAGGGGAACCACGTGCTCTGGATCTGCACCATTATCCGGTGGCCTTTTCTGAATGTGTGTGTGATGCCGGGCATAACGTACGACAGTTTCACCGGAACGTTCGGTTTCAGCGGCTCGGCTTTCTCAAAGCTATTGCGGAAACGCGCCGGCATCGGTTCGCCACGCAGCAGCATCTGGTAACCGCCCGGCTCAAAGACCGACCAAGCCGAATTTTCAGGCGGTTTAACGCCTTCGGGATATTTGTAATCGTCAGGAAAAACGTCGATCAGTCTAACGACAAAATCGGAATCAGTTCCGCTCGACGAGACAACGAGCGAGGGTTTGATGTCGCCCGCGACCGTTATGTCCTCGGTCAACGGCGCAGTCTCGTAAACCAGAACGTCGGGCCGCGTCGAGGCAAACCGCTGGTCTTCGGTCATAAAATCGCGCGGGTAACTAAGCGTGATCTTTTGCGTGTAGGGAACCGGATTCATCGGGTCGGAAATGTATTCGTTATAACCACCCTTTCCAGCCGGCAGGTTGAACGAAAGCCCGCCGTTCGCCGCGAGGTAAAGTGCCGTGTCCTTGCCCGCAGTCAGCTCGAAGTTATTGAATTTTTTCCATGTGAGCGAACCGGTATCGAAAGCAGTTACCTCGCCGATATTCGAAATGTCACCCTTGTCCTTCAGGAAATGATCGAAGAACGGCAGCTCGATATTTTGCTGGTACCACTCGCTCGTTTTCTGGCCGAAGTACGCCGTGCCGAGCCATTCGCCAGTCGATCGTTCCCAGCCGCCGTGGAACCACGGGCCCATAACGAGTACGTTAAAAATGCCGGGGTTTTGTTTTTCGATGTGGCGATACGTGTTGAGCGCCCCATACAGGTCTTCGTCGTCGTACCAGCCGCCGACGGTCATCGTCGCGCATTTGATTCCGTTAAGATGCGGCAGGATGTTGCGGTCCTTCCAGAATTGGTCGTAGGTGGGATGAGCCATCAGATCGTCCCAGTACGGCTGCCGCACGCCCAGTCCGGTTTGAAAGCTGTCAGCGACCTCCTTCAGCCCGCCAAGTTTCAGAAAATAATCGTAGCCGTCCTCGGTCTCGCGTCCCGTCCATGGCCGCGTATAATTTTGGTCGCTGGTCGGCGTGGTGAACGGCTGAAAGAACCTGTAAAACGCATAGTTTTGCGCCAGGAACAAAGCGCCGTTGTGGTGCATGTCGTCGCCGTGAAACCAATCGCTGACCGGAGCCTGCGGCGAGCATGCCTTTAATGCGGGGTGCGAATTTATCGAACCCGCCGAGGTGTAAAACCCCGGATACGAAATGCCGTACATTCCGACGCGACCGTTGTTATTCTCGACGTTCTTGACCAGCCAGTCGATGGTGTCGTACGTGTCCGTCGATTCGTCCGTTGTGCCGGGTTTGTACTGCGCGACCTCGGGCCGGACATCCACGAATTTGCCTTCGCTCATCCAGCGCCCGCGCACGTCCTGATAGACAAAAATATATCCTTCTTTTGCGAACAACACGTCCGGCCCGAGCGAAGTCTTGAACTGGCCCTTGCCGTACGGAGCGACCGAGTACGGCGTTCGGCTAAGCAGGATCGGATAGCTGCCTTTCTTTTCGGGAATGTAGATCGACGTAAAAAGCTTGACTCCGTCGCGCATCGGTATCTGGACCTCGCGCTTGGTGTAATGCTCGCGGATGTATTTTGCAAGATCGTCCGGCTGCTGGCCAAAAACGGCGGCAGTACCAAGCAGAAAAATAACGAAAACCAAAATGGAAGATCGTAAACGCATAGTGACTCCTTTGTAGAAATAAAGACCGGTTGGAACGGAAATATTTTCGCTCAAAATGCGAGAAATACAAAACACGGAACAATCGCCGAAGACTCTAAGCAGTCAGTTATAAAGGTAAATTTATAAAAATAATTACGAATTTGTAATTCATAACTATTAATTGCTTCTGTGCTGATCCTGCGAAATCATCTAAGGTTTCGCATTTCGGCGATCATGTCCTCTATGGTTTTTCTTAAGTGCGCCATGACGGATTCGTAAATCTGCTCGTTGTTTGTCGTTAGTTGATCGTCTGAAGGCGTAACACCTATGTCCTTCGCATAAAACGCTTTGCCGAATTTTATCTTCACCTTTGCCGGGCGGATCCGCCATGATCGGCGCGGCCAGACCTTGTGCAGGCCGTCGAGGGCCACCGGCAGGATCGGCAGATCAAGCTCCGCTGCAAGTATAGCCGCGCCTTTCTTGAATTTGTGAAGCCTGCCGTCGAACGCTCGTTCGCCTTCGGGATAGATGTTCAGAATGTGGCCGTGTTTCAGGCCTACGGCTCCGGCTTTCATCGCCTTCATCAACTGCACATCGGGGTTGATCGGAACGACGTTGAGGAGCTTTGCGAGCCACCGCATTATCCGCCCGCGAAAGAATTCTGCGGCACCCACGTGGAATGTGTTGCGGAAAAAATCGAAAGGGTAATTTGAGCAGAGCACGAACGGGTCCAGAAAACTTTGGTGGTTCGGGCAAATGAGAAACGGACGCTTCATTTTGCGTAGTTCCTCGATGTTCTCGACCTCGAGCCGCATAAAAACGCGACAGAAAAGGTTGAACATGCGATAGACCGAAAATGCAAACGCGGAGAAGATCGGGCGATTTTCCAACACGGCGCGAATCTCGGGAAAATCGTCGTCGGCAGTTCGAATTATTGTTGACCAGCCCGTGTCGGTACCACCTGCGGTAGCGGGTGGCTGAAGTTGAGATTCTGAGACGCCTGATTTTTCACTGACCCGTGTGAAACCACCCGCTACCGCAGGTGGTACTGACTTGTTGATCAATTCGACCACATCACGAACTGCCAGCGCACTAGTTGCTTCTTCGGCCGAAAATTCAGTTGAGAAAGCTTGTTCGAGAGCCGCGAAAACCTCAGCACGGGCGAGCGAATCGAGGCCAAGGTCGATCTCAAGATTCATCTGCGGATGAATCAGGTCAACATCTTTTGCATGCGGTTTGATCGCTGAAAGAACGACTCTAGCGGCCGGCGTCTCAAGCAATGCCTTGTCGTCCTCGCTAAGCGGCCACGCTTTCTTCTCGGGTGCGCCTGCCGATATTTTTCCCGTCTCGATCTCTTTTTTCAGCTCGAAGCGCTTTATCTTTCTCGTTGCGGTGCGCGGCAGAGGCTCGGCGCGGATTATGTAATCGCGGACGCGTTGGTACTCAGGAAGTTCGCGGCCGAGATTGTCGAGCGAGTAGCGGATCGCTTCTTTTGAATTGGCGACTTTTGCAACCTTGAGATATTCGAAATCGGGCACAACTACCGCGGCGAGTTTTTCGGCTCCGGCACGCTGTTCGCTTTCGTCTTTGACGCCGATTATTGCCATTTCTTCGACAAATGGAGATTTTAGGTAATGAACTTCGAGGTCTTCGGGATGCACGTTCTTGCCTGACGGCAGCACGATGACATCTTTGGCCCGTCCGACGATGTGCAGGTGGCCGTCCTTGTCGATCTGGCCGAGATCGCCGGAGCGGAACCATCCGTCATCGGCAAAGGCTTCGGCAGTTGCCGTCGGGTTTTTGTAGTAGCCAGAGAAGACCATCGCCCCTTTAATAAGAACTTCGCCGATGCCGTCTTTGTCTGGGTTATCGATCTTGATCTCGGCACCTTTCATCGGTTTTCCGACCGAGCCGACGCGGTTGTCGGTTTCGTGTGTTGCCGTGGCGGCTCCGCTGGTTTCGGTCAGACCATAGCCCTGCAAAATGTTGAAACCGAGCTTGTAAAAGTCGAGAGCGACGTCTTCGTCAAACCTCGAACCGGCCGACACCGCAAGACGGAGATCGCCGCCGAAGGATTCGTGTACCTTTCCGAAAAACTTTTTGCCGAGATTGATGCCGAATGCGTTCCGGAGCATCGAGTTTGTTGCGAGCAGCGTGTTGAAGAGAGCCTGAACGGCCTTTGGCTTAGCAGCAACCGCGTCAAAGATCTTTTTGTGAAACAGATACCAGAGACGCGGAACGGTTGTAAGGATCGTCGGCCTGAATTGCTTCATTGCCTCGCTGAGTTCGGCGGGCGTGAGTTCTTTCAAATAGCCGACCTCGCAGCCGTAGGTGATCGCAACCCACAGATTGACGATCTGCAAATACGCATGAAACAACGGCAGCAGGCTCAGGATCCGCTCATTTTCCGAAATGTGAAGAACGTCGTAGATGCCGTCAAGTTCGGCGACAATGTTTCGATGGGTAAGCGGAACGCCTTTTGGGGTTCCTGTTGTGCCGCTGGTGTAGATCAGCAACGCTGTATCGTCGCCGCGTGCTTTTGGGATCTCGCCTGCGAACGAATCGGGGAAGTCAGTTATGGTCCAATCGGCGAAAGACTGAAAACCGTTACCGGAATGCGGAATTCGCATTCTCGCTTTCTCATTTTCTTCTTGCTCGTCTCCGCGTCTCTGCATCTCCGCGTCGAGAAAAGCCCCACCCGCTACCGCAGGTGGCGCCGACCAGACGACCGCCGGAATGTGCCGACCTAGTTTTTCTTCTATCTGCTGAAATTTTTCCGTTTGATCCGGTGACAGGAAAGCGAGTTTTGCTTCCGAATTTTCGAGAAAATTTGTGATCGTTTCGATCTCGCCGTGCGGGTCAAGCGGGACGCAAACGGCTCCGCGATAGATGGTGCCGAGATATGCGATCGCCCAATTAGGATGATTTTCGCCGATAAGCGCGACACGGTCGCCAAATGCGATATTTTCCGTTTGCAGCCGAAAAGCTATCGAGCGAATCTGCCGAAGCGTTTCCGCGTACGAAACAGCGTCGTCACCGCCGACGACACGCATTGCGATCTTGTCGGAGTGGGAATTGCACGACGCAATTATGCGTTCACAAAAGGTCAATGACATATTGAGCTTATTCAAACAATTGGCTTAAGCGGTTCCGTTATTAGCAGTCTCGGGAATTATGCGAAAACGTACAAGCCCGACCGTTACCTCTTGTCCGTGATGAAGAGGGAAGACGGCCGTCTCGGTTTTTGGGCGCGTCACGATGATCGTCGGTTTGTCCGGCAGATCGACGTTCACCGTTACACGTTCGAACGCTCCGACGAAGCTGACCTCTTCGATACGTCCTTCGGTAAGTTTCTGATACCGCTGCGTCAGATTTTCGGGCCTCCGCAGAAAAACGTCTTCGGGCCTGAACACAAGCTTTACCTTTTCGCCGTCACGGAACTGCGTCATATCGTCCGTCTCAAGCGAGACGTCGTTCGCGGTGAATTTTCCGCCGCTCATGACTCCGCCCAGCAGATTCGCCGCACCGAGAAACGTCGCAACGTATTCGGTTTCGGGACGATTATAAACTTCGAACGGCGTTCCGATCTGTTCGAGCTTGCCGGAATTTAATACAGCGATTCGGTCGCCGAGTTCGAGAGCCTCTTCCTGATCGTGAGTGATAAAGATCGAGGGAACCTTGATCTGTTTAAGCAACCCTCGAATTTCACGGCGGAGTATTCCGCGGATCTGAGCGTCGAGTGCTCCGAACGGCTCGTCAAAAAGAAGTACTTCCGGCTCGTAGGCCAATGCACGGGCGATGGCAACGCGCTGCTGCTGGCCGCCGGAAAGCTGCGAAGGCGATTTTTTGCGGTGCTCGCCGAGATGAACAAGCTCGACAAGACGGTCAACGGTCTCGCGAATCTCCTTTCGCTTTTTACGCCGCAGCTTCAGGCCGTATGCTATGTTCTCCTCGACGTTCATCTTTGGGAACAATGCGTAGTTTTGAAAGATAACGCCTGTTCCGCGTTCACGTGCAGGCAGATTTGTCACGTCCTTGCCGTGCAGAATGATACGTCCGTCGTTCGGCAGTTCTAAACCGGCGATGATGCGAAGAATGGTCGTTTTTCCGCTTCCGGACGCCCCGAGCAGGACGACGATCTCGTCCTGTGCGACATTGAAGCTCACATCGCGCAGGACGGTTGCGGCGCCGAACTGTTTGCCAACGTTCAGCACGCTTACCGCTGCGCTATTGTCGTCATTAACGTCCGCCATATCTACGGTCAATCGCCCTCAAGCCAGTCTCTCGCAAAAAACAGGATGCTGAAAATAACAAACGAAAACAGTGCCAGAACTATGGCGATCGCGTTGGCCGCTTCGACTTGTCCCTCGTTAAATTTGGCAAAGATGTAGAGCGGAGCCGTTTGCGTTCGGGACGCAAGATTGCCGGAAACAAGTATCGTCGAACCGAACTCGCCTACCGCCCTTGCGAATGTCAGCAACGCCCCGCTCACGATAGCTCCGCGCAGCGACGGCAACGTCACGTGCCAGAATGTCTGCCACCGCGTTGCTCCCATCGTTGCGGACGCTTCTTCGAGCGAACGGCTCATGGTGTCGAAAACGGGCTTTATAACACCGAACGCAAGCGGAAACGTGACAAAAATGTTCGCAAGGATTATTGCCCATGCCGTGAACATGATATGGACGCCTTGCGGTTCCAACAGCCGTCCAAGCGTCCCGTACGGTCCCCACAGCAGAAGCAGTGCAAAGCCCGCAACGGCCGTCGGAATAGCCGTCGGCAGCGATATCAATACGATCAAAGCGTTTCGTCCCCAAAAGTTGTAACGCGACAGAACGTACGATGCGAAAAGGCCGAAAATGACGTTAAAGATCGTCGCCCAAAAGCTCGTAACGATCGAGAGCTTTAAGGCAAAGATCGCTTCGGGCTGCATCAACGCGTTCCAAAAGCTGCCGAGCCCGTTGCTCGTGCCGAATATGAATATCGACGCCAGCGGAAGCAGTACGAGCGGCAGCATTATCACGATCATCGTGACGATGCTGAGCGGCTTAACAACGTCAAAGCCGCGCACATGCCTGATTCCTGAAACTGTAGCGCTCATATTCAAATTGGAGCGCGGACACTCTTGTCCGCATTCGCTCGAAGTGCGAACTAAACCCCGTGATCTTTCTCAACGCTGAAAATGCATGAACACCTTTTGCGTCTTGTGACGCATGCGGACAAGAGTGTCCGCGCTCCAGTCCTATTGACTCTTCACCTGCTTCATGAACACGTTTTCGATGACGTCCGGGTACGCTTTGTCCCAACCGCCGAACATCTCGATGGTAAATGGCTCTTCGATTTTTGCCAAATTCGGATTCGCATCGTTGAACGCTTCGTTCGTCACCGCACGGAAGCTGTGTTTCACAAACGCCTTTTGAGCGTCGTCGCTCCAAAGATAATTCAGGAAAGCCTCGACGACCGGGCGTTTCGCCGCCGTCACGTTTCGGTCGATAATGACCGCCGGATGCTCGCTAAAGATCGTGGCCTTTGGGATGACCATGTCGATGTCCTCGCCCGCCTGCTTCATCATCAGGCCTTCGAGCTCGTAGGTGACCAACGCGTCGCCGTAGCCGGTTTCAAATTGCGTACGTGCTTCGCGGGCGGAACCCGGAGTCGAAATGACGTTCTTCCATATCGCCTGCAGCGTTCGAACGGCGCGTGCCTGGTCTTGCGTTCCGGTTTCGGCTTCGGATTTTTTCAGCTCCGAACCGTAAATTGCGAGTACCGACCACTGAGCACCGCCTGAGCTTACCGGATCGGGATGAATTACCTTTATGCCGGGTTTTGCCAGATCGGGAAAATCCTTAATACCTTTCGGGTTACCCTTTCTAACAAGTATAACAAACGGCGTTTTGTTGACGATGCCGTGATTTGGCAGGCTGTGCCAATCGCTCGTGGTCGCTTTGCCTTGAGCAAGGCGTTCCGCGTCCCGTTCTATCGACAGGATCGCCATATCCGCAGGTGCACCCTGCAATATCTGGTTCGTAACGGTTTCGGAACCTGCGAACGATGTTACAAATTTAACATCCTGCCCGTGTTCGCGTTTCCACTTTGCGGCAAACGCCGGAAAGATGTCTTTTTCGAGCGGCTCCTTCATTATCGAAAAGCCGAAAAGAGTTATCGAAGGGCTGTTCGCATCGCTCGCCGGGCCGCCGGGAATGCATGCGCTTGAAAAGAACAAACAAGACAGTGCGACAAGTCCGAATATGTTTTTAATAATTTTCATGTCAGAAGATGCGAAAGCCCTGGCGTCAGCCGGGGCGAAATATGAACGCCGCAAGTATCGCCCTTGCCAACGCGCGGGCTTTTGCAAGTTGAAAACAAAAAGAGGTTGTGAAGCACAGTCTCCACAACCTCAGCGGTCAGTTTCGTGTCCTTCTTCGTTACTGCCTACGAGGTTAGCTGCCGGGCTGGAAGCGAAGAAGTCTTCTTCTGAAAATCAGATACGCCCCCGTTTCGCATCGAGCGAAACTTTGGTTCCCCCGCGTTGTTTGTTAAACAACTTCGGCCGTTTAGATTTGTGTAAGTTTACTGAAAAAGAAGGGAAAAAGGCAAGGGGAATTGTCAGTACCATCTGCGGTAGCGGGTGGTTAAAGTTAACCTTTTTGAACGCGGATTGAGCGGATGAAGCGGATTACCGCGGATAAAAACATTGACTTTAAAAAAGCGAATTGATTTACCGATCTGCTCCGACCTGCCCAATCCGCCTGATCCGCGTTCAACTTTTTGTCGTTGTAAATCGTAAACCACATAGTAAACCACCCGCTACCGCAGGTGGTACTGACTATTTCGGAACTCTTATTTTTAGCGCACTCTCCACGATCTCGTATACCGCAGGCAGTTTCCCGGGCAGTTCGCCGTCGGTTTCGATGTGGATCTCGGTTTCGCCGTCCACAGGTGCGGCTTCGATGCGTTTTGCGAGCTTTGTTTTTACTTCTGGCAGGTCGAGGTGCGTTCCCATATACAGCGTGTGAGCGTTCAGCAATATCTTTAACGTGCCTATGTCGCCGATGTTTACCACGTCGAACAGTCCGTCGTTTATCTTTGCGTCCGGTGCGATCTTCATGCCGCCGCCGAAGTAGCGAGAGTTTGCAACGCAGAAATTCACCGTGTGTATCACCTTTTCGTCGCTGTCGTCTATCTTTATCCGCACCGAGGCGAGGTCGATGCCGATAACTTCCTGCAAGGTCGAAATTGCAAAGCTCGCCTTGCCGCGCAGCGTGTCGTGCGGCAGCCAGCTAAGCGACGAAGTGGTCTTTACGCGTTCGATGATGGAGGCCGCAAGGCCGAACGACGACACGTTCAGAAAGTACCTGCTGGTTGTTTCATCCTGAAAGTTTCGGAACGTCACACGCCCGACGTCCATCTGTTTTGTTTCGCCTTTGCGTAAGGCAATGGCCGCTTCGCGAATGGTCTGCGGCATCCCAAGCGTCCGCCGAAAATCTCCGCCCGTCCCCGACGGCAAAACGCCTAATTCAACGTCCTCGCCCGTTTCGAGAATGCCGTTCGCAACCTCGTTTATCGTTCCGTCGCCGCCGCAGGCAATAATGAATTTGCGTCCGTTCTCGACGCCGCGTTTTGCAAGCTC
>Ga0207674_10008826_pt1 | contig 11601 bp, 5 predicted proteins | sample KBSCornC72_FD_184303 | JGI IMG/M metagenome (GOLD analysis project Ga0207674, IMG submission 184303) | Corn rhizosphere microbial communities from Kellogg Biological Station, Michigan, USA - KBS Corn C7-2 (SPAdes) (version 2) | ecosystem: Host-associated > Plants > Roots > Rhizosphere > Soil ... | reverse complement strand
GCCCGCACCTACCGGCAGGTGGGGATGTTCAAGTCGTTCTACCGTCCGCGGGCGGACGACGCGATCGAGGACTTCGCCAAGCTGCCGTTCCGCCACGCGCGGTCGGGCGATCTGATGGAGCTGCGGTGGCGCGACGGGAAGCTGGTCTACCGCCGCTGGCAGATTGACGCCGCGGGCAAGCCGATCAACGTCTTCGAGCAGCCGGTCGACTGGATCCTCGGCTCTGGCCATCACGCCCGGACGTACCTCTATCAGACACCGATCGGCGAGATCTATCAGCTCCCGATCGCCTGGTACTCGCAGACCAGGGAGTGGGCCATGGCGCCCGGCTACGACCGGCCGGACCATCAGGGCGTGCTGCGACGCGTGCGTCACGAGTGCCTCTTCTGCCACAACGGCTATCCGGAGATCGCCGAGAACACGCGCGACGGCTCGTGGCGCAAGCAGGGCGTGCCGGCGCATCTGCCGGAGGGCATCGGCTGCCAGCGCTGCCACGGACCGGGCGCGGAGCACATGCGCCGCGCGCTCGGCAGCGCGGACGACGCGGCGGTGCGCGCGGCCATCGTCAAGCCGACGCGGCTCGAGCCGCGGCTGCGCAACGACGTCTGCTACGAGTGCCACATGCAGCCGTCGATCGCCATCTCGCCCATCCGCCGCCTGGGGCGCGACGTCTACTCCTTCCGTCCCGGCCAGGCGCTCCCCGACTACATCCTGCAGCTCGACATCAGCGACCCCGAGCTGCCGAAGAGCGAGCGCTTCGAGATCAACCATGCGCCGTACCGCCTCGAGCAGAGCCGCTGCTTCAAGGAGAGCGGCGCGAGGCTCTTCTGCCTCGACTGCCACGACCCGCACCGCAAGCTGCAGTCGACGGCCTCGGTGCGCGGCGTCTGCCAGAACTGCCACAAGGGGACGGAGCACGTCGCGGCGCAGTCCGACTGCGCGTCGTGCCACATGCCGAAGCGCCGGACGCAGGACGTGGTGCACGTGACGATGACCGACCATCGCATCCAGACGCCGGCCGCCGGCGCGAAATACCTCGCGCCGCGCGAGGAGCGCGATCCGGTCATCGAAGAGGTGACCGTCTACGACCGCGAGCGCGCTCCCGCCGACGCCGCGCTCTACCGCGTCCTCGCCGCCACCCGCGCCGAGAGCCGCCGCGCCCCCGCCGCCGCGCAGCGGCTGGAGGAGATCCTGGCCGCCGCGCCGCACAAGGAGATCGAGCCCTACTTCGACCTCGGCGCGGCGCAACTGCGGCAGCGGCGCACCGCCGATCTGGAAAAAACCGCGCAGGCCATCCTGGCCCGCGCCCCCGACCACCCGTTGGCCACGCAGTGGCTCGGCCTGGCGCGCAAGGATCTCGACTTGATGCGCAAGGCGGCCAAGCTCGATCCGGAGATGGTCGAGATCCAATACAACCTCGGCCTGCTCACCAAGGGCGAGGAAGCGACCGCCGCCTTCACCCGCGCCGTCGAAGGCCGCCCCAACTTCGTCCTGGCCTGGTTCCACCTCGGCGAAGCGCAGCAGGGCGAGCAAGCGATCGCCGCCTACCGCCGCACGCTGGAGATCGACCCGACCTTCACCCGCGCCTACCTCGGCATCGCCCGCGCGCTCCTCGCGCGCGGCGACCGCGAGGAAGCGCTGCGGTACCTGCGCCACGGGGCGAAGGTGGCGACGAAACGCGACGAGGTGGCCGCGGCGCTGCAGGCTCTGGCGTCGCCATAAGACGGCCGACGGGGCTCGAGCCCGCGACCCACGGCGTGACAGGCCGGCGCGATGACGCCGACAGCCGACGTGCATCGATCGCCTAGGCCGCCCAACAGCTATGATCGTCGCGCAATCCTGAACACCTTCCGTGGCTCTGTGCCGTGGTAGTTCGGGATCACCAGCTCTGTCGACTCCATGCCCAGCTTGGTCAGCCAGCGGATGGAATCGGCATTCTCGGGATGACAGAGCGCGTACAGGCGCTCGAGCCGAAGCTTCTCGAGCCCGATCTCGATCAGCTTCCTCCCAATTTCCCGCCCATATCCCTTGTGCTGCGTCTCAGGGTCGAGCACAACGCCAAATTCCAACTGGCCCTCCAACGGCCATTTGCATGGGATCAGACCAGCAAATCCCAAAATGCGCTCATCAGCGCTGCGGCATAGGACGCCCAGCCCCAGCCCCTGCTCCCCTTCGCTGGGGAAACTGGAGTCGATGAAGGCGAGAGTCTGCGTTTCATTCAGCGATCCTCCGGCAAACACCCGCCTCATGACGGTTTCATCGCACAGCAAGGTGACCAACGCATCACGGTCTCTCTCGGTGAAACGCCTGAGGGTCAGAGACTCCGTGAAAATCGGCCATAGATCTCGACTACGCGCCGCCATTGGCTCGCGATCTTCAAACCACCCGTTAATGTGCTCCTTGATATGGGCTCTCCATTCGTTTGTGAGTGCACCTTCTATCCGCGAGCGCTGTTTTCCAAACTCGTCTTCGAGGTGCAGCGTCGGCAAATTGTCCGCGAGCTCACGCAGGGCGCGGCGCGCACTGCAACGGACGTCGCCGTATGGTTTCTCGACAAGTTCAGTTCGAAGCCAGTCTTCCGAGCTGAGCACGGAATGGACATAACCGCCATACACTGCATTCGCGACTGGACTGGACCATTCGAGCAGGTCCGCGATATCCGGTCGAGGCCGTTTGCAGTCGGCGGCATACGCATCGATGAGGTGGTCGATGACAAGGGTCAGGATCTCCTTTGATCCCAGGACGATCCCCATTCTGAAGTCATGGTCGTCTTCCGAATCCGACTCGAGAAACACCACCCCGCGGTTTTCCAGGTATGCCAAAACCTCTTCAGCACGCGGGGAAACCTGATCGCGTCGGCCGATGAGAAACCACCTTTGCCGATTCCAGGCGATGTTCGGACCGTGCACCGGATGAAGCGAGAGGTGCAGGGAGCCGGTCCTTTCGAGCTGTTTCGCAATCCCTCGCTTCACTGAGCAGATGTCGATCACAAGCTGTGATGGCTGAAGAGGGCCGTCCATCTTGTCCAGCACGTCACGGACACGATCCCTGGGAACAGCGAGCCAGATGACGTCGCACTTCCACAATGCGGCTCGATCCTGCTCCGCCCAATCTTCGCCGACGCACACGACGGGACCGGCGTCCTTGAGGAGCCGCTGCAGTGCCTGGCCCATGCTCCCGTACGCACCGACAATTCCGTGGGTTCGCTCGGTCATCGACGTTCACGCCCGAGGTGGGTCACGTCAGGTCAAAACCGACCGACGGTCGGAGGGCCGGGCGCGCACATACCCCCACGGACCGTCGAGCCATTCGGTTCCCGTCGTTTTTTCGAGACCTTCGGCCGACATTCTGAGCGCCTCGACGATTCCGGGAACCACCAGCGCGTGCCCGGACGCGTCTCGAGGTACCTGCCAGACCCAGTCCTGTTGCGTGCCGAGCTCCATCATGGAGGTGTGCACGGCGCGACCGATCATTCGCAGCCGATGAAGAATGACGAGGATTCCCGAAGCGGCGAACTGCTGATAGGGCGTCAGGCCTCCGAGGGCAGTCATCAATTCCGCATCGTTTTTACAGCGAATGACCGTCCCACGCATATCGCCGCGGTCCACAACCTTCGTGCACACCACTGCACCGGGCCGAAGATCGATGAAGCCGTTCGCCGCAACACAAAAATCGACGTACTCGTCGAACGTCAATCCTCTGCCGGCGTGTTTTGCCTCGTAATCCGAGCGGAACAGGTCTCCGAGACCGCGCCGTGTGCCGATCGCTTTCAGCAGCGGCGCGACGAACCATCCCGTTCGAAACCGAGATTCCCCGGCCCGGCGATAGACGTATGGACTTCCCAGAGAAGGAGCGTTCCACACCGCCTCGAGAATTGTGCCGAGGATTCGGTCGCGCGCGACGTCGCGAAGTGGAAATACACCCCACCGCTCGATCGGTCCGGCAAAGCGCCGAATGTCGCTCGGGACATTAGCCTCGACCAGACACCGCAGATCCCCTTCGAGAGTCTCTGCATTCCATGCTTCAACATCCCGGAAGGTGAGCGACCGCGAATGGTTGAGGATGAAATCTCGAATGTTGAAGGACGCGGACTGATAGGGGTCGATCGCGTCCCAATCGAGCGTACGAAGGCGATGAAGGAGGATGAGCAGCGCGAGCAAGTGCAGTTCTGCCTGATGCTTCGCCGAGCCAAGATCCTGAAGGGCCATGGGCTCGATGCCGGATAACTGCGCATCGAGCAATGCCGGTTGATAAAGAAATCCGAACGCGGCGCGTGCATTGTCGGTCTCGGTGTAATAGCACTGTCCATTCGGAAACCACGATGGCGCGCGCTCGTCTTCGCCGAGCAGCGCCACTGAGGCGAGAACGAACCCGAGCTCACTCTCCGTCGCGACGCGCATTACGCGGTAGAGAGCGTCCGTATTGGCCACGCTGAAGAGACCGTTCTCGCCGCTGCGGAGCGCGAAGCGCGGCCGGATCGGCTGTGGGTGCTCCTCGTCGCGCCTCAATCGCTCATTGTAAATGTTGAATCTCGTCACGAACCGCTGCGATGCGTCGTCGCCATTCAGGCCAACGTCGATCGGCCGACAGCGAAGGACCCGGCGTTCGTGCTGGGCGTCGGGGCGAGGGCCGTCGAAGGGGACATCGTCACGCGGTTGCAGCTCGTTGAGCTCGCGGATGGCCTTCATGGCATCCCCGTGAAGACGAATGTCCTCATTGATTTGAACTTCGTCGATCCCGATCGCGGCGGCGGTAATCAATACCTTCGCATTGAGACTCGTGAATTGCCGGGTCAGGCTTTCGGCGTACTCCTGCTTCTTCGCGAGAAATTGATCCCGGGCACTATGTGCAAAGCCGAGGCGGATCTCGCGTACCTGACTGCCGTGAGAATCAACATCCACGTCGTACATGCCACCGATTGCCGTTGTATGAGCAATAAAGAGCTGCTCGGCGTACTCGGCGCGCACCTGGCGGATGTCATCGATCAGCGCGGCTTCGAACGTCTGCTTGAGGGCGGCCTCGAGCCCGGTCGCCGCGCTTCCCCACTCCGGGGAGAGCGCACGCTCCAATACCGCCGGATGACTGCTATAGGCGAGAAGACTCGGGAGCGGAATTCCGATCGTGACGGAAGCAAATTTGTCGATCAGGCGAATTTTTTCGCGAATCGCCTCTCGCTTAGCGGAGAGAAGTCGCGTAAACGGGCGGCGCTGCCGGATGACCGCGATGAGATTTTCCCGCGCTTTCGACGCGGATGCCCCGACGTCGATGCCATTCGCGGCGAGGATCTCCCGGGCTGCCAGCAATCTGTTTTCCGCGGAACTGTCCTCCAGCCGTTCGGCAGTCGCATCGTCGTCCAGTCCATCGAGGATCGCCAGCGCGAATGTGCTGACCTCAATGTAAATACCGGCATACGTAAGCCGACCGTCCCAGACCTTTTTCGGCTTTCCTTCCGAACCGTACTTCGCCTCCTCCGAGCGTTCCAGCCGGGACAGGAAATCGCGGATGTCGGGTTTCTTTTTCCTTCCTGTCGTAATCAGGATGGGAACGTCGTCATCGGGCGGCGTTCGAGCGAACATCTCCTCATACAGTTCGATGGCCTTGAAGAGGGCCGATCCGCCGACCGCGCCTGTCCCACCGATGAAGGCATGGGCCGCGTTATAGCCACGTTTTTCTTTTGCCGCCTTTACGAGGCTCGGACCAAGGCGCAGGCGCTTCGGAAAGATTAGTTTTGTCCCTTGAGCCATTCACAGCACCCCGGCGCGACTACATTATGGTGGGCAGAGCCGGCGTTGAACCGGCGACCCCGGCATTTTCAGTGCCGTGCTCTACCAACTGAGCTATCTGCCCTCACTCGTTTACAACCCAAAGATGGTCCCCCGCCTATGAAGCAGGAGACTTGGACGGATCCGATGTACCTATCTCGCGGATCACCGCGTTCAAGCGCGTCTTCAATTCTGACATGACTCGTCCTGCAATCTCATCGATCTGTTCACGAACAAGCGTGCCCTTCTCGGATCCGATCCGCAGGCGAATGGTGAGCGACTTGTGATCGGCGGGCACTTGCGGTCCCACATACTGATCTACGAAGGTCACATTCCGGATCCTGTCGTCTGCGCCCGATGCGATCTCGCGGGCATCCGCCCAGGAAACGCCGCGTTTGACGATCATCGAGATGTCGAACTCCACTTCCGGGTACGTCGGCAGCGGCTTCGCGCTGTTTTCGCGTGATGCCAGCGGCTCCAGCGCGTCGACGTCGATTTCGAACATCGCGACATGCGCGCGGCGGATATCTGCTTTTCTCCTTGCTCGAGCCGATGCGACGGCGAGCGCGCCGATGCGTTTCCCGCCGGCGACGATCGCGAGGCGCGCGGCCGGATCGCTCCAGCTCACGTCGATCTCGTTCGAGAAGGACAACGCAGCGGTTTGGAGAATGCGATCCATCCTTTCCACGATTGCCTTAGCCTCCAGGAACAGCCGTTTCGCATCGCTGCCGACCAATGCCGCGGCGACGTGATGCGGTTGTTGCGGCAAATGCTCTTTCCCGTCTTCGTCGTGAGCGACCGAGGACGGCAGGAAGACGCGCGACGCCTCGAAAATCCGGAACTCCTGCTGATTTCGCAGGTTCATTGCCACGTTGACGAGCAGGTTCGGGATGAGCGATGGCGCGAGCCGGACATCCGCCGAGGGGGGCGTCGCCAGCCCGATGGTCACCACGCCGGCCATTCCCGCCGCATCGAGCGCTTCGGCCGACACCCACGGGTACGACACGACCTCACGCATGCGCGCATGGAAAGCGAGGTATTCCCTCACTCGCCGCTCGAGCCGCCGTCGCGGCTGGATCACCGGCTTGACGAGTTTGACCGGCGGTGGCGTAAACGCGAGCTCCTCGTAACCGTAGAGTCGCGCGATCTCCTCGACGATATCTTCGGGAAGCGACACATCGCCCGTTGCCCGCCAACTTGGCACTTCGACATGCAGAAGGCCGTCCATGACCTGGCATTCAAATTGGAGGCGCTCAAGGAGCTGGCGCAAAGCGTCCTCCGACAGCTCCACCCCAAGCTTGCGCTGAAGGAACGTTGTTTGGACATCGACCGTGACCGGCGTCGGTGCAGCGGCGATGATGTCGGCATGCTGCACGACGCGCGTTTCGGGCTGAAGTTCGACGAGCAGGGACAGGAACATTTGCTGCGCCAGCGGCACTCGATCGACATCGATCCCTTTTTCGAATCGCGTCGAGCTTTCCGTCCGGAGATTGAATCGCCGCGCCGTTTTCCGAAGAGGAATCGCTTCGAAGCTCGCGACCTCCAGCCAGATCTCATTCGTATCGTCACGGATGCCGAGCTTTCCGCCCATCACCCCCGCCAGAGCGATCGGAGTCTCGTGATTCGCGATGACGAGAACGTCCGGGTCGAGTTTCAGTTCCTTGTCATCGAGAAGGGTGATGCGCTCGCCCGCGCGTGCACGGCGCACTTCAATCCGCGTCGAGATCTCGCGCGCGTCAAAGGCGTGCGTCGGCTGTCCGACCGCGAGCATGACGTAGTTCGTCAAATCTACGAGCAAATTGATGGAACGCTGTCCGACTTTCGCCAGGCGCGCTCGCAGCCAGGGGGGCGAGGGCACCGGCTTCACTCCCACGATCCTCGTGGCGGAATACCGGGGGCTGAGATCAGGCGCGTCGATCCGCACCTCGAACCCATCAGCTCCGGGCAGGTCGCCGAACCGCTGCGGTTCCTTCAAGGGGCGATCGTAGAGAGCGGCGATCTCGCGAGCGATCCCGTGATGCCCCCAAAGGTCCGGACGATTCGTCAGCGATTTGTTGTCGATCTCCAGGACCACATCGTCGTAGCCGATCGCTTCGGCCAGCGCCGTTCCCGGCGCGGCGGTGAAGCCGCTCAGGTCCAGGATGTCCGTCTCCTCCGCCGGAAATGCGTCTTGCAGTCCGCACTCGCGGGGAGCGCAAATCATTCCGCAGCTCTCGACCCCGCGAATCGTTGTCGCCTGAATGGTCTGCTCTTCACCGTTCACGCCGAGCACCACCGCGCCCTCGCGCGCAAACCCGACCTTCATGCCTCGCGTGAGATTGCCGGCTCCGCAGACGACCCGTGAAACAGCGTCGCCGTGATCGACGTCGACGATGTGCAGCGATCCGCGATGCGAATGCGGCTCGATCGCGCGAATCTGCCCGACGACAATGTTCTGAAGCGGTCGACTCAGATCGATGACCTTCTCGACTTCCACCGTCGACATTGTGAGACGGTGGGCAATCTCGCGCGGATCGACGTCCACGGGCAAGTCGACATAATCGCGCAGCCAATCCAGAGAGATCTTCATTGCATCTCCTATGTGAACTGGCTGAGGAAACGAAGATCGCCGCTGTGAAAAAGGCGCACGTCGTTGACGCCGTAGCGCATCATTACCAGCCGGTCGAGCCCGATGTTGATGTAGAACCCTTCCCACTCACGCGAGTCAACTCCTGCGGCGCGCATGACTTCCGGATGCGGCGGGCCGCCGGGCATGACCTCCAGCCATCCGACGCGCTTACAGACCGAACATCCCTTGCCTTCACAGACGAGGCATTGCATGTCGATTTCGAATCCGGGCTCCACGAAGGGGAAGAATCCTGCGCGCATTCGCACGGGGACGTCGCGGCCGAAGACCGCGCTCAGGATGGTGTTCACGAGGAGTCGTCCCGCCGAGAACGGAACACTACGGTCCACCATCAAGGCCTCGTATTGAAAGAACGCGCGCTCATGGCTCGCGTCGGTGGTCTCGTTCCTGTAAACGCGTCCCGGATAGACAAAACGAAACGGCGGCGTCCCCTGCTGCATGCGGCGTACGCTTCCTCCCGTAAGATGCGGCCGCAGGCATTTCCGCTGTGCTCCTTTGCGCGTGTCGCATCCTTCGAGCCAGTACGTATCCATGCTCTCTCGGGCCGGGTGATCCGCGGGGAAGTTCAAAGAGTCGAAGTCATAGAGCTCAGAACTGATCTCCGGTCCGTCGTAAACCTCGAATCCCAGCGACAGGAAAGCGTCGTCGAGGTCGTATCGCATTTGCGTGATGGGATGCAGCCCTCCGTCAGGCATGCCGATGCCCGGTCGCGTGACGTCGAAGTCTGCCGGAATCGGGGACTCGGAATCCGACAGCTGCTCGCGACGCAACTCGATGGCAGCGGTCAGGCTCGCCTTGAGTGCATTGGCTTCCTGTCCGACCGCAGAACGCTCTTCGGGCGCGAGCGTCGTCAGATTCTTCAACACTGTAGTGATCGTGCCCTTCTTGCCGAGGTAGCGGGCGTGCAATTGCTCTAAGTCCGGCAAGGACCCCGCCGCCGCGATTGCGGACAATGCGTCAGTCGCAATGGTGAGAAGGTCGCCTCTCATACTCATCACAGGACCAGCCCTTCGTCTCGTTGGGACCCGTTTATTCATGCTAGCACGATGGCCGTTTGGATGGCCGAAACGAATCCATTCATTCACCCCCCTGGCTGTACCGCCGAGCTAAAGGCGCTGAACGAGCTTCTTGTGCTTCGCAAACGCACGCCTGCCGTCCAACCGCGACGAGACGGACCGCGAGCGCAATGCGCGCCGGCCAGCGCGAGAACGACGAATAACTTCACTCGCGGATCGAGTAGAAATGCTCGGGGGGTGGACAGATGGCGTTTTAGGCCCTATCTATTTGGCGGGTCTTCTTTCCGTACAACCATGGAAAAACGGGAAAGCGCGAAGCTCGACGCGCACGTGGAGAACGCCTTGATCCTGGTCTCCGGACCAGCGAAGCATCGTGCAATTCTGCGCGTCGGCATCCCGACTCTGATCGGCGTGACGATTCTGCTGCTTCATGAATACGGCATCGAAGAGCTCGTAGGAAAGCATTGGGGCGCGATCATCAATCACCTCGGCATTGCATTCATCGTCTCCGGCATCGTTGTCTTCGGCTATGAGTGGCGCTCCGAACAGAAGCACCTGATGGCCCTGACAGCGAAGCTCTCCAATGTGCTCGACAGGAGCGACCGCATGGCGGTGAGGAATGGTCTGGCGAACATCGCCGGCCCACACGGCGAGCGCTTCGCCGAATCCTTTCTGTCGCTCGCCGACTCGATCGCCCGCTTCGGCAGCGCATGGACGGCGCAAAGCTACCGGGAGTTTCTCGCGCACTACCTCGAGGAGCTTACGGACAAGGCCGCGGGGCTCGCCGACATGAGCAAGAAGCTCGAGCGCAGAACGGTCGGGGTCGGATCCGAATACCGCCTGCTGATGCCGAATGCGGCCAAGCTCATCGACGTGCTCGTGATGGAGACGACGCGCGCGCTGTCGAAACGCCCAGGCAAGTACTATGCGGTCTCGGACGCATCGACCTGGGACAACCTCACCGAGTTCCGTTCGGCGTTTGGCGAGTCGCTGGCGAAGGTGCCGACGAAACGGATCTTCGTCCTTGGGCGCGAGTCGGATCAGGTCATGTCGCCCAAGCGCGTCCATGACATCCTGCGCGAACATTTCGAGCAGGTGCGCAAGTCGAACGGCCAATACGAGATGAAGGTCACCAGCGATGATGAATACCGGCACCTGCCGGCCATTCCGGAGCTGAGTAGTGCCGTGCATTTCGGCATCTGGGCACCGGAGGATCGCCAGCCGATTGCGGTGTTCGCCATCGACGCGAATCTGTCGAACTTCCGCATCGCGCCGGCGTCGCCGGAAATGATCAACGGCTTCCGTACCCTATGGTGGCATCTCGACGATCTCAGCGAAGAACGGTTTCTCGGCGAGGCGTCGAAGGTGCCGATCGGCGAGGCGATCCTCCAGGACTACCTCCTCGCTTATCGCGTGAAACGCCTGGGGCACGGCGCGCACTACCGCGGCGTCTCGAAAATGGCCATGTGGCGCGATGGAGGAATGAAGAAATTCTTCGCCGCTTCATGCGATGCGATCAAGACGAAAGAGCTGTATGTGAAGCGCATCTTCGTTCTCGACGCGCCCGTGCAACCCAGGGATCCGTACGTGCTCGACGTGATCCGCTCCCACGCGAAGGTGGAGAAAGAGACAACCCTGTACCAGTGGCGCATCTGCCTGAGCTCCGAGCTCCCCAAGGACCTGCAGCCGCCGGGAATCGCCATGTTCGAAGATAGCGACGGCAAGGGACAGGAGTTGAGAGAAGTCGCTCTGTCCGCGGCGCCCGCCGATCGGCCGGATACCCACGCGAAGCGCAACATCAGACCGCCGGAAGTCGATGCGAAACCCCAGACATTCGTCGCCCGCCAGCGCGCTTTCGACGATTTCTGGGACAGCCTCGCCGATCGCAATACCCGAATCGCCTTGCTTTTCCGCGGTCATGCCGAGGAGGTTCTCGGCATCATCGCGAACCCCGACGCCGAGCCGCCGCGCACATGACCGCCGGCGCGGGTCAGGGCTCTTCGCGCGGCTCCAGCGTCACGACCATCTCGTTCGGCTGCTGCTCGAACCCTCATGAAAATGCGCGTGACTTTGCGAGTCTCCGACTTTCTAAGCAACCCTCTGAACACGAACGCCGCGAAGTCGCGGCGCATGAGTGCTTTAGATTGCCAGGGCCGACGGGGCTCGAACCCGCGACCTCCGGCGTGACAGGGCGGAG
>Ga0207674_10008825_pt1 | contig 11601 bp, 10 predicted proteins | sample KBSCornC72_FD_184303 | JGI IMG/M metagenome (GOLD analysis project Ga0207674, IMG submission 184303) | Corn rhizosphere microbial communities from Kellogg Biological Station, Michigan, USA - KBS Corn C7-2 (SPAdes) (version 2) | ecosystem: Host-associated > Plants > Roots > Rhizosphere > Soil ... | reverse complement strand
TCGAAGACGGGCGCGTTGAGCGGTTCCCAGTACCGCTCCTCGAACACCCCGTGAGCATTCCGGATATCGTACTTCTGTAGCCCCATCCGGCGCGGCAGCCCCGTCCGCAGCACCTCCTCGAGTGATGAGCGGAGGTTCCGGACTCCCGTCGCCTCGGGATCGGCAGGGTTGTCGGGGAAGATCTCGAAGAGCGGCCGGCCGATCACGTCCTCGTATCGCGTCTCCGTCGCGCGGAGGCGCGCGTCGTTGGCCGCGAGCATGGTGAAGCGGGGCGGATCCGGCGCCAGCAGGAGGTAGATGTCGGGCGCGGACTCGAATACCGCCCAGAAATCCAGGTCCGGCTCGGGTGGGCGGCGGTCACCATCCTGCCGTTCTGATCCGGGCTCGGAGTCGACATCAGTTGGGTTCGACATCTACGCTCTGCTCACCTCTGAGCAGAGCCGTGCACCCGTCGTGCCGAGCCGACGCCGTATCCCCTTGGAGTCCGGCGGACTCCGACGCCAGCGTATCAGTCCGTCAGGTCGTCAGTCCGCCGCGAACATCACGTCGGTCATCGCAGGAGCGAGCGGGAACGCGACCGGCTCGGTCTGTACCGCGTCGGTGAGGTCGAGCTGCGGCGCGCGCATCTTCCACCACCACGCACGCACCAGCTCGGCGGCGAACCCGGCGCGACCCTCGGTGTGCACGCCGCACATGAACGCGTAGTTCCGCCGCGTGCTCCAGATCTCGACGATCCGCCCATGCTCGAGGCGGTAGCGTGCCGAGCACGACTTCGAGAACACCCGGCGCTCGCCGCGCATCGCGCTCCAGCACCCGCGCGCCGTCACCGTCGCGTCCTGGTTCACCGTGACCTCGTCGACGAACAACGTCAGCGCGTCCATTCGTCCGCGCGTGCGGAGATACTGGATCCAGTTCGCCCACACGTTGATCCCCTGGAAGCGCCAGCCGTCCACGTTGGCCACGACGTCCTGGGCGATGAGCTCGACGCCGCTCTCGATCGGGGATTTGCCACTCAGGATGTCGAGCAGTCGCGTTACCGTCGCGCGATTCCGTTCTGCTTCCGTCAAGCGACTCTCTCCGGGCGGGATCGGTTCTAGGGCGGGATCTGTGCGCGACGCCTCGACGGCAGCCGACGCCAGATGGCCATCTCCAACAGCACCAGCAACCAGCGGACGGGATGACGAACCTTGGGGCCGAAGATCATCTCATAATTGCCGCGACTTGTCCAGACCTCGGCAATCCGGCCCTGCTCGAAACGATATGTGGCGTGATGCTCCTGTCGACTCGCAAAGGGAGCGCGCGCCGTCTGCAGCTTTCCGTACGCGGTGACGGTCCCGTTTCCGTTAGTGACCAACCGGTCCAGCCCCGCGGTCACATTCCCCCCGGCTTTCATCCGGATGAAGGCGAGCCAGTCGTACCAGACCGTGATCCCGCGCACGGTCCACCGATCCATGTGGCTGATCACGTCCGGGGCGAGCAGGCACTCGGCGTCCGCCATGGGCGCATCGCCGCTGATCACGGCGAGCAGCTGCACCACGAGCGCCTCGTCGGGCGACCGCGGCGCGGAGGGCGCCGAGGGGCCGGTGGGCTCCACTACGCCACGAGCGCCGGCCGAGTGACGCGCCGCACGGAGCAGTAGTCGCGGATGGCCGCGGGCTGCCGGAACAGCCATCGGATGGCGGGAGACACCGTCGCCGCCAGACGGCTGTCGCGCAGCTCGGTCGAGCCGGCGAGCCTGACGAGGTTCGTGACGACGAACCGGTCGGAGTAGTGATGCAGCGCCTTCGGCTCGTACTGCGCGCGCGGCCCCTGCGCGAAGTAATCGAAGGTCTCGTGGATGGGGAGGAGCTGCTTCATGTAGCGGTCGTACTCCGCGCCCCACGTGCGCGGGTCCTCGATGAACTTCGGGGCGAGCTGCGCGGCCGCCAGCGCCGTGCCCACGCCCGCGCCGGCGAGCCACCACACCTGACAGAAGCTGGGGCCGGCGAGCAGCCAGTTGGTCCCCGAGGCGCGCTCGTACGCGAAGTAGCTGTGGCGCAGCGCCTTGAGCTCGGCGCGGCTCGAGTAGCGCCGGCGGAAGTCCACGCCGTAGCGCGCGAAGGCGGTCGCCGTGCGATCGAGCAGCGCGTCGTCATCCAGCTCGGTCTCCGCCGCGTTCATGCTCACGCCGACCGAAACGACGTTGCCCAGCGGAATGCACCACGCCACCGCGTCCACACCGTCGCTGGCGCGAAAGAGGCGGACGACGATGGTCGAGAGCTCCCATGGATCCGTGTCGGGTGCGGCATCCGCCGCCAGATGATAGTGCGTGTACGCGACGCGCTGCGGCTCGCCGAGGGTGCGGTGCGCCACGTTCGCCGCGCGCCCGAGCAGACGCCCGTGATTCGTCGCGTCGAAGACGTGCGATGGACGCAGCACGGTCTCGTCGGCGAGGCGGAGGCTGGCGAAGCGGTCGGTGGCCGCGTCGAACTCCAGATCGGTCACGGGCGCCTCGAGCACGGTGCAGTGCTCGCTGCCCGTCGCGAGGTCCCACAGCGCCGCGTCGAACCCGACGCGATCCACCTGAAGGAGCTCGGGGGCGGGGGTGTAGCCGAGCGTGCGGAAGATCGCGCGGGAGATGGCGCGTTGCGACACCTCGAAGTCGCACACCACTTCGTAGTCGCCGAAATAGCCGAGGGCATCGCGCTTGGGGAAGAAGAAGCGCGAGAGCTCGGGGAACATCTCCAGGAGCAGCAGCGTCCCCTCGAGATTCAGCGATTCGCCGAGCCGAAGCGACATCTCCGGCCGGCGCCCGATCACGAGGTGATCGATCGAGGCGCGTGAGAGACAGCGGCTGATCGAGAGACCGGTGAGCCCGGAGCCGATCACCACGGGAAGCTGCGCCTGCGCGTCGGCGGAGTGCGCCATGGCCGGAACGTTGCCCGAAGGGACGGCCCTTGGCAATGCAAGGTTGGTACTATCTTCACCATATGACCCGACAGGAACCCGATCTCCTCGCGCTCCTCGAGCGCGACATGTCTCTCGAGACGGCGACCCACTTCACCGCGCTCGCGGCGCAGTATCTCGCCGACACGCGCGAGCGTGAGAGTGCGGTGAGCACCGGTCGCTCCTCGGACGAGATCGCCGAACGGTTCGACGAGCCGATCCCGCTCGACGCGCAGCCGCTCGAGGGGATCGTCGCGCGGCTCCGCGACGACGTGCTCCCCGATTGCAACCGGCTCTATCACCCGCGCTACGCCGGCCATCAGGTCTCGCCACCCCTCCCAGCCGCGATCTGGTGTGAGCCATTGATCGGTGCACTCAACCAGTCGCTCGCCGTGGCGGAGATGTCACCGGTGGCGACGGTGCTCGAGCATCGCGTCGTGCGCTGGATGTGCGAGCTCGCCGGCTACAGCGCGGCGGCGGGGGGCACGCTCACGAGCGGCGGGACGGAGGCGACGTTCACCGCGCTCCTCGCCGCGCGCGCCGCCGCGCTCCCCGATGCGTGGACGAATGGCGTCGGCGCGAACCCGCCCGTCATCGTCTGCGGCGAGCACGCGCACTACGCCGTCGCGCGCGCCGTCGGCGAGCTCGGGCTCGGCCTGCACAACGCGGTCGTCGTGCCGTCGCGCGACTGGCGGATGGACACGGAGGCGCTCGCGATGACGCTCGACTCGCTCGCGGCGCAGGGGCGCCAGGTGATGGCGGTCGTCGCCACCGCGGGCTCGACGGCCACCGGCTCGTTCGACGAGCTCGAGGCGATCGGTCCGCTCTGTCACGAGCGCGGACTCTGGCTGCACGTCGACGGCGCGCACGGCGCGTCGGCGCTCCTCAGCGAGACGCATCGCGATCGGTTGCGCGGCCTGGCGTACGCCAGATCGATTGCGTGGGACCCGCACAAGATGATGCTCCTGCCGCTCTCCGCCGGCGTGCTGCTCGTGCGCGACGAGAAGGATCTCGCGACGGCCTTCGCGCAGCGCGCACCGTATCTCTTCACCGGCGACGAGAACGCGCGGCAGTGGGATCAGGGACCGCGCAGCTTCCAGTGCTCGCGCCGCGCCGACGTGCTCAAGCTGTGGGTGGCGTTCCAGCGCTATGGCGTGCGCGTCATGGGCGCGCTCTACGACCACCTGTGCACGCTGGCGCGCTCGATGTTCGAGCAGCTCGAGGCGCATCCGGCGTTCGAGACGATCCACGAGCCGGAGTCGAACATCCTCTGCTTCCGCTGGGTGGGCGACGGCGGCTTCGGCGACGAGGCGCTCGACGCCTTCAACCGTGAGCTCCGCGAGTCCTACAACCGCTCGGGTGAAGGGTGGATCACCGGCACCAACCTCGCCGGCCGCCGCGTGCTGCGCGTGACGCTCATGAACCCCCGCACGACGACCACCGACGTCGCCGAGATCATCGACGGTCTCGCACGGCAGGCCGACGTGATGCGCTCGGCGAACTAGCCGCCTCCGCCGCGAGCGATCAGCGCTCGCGGTGGTGACGTGTGGGAATCAATGGGGAGGCGAGGCGATATTGTGGGGGGCACCCCCGAAGCACCCGCGTCGCGGCACGTCGTCCTCGGTTCCCACATCCCATTGCGGCGCGACGCCGGCGTCAGGTGCCCCTGGTCACGCGCGCATAGATGGCGCGAATGAGCGTCACCGGCATCGTGCGGTAGACGAGCGCCAGCTCGTCGACCATGGAGCGCACGTCGGCCGGCGGAGCGTACCGGACCCCCTGTCCCTCCCGTGCCAGCAGCTGCGAGGCGATGAGGCTGGTCACGACCTGGTCGGTGGTCGAGCGATCGAGTCGGCCATGCTGCGCGAGCGCGGAGGGGGAGTGCACCGTCGCGGGCTGCTCGCGCGCCGCGAGCAGGACCGCCACGTGATCCACCGTCGGGATGTAGCGTTCCACGAACCGCCGTAACGGCTCGGACAGCTCGGCGCCGCTCATCGTCGCTCACGTCGCGTCGCCGATGCACGCACCTCCTCGAACAGCATGCCGGCCGGCTCGTCGGCCACACCCATGGCGGACGACAGCGCCGCGAGCCCGGTGGCGAGCGCCGCACGCTGCGCCGGCTCCATGGAATTGATGGCATCCACGAGGAGGACCATCGGCGGCTGGGGGGCGCGGGCGAGGATGGCACGCCCCGCGCCCGTCAGCACGATCGCCGCGCGCCGCCGGTCCGCGCGCGAGACACCACGGACGACGTAGCCCGCGTCGAACAACCGGTCCACCACCGCGGCGACCGACGATCGATCCGTCATCGTCCGCTCGGCCAGCTCGGACAGGGAGGTCTCGTTCCCGTCGGCGAGCGCGTGCAGGACGAACAGCTGTGCCGCGCTGAGCCCTGCCTCGAACTGCGTCCGCCGCTCGGCGAGCCGTAGCGCCCGCGTGATGCGCCGAAAGGAGTCGATCGACGCGGCGACCGTCCGGGGGGCGGCGGTGCGTGAGGAGGCGTGGGACCGGGGTTGTGCGGACATGGGATGGGTGGGGGGCGCAGGTCCTGCTGCGGCCGCTGCCGCAGCTCGAGCCCGGCGACTTCGCACGTTACGATTCGGGGGGCTCCCCCGCAAGCTTCCGCGCCGCATTCGTCGACCGACGCGCCGTCCTTCGCCCTGCCGCCAGCGCGAACCTTCCCGCCGCTCGGTGGATATCGACCGTCGGCTTGCCCCCCGCCTGGGCTCCGAACAGCTTCCACGGTCGCAACCGCCACTCTCACCCGAACACCCGTTTCCATGCGCGTCAACAACATCCTCGAGACGATCGGCAACACGCCGCACGTTCGCCTGAACCGCCTGTACTCCGACGTGCCGGGCTCGGAGGTGTGGCTCAAGCTGGAGCGCGCGAATCCCGGAGCGAGCATCAAGGACCGTATCGGCATCGCGATGATCGACGACGCCGAGCGGCGGGGCGTGCTCAAGCCCGGTGGCGTGATCATCGAGCCGACGTCGGGCAACACGGGGATCGGCCTCGCGATGGCCGCGGCGGTGAAGGGATATCGCTGCATCCTCGTCATGCCCGAGTCGATGTCCATCGAGCGGCGTCGCGTCATGGCGGCCTACGGCGCGGAGCTCGTCCTCACGCCGAAGGAGATCGGCACCAAGGGCGCGATCGAGAAGGCGAAGGAGCTCGTCGCCGCGACCCCCGGCGGCTGGTTCCCCAACCAGTTCGACAACCCGGCGAACGTCGACATCCATCGCCGCACCACGGCGCAGGAGATCCTCAAGGATTTCCCCGAAGGGATCGACTACCTCATCACCGGCGTCGGCACGGGCGGCCACATCACCGGCGTGGGCGAGGTGCTGAAGAAGACGATGCCCAACCTCAAGGTCTTCGCCGTCGAGCCGGTGAAGTCGTCCGTCATCGCCGGCGGTACGCACTCGCCGCACAAGATCCAGGGGATCGCCACCGGCTTCATCCCCGGCAACGTGAATCGCGCCATCCTCGACGGCACCATCTCCGTGACGGAGGAAGACGCCTTCGCGATGGCGGCACGCGCGGCGAAGGAAGAGGGGATCTTCGTCGGCATCTCCTCGGGCGCGTCGCTCGCCGCGGTGAAGCAGAAGCTCGCCGAGATCCCGAAGGGCAGCCGAGTGCTGACCTTCTGCTACGACACGGGGGAGCGGTATCTGTCGATCGAGGGATTGTTCCCGCCGGCGAGTGCGTGATGCGGTGAACGGTTAACGGTGAACAGTGATCGATCGGCGCGCCGGAATCGTCTGGGTGTGTGCCGGCCGATCACCGATCACCCACGACCGATCACCGGTTTCTCATGTCTGCCTCGTACGCCGAGTACCCGCCCGCACTCGACCTTCGCGCCGCAGTAGCCTGCACGTGGGTTGCGCGGACGGGAGAGGGGACCGGGCCGAGCCCGATCATTCCCGATGCATGCTCCGACGTCGTGATCGTGGGCGACGCGGCGCCACACGTCGCCGGGCCCGCGACGATGACGCAGCACGTACACGTTCCGCCTGGGACGACGGTCGTCGGCATCCGATTCCGGCCAGGTGCGACGCGCGCCGCGTTCGGCTGCGACGCAAGCGAGCTGCGCGACGCCGATCCCGAGCTCGCCGCGGTGTGCAGCTCGGCGGCACGACTGCTCGCTGATTCACTGGATCGCGCGCACGACGCGGACGAGCCGGGCGACGCGCTGCGCTTCGCCCTCGAGGCGTGGGCCCGCGCACGGATCGCTCCGCGCGTCGACCGGGATGTGCACGCACTGCGCGCCGCACGGCGTCTCGTGATCGATCGCAGCGCCACGGTGCGCGACGTCGCCCACGACTTCGGCTGGAGCGAGCGACGGTTGCATCGCGAGATCACCGCGACCTGCGGCTACGGACCCAAGACGCTGCAGCGCATCGTGCGTTTGCAGCGCGCCCTCCGCGCGAGCCGCGCCGGCGTCGCGACGCGTCCGCCGAGCCTCGCGCCCGCACTGTCCCGTCTCGCGTTGGACGCGGGCTACGCCGACCAGGCGCACATGACGCGCGAGTTCCGCGCCCTCACCGGTTTCACGCCGCGACAGCTGCTAGGCCGATCGGTGGCGGATGTGGGACGATGGATGGACGAGCTGTGAGTGCGTGAGCGTTGTCATCCCGAGCGAAGCGAGTCGAGGGCACTGCACTTCGAGCATCACTCCGGCGGAATGACACATCCAGTCAAACGGCCCCGGCACGCCGAAGCGTCCCGAGGCCGTTCCTCATTCCCTCATTCCCCCAGCTACGGTTTCTTCGCGCTTGGATCTCCCGTCGGCGGCGGAGCCTGATCCGTCGAAGCCGGTGGGCCAAGCAGCTCGGTGAGGATCGGCTTCAGTGCATCGGCCCAGATCTGGTAGCCGGCCAGCGCGGGGTGCAGGCCGTCCATGAACAGCTCCGCGCGCGGCGTGCCGGTCGAGTCGACGAGCTTGTCGTTGACGTTCACATAGCGGATCGACTTGCCGTCCGCCATGCGCGCGAGGTTCGCGTTGATGCGCGCGATCTCGGCGTTGATCTCTTTCGCCGTCGCCGGGTTGTCGCCGCGCGGGAAGATGCCCGTCAGCACGATCGTCGCGTTCGGCGCCTTGGTGTGGGCGAGGTTCACGAGCGCGCGCAGCCCGCGCGTGATGTCGGCGACCTTCTCGTCGCCCCCCGGCACCTTCCCCACGTTGTTCGTGCCGGCGAGGATGACGATCACCTTCGGGTTCACGCCATCGAGCTCGCCGTTCTCGAGGCGCCAGAGCATGTGCTCGATCCGGTCGGCGCCCCAGCCGAAGTCGGCCGCGTTCCATCCGGTGAAGTTCTGCCGCCAGTTGGCGAGGAACTGCGGATAGTCCGTCGCGCCCCACCGCCGCGTGATCGAGTTCCCCTCGAAGTAGACGTCGATCTTCCCCTGCGTGCGCTTCGCGAGCAGCTGCCGGTGCGCGAGCATCGAGTTCGAGTCCGTCCGCGGCGTCGCCTTGTCGGCGGGCCACTGTCCAGCTGCCGTGGACGTCGCGACCGCGCTGCCCGCGCTGGTCACGTTGCTCGTGCTCGACGCGGGCACCGGCGGCGCCGCCGTGTACGTGCGCGCGAAGTGCCGGTCCGCCCATGGCAGGAAGTACTTCCAGTTCGGGGCGTCGGTGTGGCCGCCGTCGTGCTGCCGCCACGCGAGCTCGCCGTCGAGCAAGCCGACGTTCACCGGCGGCATCTTCGCCGTCCGCCAGTCGTCGGACACGCCGAGGTCCTTCGCGCCGAGCAGGCGGAACACCGGCTGCGCGGCGACGGTGGCCATGAAGCTCCCCTGATGGTCGAGCCACTTCGCGTCACCCTTCTCCGGGATGCCGTAGCTCACGAACGTCAGTCGCGGCGCGCACAGCGCGATCAGCTCGTGCGAGTCGACCGACAGCTCGTTCGCCGTGTGTCGTCCCGTGCGCGACGAGTCGGCGCCGTACGTCAGGTAGTTCCCCGCCATCCAGTGGTACTCGCCCGAGCCGGTGAGGCTCTCCACCGCCTCGCCCCAGTTGCGGCGATGCAGCGTCGTGCCGCCCTTGCCCGACGAGCCGATGAGCACCATCGCGAAGCGCGGATCGAACGCCATCGTCACGAGTGCCGCCTTCCCGTACCGCGACACCCCCTCGATCCCCACCTTCTTCGCGTCGACGGCCTTGTCGGTCTCGAGGTAGTCGAGCGCGCGCGACGCGCCCCACGCCCACGCGCGCAGCGCGCCCCAGTCATCGGGCTTCCTGAACGTGCCGTGGTTCGCGAGGCCGATGATCCCCAGCGTGAGGCCGGCGCCATTGTCGGCCTGCACGCTCGTCGGATTGAGGAAGGCGAACCCCCAGCCGTCGACGATGAGCTGCTCCGTCGCCGGCGCGTCGCTGCCCGGCGCGGGCGGCGGCGGCACGAAGCCCATCGGTGGCGCACCAGGACGCGGCGGCCGACCGAGTGCCGACTCGAGCGTGCCGGGCCGGAACATGATCATCAGCGGCACGGGCGCCTTCGCGTCCTCCGGCACGACGACCGTCAGCGGGATGTCCACGGCCATTGATGAGCGTGGCGCGTCCTGCGGGTCGCCACGCGACGGATCCGCGGAATTGTCCGCGTGGCCGACGAGCTGCTTCGCGAGCACGCGTCGTCCGCCAACGCGTCCCGTGTCGGTCGCCGTCACGGTCCACGTCACCTTCGGCACGTTCGCCGGCACGCGACCGTACACCTCGCGCTCGAAATCACCAATGATCTCGCGGCGCCGCTGCTGCCACTGCCGCGCGTTCGTCACGCGGCGGCCGTCCTTCAGGCGCAGCACGTCGGGGAGCGACGTGAACGGATTGGCGAGCGTCGAGTCGTAGTTCGCGTGTTTGGGCGCCGACTCGTTCCCGCTCGGGCCCGGCCTGAGCGCGGTGATGCCGAGCTGCCCCAGCATCTGCTGGTGGTCCGCGGCAGTCCGCTGGCGCATCGCCGCGAGCGCCGAGTCGGCCCGCGCCCGCTCGGCGGGCGACATCGCGGCCAGCTGCTGCGCGCCGAGTGCCGGTGCGACGGCGATGGTCGCGACGACGACGGTCTTCCAGAGCGCGCCCGAGCGCCACGAGCGTCGCTCGTGTTGGTGCATCCGCATCGCTGATCTCACTGATCGGAGTTGGGTGCGGCGCGCGATCCTTCCGCGTGCCGGTGGGCGCTCCTACCGTACACTCGGCGAACGGCCGGCCGGCGTCAACCGTTGCGCGTCGCTGCCGATTCCTTCAATACGACGGCGAGGTAGCCCGCTAATCTGGGCTCAGCGTCCAAGGGGACAGCGTCAAACCGCCAAGGGGTCAGACACCTGCGGTATCCGACCCCAGTGACAGGTGCCGTTCCTCATTCCCTCATTTCCCCATTCCCTCATTCCCGCACATGCATCAGCGACTCGGCATGCTCACCCTCGGCGTCCGCGATCTCGCCCGCGCACGCCGCTTCTACGAGGACGGACTGGGCTGGCACCACGACGCCGGCCAGGACGACATCGCGATGTATCAGTGCGGCGGGATGGTGTTCTCGCTCTACGAGTGGCCCAAGCTCGCCGAGGACGCCGGGGTGAGCGCCGAGGGGAGCGGATTCCGCGGCTTCACCCTCGCCTACAACTGCCGCTCCAAGGAGGAGGTACGCGCCGCGATGGAGGAAGCGCGCGCCGCCGGCGCGAAGATCCTCATCGAGCCGCGCGACACCTTCTGGGGCGGCTACGACGGCTACTTCGCGGATCCCGACGGGCACCTCTGGGAGGTGGCGTGGAACCCGTTCTGGACGATCAACGACGACGGCTCGATCTCGATGCAGCCGCCGAAGTAGCCATCGCACTCACGCACTCACTTCGCAGCGGGCTCGAAATCGTCCGCTTCGCGATACGCCTGGATCAATGCGAGCTCGCCTTCCTTGCCCGGCAGCGACTTGCCGTGCTCCATGCCGAGCAGCCCCGTGTACCCGCGATCGTAGATGAACTTGAACACGTTCCTGTAGTTCACCTCGCCGGTGCCCGGCTCCTTCCGGCCCGGTGTGTCTCCCGTCTGCACGTACGCGATCTCGTCGAAGCACTTGTCGAAGTTGTAGATCAGGTGCCCCTCGTTGATCTGCGAGTGATACAGGTCGTACAGCATCTTGCACGACGGGCTGCGCACGGCCTTCATCAGCATGTACAGCTCGTCGTTCGAGTGGATGAGGAAGCCGGGGTGGTTCTCGGTGACGTTGAGCGGCTCGAACACCATCACCAGCCCGTGCGGCTCGAGCAGCTCGCAGGCGCGGCGGATGTTGTCGATCACGTTGGCGATCTGGAAACCGCGCGGAAGCTTGGGGTCGGTCATCCCGACGAGCGACGTCATCCACTTCGCGTTGACCCGCTTCGCGCACTCGATCGACGATCGTACCTCGGCGAGGAAGGCGTCGCGCTCCTCCGGCCGCCCGGTGGAGAGTGAGCCGTTCGCCTTGAACCCGGTGCCGCCGTTGTTGAGGATGATCCCCATCGTCATCCCGAGGCGCTGCATCTCGCGGGCGATCGCGTCCTGTTCCGACACCGGGCGTGCTTTCATGCGATTGTCCTCCATCGCCGTGAAGCCCTGGTCGTGCGCGAACTTGATCTCGTCCACGACGCCGCCCGGCGCACTGTTGGAGAACTGCCCCGCGTCGAACGCGTAGCGCAGCTTGAACGGCTTGG
>Ga0207674_10008824_pt1 | contig 11602 bp, 10 predicted proteins | sample KBSCornC72_FD_184303 | JGI IMG/M metagenome (GOLD analysis project Ga0207674, IMG submission 184303) | Corn rhizosphere microbial communities from Kellogg Biological Station, Michigan, USA - KBS Corn C7-2 (SPAdes) (version 2) | ecosystem: Host-associated > Plants > Roots > Rhizosphere > Soil ... | reverse complement strand
GTCGCCGATGAATTTGTCCAGGCAACCCCCGTGCCTGAAGATCACTTCGACCTGGTGTCCGAAATAGCGATTGAGCAGAGAGATGATTTCCTGCGGCGTGCGCGTCTCCGACAGGCTCGTGAAGCCGCGAATGTCCGAAAACAGCACAGTGACTTCGCGTCCTGAGTTCTCCAGGCCGCCGTGTGCGAGAAGGTCCTTGACGACCTGAGGATTGACGAAGCGCATGAAGTAGCCGACGGCCTTAACCCGCTCGCGCAGCTCGTTGAGATACTGGTTCAAGGCGCTTGCCACAAAAAACGCCACAGAGAAGATGACAGGCGTCAGGACCGGAAGCAGGAGACGCCGACCCACTGCGACGTAGCTCAACATCAGCATTGCGATAACCGCTATCAGGACCGCCGCACCAACGGTCAAGCTGTTCCAGCCGCGGCGATACGCGACGAACACCAGCGCCATCACGCCAAGGCTGATGAGGAGCGGCACCCACATCGGTGCGGCGTTCATCCAGGTGCCGTTCTTCAAATTCTCGAACGCGGTGGCCACGATCTCGACGCCCGGATAGAACTCGCTCATCGGGGTGGGGCGCAGGTCGTGCAAACCGGTCGCCGCGGTGCCGACCAGAACAACCTTGTCTTTGAACTCGGCCGGGTCGCGCTGGCGCTTCTCCCGGTTGAATTCCTCGTAGAGATCGATGTAAGACACATGCTTGTACTTCATCGCCGGCCAGCGCAGCCGAATGGACTCCAGCTCCGGCACGCGGTAGCCGAGATCGCTGGCGACGCGCGCGGGCAACGATGGCATCTTCCAGCCATAAGCCGGCATGTACACGTAATAGCGGCGCGAAATGCCGTCGCTGTCGACCAATAGATTGATGATGCCCAGCCGTGCGTTTTCGGGCGCCAACGCCAGCGGCACCATCACACTGACGCGGGCCTCCGGATCGGCCTCGCGACCGAAGACCAGGCCCATTGGCTTCGACATCGCGCGCAATGGTGGCCCGTACGCATCTCCGACCGCGTCGGTCCCGTAGCGCACAGTCCCGAAATACACGTTGTTGAACGGAGCGATGAGCTGGTTGAACAACTGATCGCTTTCGGGGCGTTGGCGATCCTGTTCCGCAAACATGATGTCGAAGATGATCGCCCGCGGCTTCTGCGCCTCGATGCCGGCCACCAGTTCGCCGTGCACCGAGCGCGGCCAGGGCCAGCGATCGGCCAGTTGCGCCATGCGCTCGAGACTGCGATCGTCGATGTCCACAATCACGACATCGGGGTCGGGCTCGACGTCGTGCGCCTGGAGCCGTATGAACAGATCGGAGAGGCGCCGCTCGAGCGGAAGAAGGACTTGTGCGTGGTACTCGATCAGCGCGAGCGCGACGAAGGCCGCGAAGATCCAGATGAGCGGCGTGAGCTTGATTCTTGGCACTGGCGCAGTCTAGGTAATGAACCCGCCAATGACAACGGCCTCACACCGGATTTCTTGATCGGGAATCGAGCCTCTTGCCGCAGATTGCGAATCAGGAAAGACCCAGACGCTGCCAGATGGTCGTAGTTGGTCCGGCTTGGTTCAGCGTGTAGAAGTGCAATCCGGGCGCGCCATCGCGCAACAGGCGGTCGCACAGTTGCGTGACTACGTCAAGGCCGAATGAGCGGATCGAAGCGGTGTCGTCGCCGTAGCCTTCGAGCTTGCGCCGGATCCAGCGCGGAATTTCGGCGCCACAGGCGTCGGAGAAGCGTGCGAGCTGCGAGAACTTGTTGATCGGCATGATCCCCGGCACGATCGGGATGTCGATGCCTTCGGCCTGGCATTCGTCAACGAACGCAAAATAAGCGTCGGCGTTGTAGAAGTACTGCGTCATCGCCGAATCCGCGCCAGCTTCGACCTTGCGTTTGAAATTGGACAGGTCGTCGCGGGCTGTGCGAGCTTGCGGATGATATTCGGGATAGGCCGCCACTTCGATGTGGAACGTCCTCCCGAACTCCTCGCGTATGAATGCGACCAGCTCATTGGCGAAGCGAAATTCGCCGGCTTCCACCATCCCCGATGGCATGTCGCCGCGCAAAGCCACCACGCGCTTGATGCCGGCTTCCTTGTAGCGCTGCAAGATCTCGCGTACGGAAGCCTTGGTCGAAGCGATGCACGAAACATGCGGCGCCGCTGCGTTGCCTTCGGCTTGAATCTCGAGGACGGTACCGATCGTGCGCTCGCGAGTAGACCCGCCGGCGCCGAAGGTCACCGAGAAGAACGCGGGCTTCAGCTGAACCAGCTGCCTGCGCGTGACGCGCAGCTTCTCGACGCCTTCGGGTGTCTGCGGCGGAAAGAACTCGAAGCTGAACGTGCGAGAGCGCATCGGATGAGGGGGGCAGGAATCAGATCAGGCACCGGTGTCGCCACCGGCGCCCGACCCGCACGTCGACGCGATCAGTACCGGTAGTGGTCCGACTTGAACGGACCTTCCTTGTGGACGCCGATGTAGCGCGCCTGCTTGTCGGTCAGCTCGGTCAGCATCGCAGACAGCTTGGAAAGCTGGAGACGCGCGACCTTCTCGTCCAGATGCTTCGGCAGCGTGTAGACGCCGATCGGGTACTGGGCCGGGTTGGTCCACAACTCGATCTGCGCCAGGACCTGGTTGGCGAACGACGAGGACATCACGTAGCTCGGATGACCTGTGCCGCAGCCGAGATTCACGAGCCGCCCCTCGGCCAGCAGGATGATGCGCTTGCCGTCCGGGAAGATGATGTGGTCGACTTGAGGCTTGATGTTCTCCCACTTGTATTGCTTCAGGCTGGCGACTTCGATCTCGTTGTCGAAGTGACCGATGTTGCACACGATCGCCTGGTTCTTCATGCGCTTCATGTGCTCGTGCGTGATGATGTCGATGTTGCCGGTGCAGGTCACGAAGATGTCGGACTTGTCGCACGCGTAGTCCATGGTCACGACGCGGTAGCCTTCCATCGCCGCCTGCAACGCGCAGATCGGATCGATCTCGGTGACCCACACCTGCGCAGACAGTGCACGCAAGGCCTGCGCCGAGCCCTTGCCCACGTCGCCGTAGCCGGCGACCACCGCGATCTTCCCAGCGATCATCACGTCGGTCGCGCGCTTGATGCCATCGACCAGCGACTCGCGGCAGCCGTACAAATTATCGAACTTGGACTTGGTCACCGAATCATTGACGTTGATCGCGGGAAAGCCGAGCTGCTTGTCCTTGGCCATCTGGTACAGGCGCTTCACGCCGGTCGTGGTCTCTTCGGTCACGCCTTTGATGTTGGCCTTGATGCGCGAGTAGTACTTCGGATTTTTCTCGAGGTGCTTCTTGATCGACGCGAACAGCGCCTGCTCTTCCTCGTTTGCCGGATGCGTGATGCAGCCCGGATCGGTTTCGGCGCGCGTGCCGAGATGCACGAGCAACGTGGCGTCGCCGCCGTCGTCGAGGATCATGTTCGGTGTGCCGCCGTCGCCCCACTCGAAGATGCGATGCGTGAACTCCCAATACTCCTCGAGGTTCTCGCCTTTGTATGCGAACACCGGCGTACCTCCGGCGGCGATCGCAGCCGCGGCGTGATCCTGCGTCGAATAGATGTTGCACGAGGCCCAGCGCACGTCGGCGCCGAGCGCCTTCAGCGTCTCGATCAGCACGGCGGTCTGGATCGTCATGTGCAGAGAACCCGCGACGCGTCCTCCACGCAGGGGCTGCAGCGCGGCGAACTCGTCGCGGATCGCCATCAGACCGGGCATTTCGGTCTCGGCGATTGCGATCTCCTTGCGGCCCCAGTCGGCCAGCGAGAGATCGGCTACTTTGAAGTCGGAGAAACCTTTGGGTTGCAGTACGGCGCTCATCACGCCCTCCTTTCGGTTAAGAAAAAAGTTCGTGAGCGCCGTTGCAAAGATGAACACCTGAGCCTGGCGGGCCGCCGTTCCGGTAGGGCGCGGGCGGCGCGTTGCAACGCTCCTCAGGGAGCGCGGATTATAAGCCAAACTCGCCTCCGGGCCAATCTGGCTGTCCGGCGGGCCGGTTTCAAACGAAAAAGGGGGCCGCAAGCCCCCTTTTTTTGGCCTGTCGAATCAACGCCTCAGGCGTGCGCGACTCCTTTGCCCGCATCGCCCTTGAGGGCTTCGACCTTGTCCATGTTCTCCCATGCGAACTCTGGCTCATCGCGGCCAAAATGCCCATAAGCGGCGGTCTTCTCGTAGATCGGACGCAGAAGATTCAGCATCTGAATGATGCCCTTCGGGCGCAGGTCGAAATGCTTCTGGATCAGCTCGGCCAGCTTCTCGTCGGAAACCTTGCCGGTGCCGAAGGTCGTGACCATGATGCTGGTCGGTTTGGCGATGCCGATCGCGTACGAGATCTGCACTTCGCACTTCGCAGCCAGACCGGCGGCGACGATATTCTTCGCCACGTAGCGCGCCGCATAGGCTGCCGAACGGTCGACCTTCGACGGATCTTTGCCCGAGAACGCACCGCCACCATGATGCGCGGCACCGCCGTAGGTGTCGACGATGATCTTGCGCCCGGTGAGGCCGCAATCTCCCTGCGGGCCGCCCACCACGAAGCGCCCGGTCGGATTGATCAGATAGCGCACGTTGCCTTTGATCAGATTCTTCGGCAGCACGGGCTTCACGATCTGCTCGATGACGGCTTCTTCGATCTCCTTGTGCTGCTTGTCGGGCGCGTGTTGCGTCGACAGCACGATCGTATCGATCGCCGCCGGCTTGCCATCGACATAGCGGATGGTGACCTGGGATTTTGCGTCGGGCCGGAGCCACGGCAGACGGCCGTCGCGGCGCAGCTCGGATTGACGCTCGACCAGCCGGTGCGCGATGTAGATCGGCAGTGGCATGAACTGCGGAGTCTCGTCGCACGCGAAGCCGAACATCAAGCCCTGATCGCCCGCACCTTGCTCGAGATCGAGACCTTGCCCCTCGGTCACGCCCTGCGAGATGTCCTGCGACTGCTTATCGTAGGCGACCAGCACGGCGCAACCTTTGTAGTCGATACCGTACTCGGTATTGTCGTAACCGATGCGCTTGATGGTTTGACGCGCGATTTGTTGGAAATCGACGACGGCGTTGGTCGTGATCTCACCTGCCATGACAACCAGGCCGGTGTTGACCAGCGTTTCCGCAGCCACCCGTGAGAATTTGTCCTGGGCTAAGATGGCGTCCAGCACCGCGTCGGAAATCTGGTCCGCAACTTTGTCCGGATGCCCTTCCGAAACCGACTCGGAGGTAAAGAGATACTCGCTCATTAGAAAAACGGCCCTATGAATGGTCGACGGATACGGTGCTCAGAATAGCAGATAGACCCCCAAGCTCAAAGACGGTTGCATTACATGCTTAGCGTACTGCAACTACTGGCGCGGCTGCCGCTACGGTGGTACCACGCGCTGGGCGGTTGGCTGGGCTGGCTGGTGTACTGGTCGTCCCCGCGCTATTCGTCGCGATTGCGGGAGAATCTGCGAGCGAGCGGCGTGTGGACCGATGAAGCCGACTATCGGCGCATTCTGCGCGGCGCGATCGCCGAAGCCGGCCGGCAGGGTGCGGAAATTCTGCCGCTGTGGTTTCGTCCGCAGTCTCAGGTCACGCCGTTCGTGCGCTCGTGTATCGGCGAACGGGAAGTACTGGACGCGTACGCCAAAAGGCGTGGCGTCATTTTGCTGACACCGCATCTGGGTTGCTTCGAGATCTCTGCGATCTACGCCGCGGAACGCTTCCCGATCACGGTGCTCTACCGGCCCTCGCACTTTCCGTCGATCAACAATCTGATCGTCGCGGGGCGCGCACGCGGTCGTGAGAAGCTCGCACCTGCGACCATGAAGGGCGTGCGACTGCTGTTGAAGGCGCTCAAGAGCGGCGAGTCGATCGGCGTATTGCCCGACCAGGTCCCGAGCGCGGGCGAGGGTGTTTGGGTGGATTTCTTCGGGCGACCGGCATACACGATGACCTTGATCGGCCGCCTGTGCGAGGCCGTCGATCCCGCGGTGTTCGTTGCGATCGCCAGACGCCTGCCGCGGGGCGCGGGCTATACGATCGAAGTCAGCCGAGTGGAAGGCAGCTTGTCCGGTCCGGACGGAATCAGGCGAATGAACGCCGCAATCGAGGCAGCGGTGCGCAAGTATCCCGAGCAGTACTTGTGGAGCTACAACCGCTACAAGCATCCGGCCGGGGCACCGTTGCCTCCTGACACACGTGAAAGGGGGGAAGGGTGAAGGGTGAGCACCAGGCTGCCGGCGGATTCTGCGTCACCGAAATTCGCGGAGATCTGTGGGCCGGAATGATTTGCGTAGCCTCATGTCCCGCCTAGCGATCTTCATCCTCTGGCTGCTGCACTTTCTGCCGCTGCCGGTGCTCGCGCCGATCGGGCAGGGCATGGGGATGCTCGTCTATTTGCTCGTACGGAAGCGGCGCCACATCGCACGCGTCAATCTCCAGCTGTGCTTTCCGCAGTGGAGCAAAGACGAGCGCGAGCTGATTCTGCGCCGGCACTTTCGCTGCTTCGGACGCGGCATCCTCGAAGCCGGTATCGCCTGGTGGGGCACACCCGAACGCCTGCGCCGCACGGTACGCATCGAGGGGCAGGAGCATGTCGACGCCATGCAGGGCGAGCGCTTCATCGGACTGGTGCCGCATTTCATCGGCATCGAGCTCGAAGGCCTGCGCATGACCATGGACTACCGCGGCCTGGCAGTCTACGTGCATCAGAAGGATCCTTATATCGACGCCTTCCTCAAGCGCAAACGCGAGCGCTTCGAGGGCACGCGCATGATCGCCCGGCAGGAAGGCGTGAAAGCCATCCTGCGCGCGTTCCAGAAAGGGCAGGCATTGCAACTCTCCCCCGACATGGATCTAGGCGAGCGTGATGCGGTATTCGTGCCGTTCTTCGGCGTGCCCACCGCCACCGTAACCGCGCTCTCACGCATGGCGCGGCTGACTCGATCGCGCATCGTGCCGCTCGTGATCCGCCAGCTGCCGGGCGGGCAAGGCTACGTCGCGCGTTTCTATCCGGCGTGGGAGGACTATCCGAGTGACAGCCTAGAGGACGATACGCGCCGCATGAATGCATTCATCGAGGAGCGCATCCGCGAGATGCCGGAGCAATACCTCTGGACGCACCGGCGCTTCAAGACCCGTCCCGAAGGGGAGCCGGGATATTACTAGGGAAGCTCTGATCAACTACTCCCGACGCGAGCGTCATCGTCATCTAGCGGATAGAATCCGAGACGTGACAAGGGTCTCAGTCCATTGAAAATCAACTTCACCAAGATGCAGGGTGCGGGCAACGACTTCGTCGTGCTCGACGCCATCAACCAGAAAGTCGAGCTCGACGCGACCCGGGTCCGGCGCATCGCCGACCGCCATTTCGGGGTCGGCTGCGACCAACTCCTGCTGATCGAGCCGCCGCGCACGGCCGGCACCGACTTCTACTATCGGATCTTCAACGCGGACGGCGGCGAAGTGCAGCATTGCGGCAACGGCGCGCGTTGCTTCATGCGTTACGTGCGCGACAAGGGGCTCACGAACAAGAGCGAGATTCGGGTCGAGACATTGTCCGGTGTGATCGTGCCCAAGCTCGAAGCCGACGGCCAGGTCACCGTCGACATGGGGCCGCCCGAGCTCGAGCCGTCGAGGATTCCGTTTCTCGCCGACAAGCGCGCGTTGACCTACAGCCTCGAGGTCGCGGGACAGTTGGTGGAAATCAGCGCCCTCTCGATGGGCAATCCGCATGCCGTGCAGGTGGTCGCGAATGTGGACGAAGCTCCTGTGCTCACGCAAGGACCGCTGATCGAACGCCATGCGCGCTTTCCCGAGCGCGTCAACGCCGGGTACATGCAAGTGGTCGAGCGGCATCGAATCAGGCTGCGCGTGTTCGAGCGCGGGGCCGGGGAGACGCTCGCCTGTGGCACTGGCGCCTGCGCGGCTGTTGTCGTCGGGATCGCACGCAGCCTGCTGGACAGTCCGGTGCGCGTCGAAACGCACGGTGGGCCGCTGTCCATCGTCTGGGCGGGGGAAGGCCGGCCCGTTATGATGACGGGCCCGGCGGAAATCGTGTTCGAAGGGACGATTGAACTTTAGAATGTCTATGCGATGAAATCAGAAGAAGTCTTCTACTACCTGAAGGAACACCCCGAGTTCTTCGAGGAATACGCCGATTTCCTGTCGTCGATGCAGATCCCGCATCCGCATGGCGGGCGTGCCATCCCGATCGCGGAACGCCAGGTTCTCACGTTGCGCGAGAAAAGCCGCGTGCTCGAAGGCAAGCTGCGCGAGCTCGTGCAATTCGGCGAGGAGAACGACACCATCAGCGAGCGTGTGCACCGGATCACGCTCGCGTTGCTGGCCGCGCGCGACCTGCCGGGCCTGGTCGAGTCACTCTACAACAACCTGCGTGACGACTTCGCTGTGCCGGCGGTGGCGATCCGTTTGTGGATCGACGGCGGCGACGAAGGTCGCAAAGAATTCGCCGCGATCACGCAGGAGGCGCGTGTATTCGCCGAGAGTCTGACCGACCCTTACTTCAGCGAGCATCCGATGTTCGACAGCGGAAGCTGGTTCGAAGGCGGCGCCGACAATCTGAGCTCCCTGGTGTACCTGCCCCTGCGAGCGGAACGTGCGTTCGGGCTCCTCGTACTCGGCAGTGACGACCCGCAGCGCTTCGCCGCGGACAAGGGCACGCTGTACCTCACCCGCTTGGGCGAGATCATCAGCATGGCGCTGCGACGTTACACGGGAACCTGAATCCCGCCGGGACACGAGTGGCCGACACGCGCACAGGCATCCAGCAACACTACCTCGACGGGTATCTGTCCCATCTGCGGCACGAGCGCGGCCTGAGCGAGAACACTGCGGAAAGCTACGCGCGCGATTTGCGCAACCTGTTCGAGCTGGCCGGCGAGACTCCGCTCAACGACATTCATCCGAACCAGGCACGCCGCTTCGTCGCCATCCTGCACAGCCGAGGATTGGAGGGTAGAACGCTCGCACGCATGCTGTCGGCGTGGCGCGGCTTCTATCGTTATCTCGCGCGCGACCACGGCGTCACCCGCAATCCGTTCCAGGGCATCCGAGCGCCCAAGGCAGCGAAGACGTTGCCGAAGGCGCTCTCACCCGACGAAGCGGCCCACCTCGTGGACCTGCCTGGCGACGAGCCGATGACGATTCGCGATCGCGCGATGTTCGAGTTGTTCTACTCGTCGGGCCTGCGGCTGTCGGAGCTGACCGGCCTCGAGCTCGGCGACGTCGACCTGCAGGACAGCACGGTCCGCGTGACCGGCAAAGGCAACAAGACACGCGTCGTTCCGGTCGGCGACTTCGCGCGGCGCGCGATTAAGGCGTGGCTCTCCGCGCGGGCCACGATCGCGCCGCCGGAGCAGCCAGCCATGTTCGTCGATGCGAGGAGCCGCCCGGTGAGCCCGCGCACGGTGCAGCGACGCCTCGACGCCTGGGCCATTCGGCAAGGCATGAGCCAGCACGTGCATCCGCACATGCTGCGCCACTCATTTGCCTCGCACGTATTGCAGTCGAGCGGAGACCTGCGTGCGGTGCAGGAGATGCTGGGTCACGCGAGCATCTCGACGACTCAGGTCTACACGCATCTCGACTACCAGTATCTCGCGAAGATCTACGACGCGGCTCATCCTCGGGCTCGGAAGAAGTCCAAAGAGTGAGCCGCGTCTCGGCGGCTGCCCTTGCCTTCGATGAAGAAGCTGATCCTCAAACCCGGACGCGAGAAATCTCTATTGCGCAAGCACCCATGGGTCTTCACCGGTGCGGTAGAGCGTGTCGACGGCAATCCCGACAGCGGGGAAACGATCGCGGTCCGGTCGAGCCAGGGCGCCTTCCTCGGTTGGGCGGCCTTCAGTCCACTATCGCAGATCGTCGCACGCATCTGGGACTTTTCCGAGTCTGCGCGGATCGACCGTGAGTTCTTGCGAGCACGCCTGCAGCGGTCGATGAGCATGCGGTCAGTGCTGCTCGACCCATCCGAGAATGGTGCCGTGCGGCTGGTGCACGGCGAGTCGGACGGACTGCCCGGCGTAGTCGTCGACCGCTACACAGACACGCTGGTTGTTCAGCTCGGCAGTGCAGGTGCGTATCGCTGGCGCGACGTACTGGTCGAGCTGCTCGGTGAATTGACCAGTGCGCATGCGATATTCGAGCGATCGGATGCGGACGTTCTTGCGCTCGAAGGCATGCAGCCGTCGGTGGGTGAGCGACACGGGACGCTTGCGGTTGATCCGATCGTTTTCGAGGAAAATGGCCTTCGCTTTCGTGTCGATCTGCAGCATGGCCACAAGACCGGCTTCTATCTGGATCAGCGCGACAATCGAGCGCTCGTTCGCTCACTGGCCGCCGGGCGCGAAGTGCTGGACTGCTTCTGCTACACGGGTGCTTTCAGTGCAGCGGCGTTGGCCGGAGGCGCAAGTGCCGTGACCGCGATCGATTCCTCCGCGGACAGCCTCGCGATGGCGGCGGCCCATATGGAATTGAACGGTCTGGCGGGTGCACAGTTCGTTGCGGCCGACGTGTTTCAAATGCTGCGCCGGCTGCGCGACCAAGGGCGCAGCTTCGACCTGATCATCCTCGATCCGCCGAAGTTTGCGCCGACTGCCGCACTGGCCGAGCGAGCCGCGCGCGGATACAAAGACATCAACCTGTACGCGTTCAAGCTGTTGCGTCCCGGCGGCGTGCTGCTGACGTTCTCGTGCTCCGGCGGCGTCTCGCGCGATCTGTTCCAAAAGATCGTTGCCGGGGCTGCGCTCGACGCCGGCGTCGACGCGCAAATCCTGCGCTGGTTGAATGCGGCGCCGGACCACCCAGTCGCACTCGCTTTTCCGGAGGGCGAGTACCTCAAGGGGCTGCTGTGCAGAGCACCCACATGATTTCCACGACACACCAGCCATGAGCACAACCGAGTTCATCGTCGTACGCCACGGCGAAACGGCCTGGAACGCCGAAGGCCGCATTCAAGGTCATCTGGACAGTCCACTGAACGAAGAGGGCCTCGCGCAGGCGCTGCTGCTCGGCGATCGCCTCGCGCGCGAGTCTTTCTCCCAGCTCTACAGCAGCGACCTCGGCCGTGCGCTGCAAACCGTGCAGCCGATCGCCGATCGGAGCGGGCTGCGCGTGATTCGCGACGTGCAGTTGCGCGAGCGGCATCTGGGAATTTTTCAAGGCCTGACCGGTATCGAGTGCGAGCGACGCTCGCCGGAAACCTATGCGCGCTTCAAGGCACGCGATCCGGAGCACGTGATTCCCGAGGGCGAGAGCATCCGTCAGGTCTATGAAAGAGTGAGCCGCACATTCACCGGCCTGTTGCTGCGGCATCCCGGCGAGCGCGTCGTCGTGGTGACCCACGGCGGCATCCTCGATGCGCTCTACCGGTTCGTGAATCAGGTGCCGCTGGGTAAAGCGCGCGACTTTTCGATCTTCAACGCCAGCATCAATATCGTTCGCAGCGATGGCAACCGCTGGACGATGGTGCGCTGGGGCGATATTTCGCATCTAACGCGCGATGCGGCGCTGGACGATTTCTAGCTACGGCTTGAACCGCGGAGGCGAAGAGAGCGCAGAGAACTGCACACTCAACTCTTGAACCGCC
>Ga0207674_10008823_pt1 | contig 11603 bp, 8 predicted proteins | sample KBSCornC72_FD_184303 | JGI IMG/M metagenome (GOLD analysis project Ga0207674, IMG submission 184303) | Corn rhizosphere microbial communities from Kellogg Biological Station, Michigan, USA - KBS Corn C7-2 (SPAdes) (version 2) | ecosystem: Host-associated > Plants > Roots > Rhizosphere > Soil ... | reverse complement strand
CAGCGCCTGCCACGCGGCAAGAAAGACTTGCCGGTGATGAGTCCCCTGGTGCGCCCGCTGCCCGCGCGACGTATCCGCGAGTAAGTGGCTACAGATCAATAAAAGAGGGAATGGTCGGAAAAATCGCGCGCGATTTTTCCGACCATTCCCTCTTTTATTGATCTGTGTTAAAACAGCTCTTTACCATCCTGAGCGTGTGCGGTGAATTTTCTGCAACCTGTTTTGCTGCTGGATCAGCCATTGCTCGCTACCCGCTATCGTTTGAAATGCGTGCGCACTTCCTACCGTTTTGAAGTATGCGAACAGGCTCAGCCACTGCTCGTATGGGATGGAGGTTGGCGTAGCATCGGGATCAATGGCCAACTCGCGTTGAATATATTTACATTGAGGCCAGGTGAAGAGGCTTTTGAGTGGAATTGAAGCCGCCGGGTTCCAGGTGGTGAAAAGATGGACCACAAAATCGCGGAAACATTGCCTATCTGCACGACACAGCAATGGGGGACCTCTTTTATTCACACGCAAGAGAACGACATCGACACGCGGTGCAGGGTAAAAATCTGCTCGCTGGAACTGATGGAGTATCTCCAGGCTGAACCAGGGTTTGAGGAGGAGCGAGCGCAACGATGCGCGCGGTTTTCCCAAAAACATCTCAGCGGCCTCCTTTTGCATGACCAGGTAGGCGTCTTCAGGTGGGTATTCCGCCATTGTGAGCCTGGTCACGATAGACGTGGTAATGTTGAAAGGGATGTTGGCGAACACCTTGTACGGCTTGCGCGGCAATGGATAATCCAGGAAATCGCCCGCGTGAATGGTCACGTTGGGGCAATGCGCGAATTTCTGGTGCAAGAGCGCTGAGAGACGCGGATCTTTCTCGATGGCGATAACGCGCTTGAAGCGCCGGGCGAGCTGCTCGGTGATGATTCCCTTGCCAGGACCAATTTCGTAGACCACATCATCGCCTGTGAGATGGCTCTTATCGAGCAGAGAAGCGACCAGTCGTGCGTCCTGCAAAAAGTTTTGCGAGTAGAGGATAGCAGGTTTGATTGAAGCTGACATTGCATGTTCCTTTCAAGATACGGGGCAAAAAACAGGAGCAAAAAAGCCGCAGAGTCAAATGACTCATGCGACTTGAAGCGAAACCCATTCTTGAAAAGAAGGTGAAGCAGGCAACACGCTATGACCATACCTCATGCTTATCGAGAGACATGGCTACACGTATTCAAGCAGTAGATCCCAGAAGGGCTCCGCTTAAACCTGCCTTATGCGTATCATAACGACAAAACACCCATTCATAGTGGTGAAACATCCATTCATAACTCGTGTATTATAGCGGATTGGCGCGAGGTTGTCCAGCATTTAGAAGCTGATTAATGGGTCAAAATTATCTGGAGAGCGGCGGTTGGCCTTCCTCCTGAGCAAGATGCCTTTTCCGCTCCTGCACGCGCTTTTTAAGTTGCCCAAGAGCTATCTCCTGCTCAATTTGCGCGCATTCCTCTTGATTTGAAAGCGACCAGTTGAGGGCGTGGTAACTTCCACCGCACCCAATGACTATGCCTGGGATAAGGAAGAGAATGAGCAAGAAGTGCAGAAAAGTATCCTGGGGGACGAAGCTAAGCAGAATTGCTGAAACAACTGTCAGCAGAATGAGTCCGGCGAGTATGTATGTCGTGGGGCTGAGCGTAATGCCTAGATTTTTCCAGAGGAAACGTTGAAGCCTGTTCATGGGTGAATCCTTTCGTGTGATCGCCAGAATTTCTAAATCTCTTATCTAAGATATAACATATTGTTATTTACTTGTCAAGAATTGAGCAGGCGTGAATTTCATGTTACAATACTGTTATATCTCTGCAACTCACAAAGGAGTCCGATCTCGATGGCCAGCAAACGTCTTCTCCGCTTTCCCGAAGGTTTTTTGTGGGGGACTGCTTCCGCTTCACATCAGTGCGAGGGCGGCAATACCAATAATCAGTGGTATTGCTGGGAGCAGCAAGGACATATTCACACGGGCGAGGCGTGCGGCGCGGCCTCTGATTGGTGGCAGCGAGCGGAGAGCGACTTTGAGCGCGCTGAGCAGATGGAGAATAACGCGCTCCGTTTGAGCATCGAATGGAGTCGCGTCGAGCCTGAGGAGGGCCATTGGGATAGCGCCGCCATCGAGCGTTATCGCGCCATGCTCAACAATTTGCGCCGCCGCCACATGTTGCCGGTGGTCACGCTCCATCATTTCACAGAGCCGATCTGGTTCGCCGAACGCGGCGGCTTTACCAATCCCGCGAATATTCCGCTGTTCATCCGCTATGTGCGCTACGTCGTCTCCTATTTGCAGGATCTCTGTGACTTCTGGATTACCTTCAACGAGCCAAACGTCTACGCGGTAATGGGCTATCTCATGGGCGTCTTCCCGCCCGGCGAAAACGATCTCATGCACACTCTGCACGTTATTCGCAACCTCTTGCAGGCACACGTTGAGGCGTTCTATGCTATCAGCGAGTTGCAACCGGAGTCGCGCATTGGCTATTGCTTACACTATCGCCTCTTCGACCCCATCAGGTCCCTCTGGCCGCCCGATATTGCCGCCGCATCTCTGCAAGAGGAGAGTTTCAACTGGGCCATTCTTAAAGCCGCTGAAACTGGGCGTTTCGAGTTCCCGCTCAATTTCGCGCTGGAGCCGCTCAAACGCGCGCCCGGTACGCGCGATTATCACGGCGTCAACTATTATACGCGCGAAATGGTGCGCTTCGACGCCACGAAGCCGGGCGAGTTGTTTGCGAGCCGCTTTAGTCGTCCTGGCGCGGTCGTGAATGATTCCGGGGTAGGTGAGACCTTCGGTGAAATCTATCCCCAGGGCCTCTACCGCGTTCTCAAAGGGATCTACAAACGCACGCGTGGTAACAAGCCGCTTTATATCACGGAGAACGGTTTTAGCGATCAGCGCGACGATCGCCGTCCACGCGCGATTTTAGAGCACCTGGCGATGGTGCATCGCGCCATTCAAGAGGGCATCCCTGTGCGCGGCTATCTGCATTGGACGCTGGTAGATAACTTTGAGTGGGCCGAAGGCTGGAGCGTGCGTTTCGGATTGATCGAGCTGGACCCACGTACTCAAGAGCGAACGCCGCGCGTCAGCGCCAGCCTCTTTGGCGAAATTTCGCGTGCCAACGCCATTACCGAGGATATGGTCGAACGCTACGCTCCTGAAGCAATGGAGACGATTTTTGGCCCACCTGAGAAGGCGAAGGACGCAATAATAGCTTGATATAAACGATAATATCGAAAATCATGAATTTTTGGAAAAGAGGATCACCTTATGGAATGTTTAACTTGCCTGAATATAAGTGGCGAACGGCGCATCTCTCCCGGACCATATATCTATGAGGGAGAGCATTGGGTCGTGGATCACGCTTACCCTACCACGCATCTCGGATGGCTGGTTATCTTGCCCAAACGCCACATCGAAGCTTTGCACGAACTGAGCAGGGAAGAGTTTCAGGAACTCGCGGAGATTCAGTATAAACTGGTGCAGGTGATGCATATGGATGAAGTAGTGCAAAAAGAGTATATGATGTGCTTCGCGGAGGGTGAGGGCTTTTCTCATGTCCATATCCATCTCGTTCCCAAATCCTACGACCTGCCCGCTGAACTGAAAGGCCCGCGCATCTTTGGCCGCCTGGCCGTTGATGACGAACACGCTATCCCTGCGTTGGAATTGACAGCGTTTTGCGAGGAATTTACGCGCAAATTGCTGGCGCTTGAATAATAGACGCCGCTATCCCTCGCCCAGACGATAGGCCAGCTCAAGCGCTTCGTCGAGCGTGAGCGCGTATCCGGCCTCCCAGGCGGTTTGCCAGTCCTGTTCGCTTACCCGCGATTGGATATGTTGGCGCACCATGACCGTGAACCGATTGGTGCGCGTCCAGGGAGTCAGGCCGATCGTCTCCATCAGGCTGTCGGAAGCGCCCTGTATCTGTGCTGAGGCGAGGCTGGCGCTCTCTGGATCGGGCTGTTCGCGCAGGCCAAACGCGAAACTTAACGACCCCAGAGCGGTTGCCAGATATTGTCGATGGTTCATGGCGCGGCAGAGTCGAATGCTCTCCAGCAGGCAGGCAATAGACTCCTCATACCTGCTTTCCAGAATCAGAAGGCTGCCCTGATCTTTCAAGACATCGGCGAGGGCGCTTTTATCGCCGAGGCGTGTAAAAATTTCTCGGCAGCGTGTGTAGCAGAGCTGTGTCTGGGCGAAATCGGAGGCGAAACCAGCGGCGGCGGCCATCTGGACCAGCAATTGAGCATAGAGCCAGCCCTCTTCGTCGGGCGAGAGCAGATCCAGGCCCTCCTGATACATCTGCCTGGCCGTATCGTACTCGCCCATGCCGTGAGCGACCCAGCCGCGATGAAGGAGCGCGGTAGCCAGTCCTGGTGGATCTTCAAGTTGCCGCCAGAGCGCGATACTCTCTTCTGCCAGTTCTAAGGCTCGTTCCTGCTCGTTTTGCAGAAAGACCAGGCGCGCGGCCTCGCTCAGCGCCCTGGCACGCGCGGCCAGCACCGTTTTGCCGGAGTCGGGTGCGAGCGGGATTTCCAGCGCTGCATTCAGCCAGTAGCGACCCTCGATCAGATTGCCCTGCCATTCCCAACCGTGGCGCAAAGCGGTGGCCAGGCGCAGAGCATATTCGAGCGCGGACCATGTGCTTTCGCTGCTGTTGTGTAGCGTGGATAAGGTCTTGCTGCCCGCGACAGGCCGGTTGTGTTCACCTGTTTTCTCAGCATGCGCCGCGAAAGCGTGGATAGCCTGACCCTCTCTGGCCTTGTGCAGCGACCATTCCAGGGCCGCGCGAAAGTTGTCCTGCTCGTCCTGCAATTGGGCCAGGTGGGTGAGCTGGTGTGGTCCACGCAGGCCCAGTTCGGCCTCCTCAGCTATTCTCTGGTGATAGCAGGCATGCCAATCGCGTAACTTCTCGTATTCCCGCTGCTCTGTCAATCGTTCGATTGCGTATTCACGTAGTGTTTCCAGCATGGTAAAGCGTGCCAGGCCGTGCCCGCCTGGCATGCGCGTAATCAGACTGTGGTCCACCAGTTGTTCGAGCAGATCCAGTGGATCGGGCGTCTTTTCTTCAGCGGCGGCCATTTCCCGCATCAGCGCCTCAGCGGCCTCAAGTTCCCAACCTCCGGTAAACACACCAAGACGGCGAAACCAGATTTTTTCATCAGGCGAGAGCAGGGTGTAGCTCCAATCGAGCGTCTTGCGTAGCGTTTGCTGGCGATCGGGCAGATTTCTTGCTCCACCGGTCAAAAGGGAGAGCCGGGCCTGAGTGAGACGCGAGAAAAGCCCTTCTGGTGGCAACATCTTCACACGAGCGGCGGCCAGTTCCAGCGCGAGCGGCAATCCATCGACCAGCGCGCAAATCCGTGCGATGAGCGAGGCGTTGGCGTCGGTCAGTGTAAAATCGGGCAGCACTGCCTGAGCGCGTTCAAGAAAGAGCTGAATAGCCCCATATTGTGCCAGATTGCCCGTCGCGAGTTGCATTCTCAGGTCAGGAACATCTAAGGGGGGAACACGAAATTCACGCTCACCGTACAGATGTTGTACAACGCGACTGGTGAGCAACACCTTCAATTTGGACGCGGTTGCCAGCAGTGTGCTGATGATCGTGCGCGCATCCCCCAGGTGTTCAAAATTATCCAGTACAAGCAGAATATGTTTTTCACGGAGATATTCGCTTAAACGTTGGAGTGGTGTCTGGCTGGGGGAGGGATTAAGATTCAAAGCCTGGAGAATACTGATCGGAACCAGGGTGGGATCGCTCAAGCCGGCCAGAGGTACGAACCATGCTCCCTGGGCAAAGGCGCTGGCCAGCTCGCGGGCAACGTGGAGAGCCAGCGCCGTTTTGCCACTGCCGCCTGGTCCTACCAGCGTTACCAGGCGCGCGTCGCTTTTGCCGAGCAACTCTTGCAGGCGCTCAACGGCCCAGGTACGTCCGACCAGGTGCGTGATGGAGGCGGGAAGATTGTGCTGAGGCGTGCGCGCGGGCTGTTTGATATCGGTGGGTGAACGTTCCTCGTCGCTTAATTCGTTAAAGGGAGGTAATCTCCATTCGTCAGCATCGATGACGCGCGGATCGACCCCGGCGACATCGAGCAGGCGCAGCACTTCGTCGCGCGTGGTGATGACATGCCATTGCGCGAAAACAGCGAGGATATCGCGGACTTCTCGTTGGGTCAGGTAGGCGTTTGCGTTGCCATGCAGTTTGCGGCTGAGCACTTTAGGATGCAGATTGATTGCTCTGGCCAGCTCATTCTGGTGATAGCCGCCAGATCGTAAATATTCCCGCATGTGATCCCGAAACGTCTCAATATCCATGTTGCTCTCTCTTACAAGCTTGTTCGACGGCAGAGAGGATATGCCGTTGTTTGCAATGGAACCTGAGTAGATTTTGCGTTACCAAAAAGGAAGAAAAGGACCGTACCCTCTTGTATACTGTTCTGGCTGGTAGTATAGCGTAATTTCAATCCTAAGACAAGGAGATAAGGGTAACGATGTATACGTGTGAAATTTTTGCGCAATGTGGTGCGTGCTTCTCTGAGATCATCCCTGATGCGTTGAAAGATATGGAACTGCTGATAGAAGAGATGATGGGCCAGGTGCTGTTGAGATTATTTGGTGCAGGCTCCGTCGATGATGTGAGCATTTACTCCCCGACATGTGCACCATACAAACTCCAGCGCTATATGATTCAGATCCACGCGCAACTTGATCGCGAGAATTTTATCCTGTTGCCCCGTACAGAGGAACATTTGAAAGAGGCTATCAGTAGATGTATGGGGACGCTGTTGCGCGAGCTTTTTCTGTCGGCAGAGGTGGATACGGTGAAGTTGGCTCCCGCTCCCTGGGATCTTGAGAATACATTGTCATATTTCTCTACACTTTCCTGAATATGGATGCCAGGCGGCGGCTGGAGCTGCTTGTATACGCGGAATAGAGGAGTTTTCCTTCCATGCAGATAAAAGTCAGGCAACAGGTCTATATTGGCCGCCCTGCTGCATCGATATTTGCCTATGTGAGCGACCTTGAGCAGATGACTGGCTGGTCCAGCGCACTTGTGGCTGTACAGAAGCTGACCCCTGAGATAATTGGTCCTGGCACACTCGTTCAGAGTACGCTGCACGTGTGTGAACGAAAGCTGGAGATGATTTTTGAGGTGGTCGAATACGAAAGCGACCGCTACCTTGCTTTGAAAAGTATCGCTGGCCATACCCCCTGCTTTTTCTCCTATCGCTGTCAGCCAGTAGCGGCGGGTGGAACAACACTTTTAGCGGAATTAGCGCTCCAATGGATTGAAGAGGACCCGGCATTGAAGGAGGAAACGATTAGTCGCACTCTCCGCCACCAGCTTGCCTATGATTTGCGTACGCTCAGGGATGCGTTAAGCGAGAACGTCTGAACAGATTTGCCTACTGCCCCATTTTGCTCATTCTTTGAGATCGCGTGAGCCTGATGAGCGCACTCACCGTTGCTTTTCCAACAGTTGGTGTTATATCATAAGGCTTGTCATGATGGTTGATTTCTCCAGTGCATGGAGAGCGAGAGAAGAAAGCATGAGCGAAAGATGGTTATAGAAGAACTCCAGAGCGGTCGCTATCGTTATAAGCGTTTGCTAGGGAGTGGTGGCATGGGTGACGTGTATCTGATGCAAGATACGCGCGTGAGCCGCCAGGTAGCTATCAAAGTGATGCGGGCGGAGAGCGCCCTTACCTCGCGCGATGAGAAAGCCATCGAAGCGACTCGTCTCTTTCAACGCGAGGCGCGAGCAATTGCTGCTCTTGAGCATCCGAATATTTTGCCTCTGTACGATTTTGGCGAAGAGACGGGTAATGGAATGACGATTACCTATATGGTCATGCCCTATTGTCCGGCGGGTTCGCTGGAGAACTGGTTGCGTACCCAGGGCGAACTCCCGCTCTCGCCGCCAGAAATCGCCGCGCTGATCGAGCAGGCAGCAGAGGCACTCCAGTACGCGCACGAGCATGAGATGATCCACCTGGATGTGAAGCCCTCGAACTTTCTTTTACGCAGCAATCGCAAGAAACCGCGCCGTCCGACGCTTTTGCTTGCCGATTTTGGCATCGCGCGCAATTTTACGACCGTCGCTAATTCCAGTCGCACAATTCGCGGTACGCCGACTTCGATGGCTCCCGAACAATGGAGCGGTAGCCCGGTTTTTGCCAGTGATCAATACGCGCTGGCAGTTATGGCCTATGAGTTGCTGACGGGTCGCCCACCTTTTGTGGGTAGCCTGGAGCAGTTGATGTACCGGCATTTCACCGTTCCATCTCCCGCGCCCAGGACGTTCAATCCGCGTCTGCCCGCCGAGCTTGATCCGGTGCTGTTGCGCGCCCTGGCCAAACAGCCGGAAGAGCGTTTCCCGTCGATCGCCGATTTTGCTACCGCCTTTGTCGAGGCCGCGCAACAGCCTGCTGCGCCGGTTGAAGAGCGTGTCGAAGAGGATGTGGCCGAGTATGCCACCGTTGCAATAAGTGCCGATGCTGCTCATTCGGGCGTGAGTCGCCTGCTTACCCTGGCTGACGATCGGGAAAGTTTGCTGGCCGCTTCTGAGCGGAATGAGGAGCAGCCCGCGCACAATCCTTCTGAGGACGATGATGCCACGCGCGTACAACTGAATCACGTACCTACAGAAGTTTATACGGTCGTAAGAGAGGCACCGGTCGAATCGGCACCTGTCACGCCGCCCATCGAGCCGCTTGCGTTGGAGGAGCCAGTTTCTGAGCAGGGCGAACCGGTGGACGTTGAGGTCAATGGATCAACAGAAAAGCATGTTCCAGGCGAAGATGCTGTAAATGATGTATCGGATGAACTAGCACAAACGCCCGTGGGCGATGATCTAGATGAGTTACGCCAGGAGTCCATCGCTGATGAACTGTACACGCCAGTCGAGTCAGCTTCTGAGCAAGATTCTTCATTGCCAGGCGCGGTGAATGACGCATACGAGCAGCCAACCATTGTCGCTCGCGGGCCGCTTGTGCGCGTGACCGAAGCTCCCTTGCCTGTTCCGGCGAGGAACGCGCCGCGACGCGCTGGCCTGCTTGCACTGGTTTCTGCCCTGGCGCTATGTGTGCTGCTTGGCGGAGGGATCTTTGCGCTGCTCAGTCACCAGGGCGCGAACAACCAGAAGCTCGGCCATCAATCGACCCCTACCATGACACCGCAACCGGAAACGACCGCGACCATCTCGCCTTCGCCAACATCCGCGCCCGCGCCTGGTCTTTATATCGCTGGCACATATAACGGTTCGATGTCTGATCTTTCTCTCCAACACATAACGTTAATCTCGATTTCTGTGCAGCAAACTCAGGGCCAGGGTGCGCTGAGAGGAACAGTAACTTTTAAAGGCCCCGTTCAGCAGGTAGACCAATTCAGCGGCACTGTCGATTCCCAGGGAAATTTCTCGTTTACTGTGCAGCAACCCGCCGGACAGGTTCCCTATGTCTTTTATGGCTCATTTAACTCAGAAAACAATCTGAAAGGTGATTATTGCAATAGTAACACCAGATCTTGCCAGGCCCCAGCGGGATATTTCAACGTCGGGCCAAGAGAGCAACCATAAGGATAGGCTGAGCGTGCTTTTCCGGCGTCCAGATATGGTATAATAGGGCCTGTTCGATCGCAGCAACGAGCATGGGGAGGAAAAGCATATGGCGTTAGAGCGGCACCAGAGCATGACTGTAGAAGAATACTTTCAGCTTGCGGAGAGTGGCTGGTAGAGGAACAAGATGCATAATATTCACGGCACCTGGATTCCCGACGATTCCCCCGAATTTATCCAGCGCGGGGCGTTTTATTTGTGGGTAGAAACGGATAATCCTTCAAGCAGCTCACGAGGCAGCTCCAGCGATCTGCACCCCAGGCATTTGACGCAGGCGGCGCTGGTCAGTTTTCTCGTGGAAAAATTGGGCTTGCGCGATGTGTTGCCCGGCAACTTTTGCACCAAATATTTTCTCCTTCCAACCGTTGAAGATCGGCCCGCGCCCTCTTTTGAGTTGTTACGCTATGTGGATGAGGAGGAGCCGATCGAATTTGATCTGGCCCCCTGGCAGGTCTGGTGCTACAAGGTGCCGGATCTGATCGCAACGCTCAACGATATTCATTTTATCGCCCTGCACGCGGCTGAGGATTTCCAGCTTGGCGCGGATTTCGTCTTCTGGCATCAATACACACAGGAGATGAAAGCTGTTTTTGCCAGAGATCAGTATATTCCCGCGTTCAAGTATCGCGTCCAATCTGCGCCAGCCATCGCCGCGTCGCCAACGAAGAAACGTGAAGCGCGCGCGAGTGGCAAGAAGGTGAAAAGCGCGGCTGTGGAGACGCTGGCCAGAAGTACGGCCAGTTTTAGCTTGCATCCAGCGTGGGAGTTGCTTTCGGAAACCTATGAAAGCAATCTTCAGCGCTATATTCCCACGATGCCCGGTATCTGCCGGGCGGGCCTGAACAGCCCGGATGGTACGCCAACTCTCTTCGAGGCTGAAGCTCTGTTACGCCACTTCTCAGAATGCTTGCTGCACAGCGTCGTCACCGAGACGCCCTTTACCGCGAAATTTGAGCAGCAGGTTGAGGGGACGCTGCTTTCTGGCTCTATCCATCTGCCCCAGGCGTTTCTGGCTCAGACTTCCGCACGTGCGTTAGAGGATTATCAACACTGGCTGGCCTGGCGCACAAAGCTGACTCAGGCCCATACCGACGCCAGCTTCACCCTCTGTTTCCGCTTGCAAGAAGCCGATGCCAGCGATATTGACCACTGGCAACTGCATTTTCTGGTCGCGGCCAAAAATGATCCCTCGTTGAAACTCGACCTGGACGAGTATTGGTACTTTGATGCGCGCACCCGCGCTGAGACGGTGCGTCGCTTTGGCCAGGATTTCGAGAAACATCTCCTGCTGGCCCTGGGTTATGCCGCGCGCATCTACCCCAAAGTGTGGGACGGCCTGGCGACTGATCGCCCAACCGGCTGCGCGCTCAAGCTGGAAGAAGCGTTTGCTTTTCTGAAAGAGAGCGCCTGGGTACTGGAAGACGCGGGTTATCGAGTGATCGTTCCTGCGTGGTGGACGCCTGCCGGACGCAAGCGTACGAAGATTCGCCTTAAAACGTCGGTGCGCGCCAAAAAAGGGTCTGCGGCCACTGTACAGAGCTATTTCAGCATGGATAAGCTGGTTGCGTATCAATATCAGCTCTCTATAGGCGGTCAGGTGGTGACTCCCGAAGAGTGGCAGCAGCTCGTCGAGGCCAAGACGCCGCTGGTCTGGTTTCGTGGCGAGTGGATGGAGCTGGACCGCGACAAAATGCAGGAGATGCTCCAGTTCTGGCAGGCACATCAGAACGAGTCGCCCGAAGTTTCGTTGCAAGATTTGTTAAAGCTTGGTGCGCAATCTGAGGACGATTGGGAATGGGATCACGATCAGAATTTGCGTGAGATGTTCGCGCGTTTGAACGATAAAAACGCCTTTGCGCCCGTTGAAGATCCATTGAGCTTGCAGGCGACCTTGCGCGACTATCAGCGGCGCGGCGTCTCCTGGCTGCAATATCTGGAGAGCCTGGG
>Ga0207674_10008822_pt1 | contig 11604 bp, 9 predicted proteins | sample KBSCornC72_FD_184303 | JGI IMG/M metagenome (GOLD analysis project Ga0207674, IMG submission 184303) | Corn rhizosphere microbial communities from Kellogg Biological Station, Michigan, USA - KBS Corn C7-2 (SPAdes) (version 2) | ecosystem: Host-associated > Plants > Roots > Rhizosphere > Soil ... | reverse complement strand
ACGGCGATGACGGCGGTGGATGGGATTCTGGCGGGCAACGTGGATCGAGCGGCGCTTTGGGGGATCAACACGGAGCAGGAGCACCACGAAGAGAAGTCTGCGTAACGAGAAGTCACGAGGCGAGCGCGGCGATCAGGAGGCGACGGTTCCCTGGTGGAAGAGGAGCTGCCAGCGGTTGTCGCGGAAGACCCACAGCGAAGAGCGGTGAGAGACGTGCAACGCGGTGGTGGCGTGATAGGTGGCAAGCGCCGCGTCGGGAGCGAGCGGCGTCACGTAGAAGTGGCTGATGGTCGCCGAGCGCGGCGAACTGGTGAGCAGGTCGTCGATGGTTTGCTGGCGGCTGTAGATGCGGCCCGAGCTGCAGTACTCCTGGTAGTCGTCGGCCAGCAAGGGAAGCAGGGCCTTGCGATCCTTCTCCCGGCTGGGGTGAAGCAGGCGTTCTTCCAGAGTGTAGAGATGGTCCTGTAACTGTGCTGGCTTCATGTGAGTATTATGACGCTGATACCGGCGGTAAGTTTCAGCGCGGGCTTTTTGCAGGAAAGAATTCGTGTCGCTTCGGGAAAAGCCTCCTGAAATGAGTGGGTTACGCCGGGCACGACAATTGCGAAGCCCGGCGATTGAACGCCCGATCCGGCGTGGTCCTCACGGGAGAGGCTATCTTCTTGCCAGCGCGACGCGGGGGATCTGTTGCAGGTCCGCTACAAACTCTACGTCCTGCCAGTCGGCGAGGAGCAGGGAGAGAGCATCGCGCTGGCCGTGGCCGATCTCCATGGCGAGCAGGCTGCCGGGCAGGAGCGCGGCGCGAGCCTGTGGGATCAAGCGGCAATAGATATCGAGACCGGTGGGACCGGCGAAGAGAGCCTGAGCAGGCTCGTGGTCGCGCACCTGCGGATCGAGATCGGCGCGGTCACCTTCCGGAATGTAAGGCGGATTGCTGACGATGGCGTCGAAGAAGCCGAAGCGCTCCTCCTCGGCAAGACCGGTGAGAAGGTCGGACGGATGAAATCGGATGCGGTCGGAGAGGTTGTGCGCGGCGGCGTTTTCGCGGGCTACGACGAGCGCCTCGGCCGAGATGTCGACGGCGGTGATCCGGGCCTGCGGCAGGTGGGCTGCGAGCGCCAGCGCGATGGCTCCGGTGCCGGTGCCCACGTCAAGGATGTTGACCGGGCGGTCGTCGGGGAGACGGCTGAGCACAGACTCGACGAGGTGCTCGGTCTCGGGCCGGGGAATGAGCGTGGCTGGAGTGACCTTGAGTTGGAGGCCGAAGAACTCCTGCTCGCCGGTGATGTATTGGATCGGCTCGTGGCTAAGGCGGCGGGCGATGGCGGCGTCGTAAGTTTCGAGCTGCTGTGAGGTGATGTCGCGGTCGGGATGCGCGAGCAGCGTGGCGCGGTCGATCTGGAGGACGTGGAGCAGAAGAAGTTCAGCGTCGCGGCGGGCTTGCTCGGAGAGGCGCGAGTCGGTCGCAAATGTGGCCGTTGCTTCGATGAGAGACTGGCGGAGAGTCATGGGGACCCCGTGCGACTGGAGTGGGCCTTCACAGGCTGCGGAAAAACTCCGTCCGTGTTAAGGGCACGGCTTCAGCCGTGCCATCAGTGCTTCGTTTGCGATCGGGCTTTAGCCCCTGAGGTACGCTTTCGTTACATCAGAACCTTTTTCCGCGCTTGGTTTTGTACCGGACCTTCCCTGACCTTCACCCCAGGTTGGTATACAGCTGGCCTCTGGCCCTTTGCAAGCGGAACGAATTAACGACTCATCCCTATCGCATTTTTTCGTGAGCGGAGCTTCGCCGCTCGGGCACGATGTGGATGAGGTTGCCATCGGGGTCGGTGACGGTCAGCGTATTCCCGTCGGTAAAGTCGATGCCTTTGGCTTTGAGCAGTTCGCCGGTCCGGCGAATGTCGGGCGAGCTGAGCAGGATGCTCGACTTGCTGCCGAGGCTGGCGACGGGAACGATCACGACCTGCTCGCCGGAGGTTCCCGGCAGGTTGAGGATCATGGGGTGGTGCGCGTCGGGGGTGAACTGGAGGCGGTCGATGTAGAAGCTGCGGGCGGCGGCGGGGTCCTGCATCGCCAGCGTGACGGCGACGAGCTTAGTGCCGACGCGGTCCGCGCCCAGATGCTGGCCGCGATCGCTGTAGTGGCGCGAGCCGGGCATGTATTGCGTGTACTCGATGTTCTGGGGTCCGGTGGCCTGCATGGGGCCTTTGAGGGTGAAGAGGAGATTGCCCGCGCCGGCCTTGCGGATCTTGAAGTTGGGAGTGACGCCGCGGGCGATGTAGTCGTCGTAGACGGCCTGCAGGTCGGTGCCTTCGAAGCAGAGGTGGAGGAAGCCCAGGTCGGGGTTCTTTTCGGTCGCGGGATAAATCTCGATGAACTGGTGGTCGTTGATCTTGATGAAGGACTGGTAGACAGCGCCGTTGCGGCTGAGGGCGAAGGCCTCGTCGAAGCCCAGCTTCTTGTAGAAATCGCGAGAGGCGTCGAGGCTATGGACGCGGATGGCGATGTGGGCGATGCCGTTGAAGGGTGGTGGCGTGGTTGCCGCCTGAGTCTGGACTGGCGAGAGGGCGAGGGCAAGAACGAACAGGACCAGAAGCGCGGATGGAAGTACGGATGAAAGCGCGATGCGGGTGATACGTCCTGCGAGTTGCTGCCTGGTCATGCTCTGCTCTCCTTGTGCTGCCCGCTGGGCGGCTTACTGCGATTGTCGCCGATCGCAATAAGCCTGCCAAGCAGGGTGACGGAAGAGGGTGAAAGGCAGAGGTTATTTTGCGGCTCGCGCCGGTGCGGCGTTGCCGCCTTTTACCTCCAGATTCGCTCGCAGGCGCACGTCCTGCGACGACGAGCCGATCATCAAATTAAAGGTGCCGGGCTCGACGGCGAATCGCTTCTGGGCGGTGTGGTACCAGGCCAGCTCCGAGGCGGGCAGGGTGAAGGTGACGTGTTTGGTCTCGCCCGACTGAAGCTCCACGCGCTCGAAGGCGCGCAGGCTTTGAATCGGCTGCACGGCAACCGACTTTACCTGGTGGCTATAGAGCTGGGCCACATCTGCTCCAGCGCGGGAGCCGGTGTTCTCGATGTCGAAGGAGATTTCGACCTTGGACGACGGGCTGATCGTCGCCTGCGAGAGCTTCAGGTTCTTGTAGGCGAAGGTCGTGTAGCTGAGGCCGTGGCCGAAGGGATAGAGCGGCGACCCCTTGAAGTAGAGGTAGGTGTATCCGTCAGAGACGTCGTAGTCGTTGGTGGGGGGAACGCCGTTCAGGTTGGGATAGACGGTGTAGGGCAGATGGCCGCCAGGGTTGTAGTCGCCGAAGAGCACACGGGCGATGGCGGTGCCGCCGTCTTCGCCGGGGAACCAGGCTTCGAGAATGGCGGGGATGTGAGCCTGCGCCCAGGTGACGGCCAGCGGACCGGCGTTGACCAGCACCAGCACCGTCTTTGGATTGGCCGCATAGACGGCCTCCATCAACTGCTTCTGCGCGCCGGGGAGGTCGAGATCGTTGCGATCGCGGCCCTCGGCTTCGACCCGGAGATTGGTCCCAAGGCAGAGCACCACCACGTCGGACTTGCGGGCCAGCTCGACGGCGCGGGCGATGGCGGCCGCATCCGGGCCCTCGGTGAAGCTGGTTCCCTGCTCATACTGAACATTGACGTTCGCGCCGAGCAGGTCCTTAAGCCCCTGGGTAGGACTGACCTTGCGCGCGGGCTTGCCGTAGTAGTTGCCGGTCTCGTAGTCGTTGCCGCCCGCGGGGCCGATGACGGCAACGGACTTGACCGCGTCCTTCTTCAACGGAAGAAAGTTGCGGCGGTTGCTCAACAGCGTCATGGACTCGAGCGCTGTCTTCAGCGAGAGTTGCAGGTGCTCGGGCGAGCGGATGACGCTGGGGCCGAGCTTCGAGTAGGGATTGTCGGCAGGAGGATCGAAGGCTCCCAGGCGGAAGCCGACGCGCAGCACGCGGGTGAGGGCGCGATCGACATCGGCAGTCGTCAGCAGGCCGCGCTTGACGGCGAGCGGGATGTTGGTCTGGAACTCGACGTCGTCGGAGTCGTTGCCCGCCTTGATGGCCATCGCCGTCGCCACCACCGGGTCTTCGGTGATGTGGTGCCCTGTGACCAGCAACCGTACGGCGCCGAGGTCGTCGGTGACGAAGCCGTCGAAGTGCCACTGGCCGCGCAGGATGTCGGTCAGCAGATATTTGTTGACGGCATCAGGCGTGCCGTTGATGGCGTTGTAGGAGGACATCACCGATTGTGCGTGGCCTTCCATGAACGCTGCCTTCCAATGCGGCAGCCAGTACTCCATCAGGTTGCGCTCATCGACGTTGGCGGAGTGCCGCTGGCGGTTGGTCTCGACGTTATAGACGGCGAAGTGCTTCACCGTCGCCGCGACCTTCAGGTAGTGAGGGTTGTCGCCCTGCAGTCCCTTGACGTAGGCCACGGCCATGCGCCCGGTGAGGAAGGGGTCTTCGCTGAAGACCTCCTGGATGCGACCCCAGCGCGGGTCGCGGCTGACGTTGATGACGGGCGAGCGATAGACCAGGCCGTGCTTGCCGTGCGGGCCTTCGGCGCCTTCGTTGTAGAGAGCGCGCGCCTCATCGCCCATTGCGCTGGCGATGCTGTTGACCAGCGCCGGGTCCCAGGTCGCGCCCATGGCGGTCGGCATGGGGAACAGGGTGGTCGGCTCCTTCGACCAGACGCCGTGCAGGGTCTGGTTCCATCCACCCCACGCGGGAATGTTCAGGTGCTGGATGCCCTTGTTCTCATGGTTCAACAGTTCGGCCTTCTCTTCGATCGTCATGCGCGAGATCAGGTCGGCGATGCGCTGCTCGGTCGGCTTGGAAGGATCGAGGTAGGTCGGCTTGGCGGAGCTTTGCGCGAATGTGAAGGTGCAGCAGAACAGGATTAGAAGGGCACAGGAAGTTCGTTTCATCGATTTGTCCTTGGTTGCGGGGAACCCGCTCAGATCAGGGTGCTCAGACGCGGACAAAGGTAGTACCAAAAGACAGGGTTGTCAACCGGAAATATATGCAAGTAGACCCAAGACCGCATCAATGCCAATAAAACCAGTATTTATGAAAGGAATGAAGAGTGCCCGCAGCGGTCCCGAAGAGAATTTAACGATCTCCCGATCCACATAAAGGACGTACCGATAGGATATGTTTTCAATGGGCCTCGGGCAGAATTCCTACTGCTTCGGGTCGTAGTTGATGCTGGGAAGAATCCGCGAGGTCACGGTCAGCTCGTGATAGTTGCGGTAGGTCGCAGTGAAGAACCACTCTGCATTGAGGGCGTCGGACTTTGCAGTCGAAGTGATCTTCTTCGGCATCCAGAACAGATTGTTGTTGAGGATCACCTGGTCATAGTCGATCGTCCAGGTCCATTCGCCGTAGATCCCGGAAGAGATCTCGCTGTGAGGCGTCGTCTGTTCCAGTCGCACGATCTGCATGGTCTGAGTATTGACGTAAGCCCGTCCATGGTTGAGCTCGGGTCCGGGACAGTTCTTATCGCTTTGGGCCGCTTCTTTTTTCAGGGTGTAATCGACGATCAGGACGGGGCGGCGGTGAAGTTTTCTGCCGGAGGTGAGAGTGTAGTCGTAGCAATTCTTGAATTCGAGAGAGACGGCTGTCAGGGCGTTGCTGAAGGCGCCGGTGAGGATGGCCGGTCCCTGGAGAGCCTGGACCTTTGGCGGCTTTTTATCCACGGTCTTTATCTGGCGGGATTCAAGGAACATCGCGTGCAGGCTTTTGGAGCCGGAACGCTTCAGCCGAAAGATCGATTCGGTCGTGGTGCGGCGGTACAGCTCGTTGCGGACGAACATGTCGGAGACGAGGTGCTCGTCGCAAAAAAAGTTGGGGACCAGTGTTCTGTAGCGGTCGAGGTTGGCTTGCAGGCGAACGATCAAGGCGTCGAGAGCAGGCTCCGGCGCTGTCGACGATTGCGCGCCCTGCCGCTGCGCGAAGAGAGGCGCAGGCAGTACGAATAGCAGACAGAGGAGGAGAAGGAATCGGGGGATCGTGATGTCAGGTTCAGACGGCACGGAGGGCGATCTCCTTCCCGGCTTCTCGATTGCCAAAGACAATCGGCGTCCAGCTTATCAGCGATGGACTGCAAACGGGCGAAAGAGAGCCGGGACAGAAAAATGCAGACCGCGGTCAAGCGGCTGTGGCTTCGGCCTTGAGCTTCTCCGCGGTGTAGTGCGCGGTCAGGGCGTCGATGGTGGGTTGCAGCAGGCCCTCCATCACCATGTTGAGCTGGTGGTTGGTGAGGCCGATGCGATGGTCGGTGAGGCGGTTCTGCGGGAAGTTGTAGGTGCGGATCTTCTCGCTGCGGTCGCCAGTGCCGACCTGCTGCTTGCGATCCTTGGCCTGCTCCTGGTGAATGCGCTCGGCCTCGACCTCGTAGAGGCGCGCGCGCAGGACGCGCATGCCTTTCTCGCGGTTCTTGATCTGCGACTTCTCGTCCTGGCAGGAGACGACGGTATTGGTGGGAATGTGGGTGATGCGGACCGCCGAGTAAGTCGTGTTGACCGACTGGCCGCCGGGGCCGGAGGAGCAGAAGGTATCGATGCGCAGGTCCTTGGCTTCGATCTTGACGTCGACCTCTTCGGCCTCGGGCAGCACGGCCACGGTGATGGCCGAGGTGTGGACGCGACCCTGGGTCTCGGTCGCCGGAACGCGCTGCACGCGATGCACACCGGACTCGTACTTCATCTGCGAGTAGACCTTGTCGCCCTCGAAGATGGCAGTGATCTCCTTCATGCCGCCGCCGATACCGGTCTCGGAGGTCGAGAGCACTTCGACCTTCCACTTGTGCTGCTCGGCGAAGCGCAGATACATGCGGAACATCTCCGAGACAAAGATCGCCGCCTCGTCGCCGCCGGTTCCGGCGCGCAGCTCGATGATGATGTTCTTGTCATCGTTGGGGTCTTTGGGCAGCAGAAGAACCTTGAGCTCTTCTTCGACGGTCGCCAGTTTGGGCTCAAGGCCGGTGATCTCTTCGAGCGCCATGGCGCGGAGGTCGAGGTCGCTCTCGGTGAGCATGGCCCGGGCTTCGGCAAGGCCATCCTTGATCTTGCGGTACTCGCGGAACTTTTCGACCGTCGGCTCAATGTCGCGATGCGCTTTAGCGACGGTCTGGAACTTCTTCTGGTCCTGCACCAGGGTCGGGTCGGACATCTGGCGGCCGAGGTCTTCGTAACGGGCTTCGAGTTGGTCGAGGCGATCAAACATAAAGAAAAATCCTCATAACAAGGTCTTTTGTCGTTGCAGTTGTTTGGGGGAAGCAGCTAAGAGAAAGGCGCAGCTAGGCAAAGTCGTGACGGGCAGGGAATCGGGCCACGTTGGGGAGGATCACCGGGTTTGCCGCTGGAATCATCTCTCTTTAGATGTTACTCCTGTCGTTGCGGGTGCGGGGAGCATCTTTAGGGTATGGCTCTGTTTCTCAAGCTGGCGGAGTTGGCGGAAGAACTGGCGAGTGAGGCCGGCCGACTGAAGAAGCGGGCGGCGATCGCCGAGGCGATTGCGGCTGTCCATGCAGCCGCGCCGGAGAGCGAAGATGCCGGGTTGTTTGCGCTGTATCTGGCGGGGACTCCATTTGCCGAAGCGGATAACCGGAAGCTGAACGCGGGCGGGGCCTTGTTGTCGAAGGCGCTGCTGGCGATCAGCGGAGCAGCGAATGCGGAGTTGACGGCGGCGTATCGGCGGCACGGGGACCTGGGTGCGGCGGCGTTCGATCTGCTGGAGAGTTCGAGGCCTGGTTCGTCGTCCGATTCTGGGGTCGGGTTGACGTTGGAAGAAGTGGCGACGGCGTTTGCCGGGATGGCGGTAGCCGGAACGACGGCGATCCGCGCCGGGCTAGTGGAAGGGTTGTTGCGGCGGGCGTCTCCGCTGGAGGCAAAGTACCTGCTCAAGCTGATGCTCGGCGATATGCGGATCGGAGTGAAGCAGAGCCTGGTGGAGGAGGCGATTGCGGTCGCTGCCTCCGTACCGGTCGAAGAGGTTCGCCACGCGGTGATGCTGGAGGCGGATCTCGCCTCGGCGGTGAAGCGGGCCTTTGCCGGAACGCTGGCCGAGGCGCGGATGCGGCTGTTTCATCCGCTGGGATTCATGCTGGCCAGCCCGGTTGCTTCACCTGAGGAGGCGGTGGAGCGGTTTACGGAGAAGGGCGACGAGTCCGTCGGTGTGTCTGTCGAAGCGTTTCTCGAAGACAAGTACGACGGGATGCGGGCGCAGGTGCACTGCGGCGACTCGGAGCAGGCTGGGCGCGTCGCCATCTATTCGCGAAATCGAGAGGACGTGACGGCCAGCTTTCCGGAGTTGGAGGAGGCGTTCGCCTCTGTGCAGCAGCCACTGATCTTCGACGGAGAGATTCTTGGCTGGGACTTCGCCACAGCGCGGGCGCTGCCGTTTGCGGTGCTGGCGCAGAGGATTGGCCGCAAGCGCGTCCCCAACGAAGTGCGGCAGCAGATTCCCGTGGTCTTCATGGCGTTCGATCTGATGTGCGCCAATGAAGAGTTATTGCTGGAGCTTTCGCTGCGAGAGCGTCGCAACCGGCTGGAGGCCGCAGTGGAGTGGCTGGTGGAGGCGGTGCGCTCTCCACTGACGATCGACGAGCGGACACGAGGCGCGCAGGGGGTGATGTTCGCAGAGCCGGAGGGCGAGGGTTTGGAGCGGCTGATGCTCTCGCCCAGCCGCCTGGTCGAGAGCGCCGACGACATCGAGCGAGCCTATGCCGAGGCGCGGGCGCGTTCGAACGAGGGCGTGATGCTGAAGGCGGCGGCTTCTTCCTACCAGCCGGGAAGGCGCGGTCTGGCGTGGGTCAAGCTCAAGCGCGAGCTGGCCACGCTCGATGTGGTGGTGACGGGCGCGGAGTTCGGCCACGGCAAGCGGGCGGGAATTTTGAGCGACTACACCTTCGCGGTGCGCGGCGAGGGCGGCGAGTTGTTGAATGTGGGCAAGGCATACTCCGGGCTGACCGATGCGGAGATCGCGAGCATGAGCGCGTGGATGATGGAGCACACGCTCGAAGACCAGGGACACTTCAGGACGATAGAACCGCTGATGGTGCTTGAAGTCGCCTTCAACAACATCATGCGCAGCGGCCGTCATGCCAGCGGATTTGCGCTGCGTTTTCCACGGATTATCCGCATCCGCACCGACAAGCCGGTCAGCGAGATCGACACGGTAGAACGGGTCGAAGAGATCTACCAGAGCCAGGTGGACAAGCCCGAGGAATGACATGCTTGAACCCCGGGCGGGATCAATGGCATCTTAGGTTGTATGGAATACAGGCAGCTTGGTAAATCAGGACTCAAGGTGCCGGAGCTTTGCTTCGGGGCGGGGACGTTTGGCGCGAGCAACGAGTTCTTCAAGGCCTGGTCGGAGACGACCCAAGCGGAGGCCGACCGCATTACCGGCATCTGCATCGACGCCGGGGTGAACTTCTTCGATACGGCGGATGTCTACTCCGACGGCAACAGCGAGATCGCTCTGGGCAAGGCGCTCGCGCACTACAAGCGCGACGATGTACTGATCTCGACCAAGTCTACCTTCCGTCTGGGCAAAGGGCCGAACGATGTGGGCTCATCGCGCTATCACCTCATCCAGTCGCTCGAGCGCAGCCTGAAGCGGCTGGGGACGGACTACGTCGACGTCTATCATCTGCACGCCTTCGACGCGACCACGCCGGTCGAAGAGACGCTGAATACGCTGGACAAGTTCGTCCGCGAGGGCAAGGTGCGCTATATCGCCGTCTCGAACTTCTCCGGCTGGCACCTGATGAAGTCGCTGAGCGTGAGCGAGCGCTACGGCTGGGCGAGGTATGTCGGCCATCAGGTCTTCTACTCGCTGGTGGGGCGCGACTACGAGTGGGAGCTGATGCCGCTGGCGCTCGATCAGGGGGTGGGCGCGCTGGTCTGGTCGCCGCTCGGATGGGGTCGGTTGACCGGCAAGATCCGGCGGGAGACCGGCATCCCGGAACAGAGCCGGTTGAATTCCAAAACGGTAGCGGATAGCGGTCCGCAGGTGCCGGAAGAGCATTTGTACAAGGTCGTCGACGCCATCGACGAGATCGCGAAGGAGACGGGCAAGACGGTTCCGCAGATCGCGTTGAACTGGGTGCTGGGGCGGCCTACGGTCTCGACGGTGATTATTGGCGCGCGCAACGAGGAGCAATTGCGGGCGAACCTCGGTGCCGTAGGCTGGAAGCTGACGCCCGAGCAGGTGCAGAGGCTCGATGCGGCCAGCGAAGTTCCGCTGGCTTACCCGTACTGGCACCAGCGGCAGTTCGAGGAGCGTAATCCGCGCCCGGTATAAGCGGAGCTGACATGGGCTATTTGTAGATGGGGATCTCTCGCACGGCTCCGCTCGGCATTGTCTTGGTTCTGACGACTGCTTGAATTGCAATGAAGTATGTGTCGCTCCCCGGTTCCCATCCCTGAACCCAAAATCTTCGGTAAGGGGCCGCATCCAGAGCCTTGGCTAAGAGAAGCCGAGCGGTAATTGGTGTCGTGCTGCCTATGGTGACATAGGCGGTCGCCGTTCCATTATCCGCGATACCGCCTCTTTCGAATGGTTTGCCGATCTGCCGAGAAACCGCCGCGAGAATAGCTTCAATGGCTTGGTCCACGGTTCTGTTTGCAACCGGAATGACGATAGGCGTGTCGAGTATTCTTGCAGAAGCAGTAGATGGTGCTACGGTGATTCTGTGATGTGTGCCAATGATTGAAATGAAGTGTTGAGCGCCACTTGCGCGGAATTGCGATAGCGTCTCGGAGATCATATGTTGTGACGCGGCGAAATCCGGCGAGGTTGGCGCGTGGATTTTAATCGTGTAGCGGCCAACGATCCATCTTCTTTGATTTCCCGTACTGCTTATACGCGTTGGATCGTTACTTGCTCCCTCTTCATAGTCAAGGACGATGCCGTATTTTCTACGCAGTTGTGACAATGCCTGCTCCACCGGTCTCGAACTATTCACCTGGAGCACAAGCTTGCTATGTTTGTAAGTTAGCGTTCCATGATTTTGGTACCTTCGTGCCACGGACGTACTCTGTGCCGGTAAGAAGCCTGCGGAACCTATTCCTAGCAAGGGCAAGATAAGACAGCATCTGATCATGGTCTTCCTCGCAAAATATCTTAGAACCTGTCAAATAGCTCTCAAACATTGTCGTCTCGACCGGAGCCGCGCGGTATCATCGCGCGGCGTGGTGGAAAGACCCCGTATTGCGCCGTTGACGATGCAGCGGCCCTTTCACCAAAAATGCCTCAGTGTCCGGCTGAGGATCTGGCATTCTTTGGTGGGCGAGGAATCAGGAACAGCAGCGGCAACATGCAGGCGCAGAAGACGGCCAGGTATTGGATGATGTCCAGGTAAGCCAGCATGGCGGCCTGTCGGTGGAGCTGATTGTAGATGTAGGCCTGCGCCGAGTGGATGGCCTGGAAGCCATGACCGAATGCGCCCTTGAGCGCGTCCACCTGCGCGTTGAACGCCGGATTGGCGGTGGTCAGGTTGCGCACCATGCTGTTCTCGTGCGCGGCGGTGCGGCGCAGCAGCATAGTGGCCATGAAGGCCGTTCCGCAGGAGCCGCCGACGTTGCGCGCAAGG
>Ga0207674_10008821_pt1 | contig 11605 bp, 8 predicted proteins | sample KBSCornC72_FD_184303 | JGI IMG/M metagenome (GOLD analysis project Ga0207674, IMG submission 184303) | Corn rhizosphere microbial communities from Kellogg Biological Station, Michigan, USA - KBS Corn C7-2 (SPAdes) (version 2) | ecosystem: Host-associated > Plants > Roots > Rhizosphere > Soil ... | reverse complement strand
CGATTATTACGCAACAACTATCGGCAGCCAGCCGGTCATTATGGTCCGCCAAAAAGACGGATCGGTAAAGGTCATTTACAATCGTTGTCCGCATCGCGGCGTCCAGCTGGTGAGCGAGGGGTACGGCAATACCGGCCCGATGTTCCGTTGCCCCTATCATGCATGGACCTTCAACATCGACGGTAGCCTGTTCGGCGTACCGGTGAAGGACGGCTATAAGGACTGCGATTTCGACAGCAGCTGCGCGTCGAAGGGCATCCGCCCGGTCGCGACCCATGTCTACCGTCAGTTCGTGTTCGCGCGGCTGGCCGAGGACGGCGTCGGCTTCGATGAGTTTTTTGGCGAGGCGCTGACCACCATCGACAATATGGTCGATCGATCGCCCGAGGGCCGGCTGGAGGTCGCAGGAGCGCCGCTGCGTTATATGCATCATTGCAACTGGAAGATGCTGGTTGATAATCAGACCGACACTTTTCACCCGATGATCGCGCATGAATCCTCGGCGGGTACTGTCCGCAAAATATGGGAAGAAAGCGGCGCCCAAGGCCCCAAACCGATGGTGGTCGAGGTCGTCGTGCCCTTCACGGCCAAGCACGAATTCTACGTCGAGATGGGTATCCGCACCTGGCCCAATGGTCATGGCCACACCGGGACCAACTACTCCATCCATTCAGACTATGCGCTGCCCAAGGAGTATACCGACGCGCTCGATGTCGCCTATGGGCCGGAAAAGGCGAAGGCGATCCTGCAGGAAGCGCGGCACAATACCATCTATTTCCCCAACATGACGATGAAGGGCGCGATCCAGACGCTGCGCCTGTTCAAGCCGCTCGGGCCGGATCGCACACTCGTTGAATCCTGGGTCTTTCGCCTTGTCGGCGCGCCGGACGAACTGCTCGAGCGCTCGGCGCTATACAACCGCCTGATCAACTCGCCCACCTCGATCGTCGGGCATGACGATCTCGAAATGTATGAGCGTGCGCAGCAGGGGCTGAAGGTCGCGGCGATGCCGTGGATCAATTATCAGCGCGAATATAGCCCTGACGAACGCTACGACAGCACGCAGGTGTGGAGCGGCCAGAGCGAGGTGCAGATGCGCAACCAGTTCGACGCGTGGCTCAAGTTTATGAAGCCTCCTGTCGCGCACGCCATGTCGGGCGCGGAGGCGAAGGCATGACCGTCAGCCGTCAGGATGTCATCGATTTCGTCTATGCCGAAGCACGTATGCTTGATGAGCGGCGGTTCGACGAGTGGCTTACCCTATTTGCTGACGACGGCATTTACTGGATGCCGCTTCATCATGATGAGCCAAATCCGAAGCTGGTAACGACCCTGTTCCATGAGGACATGCTGCTGCTCAAGACGCGCGTCATGCGCCTTACTGGCAAGAACACCTTTTCCCAACAGCCGTCGAGCCGCTGTCATCACCTGCTTCAGGCGCCTGCAATCGACCGGTTCGATCCAGAGGAGGGAGAATTCACCACCTGGACCTCCTTCCTTTACACGGAGACTCGCGCGGACGAAAAAATCTTCTATAGCGGCTGGGTCACGCACAATCTGGTGCTGGCCGAGGGCAAATTGCGCATCAAGCTGAAAAAAGTTCAGCTTATCGATTGCGATGCACCCCATCGTAACCTGCAACTTTTCATGTGAGCCTTATGCCGAAACTGTCTCCTGCCGATTATCAGTCGATCCATGAAAGTTTTGCCGCAACTGTGGCGGCCTATCCCGATCGGCCCTTCCTTAATGTGCTGCCGGAAACGGCGGGGGTCTATGGAATAGACGCAGGGGAAATCACTTACGCGGCCATGAACGAGAAGGTCGAGCAAAAGCGGCAGGCCTATCGCGCCGCCGGTTTCGGTCCCGGTCATCGCGTCGGCCTGCTTCTCGAAAGCCGCCCAGCCTTTTTCGAGCATTGGTTCGCCCTGAATGCCGAAGGCGTTTCCGTAGTGCCGATCAATCCGGAGCTGCGCCGCGCCGAACAGGAGTATCTCATCGGCCATTCGGAAATGGTGATGATCGTCGCGATCCCGGCGCGGCATGAGGAGCTGCGCCGTGCTGCGGCATCCGTCCCCCATGACGTGCCGGTGATCGGTCCGGATGATGCCATTCCGCTGGTCTCCGCCAAGGCGCCGCCATGGGATGGCGCGCTGCCCGATTGGGAAGCGGCGCTGCTTTACACTTCGGGCACCACAGGCCTGCCCAAGGGTTGCGTGCTCTCCAATATCTACTTCGTTCAGTCCGGCATTCAGTACATGAGCTATGGCGGCTACACCGCGATGACTGAGGACGGCGAACGGATGCTGACGCCGCTGCCGCTGTTCCACATGAACGCGATGGCGGCTTCCACCATGGTGATGATCATGCTGGGCGGCTGCGCTACCTTCCTCGATCGCTTCCATCCGCGCAGCTGGTGGGCGAGCGTACGGGAATCGCGCGCGACCGCGATCCATTATCTGGGTGTAATGCCCGCGATGCTGATGTCGCTTCCGGAAAGCGAAGACGATCGAGATCATCAGGTGCGCTTTGGCTTTGGTGCGGGTGTCGATCGCCTGCTCCACGTGCCGTTTGAGGAACGCTATGGCTTCCCGCTGATCGAGGCATGGGGCATGACCGAGACCGGCAATCGTGGCGCGATCATCGCCGCGCACGAGCCGCGCCATGTCGGTACCAACTGTTTCGGCAAGCCGGGGGACAGCGTCGAGGTGCGCATCGTCGACGAGCAGGGCAATGATGTCGAACAGGGCCAGCCGGGTGAGTTGCTGGCGCGCAGTGCCCACGAAAATCCGCGGTTTGCCTTTTTCGACCGCTATCTCAAGAATGAGGAGGCGACCGCCGAGGCGTGGGAAGGTGGCTGGTTCCACACTGGCGATATCGTCAGCCGTAATGATGATGGCACGATGGTTTTCGTCGATCGCAAGAAAAACGTTATCCGCCGCTCGGGTGAGAATATCGCGGCGGTAGAGGTGGAGGTTACGCTCAATCGTCACCCGGCGATCCGCTCCACCGCCGTCGCTGCCGTGCCGGATCCGGTACGCGGTGATGAAGTGTTCGGCATGATCGTGCTCGATGGCGGGGCTCCCGCTGATGCTCAGGCACTCGCGGAAGAGATAACGGTGTGGGCGCTGGGCCAGCTCGCGTATTACAAGCCGCCGGGTTATATCGCCTTCGTCACGGAGCTGCCGCTGACGCCCACCAACAAAATTAAGCGCGGCGACCTCAAGGAAGAGGTAATGGCGCTGTTCGAAGGCGGGAACTTCATCGACGTGCGCGCGCTCAAGAAGCGGCAAACCGCCAAGTGAGCGAGCCTGCAAAACGCTCACACGGTTATGACGGCGTTGCGATCTGCGCCCCGGTCTCCGTGCCTTATGTGCGTTATTCCAACGAGGCGACGCACTGGTGGATCGCCCGCGCGATCCGCGCCACGCTGGACGAATGCGGGCTGGAACCTGCGCGAATCGATGGCATGTGCGCCTCATCCTTCACGCTGGGCGCTGATTCCGCGGTCGGCCTTACGCAGCATCTCGGGCTGACACTTCGTTGGCTCGACCATATTCCGATGGGCGGGCTTTCCTCTGTGGTGGCGCTGCGGCGGGCGGCGCGGGCAGTGCAAGCCGGAGACGCGAGCATTATTGTCTGCGTCGCAGGCGACACCAACGGCGTAAACAGCTTTCGCCACACCGCCGAGAATTTCAGCCGCTTCTCGCAGGACGCCGCCTATCCATACGGATCGGGTGGACCGAACGCCTGCTTCGGCTTGTTGACCGATTATTATATGCGGCACTTCGGCATCAAGCGCGAAGATTTCGCCCATGTCTGCGTCGCTCAGCGCGCCAACGCGCTGCGCTATCCCGACGCGCTGTTCAAGAAGGCGATGACCGTCGAGGAATATATGCGCTCGCGCATGATCAGCGACCCGATCTGCCTGCTCGATTGCGTGATGCCCTGTGCGGGGGCGGAGGCGTTTATCGTGACTACTCAGGAAATCGCGCGCAGCTTCGGCAAGCCTTTCGCGCGGCTGCTGGCGAGCCAGGAACATCACAACGCGTTTCCGGAAGATCCCATCCAGTTCCGCGCGGGTTGGGCGCGCGATCCCAAGGGTTTCTGGGAGACGGCGGGCGTTACGCCCGATCAGGTCGATCTGGTGCAGACTTATGATGATTATCCGGTGATTTCGATGATGCAGATCGAGGATCTGGGCTTTTGCGGCAAGGGTGAGTCCGGCGCATTCCTGCGTGAGCGCGACCTAACCGTGGACGGCGACTTTCCGCACAACACCTCTGGCGGCCAGCTTTCGGTGGGGCAGGCGGGCGCCGCGGGTGGCTATCTCGGTACGGTCGATGCGCTGCGCCAGATCACCGGCACGGCGACCGGGCGCCGGGTGAAGGATGCGCGCATCGCGGTTGCTTCCGGCTTTGGTCTCATCAATTACGATCGCGGTGTGTGCAGCGGCGCTGTCGTGCTGGCGGGAGAGGGCGCATGACCGAACCGCTCAAAGCCCCCGGTGCGAAGAAAGCGCTTGCCCGCACCCCTTCCGCGCTAAGTCCGCCGATGCCGCGCAGCCGCAAGGCGATGGAGTTCACCGTGTTCGCCGCACGAGGCGAATTCCGGTTTCAGCGCTGCGGTGAGTGCGGTACGATCGTCTATCCGTTTCGCGAAGCCTGCTCGACCTGCCTGTCGGTGGATCTTGCCTGGGAAGAGGTGACTGCTGTCGGCACGCTGATCGCCGTGACGACGATCCGGTCGAGTCCGGACGGCTATTTCTCCAATCATCTGCCCTGGCGTTCCGGCACCGTGCGACTGGATAATGGTCCTTCGATGATGGTGCATGTTCACGGCGACGTGACAGTAGACGAGCGCGTGCGTCTTATCGCCCGCACCGACAAGGCCGGAAACGGCGTCATCATGGCGCTTCCTGAACAGGATACTCCCAATATGATGGACGATCCCCAACTGCGCGAACTGACCTGCTCCCCCAAATATCGCCGAGTGTTGATCACCGACGGCACCAGCCGCATCGGTCAGGCGCTCGCTAAGGCGCTGCTTGCCGCAGGCGCGTCGATGGTGATGCTGGGCGTTCCCGCGCGTGTCGGTCCGGGTAAGATCGATGAGGAACTTGCTGCCCGTCCCGAAGTGCGTCTCGTTCCGCTGGAAGTGACGGACCAAACTTCCGTCGCCGAGGCTGCGACGCAGATCGGTGCGAAGGTCGATATCCTCGTCAACACCGCCTTCCATATCCGGCCCGGTGGCGCGCTCTCGCGTCACAATTCGATCACCGACCGGGACGAGATGGACGTGCACTATTTCGGCCTGCTGAACCTCATTCGTGCGTTCGGTCCGATCCTTGGATCGCGCGGCGCCGACGAACCGCGCTCGGCGACCGCATGGGTCGGTCTGCTCTCGGCCTTCGCGCTCGGCAACTGGTCGCCGCTTGGCGGCAGTTCTGCGAGCTTTTCCGCCGCGCACTCCACTCTCCAGGGGCTGCGTAGCGATCTTTCCGGCTCAGGCGTCAAAGTGATCACGGCCTTCTTCGGGCCTACCGATGACGAATGGTATGACCATCTCCAGCCGCCCAAGGTCGGGCCTGACCTTATCGCGCGTAAAATCGTCACTGCCCTGGAGCAGGGGGTCGAACAGGTCGCCGCCGGGGCGATCGCCGAAGATATATTGGAGCGCTGGCAAGAAAATCCGGAACTGCTGCCACGTGAACTGGCGCGAGGCTGATCAGGGCGGACCGCCGCCCACGCGCGATAAATCGGAATGAGGCTTCTGGCCTGTAAGGAGAACGTAAATGCGTATCGCTTGTTTGGGCGGAGGCCCCGCCGGTTTCTACTTCGCCATTTCGATGAAGCTTCGCAACCCGGATCATGAAATTCATGTGTTCGAGCGCAACCAGAGCGGCGTCACCTTCGGTTGGGGTGTCGTTTTCTCGGATCAAACGGTCGGCAATCTTGCCGCCAATGATCCGATAAGCGCTGAAGTCATTGCCTCGAACTTTTCCCACTGGGATGACATTGAGGTCAACGTCGAGGGCCAGTCGATGGTTTCGAGCGGCCATGGCTTCATCGGCATTGGTCGTAAGCAACTGCTTCAAATTCTGCAGGCCCGCGCTGCCGAACTGGGCGTGATCTCTCACTTCGAAACAGAGTTTACCGATGATCTGACGCCCTTTGCGGACTTCGATCTGATCGTCGCGGCGGACGGCATCAACAGCCCGATCCGTACTCGTTATGCCGAAAAGTTCGATGTCGATATCCAGCCGCGTCGCAACAAATTCATCTGGCTAGGCACACAGCGCATTTTCGATGCCTTCGCTTTCCTGTTCGAAAAGACCGAGGCGGGCTGGATATGGGCGCATGCCTATCGTTTCGACGACAAGCATTCGACTTTCATTGTCGAATGCTCACCTGAAACCTGGGAGAAATTCGGCTTCGACAAGATGACGCAGGACGAGTCGATCGCGGCTTGCGAGCGTATCTTCGCGCGTCATCTCAATGGTCACAAGCTTCTCACCAATGCTGCTCACCTGCGTGGTTCGGCGGCGTGGATCGGCTTCCGCCGCGTGCTGTGCCGCAACTGGTCGTTCGATAACGTCGTGCTGATCGGGGACGCTGCCCACACCGCGCATTTCTCGATCGGGTCGGGTACGAAGCTGGCGTTGGAAGACGCGATCAAGCTCGCCAAGGTGCTGAGCGAGGTCGAGGTAAAGGACAAGGCAGCGCTCGCCGCCGCGCTGCGCGACTATCAGGAAGAGCGCTATGTCGAGGTTGCCAAAATCCAGAACAGCGCGCGCAATTCTACCGAATGGTTTGAAACTCTGGAGCGCTATATCGATTTCGAGCTTCCGCAGTTCACTTACTCGCTGTTGACCCGCAGTCAGCGCGTAAGTCATGAAAATCTCCGTTTGCGCGACAACCAATGGCTGGAAGGGATCGAGCAGTGGTATTGGGATCGCGAGCGCGGCGCGCCGGAAAACCGCAATCAACCGATCTTCGCGCCGCTTCATCTGCGCGGCATGACGCTGCCGAACCGCATCGTGATGCCACCGATGCTAACCTACGCGGCGGACGCCGAGGGCAAGATTGGCGAGTTTCATGCTGTCCATTATGGCGCACGAGCACTTGGCGGCGTCGGGCTGGTCATGAGCGAAATGCTGGCCGTGTCCGCAGACGGCCGCCATACGCCGGGGTGTCCCGGCCTGTACGATGACGCACAGATAGATGGCTGGCGCAGGATCAGTGATTTTATTCATAGCAATGGCGATACGCGCATCTGCGCCCAGATCGGCCACGCGGGCAGCCGGGCCGCCTGCGAGGTGCCGACATCTCCCGATCAATATGACGTTGCGCTCGCGCAGCCCTGGTCAACGGTTTCGGCTTCGGCACGGCCCTGGAAGCCGGGCGGGCTTGTTCCGCTGGAACTGGGTGCTGCGGATATGGCGCGTATCGAGGCCGATTTCGTGGCAGCCGCCCGTCGCGCGGACGCCGCCGGGTTCGATATGCTCGAAATTCAGGCTGGTCACGGTAATTTGCTGTCGAGCTTCATCACGCCGGTGATGAACGAGCGCACGGACGAATTCGGCGGCAGCCTCGACAATCGCCTGCGCTTCCCGCTCGCTGTCGTCAACGCGGTGCGCGCGGCGTGGCCCGCCGACAAACCGCTGGCGGTGCGCATTTCCGCCAACGACTGGGTGGGCGAGGCTGGCGTCACTCCGCAGGAAGCCGTGGAAATTTCTTCGCGCCTTAAGAAGATCGGCGTCGATATCATCGACGTGTCTGCAGGCGAAACCGATCCTACGGCAAAGCCGGTCTACGGCCGTATGTTCCAGACGCCCTTCGCCGACCGTATCCGCAACGAAGCAGGCATCCCGACAATAGCGGTCGGCAACATTACGGATGCCGATCAGGCCAATTCGATCGTCACGGCTGGACGCGCCGATCTTGTGGCGATCGGTCGCCCGCATCAGGTTGAACCAGCCTGGACAATCCACGCTGCTGCGGCCGCAGGATATCAGGGGCTCAGCATCCCCCCCGCCTATCAGACCGGCTGGCAGCAGTTGGTGCGGCTGAATGGCCCGGCCACGTCGGCAACGGCGTCTGGCGCTGCTTTGTAGAACGAGGATACGATGGGCTTTTCAAAACGGGCAATTGTAACGGGCGGCGGCACGGGCATTGGCGCTGCGGTGTCGCGGCTGATGCTGGCGCAGGGTTATGAGGTCGTTGCCGTCGGGCTTGATGAACCCGACTGGAGCGAGGAAGGGTTCAGCTTCGAGCGCCTTGATCTGCTCGATCTCGATGCGACGCGCACGTTTGCTGAACGTACCGCCGCCGACAAGCCCGTGACGCATTTTGTGCACAATGCGGGGTTCATTCTTCCCAATCTGCTGGAATCGGCCAAACCCGAAGACCTCGTGAAGCTGACTACCATTCATGCTGGTTCCGCGCTGGTTTTCGCACAGGCGCTAACGCCCGGAATGAAGGAACGGCGCTTCGGCCGGATCATCTTCAATTCTTCCCGAGCGTCACTTGGCGCGCGTACGCGTACTGCCTATTCGTACAGCAAGGCTGGCATCCACGGCATGATGCGCACCTGGGCGCTTGAACTGGGAGAGTTCGGCATAACCGTAAATACGGTCGCTCCCGGCCCGATTCTCACAGACAATTTCTGGGGTATCGTGGAGAAAGACGGTCCGCTGCAAAAGCAGATCGCGGATGGTCTGCCCGTTCGGCGTATCGGCCTGCCCGATGATGTTGCGCGCGCGATCCTGTTCTTCGCTGATCCCCTCAACGGATATGTGACGGGCCAGACCCTGTTCGTGTGCGGCGGGGCGAGCATCGGTTCGCCCTAGCGACAGCGTTTCGGGTGGCGCCTCTTATAGACATTGTCATGCATGCCGGAAATCCCGATAGTTCGCGCTATGACCCAGGTGGCTTCCGTTCGCATCTCCGTTGTTCGAGCGGTGTTCGATGAGTTTGCGCGGCGTGGCGGAGATATCCATGCGATCCGCCGCCGTTATGGGCTGCAGGCTGGGCTGTTCGATGATCCAGCGCTGACGATACCGATCGCGCGGTATGTCGCAATGTTCGAAGATATGGCGGCGCGGGTAGCCGATCCGCTATTCGGCGCAAGGTTCGGCATCGCTTTGCGGCCCGCCGACCTTGGGCCTGCTGGCCTGTTGATCTCGCGCTCTGCATCGATCCATGCCGCGCTGCGGCGGATGACATCTTACTTCAACAGCCTTCAATCCGCCACACAGTCAGACCTGACGGAAAATGACGGCTACATACTCTGGACCTACCGCCTGGAGGACCCGATGCTGTGGCCCCGACGGCAGGATGCCGAGTTCACGGTGACGTCGATGGTTCAGCTGCTGCGCGCGGGCTTTCGCTGGAACTGGAAACCGATCGCCGTTCATTTCGAGCATTCGGCTCCAGAGAAGGGAGAGGACACGGCCGCATTGTCGCGTTTGCTGGGCGCGCCCCTGCAGTTCAATTCGGTGACCAACGGAGTATTGTTCGATGCCGCCGAAGCGCATCAGGTTTTCCGGCAGGAAGACCGGGATATCGTCGAAATTTTCGAGCGCTATCTCCTCGAGCTGGTCGTGCCGTTCCGGCCGATGCACAGCTGGCGCGACCGCGTGCTGGCGCTGACTGCATCAGGCCTCGATAGAAAGAATGTCAGCCTGACGCGGCTGGCCGTGGACCTCGGGGTCGCGCCGCGCAGCCTTCAGCGCCATCTTGCTGAGGAAGGCACATCGTTGCGGGCGCTGCTCAACGAGCATCGAGCGGGAATTGCCGAGCGCTATCTGCAATCCGGATCGGGATCGATAGCGGGCCTTGCCGAGACGCTGGGCTATGCCGATGGCACTGCGCTGTGGCGGGCGCATCGCCGCTGGCAGGGGCAGTCGCCGAGTGCGCGACGGGCGGCGATGAAGGAGGATATGCCGAGCGAACTTGACGGGGAAGTTGAGACTTAAGCGCTTATCGTGCGATGGCGTAAAATATCGGATATTTGGCGCGAAAGACAATGGCCGAAACCAGCGTTAAGGAGCGATATGCAGGCTCGTCCAGAACTCTGCGAAAACAGGGAGCAATGCCAAGCTGGCTTCAAAATTCCCGCAGAACGATGAGAGAAGTAAAGGCAACAGCTCTTCTCCGTAAACGGTCTCAACCGATGTCATGAAAGAAACCAGGATGTCTGATTCAACCAAGATCGATTTCATCTATCTGTCCGAACAGGACATGATCAAGGCCGGCGTTACGGACATGGCCGGTTGCGTTGATACTATGGAAGAGATGTTCGGTCTGCTGCACAGCGGCGATTATCGCATGGCGGGCGCGAACAATGATTCCCACGGCGCGATCGTTTCCTTCCCCGAGCATTCGCCGTTTCCGGATATGCCCAAGCCGACCGCTGACCGCCGTTTCATGGCGATGCCTGCCTATGTCGGGGGACAGTATCGCACCGCCGGTATGAAATGGTACGGCTCCAACATCGCGAACCGCGAAAAGGGCCTGCCACGCTCGATCCTGATGTTTGCGCTGAACGATGTCGATACCGGCGCGCCGCTCGCGTTCATGTCCGCGAACCTGCTGTCGGCCTATCGTACCGGCGCGATTCCCGGTGTGGGCGCACGTCACCTGTCGCGCAAGGATTCGAAGGTCGTCGGCATTCAGGGTCCGGGCGTTATGGCCAAGACCAGCCTGATGTCGTTCATGGCGGTCCGCCCCGGTATCGATACGGTTAAGGTGAAGGGACGCGGCAAGGCGAGCCTCGACAGCTTCCTCTCGTGGATCGGCGAAACCTTTCCGCAGATCACGACGGTCGATGTTGTCGATACGCTGGAAGAAGTGGTGCGCGATTGCGACATCGTGACCTTCTGCGGCTCCGGCGCGGTGGGTGACCCGGAGAATTATCCGACGGTGAAGCGCGAATGGGTCAGCCCCGGCACCTTCCTCGCGATGCCCGCGCTCTGCAACATCGACGAAGGCATGGAAAAACCGGACATCCGCAAGGTTGCCGACAATGTCGGCCTCTATGAAGCCTGGTCCTCCGAGCTGCCTTCGCCGGGTCATGTCCACGTGCCGATCATTGGCGTGAAGTTCATGGACATGATCGCGGAAGGAAAGATGAAGATCGAGGATTTCGAGGATATCGGCAAGATCATCGCGGGCGCGGCTCCGGCGCGGCAGAATGACGAGGAGATCATCATCATGTCGGTGGGCGGCATGCCGGTCGAGGATGTTGCCTGGGGTACGGTCGTTTATCGCAACGCGATCGAGCGCGGCATCGGCGTTAAGCTCAACCTGTGGGACGAGCCCGTGCTTCGATAATGAGGATTTAGCCCATGCGGGCCTGCGAAGCGCGAGTTACTGTGCTTCGGTGCTCACGTACCTTAAGTACGCTGCGTTGAAGCGAGTCACGTGCCTCGCTTCAAGATGCTCCTAACTCACACTTCTCGGCTCCACCTAGCCTAAATCCTATGGGAAACTTAAGCAAAGGCATCAAAGCATGACGAAGATCGTCAAGGTAAAGACCGGTTCCAAGTTCGAGGATCACGGCAGCTATTCGCGCATCGTTGCGGTCGACAACTTGATCTATGTTT
>Ga0207674_10008815_pt1 | contig 11608 bp, 6 predicted proteins | sample KBSCornC72_FD_184303 | JGI IMG/M metagenome (GOLD analysis project Ga0207674, IMG submission 184303) | Corn rhizosphere microbial communities from Kellogg Biological Station, Michigan, USA - KBS Corn C7-2 (SPAdes) (version 2) | ecosystem: Host-associated > Plants > Roots > Rhizosphere > Soil ... | reverse complement strand
GGCGAAGTCCGGCGTTTCAATCCGCCGCGCCTGGACAGCCCGTTCGGATGGCTGTCGCGAGACCATCGCAAATCGATCTCGGTCGATGGCCGCGTGGCCTTCATCTCAGGCCTGTGCGTGAGCCGGCAATGGATCGGCAATCCGGCGCGCGGAATCGAGCCGTGGCGCGACACAGGTGTCGAGTTGCAAGGACCAGCGGTGGCCGACGCCGAGCTTGCGTTCGCGCAAGTGTGGAAACAGATCGGCGCACCGATCGCGGAGGATGAGCTTACACGCGCACAGCAGATACCTCCGGCAGGCGACGTTCCGGTATCGGTGGTGGCGAGCAGCCCGACGCTTGCGGCACTTTATCGGTTGGATCAGTTGATCGCGGCCGCTGCTCGCCGTACGCTTTGGCTGACGGATGCCTATTTTGTCGGTGTTGCACCCTACGTGCAGGCGCTCCGTGCCGCCGCCCAGGACGGAGTCGATGTGCGCTTGCTGGTGCCGGGATCGAGCGACATTTCGCTGCTGAGCCCGATCACGCGAGCGGGTTACCGGCCGCTGCTGGAGGCCGGCGTGCGTATCTTCGAATGGAATGGGACGATGATGCACGCGAAGACCGCGGTCGCCGACTGCCGCTGGGCGCGCGTCGGATCCTCCAATCTCAATCTCGCGAGCTGGCTCGGTAATTTCGAGCTCGACGTCGCCGTCGACAACCAAGCCTTCGCGCGCAAGATGGAAGAGATGTACTTGAGCGACCTCGAGCGAACCACCGAGATCATTCTCAACCGACGCAATCGTGTGCGCCCGAACGCGCCGATCGTGCGCGAACGCCGCGGGCTCAGGCATCATCATCGATCGGGCGGCAGCGCGGGCCGAGCCGCCGCCGGCGCGCTGCGCATCGGCAATACCGTTGGTGCAGCGCTGAGCAACCGGCGCATGCTGGGACCTGCGGAAGCTGGCGTCATGCTGAAGATCGGTCTCGTGCTGACACTGCTCGGCGTTCTCGGCATGCTATGGCCGCTCGTGGTCGCAATTCCCGTAGGCGTCATGGCGGTCTGGATCGGGTTGTCGCTGCTCGTGAAAGCACGGCGGTTGCACAATCGCGAGCCGCGCGAGGAGGATGAACCGCCCGATCAACGACGCGCATGAGGTGCGCCCCGAGAACCTTCGCTGTGCTGCGCGATCCATCCCGGCTCATGGAGCCGCATCATTCGTAGGAGGTGCCATGCAACTCGTTTGCTTCGCCTCACTCATGCTGCTCGCGCTCACCGCGCTGGCCGAAGACACCCCAGTCGAACCCAAGCCGGAGCTGCCCCCGGCCGCCGTACAGGAGGCTTCGCGTGTCGGCGTCGCGCTTGGTGCGGCTCAGCGCTGCGGCATGACCGCAGCCGACGCCGATGCCATGATGAAGCTCGGCTTCGCGCGTCTGCAGATGCTGGCCAAAGACAAGGAGCTGTACGCGAAGTCCGCTGCGATGATGCTCGAAGCGCAGCGCTATGGTTCGACCGACATGCCGCTACCGCCCGGCGGATGTCCCACGATTCTGCCGGTGGCCTCGGGCATCTATGGAAATCTCACGTATATCGTTGCCCGAGCCGACCTCGACGTGCCTGATCTCCACCGCGAGTCGCCGCTGCAGAACTTTGCAGTCTGGTCCGGTCAGCTCGCTGTCATGGCCTCTCATTGCGGTGCGCAGGATCAGGTGGTCAACAAGGGCGTCGATCTGGCGCGCCAACACATCGCCAAGCAGGCCACCGACGAGCGCGACCGCACGAAGGCGGAGTCCGAGCTCTCCGAAGTGATGCTCCAGGCCGAGCTGGAGAACTGGGGCGACAAGGATAAATGCACGGAGATTCTGACGAGGTTCGGCAGCTTCTTCGGCAATCTCGATTCGCGGCTGCAGAACTAGAACCTCTCATCCTGCCCTCTCTCGCAAGGGAGTGACGTGCCCCGTTGCTCTTCGGCGACGCCCGGCTTGCGCCGCTCTCCGGGAACTCCGGCGCTTGCATCGCATCAACGAATAGATGCTCGCACGCGACGACAACGCACCGGCGTCGCACGAGCAGCCTGGGTTTCTCCGCGCAGCGCAGAGGCCTTCCAAAGTTTCAGTGCCGCAGTCCGCACGGACGTCCGTTCCGGTTGTGGACGAGGCCCACCTGCGAAGATTCGTATGAGAGCCACGCTCACCCGTCTGACTCTGCTCGTCGTTGCGTATGTGTTCGTCCCCGCCTGTTTTGCCGACATCATCACGCTCAAGAACGGCGACCACATCACCGGCACGATTCAGCGCGTCGAACAAGGAAAGGTCGTCATCAGTACCGACTACGCCGGCGAGATCAAGATCGATTGGCAGAAGATCACGTCCCTGGTGACGGACAATCCGGTTACGGTGCAACTCGACGACGACTCGCGCATCTACGGCAAGATTTCGGGAGACAGCAGCGGGATCAAGGTCGAGCCGGCCGATGGCGCGCAGAATCGCATGACCGAGGTAAGTCACATCGAGAATGTCTATCCGGGCAATGCGCTGCAGGAAAAATACGCCCTGAGCGGACGCGTCGGCGCCGGGTCGACTCAAACCACAGGCAACACCCACACAAGTACCGCCCACATCGACGCCGAAGGCATCGCGCGGAAAGGCCGGAATCGCTACACGCTGGGCGGGGAGTACAACCGGGCCGCAGACCATGGGGACGAGACGGCATCCAACGCGCGCCTGTATGGAAAATACGATCACTTCTTCACGAAGAAATGGTATGGCATCATCAATGCGACAGCCAACCACGATCGGTTCGCTGACATCCAATTCCGCGGTACAGGCGGCGCCGGCATCGGCTATCAAGTGTACGAGACGGCACGCACGAATCTAACGCTGGAAACCGGGCTTGAATACGTCTACACGAATTACTATGCGCAAGCCACCGAAAGTTACCCTGCCGTGCGGCTGGCGACAAAGTACGATTACTTTCTGATCCCGAGCCACCTGCAGTACTTCTTCACGGGTGAGTACTACATCGGCCAGGGCGGCAATGAGCCCAGCTTCTCGCACGTGCAGACGGGCTTACGCGTGCCGCTGTTTACGAATTTTCTCGCGACGATACAGTACAACGTAGATTGGAACGGACATCCGCCGCCTGGCTTCGTGCACTACGACAAGATGCTGCTACTCACGTTGGGATATCACTGGTAGCCGCTGTGGGCAAGTCACCCCTCACCCTGCCCTCTCCCACAAGGGGAGAGCGGAACGGAACGCGCCGTTCTTCGGTAAGCTCCGTCTCCCTTGATGGGAGAAGTCGGGGGTGAGGGTGAAAAAAGTGACTAAGGCGTGCGGTGCTCGGGCGGCGTCCACTGATAGAGCCACGTCTCCGTCAGCGGCTTCCCGTCTGCGCGCAGATATAGGCGCAGATCCAGGGGTGTCATGCTATCGTCGTTCGGCTTCAGATCGAACATCGCGCGATAGCCGCTGATGGATTCGAGCGGGCGTGCCGATACCAGCTCGATCTCACCGCGAGACACATTGATCACCGGCTCGACCTTCGCTTTGTCGCCTAGCTTCGCAAGGTTGCCGCCCGCGAAGTCGACGACGAAGCGCCACGAGAAATATTTCTTCTTCTGCCCGACGATGCCGCCGATGCCGGTGCGCGTCGCCGCCACCTGCGCGAGCGGCGACCCAGCCGGCATCTTCGATCCCCAGTGCAAGCGGTAACCGAACAGGAGCTCCTGGCCCGCGCGCGTCTTCTCGGCCGGATGCCAGAAGGCGACGATGTTGTCGAACGTCTCGTCGATCGTCGGAATCTCGACCAGGTCGATCGTGCCCCTCCCCCAACCGGCTTTGGGCTCGACCCACAGGCTCGGACGTCGCTCGTAGAACACGCCGTCGTCCTGATAGTGATCGAAGTTGCGGTCGCGCTGCAGCAGCCCGAAGCCGCGCGGACTCTCGTCCGTAAACGCGTTGAAGTGCAGGGTCGGTGGATTGACGAGCGGACGCCAGATCCACTCGCCCGCGCCGGTCCACATCGATAGACCGTCCGAGTCGTGGATCTCGGTGCGCCAATCGTTGGCCATGCGATGATCGTTCTCGGCGTTCTGAAACATGCTGGTGAGCGGTGCGACGCCCAGCCGCTCGATCTCTTTGCGCGGATAGAGCGCAGCATCCACGTCCATCACGAGCGTGGCCGCCGGATGGATGATGAAGCGATATGCACCCGCGATGCTCGGCGAATCCAGCAAAGCGTAGACAGTGAGCTCGCCGAGGCCCTTGGCCGGCCGCTCGAGCCAGAATGTCGTAAAGACCGGAAACTCCTCGGGTCGATCCATGCCGCAGTCGATGGCGAGGCCGCGCGCCGAGATGCCATATTGCATCTCGCCACCCACCGCGCGGAAGTAGCTCGCACCAAGGAACGCGACGATGTCGCGAACCGGATCAGCGTCGGAGAGCAGCCGGTAGCCGGCGAAGCCCAGATCCTTGGGCAGGCTCGAACCGTCGAGCCCGCTCTTGCCGTAGTCGAACATCGCGGCATCGTAGGCGATCTCGCGCGCCTGACCGTCTACGACCTCGAACATGCGGACGGGCGATTTGAAGAACAATCCGAGGTGGAAGAACTTCGCCTGGAAGCGAAGCTTCTCTTTGGCCCACAGCGCGTGATCGGCCCTGTACGTGATGGCCTGATGCTGGTCCCAGTCAAGATCGCGCACCTTGTCGGGAATATGGCTCGCGGGCGCACGGTATGGAGCGCCTGCTAGAGCGCGCGCCATGCCCTTGAGCCGCGCGTAGTCGAACGGCTCGGCATTCCCGAGCATCTTGAGATCGACGGCAGTGGCGGCAGCCAGCAGGTCCGCAAACGGGAAGCCGGTTACGGCCAGCGCCGCCGACGCTTTGAGGAGATCGCGTCGTCGCATAGTGGTTCCCTCCCCTTCAAGGGGAGGATCAGGATGGGAATGGGGTACGTCGTGAAGCGGTCACACGGGCTACGCCATCATCATGGTGCGCCGCGTCCCTTGCGTCGCATCACGCGCGGCAATTTGCCGAAGCCCTGCACAGCCTTGTCTGGCGCCGGCACTAACCAGGCAGCCCCCAGGACCACGCTCGGCTCGTCCTCCAACGGCGGAAGCGCCACCGGAGTCTCCGGGCTCGGCGCAGGCAGCGCCCGATCTTTCACGACGCGAGCTGCAACCCACTCTTCGTGCGCCAGCGGCGACGTCCAAGCCTGAAAATGCAGCTTGGACAGCGTCACGGGATCACGCAACAGCACGATCTTCTCCGCCGCAGTCAGTGCGGAAGGCCCGGCCGTGAGCGCGTGATTCAAGAGCTCCAGACGCCCGCTATCCGCGGTGTGTCCAGGCTTCAGGTGCCTGGCTGCAGATGCGCAGACCAACGCGTTCGAGAGCGGATCGATCACAGCATCGACAAACGCCGGGAGTGGTGGCGTATGCGCAACGAAGTCCCGCGTCCAGCGCAGCTCGCGCGGCACATGAATCTCTTCCGGGATCAGGAAGAAGCCCGCGCGCCGAGCGCGTCGCCCGAGCGAGACCCGGCTCGAGTAGACCGAGATCGGTATCGAGACCATCAGCGCGCCCACCACCGGCAGCAGCCACCAGAAGAACGCCGGATTGAGCCAGTAGACGACGCCGGCCCACACCACACCGAGCAGCGTGTGCCAGCCGTGGTGGCGTAACGCATCGCCCCAGGTGGTTTGTGCATCTTCGCGCGGTGGAGACTTCCATTGCACCTTCCAGCCGGACAACGCGGCCGCTACGAACTGCGAATGGAACAGCATGCGTATCGGCGCCAGCACCGCCGAGAAGAACATTTCGACGACCATGCTGCCGGCGAGGCGCACGCCGCCGCCGAAATCTCTCGGCCCTTGCATCCATGCCAGCACGACGCTCAGGATCTTCGGCAGGAACAGCAGCGTCGCGGTCACCGTGTAGAGACCGATGCCGCGACCCGGATGCCATTCAGGCCATAACGGAAACAGCTGGCTCGGGCGAGTGAAGTACTCCGGCTCGACCAACGTATGCACCGCGAGCAGCACGGTCGACAACATCAGAAAGGCGAACCACAACAGCGCCGACACGTAGGCCATGACGCCGGTCACGAATACCGCGCGATGCGCCGGATGCAGGCCGTGCGCGAGCAGCAGGCGCGAGTTGATCAGGTTGCCGTGACACCAGCGACGATCGCGCTTGAGCTCGTCGATCAGGTTCGGCGGCATCTCCTCGAAGCTGCCCGGCAGATCGTAGGCCAGCCACACGGCCCAGCCGGCTCTGCGCATCAGCGCGGCCTCGACGAAGTCGTGCGACAGGATATCGCCGGACAGCGATCCGCGTCCGGGCAGACGGCCCAGCGCGCAATGCTGCATGAACGGCGCGACGCGGATGATCGCGTTGTGGCCCCAGTAGTGCGCCTCGCCAAGCTGGAAGAAATGCATGCCGGCGATGAACACCGGCCCGTAGACGCGGCTCGCGAACTGCTGAATGCGCGTGTACAGCGTTTCGCTGCCCGATGCGCGCGGCGCGGTCTGGATGATGCCGGCGTTGGGATTGGCCTCCATCAGCCGCACGAGCGTGGTCAGACAGCTTCCGCTCATCACGCTGTCGGCATCGAGGATCAGCATGTAGCGATAGTCGCTGCCCCAGCGCCGGCAGAAGTCGGCAATGTTGCCGCTCTTGCGTTTGATTCGATGCTGCCGCCACCGATAGAAGATGCGGCCGAAGCCACCTACCGCCTCGCACAGGTCCAGCCACGCCTGCTTCTCGGCGACGCGCGCGTCCGGGTTGTTGGTGTCGCTCAGGACGTAGAAATCGAACTGCGCGAGCGAACCGGTGCGCGACACCGACTCGTAGGTCGCGCGCAGGCCCGCGAAGACCCGCACCACGTCCTCGTTGCAGATCGGCATCACGATCGCGGTGCGTGCCTCACGGTCGATCGGTGCGTTACCCGCAGCGGTCGCCGAGATGGCATATCGATCCCGACCCGAGACCAGCATGAGGAAGCCCATGATCGCAGTCCAGAAGCCGGACGAGACCCAACAGAACAAGACCGCGAACAGAATCAGAATCGCGACCTCGAGCAGCTTCTCGCCGTGATACGGCAGGACCGCCTTCATGAACTCGGTCGCCACGTAGGTCTGCGCCAACACCACGATCGCGAGAGCTACGCGCCGCCACGTGCCGACCCAGTGCCAGCGGCCTTTCGCATCCGGAGATGGCTGGGCCGCGCTGCGCGGCTTCTGCCGACGCTCGACGCGTGGGCGCGCCGGGAACATGTACCTCTTCACCGATCGGAAAAAATGTCCGAACAACGTCGGCGGCCATGCCCTTGGCGCCATCGAGGTGCGATGGAGTGTTGGCGTGCTCACCACGCGCACGGTGTCGTGCACGTCCCTCGCGATGATCGGACCGCGCTCGGTCTCCGGCGCACCATAGGCCAGCTCCAGCCGTGGTCCAATCGAAGCGCGCGCAGGATCGTCTCGATCGATCGGTTCGCTCGCGAGCGCCTCATGTACTTCTGCGATGGTCTGCGCCGAATCGACCGCGACGCGTGCATCGGCACGTTGAGCGCGCGCGTTCAAACGTTGCAGGTACTGCGCGCTCGCTTCTGGTTCAGCCGCATCGCGGCTCAGCCGGGGGGAAGTAGGTAGCTCCATGTCTCTGACAGTATGTTGGCGCCGGCACGCAGGTTGGCACGCAGCTCGACAGGTTTGCCGTCGTCGAGGCGGCGCAGGCGCAGGATTACGCGATAACCGCCTGTCGCATCATTGCGATAGGCGCTGTGTTGCAGCAGCTCTCCATTGGCGTCGACCGACACGAGCGATTCGACCTTTACGTCGGCCGGAAGCTTGGTAAGCGATGGCCCTTGATAATCGATCACGAACCCGATGCTGTTGTCGGGATTGCGCATGTAGCCGCGTCCGCGCCGCGTCTGAGCCACCCAGGAATGCGGCGGGCGCGTCTCGTTGTCCTTCTGCCACAGCATGCGGTACTCGAGGTCCAATGGCTCCTTGGGTGCCGGGACCTTGTCCGGCACCCAGTACGCCACGATGTTGCTGTTGGTCTCGTCGGGCACCGGGATCTGCACGAGCTCCACACGGCCCGCGCCCCATTGCCCTTTCGGCTCGATCCAGGCGCTGGGTCGCAATTCGTAGCGCGCTTCGAGGTCCTCGTACTGGCCGAAGCTGCGTTGCCGCTGCATGAGCCCGAAGCCGATCGGATTGGTCAGTGCGAACGAGCTCACGAGCAAGCGCTTGGGATTCACCAGCGGCCGCCAAATCCACTCGCCGGTCGGCGACAGAATCGACATTCCGTCGGAGTTGTGCACTTCGGGCCGATAGTCGTCGCTCGTGGGATGCTGATTCGCCCCGAAGAAGAACATGCTAGCGAGCGGCGCGAGCCCCAGCTTGCCGACGGCCTCGCGCTGATAGACACGCACGGCGACGTCCATCGCAGTCTCCACGCCGGGCTTCACGACGAAGCGATACGCCCCAGCGACGCGCGGCGAATCGAGCAGCGCGTAGATCACCAGCTCCTTGGAGGCCGGCGCCGGGCGCTCGACCCAGAACTCGACATAGCGCGGAAACTCCTCGCCGGAGCTCAGGCCGGTGTCGATCGCGAGGCCGCGTGAGTAGAGTCCATATACCTGGCCTCGGCCCAGTGCGCGCAAATAGCTCGCGCCGAGGAACGTGAGCATCTCGTCCTTGGCCTCGGGGCCGTTCATCGCATAGCGCACGCGGAAGCCAGCGAAGCCGAGGCTGCGCATGCTGTTCGGATCGATCTTGCTGGTGCCGTAATCGAACAGGTCCGGATCGAACTTGATCTCGCGCACGCCATCGGCGGTGATCTCGTTGATCTTCACAGGTTGGTCGTAGTACATGCCCTCGGGAAAGAACGCGAGCTCGAAGCCGAGCTTCGCGCCGCGCCAGTACAGCTTGTCGGACTTGGGACGAATGCTCCAGTACTGGTCGTAGTCCAGCGCCTGAAGCTCCTTGGGAAGGTTGCTGCTGGGCTTTTGATACGGTGCGCCTGCGAGCTGCTCGGCTCGCTTGATCACGTCGCTGAAGTCGAACGCCAACGCGACCCCGGTGTGCAGGGTCGACAGTACCGCGACGATCAGACACACGATACCCGTCCCGGGCGGGCGGCCCCCGAAAGAAAAAGAAATATCGATGTGATGAAGAGACAAGACGGCGAATCCCCCGCACGTTCTGGCGTTGCATGCGTTCACTTGTTTACCGGAGCGCCAGGGTGGACTTCGGACAGCGATATTCTTGTGATCTGGCAGCCTACACTCAGAGCGAGCCGCCAAGCGTATGGTTCCCGAGGTAACGATGCAGCGCAAGTGTCGCCAGCGGTTGGTTTTGTCGCCGCCGAACGACCGCCACGGGAAGAGGTCATCGCTTGGCCGGCGAAGGCCGCGCGCTGGACAGCGGTGTCGCAACATCCTCGAGAGCGCGGCGCTCCGCGGATACCCCAAGAATAAGTTCCGTGGCAGCGGCGATCAGCATCAGCGTTGCGCCGAACGCATAACCCCACGCGATCGAGCTGCGCTCGCCTGTACCGATCAGAGTGCCGAACAGCCAAGGCCCCGCAATCCCGCCCACCGCGGTGCCGAGCGCATAGAACAAGGCAATCGCGCGCGCCCGCATCTCGAGCGGGAAGATCTCTCCCACGGTCAGATAGGCGGAGCTCGCCGCCGCCGACGCGAAGAAGAAAACGATTGTCCATGCGATGGTCTGGCCTGTCGCGTCGAGTGCGTGGTTCACGAACAACACCGCTGTAACCGCGAGCAGCACGCCCGATGCGGCATAGGTTGCCGCGATCATCGGTTTGCGTCCGACGCTGTCGAACAAGCGCCCGAGCAGCAGTGGCCCGAGGAAGTTGCCCACCGCGAACGGCAGAATGTACAAGCCGATGCGATCGGCGGGTACGTTGAAGAAACGGCCCAGCACCAGAGCGTAGGTGAAGAAGATCGAGTTGTAGAAGAATGCCTGCGACGCCATCAGCACGAGCCCGAGAACCGAGCGCTTCGGGTGCGTGCGGAACAGCGTTCGCGCGACCTCCAATGTACCGACGGTCCGCTTTCGAGCGTGCAGACGCACTCGCGGCGCATCGGACCGGAGCGGCGGCGCACCGAAGCGGCGTTCGACGTGCTCGACGATCGCCGCGGCCTCCGGCAAACGGCCGTGCGTGATCAGCCAGCGTGGGCTCTCGGGCAGAAAGCGCCTCAAGTACAGAATGCCAAGACCCAGAATCGCACCGATCCCGAATGCCATCCGCCAGCCGACATCCGGTGGCAGCAGGCCAGGCTGGAGCAGCACCACGGCTCCGACAGCACCTAGAGCAGCGCCAAGCCAGAAGCTGCCGTTCACGAGCAGATCCACGTGGCCGCGAAAGCGGGCAGGAATCAATTCCTGAATCGCGGAGTTGATCGCAGCGTACTCGCCGCCGATGCCGGCGCCGGTCAGACAACGGAACGCAGCGAACGTAACGAAATCGGGAGACAGCGCTGTCGCCGCTGTTGCGGCGAGATAGACCCCCAGCGTGACATTGAACAGGCGCTTGCGGCCAATCCGGTCGGCGAGCCAGCCGAATGTCAGCCCGCCAACTACTGCGCCGGCGAGATAGAGACTCGCGGACAGTCCGATCTGTTCCGCGGTCAGATGCAGCGTCGGGCTCGCTTCCAGCGCTCCCGAAACGGAGCCTGCGAGTGTGATTTCCAGGCCGTCGAGAATCCACGTGATGCCCAGCGCGACGATGACCAGAGAGTGAAAGCGATTCCAGAGCAGGCGATCGAGTCGCGCCGGAATATCGGTTTCGATGACGGCATGGCCGCTCGCTTCCGACATGCGCTTCAACTCCCCGGGACCGTGCGGATCGCGCGCGGGTCCGCATCAGGCGAAATTTGGTCTGGCCGAATGCATCGACGGTTGCTTCGCGAGGCGGGCTTCCAGTGGTGCGTGCGCTTCTCATTCTTGGCCGCCATCGTTTTGGATCGGAAATCCGGCGCTAGAGCAACATAGCTTCGTGCATCAGGTTCACAAGCGGCCTGGAATGGCCTGCAACCGCAAACGCAACAGTAGCGTCGGCACGCGGCAACGAGTATCAGCGGACCACGGATTGGGGTGTAGGACAAAGGCTGACGTCCGGGAACGCCGACTCGGGGCGGCAACCGTGCGTTCGGTGTATCGCAGCGCCAAAAAGAGTTGCCTGCAGAGTCGAAGGGCCAGCGCATTGGGATGCTTCGACTCTGCGGCTGTTGCCGCGACGCTCAGCACGAACGGGGGGTGGAGAAAAGGCGGATTGAGAAAACGCGAGGCTGAACGCAGCGCGTCGTTGCTATTCGAACCCGTCGGGTTCGAAGCCCGTCTCGAACGGGAAAGACCGAGCGTTGGAAAGGTCTTGGCGGAGAGAGAGGGACAACACGCCGGACGAGTGACGCATGGAGCGCAGTTCGGCTTGTTTAGGCAAAGGCTAACTTGGCTTTGCCAAGTTAAGCGCAGCGGCCGTTGCCATTCGAACCCGTCGGGTTCGAAGCCCGTCTCGACAGTAAAGACCGAGCGCTTGGTGAAGATCTTGGCGGAGAGAGAGGGACAACACGCCGAACGAGTAACGCATGGAGCGGAGT
>Ga0207674_10008814_pt1 | contig 11609 bp, 12 predicted proteins | sample KBSCornC72_FD_184303 | JGI IMG/M metagenome (GOLD analysis project Ga0207674, IMG submission 184303) | Corn rhizosphere microbial communities from Kellogg Biological Station, Michigan, USA - KBS Corn C7-2 (SPAdes) (version 2) | ecosystem: Host-associated > Plants > Roots > Rhizosphere > Soil ... | reverse complement strand
CGGACTGGCCCACGCTCCCGCAACCGCTGGGAACGGAGGCTTCATGCGCGGGATGCCGCGCTTGCCTTCGAGCGAATCCAAGAGAGCAGTCTCTTCGCCGCATTCGTAAGCACCGGCACCGGAATGCGTGTACAGATCGAAATCGAATCCCGTGCCTAAAATATTCTTGCCGAGGTATCCCTGCGCGTACGCTTCCGCGATGGCGCGATCCATGTGATCGATGAGGTAACGATACTCGCCGCGAATGTAGACGTAGCCTTTGTGCGAATCCATCGCGAGGCCGGCGATCAGGATGCCTTCGATCATCTGATGGGGGTCGTATTCCATCAGCAACCGGTCCTTGCAGGTACCCGGCTCGCTTTCGTCGGCGTTGACGACGATGTATTTCGGCTTGGGCGAGCTGCGCGGAACAAAGCTCCACTTGAGGCCCGTTGGGAATCCCGCCCCGCCGCGGCCGCGCAAGGCGGACGTTTTTACTTCTTCGATAATCTGCTCGGGCGTCATCTCGCGCGCCTTGCGGAACGCCTTGTACCCGTCGTTGGCCAGATAGACCGCCAGCGTCTCGGAGTTATCCAGTCCGAAGCGCTTGCTCAGGACCCTGGTCTCCAGAGGACTCGGTTCGTTATAGAGCTTTTTCGGCATCCTTAGATCAGTGAGCCTTCCTGAGACCATCGATCAGCTGGTCCAGCTTTTCGGGCGTGATGTGGTGATGAAAGTCGTAATTGATTTCGACGGCCGGCGCCCAGGAGCAGGCTCCCATGCACTCGACTTCTTCGAGCGAAAACTGTCCATCCGCGGTCACTTCTTTATGTCCGATGCCTAGCTGCCTGGAAGCATGCTGATACAGTTCCATGCCGCCGACAAGCAAACAGCTGATGTTGGTGCAGACCTGGACGTGATACTTCCCCATGGGCTTGCGATGCAGCATGGAGTAATAGCCCACGACTTCGTCCACTTGCAGCGGCGTAACCTCGCAACGGCGCGCGACCTCGTCGATAAGCTCGGGCGTAATCGAGCCGACCTCGTCCTGCGCGTAAATCAGCATGGGCACTACCGCCGAGCGCTTGCGGCCTTCGGGATAGGCCTGCAGCATCTTGGCGAAGCGTTCTTCGAGCTGGGGGGAAAAGTTCATTAGTTTAACTGACCGCTCCATAACTGTCGCGGCTCTGAAACGGTGCCGTTCGGCTGGTCATCGATCCGTATCTCCCAGCACGAAGTCCATACTTCCCAGCGCCGCGATCGAATCGGCGATCATTGTGTTCTCCAGCATCTTAGGTAAACCTTGGAGGTTACCAAAGCTGGGGGTGCGCATGTGCACGCGGTACGGTTTCGATGTCCCGTCGCTCACGATGTAGTAGCCGATCTCGCCGCGCGGAGCCTCGACACATTGATATGCTTCGCCCGCGGGAACACGGAAGCCTTCGGTCACGATCTTGAAGTGATAGATCAGCGCTTCCATCTGGGTTTTCATCTTCTCGCGATCGGGAAGAACCACATGCGGCGCGTCGGCCTGCCAGGGTCCATCCGGCATGCCTTCCAGAGCCTGGGTGATGATTTTCGCGCTTTCGCGCATTTCCTGGAGACGCACGCGGTATCGCGACCAGACGTCGTTGCCGGTCTCCACCGGTACTCTAAAGTCGAACTTCTCGTAGCTCGAATACGGTTCGGACTTCCGGATATCCCAGTTCAAACCTGCGCCCCGAAGCATGGGACCGGTGACGCCCAGATCCAGCATGTCTTCGAGCGAGATGAAACCGACGCCCTGAGTCCGCTGCATCCAGATCGGATTCGCGTTGAGGAGTTCCTCGTACTCGTCTACTTTGCTGGGGAACGCCTTGATAAATTTGCCGACCACCTGCTGCCAGCCGCGCGGCGGTTCCAGAGCCAGCCCGCCGATGCGGATATAGCTGGTCATCATGCGCTGCCCCGAGAACATTTCGAAAATTCGCAGGATGTCTTCGCGCTCGCGGAAGCAATAGAAGAACATCGTCATCGCGCCGATGTCGAGCGCGTGAGTTCCCAACCAGACCAAGTGACTGTTCAGGCGCGAGAGCTCGGCCATCATCACACGCGTCCACTGCGCGCGCGCTGGAATTTCGATCTGCAGTAGCTTCTCGACCGACAGGGAGTAAACCAGGTTGTTCGAAAGATTCGCGAGGTAATCGACACGGTCGGTAAGCGTCACGCCCTGCTGCCAGGTCTTCTGCTCGAATTCTTTCTCGATGCCGGTGTGCAAAAATCCGATATCGGGCGCAGCGCTGATGATGGTCTCGCCTTCGAGCTCCAGGACGATGCGCAACACGCCGTGCGTGGACGGGTGCTGCGGACCCATGTTGAGCGTCATCCGGCGCGGCGCGGATGGAGTCGCCGGAATTTCCTGGACTGCCGGAATGGTCGCTGTGTGATCTTCGAAAGAGTGTTTCATGCTGTTACTCACTCGGGTAACTGTACTTGTACCCGTGCACCGGATAATCTTTGCGCAGCGGATAGCCTTCCCAGTCCGTCGGCATCAGAATGCGCACCAGGTTGGGATGATTGCGGAACCCAATCCCGAACATGTCGAACACTTCCCGCTCGTACCAATTCGCCGAGCGCCAAACAGAAGTAACTGAATCGATCTCAGGAATATCGGGAGAAGCGACGCCGCTCAGGCGGCACTTCAAACGGATCCGCTGATTGCGCTCCAGCGAATGCAAATGATAGACGACCTCGAAACGTGGCTCGCTGGGATGCAGGTCTACGGCCGTAATGCCGCTCAGTCGGATGAACTTCTCAGTGTCCTTGAGATAGCGGCACAGATCGACGATGCGCTCTGGATCCGCGTAGGATGTCGATTCGCCGAATGCTTGGGAAGTCTCGAGGATAGCGGGGTGATTCACTTGGAATCCTCTTTCTTGAGCACGGCCCAGTCCAGCGCGCCCTTCTTCCAAACGTAGAAAAATCCCACCAGCACCAGCGCGACGAAGATCAGCATTTCGAAAAATCCGAACATTCCCAGGTCGCGGTACACGACGGCCCAGGGATACAGAAACACAGCTTCAATATCGAACAGGATGAAAATCATCCCCACCAGGTAGAACTTGACGCTGAAGCGTTCGCGCGCCGAACCCACGGGCGCCATGCCCGATTCGTACGGCGTGTCCTTCAGCGGCGAGCGAGCGCGTTTGCCCAGGACCGTGGAGGCCAGGATAAGTACCGAGGCCAAGCCGGCCGCAATCAGTACTTGCACCAGGACCGGAAAATAGATTTCAGGGTAATTTAATGGCATCGGTTGAACGCTACGCGATCCGCTCTGGAGAGTATACCTGTCCCAACTTCAGATTGAACCTTAACTATTGAATATAATGAGCGGGGAAACGGAGTGTCAAACGCCGAGGATGGAAAGTGCTGAAACAAATACGATTGAAGTTGTTGTGAACGGGGAACCGCGCAGCGTTCCGGAGGGATTATCGCTGGATCGTCTGCTGGTCTGGCTAGCCATCGATCCTTCGCGAGTTGCGGTAGAACGCAACCGATCCATCGCACGGAAAATCGACTGGCCGGCGACGCGCGTCGAGCCAGGAGATCAGCTCGAAATAGTGTGGTTCGTCGGCGGCGGATAATTCGCATTCGTTCCAGTACAGGAGGGGCTATTGACTTGCCCTTCAGGTCGAGTACAATCGGTAAGATCCGAGGAAATCCTTGAGAACGGATACCCGCCTTCATGTTTAAATCGCGTAAAAGCCGTCCCGAAGCTCAGGTCCCTGAACGGACCTATTCATCGAGCGAGGTATCCGACGTTGCCGGAGTTAGTTTGCGGCAACTGCAGTGGTGGGATGAGCGCAAGGTCGTCTCTCCGCGGCATGAGGGGCACCGGCGTGTATACGATCCGGCTGAGGTGATCGAGATCACCGTGATCGCCGAACTCCGCCGAAAAGGATTTTCGCTTCAGAAGATCCGTCGCGTGCTTCGTTTCCTGCAACGCGAAATGGGCCGAAGGCTGGCTGAGGTCCTGCAAGCGAACACCGATCTACACCTGGTCACCGATGGAAAGTCGATTTTCCTCGAAGACCACCAGGAACGAATTATCGACATCCTCAAGAACGCCCGCCAGCCCATGTTTCTGGTGTGTGTGAGCGATCAGGCTCGCCGCTTGGGCGAATCCGACCGAAAGCCGGCCCGCATGGAGTCCGGACTGGCCGCTCGCCGCGCCCGCATGGGCTGATTTTGCCGCTCTTTAGGGCTCCCTATCGAAGCGGCGGGCTCCCCCCAACCGAATTGGTATACTGAAATCGCTGGAGGCCGTAATAATGCCCAAGTCCCGTCGGCGTAGCTACTTCCTGATTCCCTCGTTTATAGTCCTGTGCTCCCTTGTGGCGGGAGTTATGGGCGGAAAGAGAGTCGCGGCAGCATCGCCGGCCGACGATGCCGATCAGAGTATTAAGGCATTTACCAAGGTTTATAGCGTCGTCGAGCAGAATTTCGCCGACGAAGTGAAACCCGAGAAGGGCGTCTACAAGGGCGCGATCCCAGGCATGCTGCGGACGCTGGATCCGCACTCCAATTTCTTCGATCCGCGCGACTACCAATCCCTGCGCGAGGATCAACGTGGACGTTACTACGGCGTCGGGATGCAGGTGCAAAACCGCAACGGCAAGACTATCGTGACCGCGCCGTTCGCCGGATCTCCTGCGTATCGCGCCGGGCTTCGGCCGGGCGACGTGATCCTGGAAGTCAACGACAAGAAGACCGACAACCTGAACACCACCGAAGTCGCCGACCTGCTCAAGGGGCCGCGCGGCACCAAGGTGCAGGTGAAGATCGGACGCGAGGGCCTGGACCAGCCGATCGTCTACAACATCATTCGCGATGAGATCCCACGATTCAGCGTGCCGGATGCGTTCTATGTGAAGCCTGGCATCGGCTACGTGAAAGTAAGTCAGTTCAACGAGAACACCGGCAAGGAACTGGATGAGAAACTGAAGAAGCTCAACGAAAAAGAAATGAAGGGCCTGGTGCTGGACCTTCGCGAGAATCCAGGCGGCCTTCTCAATGAAGGCGTGGATGTCGCCAGCCACTTCCTGAAGAAGAACGACCTGGTGGTGAGCCATCACGGACGCAGCTCGCCGAACAAGAACTACACGGCGCGCACGGATGGCGCCGGCAAGGATTATCCCATCGTGGTGCTGGTGAATCGCTACACGGCATCAGCCGCCGAGATCGTCAGCGGCGCGCTGCAGGATCACGATCGCGGCTGGATTCTGGGTGAGACTACTTTCGGCAAGGGTTTGGTCCAGACGGTATTCCCGCTGAATGACAACACTGGCCTGGCGCTGACGACCGCGCACTACTATACACCCAGCGGCCGGCTGATCCAGCGCGATTATTCCAATATCTCTTTCCTGGATTACTACACGCACTCGAACCTGGAACAGAAGAACATGGCGGATGTGAAGATGACCGATAGCGGGCGCACGGTTTACGGCGGCGGCGGCATTACGCCGGACGAGAAGTTCGAGCTGCCTAAGCTCAACGCGTTCCAGATCGAAGTGATCCGTAAATACGCGCTGTTTAACTTCTCGGCGAAGTATTTCGGCAATCGCGACGCCAAGCTGCCCAAGGGCTGGGAGCCGACCGACGAGATCGTCAACGAGTTCCGCCTGTTCCTGGAATCACAGAAGGCGACCTTCACCGCGGCCGATTTCACGGCCAACCGCGATTGGGTGAAAAAAGAATTGAAGCGCGAGATGTACATCACGGCGTTCAGCCAGGATGAATCACAGCGCGTGGCCATCGAGCAGGATCCGGAAGTGCTGAAGGCGATCGACTCCATGCCCAAAGCCAGGGCACTGGTCGAAAACGCCAAGAAGCTGCTGGTGCAGCGCATGACCGGGCAGGATTCGCGCGCAGCGGTCCGCTAGCCTCCAGAAGAATTTGCGTCCACAAATTACCGTTCTCGACGCGGGCGGCCAGTATTGTCACCTGATCGCGCGTAAAGTCCGCGATTTAGGCGTCTACGCGGAAGTCGCGCCCAGCGAAACACCTGCTTCGGAGTTGGCTGGCCGCAAAGGCGTCATCATCTCGGGCGGCCCCTCCAGTGTGTACGACCCTGGCAGCCCCACGATTGATCCACGTTTACTTCACAGCGGTATTCCCGTACTCGGTATCTGTTACGGGCAGCAGCTCATGGCCCACATCCTGGGCGGTCGCGTAGAGAAGGGCGAACGAGGCGAGTACGGCTTCGCGCAATTCGACCTCAAGCATGCCGATGGACTGCTCAAAGGCATCGTCGGACGCCAGCAGGTTTGGATGAGCCATCGGGACGCCGTCCAGTCGCCGCCTCCAGGTTTCGATGTGTTGGGCAGCACGGCGACGTGTACGGTCGCCGCCATGGCGTCGCCCTCGCGCGGGCTGTACGCGGTCCAGTTTCATCCCGAGGTCGCGCATACGCCCTGCGGCACTCAAATCCTGACGAACTTCGTCTTCGACGCCTGTGGAAGCGTCAAGGATTGGGATCCCGCCGGCCAGGTTCAGGCTATTGAGGACCAGATCCGAGCCGTGGCGAAAGATCGCAACATCTTCTTTTTCGTAAGCGGCGGAGTGGATTCGACGGTTGCGTATACGTTGTGCCTGCGAGCGCTGGGGCCGGAGCGTGTTCATGGAACCTACGTGGACACCGGACTGATGCGCGAAGGCGAGACCGATTTCGTGCGCGCCAACTTTTCAGCGCTCGGAGCACGCGCATTTGCCGTGGAAGACGCCGCGGGGCGATTCCTTACCTCTCTCGCGAGCGCTGTTAACCCAGAGGAAAAGCGCCACATCATCGGCGAGGAGTTCGTGCGCGTGCAGCAGCGCATTCTCGAATCGGAAACATTTCTCGACGGAAGTTGGATTCTGGGCCAGGGGACGATCTATCCCGACACGATCGAATCCGGCGGCACAGCCAAGGCCGATCTGATCAAGACACATCACAATCGCGTGGCGGGGATTCAGAAGCTGATCGAGGAGGGCCGCATTATCGAGCCGCTCGCCTCGTTCTATAAAGACGAGGTGCGGGTCATCGGACGGCAGCTGGGATTGTCCTCGGAATTGTTAGACCGGCATCCATTCCCCGGTCCCGGGCTCGCGATTCGCTGCCTGTGCACGGAAAGTGGCGGCGCGCCTGAGCAAGTTCCCGAAGGATGGATTTTGCCGGTCCGCAGTGTCGGCGTGCAGGGAGATTCCAGAACGTATCGAGCCACACTGGCGATTGACGATTTTCCTCCGGAAGAGGAAGCAGCCGGCCTGATTAATCGGATGGACCGGATTAATCGCGTGGTCGTTCAGGTTTGGACCGCGGCGAAAATCGGCGATATGCGCGCGGTGCCGTCGTTCTTGACTGAGGAACGGCTGGATCGTCTGCGGCGCGCCGATGCAATTGTACGCAGGCGGACGCATGCTTCCGGATTCGATCGTAATGTGTGGCAGCTTCCCGTGGTGCTGATTCCGTTCGGCACTCCGGAACGCCCCGATTCCATCGTGCTGCGTCCCATCGATTCGGTGGATGGAATGACGGCCAGCATGGTCCGGATGCCCGAGGAATTGCTGGCAGAGATCGTGCGGGAAGTGAGCGCCATTCCCGGAGTAGCGGGCGTGTTCTATGACCTGACGAACAAGCCGCCCGCCACCATCGAGTGGGAATAGACTAACTTACTGTTTGGCTTTGCCCTTGCCCGCGCCACCGCCGCGACCCTGGCTCGAAGGCGGAACCAGTTTCTGCAAGCGAAGATATACGGCCATGCTGCCGTAGCATTCGTTGTCGTGGATGACATTTCCGTAGAGCGAAGCCAGCCGCGGCGTAGGCCCACGGAAACCTTGAATCGGATCGTTCATGTTGGCGTCGGTAACGCTCTCGTAGGCGGCGTCACACATATCGAAGGACTCTTTCAGGACGGCGACCAGTTCCGCTTTGGTGGTCTTGGCCGCTGCGCCCAACTGCTTCGGCATGCCGGTGACGGCTCCGCAGCTGTTCGCTTGAGCATCGGCGACGTGCGCCACCCAGCCGCCGAAGTTGCGCTCTTCCGGAGTCGGCTGGAAGGCATAACCGGCGTCGGGCATCTCATCCGCAGCACGCGTCAGCAGGCCTTTGACCTGGTTATAGGAACTCTTGACGTCCGAGATCAAGGTCGCGGGCGGGCCGCCGCCCTTGGGCTGGGCCTGCAAGGCGATCGCGCAAGCGGCGCCCAAAATCAGCGATGAATATTTCATGTTATTGCTTGCCCTTACCCTGTCCACCGGGGGCGTTGATGGCGCCTTCATCCCAATGCTCGTCCGCCTTGCCATCGACGAAGCGCCACATGTCGAAATGCGTCGTCGTATAGGTCTGGCCAGGATTGCGAGGATCGGGCCGGGTGCTGACCGAAGCAACGCAAACAATATCCTTGCCCTGGGTAGTCACCGCGACGATTTTGGTGCTCCAGTCCTTGGGATCGGCCGGGATTGGACGGGGAGCGCTCTTGCTAAATGCCGTCATCACAATCTGCCGGCCGGAACTGAAGCCCGGATTGTGCTGGATGTATTTCTCCGTCAGCCACTTGTCGGCTTCATTCCAGTGTCCGTAGGCCAGCAAATCGATTACGATGTGCATCGCGGCCTGCTTGTTCTTGTTGAGTGTCTTGTCTTTGTCCTTAAAGAGCGCCATGGGATCGGCGACACCGACAACCGGGGCGGCCTGGCCAAACAGGTTCGCACAGGCTACTAACGTGAATGTACCGAGAAGCGTGAATCGAAGTTTCATGGGTACTATCGTTAGACAACGCGGCTAGGACTGTCAAGCGGCGTTCAGGATTTCCGTAATCAGCGCATCGAACGACGTCCCGCCGCTGAGCGCTGCCTGAGCGAAATCCTCGTCCTCGGTAAGGGACGGATTGGGGTTCGCTTCGATCACATAAACGTCCCCTGCGGGGGTAAGCCGTACGTCGATGCGTCCGAAGCCCTGGATCTTGAGCACCCGGTACACTTTGCGCGCAAGCTGCTTCAGGTGCTCCTCGACGCCAGCCGGCAGTTCCTTGGCCGGCCCGTTCTTGATGCCCCACTTGTCGCGATACTTCTCGTTCCACTTGGCATGGAAAGTGGCGAACTTGGGCACATCTTCGGGCACCTGCTCGAAAAAGATCTCGCGCGGCGGGAAGACCGTCAGCCGGCGGTTTCCCAAGACGCTGAGATACAGCTCGCGTCCTTCAATGTACTCCTCAATCAGCACGTCGCATTCGAACTTCTGGTGCAGGTAGCGGACGCGCTCCATGGCTTCGTCGGCGCCCTTCACAAAAGATGCCTTGGCGATGCCATCCGACGATTCCTCGCCGACGGGTTTGACGAACGCCGGATATTTGAAGCGCTGCAATCCGCGCACTGGACGAGTCTGGTGCGAGACTACGAATCTGGGCAGGCGCACGCGATGATACGCGAGCACCTTCTTGGCCAGAGCTTTATTCTTGCAGAGCATCAGGCCCTCGGGACCGGAGCCGGTGTAGCGAACCTTCATCAGCTCCAGTAGCGCAGGGATGTTGGGCTCATGCGAGCGGTCGTGATAGAAGGATTCGGTCAGGTTGAAGACGATATCCGGCTTACACACCGTGAGCTTCTCGACGATGGCGGTGACGTTATCGAAAGCCGCCAGCGTTTCCACCTGGTGACCCAGGCGCTGGAGACAATCCATCACGCAAGCTTCCGTGGGCTTGTTCTGCTCGCGGAGCGATTCGGGAGTGAATTTCTCTTCCGGGTCGGCTCGCTGTGCGAGATCGAACAGAACCAGAACCTTCATGCCTATACCGACCTCTTGAATCTGCCAGTGTACAAGTGATTGGTCACCAATGTCGCGAGATACGCCGCGAGTTCGAACTGCAACCGCGCCGGATCGCGCGGAGCGGTGAGCTTCAGTTCCTTGCAGCGCTGGATCAGCCGCCGAACGAGCATGCTCACAGTGTATTTGCGTTGGCCGGTCCATTGCACGATGGAACCGATCAACGCTGCGCGATGTTTGCGCATCATCTTGGCGGCGGATTCTCCACCGGGTTCACCTTTACAAAATATCGCGCGTAGGTCGGCGTCATAGAAATCCGGAAAGTCTTCGGCGTAAAGTTTGCGGCGGCTGGCATAGTATCGTGCGAGCGTCTGGCGCAGCTTGCTCGCCTCATACGAGCGGCGGCCTTTGATGACCGCGGGTTTGGTCCCCGCGACTTCCTGCATCACCGAATGGATGTACTCGATCTTGTCGAGAGCTTTCCAGCCTCGATACTTCGTTCGCCATTCTTCGGGTGGACTGCCGAGCCACACTGCGAAGGTCTCCGAAAAATCCTCTTCCGGATGCGCCTGCGCATACCAGTTCGGAAGATGCTGCACAAAACTCTTGCTGTACGGACGCGGCGTGTACGTTTCCGGAGTGTACTCGGTTTCGGGACTCCCGAACACCATCTGCCAATCCTTGCGATCGGAGAGCTTATAGGCGTGATTTACCGCGTGGCCGCATTCATGCCGAAGCAGCTTCTGGCACCAGTCCGGCGTGCCGCCTTCCACTTCCATCATCAGGTGCATCTCCAACGCCTTTAAACGCGGATGCGCCAGAAAGAACGGCATGGCGATGGCGGGCACAGCTTCGGGCGAGAACCATTCATCGCCCAGGTAGCAATCGGGACGAAGCGTGACGCCGCGCGCAGTCAGATCGTCGAACAACTGGTTGACGCGCGGTTCGAGCTCACTGCCCGGCAGGCGGACGCCTAAGTCACAGATCCGCAGCGCTAGCAATTCCTCGTCCTTCAGCGAAACCCACGCGGGTTCCGCGGCTGTCTCCATGACTTATCCTAACGCGTAGAGCATGTCCGATAAGAAACGGTTTTTGACTGCCGAGTGGAATAACCTGTTGATGCTCAACTACGAGGTGGATCCGTCGCTGCTGGAATCATTGGTTCCCGCGGGTACAGAGCTGGATACGCTCGAGGGGAAAGCATATATCAGCCTGGTTGGTTTTGAATTTAATCGCACGCGAGTACTGGGATTCGCCGTGCCGTTTCACCAGAACTTTGAAGAGGTGAATCTTCGGTTTTATGTCCGGCGTGAGTCGAAGAGAGGCGTGGTGTTCATCCGCGAACTGGTGCCGCGCTACGCGGTGGCCGCCATCGCGCGATGGGCGTTCAACGAGAATTATTCGTGCGTGCCGATGTCGCATCGAATCGAAGGGGGGAACGCTGTGTATACGTGGGAGCTGGGATCAGATCGATGTGTGATGAAGATTGAGACAGAAGGGGAAAGTTTTCTGCCGCCCGAGGGCTCGCTGAGCCAATTCATCACGGAACACTATTGGGGCTACGCGTCGCAAAAGGGCGGCGGCTGCTTGGAGTACGAGGTGCAGCATCCGGCGTGGGTGGTATGGAATGCGAAGCGGGCGAGTTTTTCTGGAGATGTGGATGCGCTTTACGGTCGCGAGTTCGCGCAGGTGTTGAAGCGTGAGCCGGATTCAGCGTTCTTGGCAAAGGGATCGCCGGTGACGGTGTTCAAGGGGAACAGAATTGCCTAACGATGTGGCGCACGCACTCGTGCGTGCCGCGTCGAGACTCTTCTCGACGCCCGGCTTGAGTCCGCTGATCTCGAGGTAT
>Ga0207674_10008810_pt1 | contig 11610 bp, 8 predicted proteins | sample KBSCornC72_FD_184303 | JGI IMG/M metagenome (GOLD analysis project Ga0207674, IMG submission 184303) | Corn rhizosphere microbial communities from Kellogg Biological Station, Michigan, USA - KBS Corn C7-2 (SPAdes) (version 2) | ecosystem: Host-associated > Plants > Roots > Rhizosphere > Soil ... | reverse complement strand
TCTCACCGGCGAGGAATTTGAACGCATCAAGACAATCCTTGGGCGCGAACCGAATTATACCGAACTCGGTATTTTCTCAGTAATGTGGAGCGAACATTGTTCCTACAAGAACAGCCGTCCGCTCCTCAAAACGTTTCCGACAAAATCTGCGCGAATACTCGTCGGTGCCGGCGAAGAAAACGCCGGCATTATCGATATCGGTGACGGCCTGGCCATTGCGTTCAAAATCGAATCCCACAATCATCCGAGCGCCGTCGAACCTTTCCAGGGCGCAGCCACCGGGGTAGGCGGTATCATCCGCGACATCTTCACCATGGGTGCGCGGCCTATTTGCGCCCTCAATTCACTCCGGTTTGGCCCAATTACAGACGACAGTGCATCATCCAATTCCCAATCACCAATCACCAATCACCAATCACCGATCACCAACAATCGTCGCCTCTTCTCCGGCGTCGTCTCCGGCATCGCCCACTACGGCAACTGTTTCGGCATCCCGACAGTTGCGGGGGAAGTCTATTTCGACAAATCGTACGAAGGAAACCCCCTCGTCAACGCATTTTGCCTTGGCGTTCTGCGCCACGATCAAATTGTTCGCGGACGTGCCAGCGGCATTGGTAATCCTGTCTTTTACGTCGGCCCTGCGACCGGTCGCGACGGCCTGGCTGGAGCTGCGTTCGCTTCACAGGACTTAACCCAGGAGTCGGCCGATCAACAACGCGGTGCGGTCCAAGTCGGCGATCCGTTCATGGAAAAGCTCGTTTGCGAAGCCTGCCTGGAACTGCTTGCGACCGGTGCCGTCGCTGGCATTCAGGACATGGGCGCTGCCGGACTCACCTGTTCCACTTGCGAAACGGCAGCCCGTGCGGGTACTGGAATTGAAATCGATCTCAGCAAAGTCCCGCAGCGCGCGCCCAATATGACCCCGTACGAAATCATGTTGAGTGAATCCCAGGAACGCATGCTCATCATCGTACAAAAAGGACGCGAAGAAGAAGTAAAACGGATTTTCGATAAATGGGATTTGCCTTGGGCCCAAATCGGGGAAGTCACCGACACTGGCCACATGGTCGTCCGTAACAACGGTTCGCGTGTGGCCGACATTCCAGCTAAAAAACTGGCCGACGAAGCTCCCGTTTATCAGCGCGAGGCTCGCGAACCAGAATACATCAAAGCAGTCCGCGCCTTCACGCTCGAAGGCATTCCCGACACAACCGACCCAACCGCAGCTCTCAAAACCTTGCTTTCCTGGCCAACTATCGCTTCAAAAAACTGGGTTTATCGCCAATACGATCATTCCGTCCGCGATGGCACCGTCATCCCTCCGGGCTCCGACGCCGCCGTCATCCGCATTAAGCAGGATTCAGTGCCGCTGCTAAAATCCGACTCCGAGGCACCAACCACCAATCCCCAATCACCTGTCACCGACAAACTCATCGCCCTTTCCGTGGACTGCAACGCCACCTACGTCCACCTCGATCCATACGAAGGCGGCAAAATCGCCGTGGCTGAAGCGGCCCGAAACCTCGCTTGCACAGGTGCACGGCCACTTGGCACAACCGACAATCTAAACTTCGGCAATCCCTTCAAACCTGAAATCTTCTGGCAACTGCGTGAGTCTGTTCGCGGGCTCGCCGAAGCTTGCCGCGCTTTCAATGCCCCGGTGACCGGCGGCAATGTCAGTTTATACAACCAAAATCCTGGCGGCCCAATCGATCCGACGCCGACCGTCGCCATGGTCGGCCTGATTGAAAAACCGGAACACGTCACAACCCAATGGTTCAAGGATGAAGGCGATGCCATCATTCTGCTCGGCGATATAATCGATTCGACCAATCCATTATTTGGTCTTGGCGGCTCTGCTTATCTGCAGCGCATTCATGGACTCAAGACCGGCTCCCCTCCCCGCTGCGATCTCCAAAAAGAGGTCGATCTGCACCTTGCCCTGCGCGCCCTCATTCATTCAGGCGTCGTAAAAAGCGCTCACGATTGCAGCGAAGGTGGCCTCGCCGTCGCCCTCGCCGAATGCTGTATCTCACAACAAATCGCTCGCGATACGCCGCGGCTGGTGGGTGCACAAATCGATTTCAGCCCGCAACCTGCCCTCACAGACCAAACCGGTTCTGAGGCTTCTGCCCCCACAAATCAGGCGCCGTACGTGGCCGATCCTCTTTCCGCCATTGTAAAGGATGCCCGACTCGATGCCCTCCTCTTCGGTGAAACTCAGGCCCGCATCATCATTTCTGTCGCCGGCATCGACGCGGTTAAAGTGCTTGCGCGCGCAAAAATCCTGGGCATTCCGGCAGCCTGGATTGGAACGGTCGGCGGCGACAGCCTCAAAATCAAAACCCGTGCCTCCGAATTAACCTGGCCATTAGCCGAGTTACACGATCTTTGGTGGAATTCAATTGCCCGAGCGATGAAGTAAAATTCTTCTCTTGGCTGGATTTGGCGCAAAGCTCATGGAATAATTATCTGACCGATGCAGTTTTATCCCAAACATTATTGCGGTGTTTTCGGCATCTATGGCCATCCCAACGCTGCGGAACTGACGTATTACGGCCTTTACGCCCTCCAGCATCGCGGACAGGAGAGCGCCGGCATCGTGACCTCAGACGGCCGCCAATTTCATAAGCATAAAGGAATGGGCCTGGTCTCCCAGATTTTCAGGGGCAACATCCTTCACGACCTGGCCGGTTCCATCGCCATCGGCCATACCCGCTATTCGACAACCGGCTCCTCTCTTTTGAGAAACGCTCAACCTCTGGACGTGGACTGCGCTCGCGGCCAAATTGCCATCGCTCACAACGGCAACTTGACCAATGCCGCTCAACTCCGCGATGAACTCGAATCTAAAGGCTCGATTTTCCAAACCACCGTCGATAGCGAAATTATTCTCCACCTGATGGCGCAGCCGAGTGAGAACGGCCATGGGAACAACTTGATTCAAGCGATTCGCCGAATCGAAGGCGCATATTCGCTCGTCATCATGACAGAGAAAGAGCTCATCGGCGTCCGCGATCCGCACGGCTTTCGCCCACTTTGCATCGGCAAAATCGATGATGCCTGGGTCCTCGCCAGCGAAACCTGCGCCTTAGATCTCATTCACGCGAAATTTGTCCGCGACGTTGAACCCGGGGAAATCGTCGCCATCAATGAAAATGGTATCAGCAGCGTCCAGGCTTTTCCCGAACACGAACGTCGTGCCTTCTGCATTTTTGAATACGTCTATTTCGCACGACCCGACAGCACGATCGCCAATCGGAACGTCTATAAGGTCCGCGTTGAAATGGGCCGTCAACTCGCGCGCGAATTCCCCATTTCCGCCGACGTTGTCATCCCTGTCCCCGACAGCGGCAACTGCGCCGCGCTCGGTTATTCACTCGAATCCGACATCCCGTTTGAAATGGCGTTCGTCCGAAATCATTACGTAGGCCGCAGTTTCCTTCAACCTTCGCAATTGATTCGCGACTTTGACGTCCGCGTGAAGCTGAACCTCATCGCTGATCTTGTTAAAGGCAAACGCGTCATCGTCGTGGACGACTCCATCGTGCGTGGAACGACCTGCAAAGCGCGCGTCAACAATCTCAAGGAAGCAGGCGCAAAGGAAGTTCACGTGCTCGTAAGCTGCCCTCCTCACATGAACCCGTGCGTCTATGGCATCGATTTCCCCGATCGCAGTAAGCTAATGGCGGCTAGCCATTCCCTCGAAGAGATTCGCAAATATCTCAATGCCGATTCCCTCCATTATCTGTCCCAGGATGGTTTGGTGAAAGCCACCGGCTTGCCAGCAAATTCTTTCTGTATGGCTTGCTACGACGGAAATTATCCGGTGCCGTTTGATCCCTCCATGGACAAACACATTATCGAGCGTCGAAACGGACATCTGCCCTCGCTCGCTGACGCCCTCGCCAAAGAAAAAGCTCAGATCAAACTGCTCTGATCCACTGTTGATGCGATCTCTTTTTCACAATCCGTATTTCGAATTTCGAATTTTCTGACATGCTCGACCGACTCAAAAAACAAGTCTGTGCTGCTAATCTTCAACTCGTAGCCGAGGGCCTGGTCATTCAAACCTGGGGCAACGTCAGTGGCATCGACCGATCCAGCGGCAACATGGTCATTAAACCCTCTGGCGTTTCCTACGCGACCATGAAACCCAGCCACATGGTTGTGGTTTCCCTCGAAACCGGGAAAGTCGTTGAGGGCGATTTGCAACCCAGTTCGGACACTGACACTCACTTAATACTTTATCGGGCATTTCGGGAAATCGGCGGTATCGTTCACACTCACAGCCTTTATGCCACTGCGTGGGCGCAGGGCTGCCGTCCGATTCCAGCACTCGGCACGACCCACGCCGATTATTTTCACGGTCCGGTTCCCTGCACTCGCCGACTCAATGCCCGCGAAATCCGAGACGATTACGAAGTGAACACCGGGAATGTCATCGTCGAAACGTTCGCTGGCCGGGATCCCCTGCATTGTCCCGGAGTGCTTGTCGCCAGCCACGGTCCGTTCGCCTGGGGCAAAACGGTGGATGACGCCGTCCACAACGCAATCGTCCTTGAGCACCTCGTCCGACTTGCTGGCGAAACCTTGCGCCTCTTCCCTTACACCAAACAAATGCAGCCCGACCTGCTGGACAAGCACTTTTTCCGCAAGCACGGTCCGGGAGCATACTATGGACAGCCCGGCAAGGTCTCCAAAGCAAGGAAATGAGACTGAAATGGGCTTAAGGGAGACTAAGGCAGGGACGAGCATAGGGATATCTACCTTCACCCCCCCGTACAGGGTGCTACAGTGCTACACTCTCTAGCCCGCTTGTACAAAACCGCGATCCGGGGTGCTACACAGGTGCTACAAAGTGCTACAGGGTGCTACATTCTCAGATTCAAGACTGACTTGATTCCCGAGCAGTCTTTGCCCACGCTTCCGACATCAGCTATGAAGATCTTTCTTACGGCTCTAGCCGCCAGCCTCCTGATATTGGGTTGTTCGAAAAAGGACGAAAATTCCTCATCCAGCCCTTCTAAAAGCAAAGAAAAGGTCTTCGTGATGATCCCCAAAGGGGTCCACCCCTATTACGAACCTTGCTACGAGGGATTCAAAGATGCCGGGGCAAAATATGGCGTCAAAACCGAATATCTCGCAGCGAAGGCGTTTGAGGTCCCGCAGGAAGTGGAAATCATCGAGAACGTGATCGCCCGCCATGTGGATGGCATCGCTATTTCGGCTCTGGACGATCAGGGTTTGGTCCCCGCAATCGAAGAAGCCACTAAAGCAGGGATAAAAGTAATTACCTTCGACGCTCCCGCGCCATCCTCTAAAGCATTGACCTATATCGGCACGATGAATGAGGCGGCCGGCTATTCCGGCGCAGAAGAACTCATAAAAATCATGAATGGCGAAGGAGAAGTGGCGGTGCTCCAGGGAGGCCTCGGCGCTCCCAATCTGAACGATCGCTTCAAAGGGTTCGAACGTTGCCTCAGAGAAAAAGCGCCGAACATCAGAATCGTTGCTCGCGAAGATGAGCAGGGAAAAATCGACATAACGGTAAACAAAACCGAAGCGCTTATACAGGCGCATCCAAATCTAAAGGCGATTTTCGGCGTGTCAGCCGAAGTTTGTCCGGGCGCCGCTGCCGCTTTGAAACAACAAGGCAAAGAGGGCAAAGTGATCCTCGCCGGTTTTGACGATTTACCCGACACCCTCGCAGGCATTCGAGGCGACGTCGTCAATTTCTGCATCGCGCAGCGGACTTATAAAATGGGATGGCTCTCTGTGGAAAAGCTCCTTGAAGCGATGGACAATAAACCGTTGCCGAAAGAAATCGACACCGGCGTCCTCATCATCACAAAGGCGAACGTGGATACTTACATGCAGGAAATGAAGAAGGAGTTTGCAAAGTAATCGCGAGGTAAACCGGCGACACACTTGGAACCTAATTTTTTCAAGACACTCCTCGGTCGCCGAGAATCAGGCATTTTCTTTGCTCTGATTGGTCTCGTCGTGCTGATTAGCTGCTTTCAGCCGAATTTCATCACTCCGGGCAATCTGTTCCTCGTCAGCCGTCAGATTGCGCTGACTGCGATTATTGCGCTTGGAGTTCTCTTTGTGATTCTGACAGGCGGCATTGATTTGTCCGTTGGCTCGGCAGTTGGACTAAGCGGGTTTCTCTGCGGCCTGGCGATGGCTGCCGGCCTTCATCCGATCATCGCTGTTTTTGCGGGATTGCTTACCGGAGCCATTATCGGAGCAGTTAACGGAACAGTCGTCGCTTATGTCGGTGTAACGCCCTTTATTGTCACGCTCGGCATGCTCGGTGTCGCCCGAGGTGCAGTGCTGGTCATCAAACACGGTGATTCAGTTCGCGAAATTTCCAAGGGTTTTATTGCTTTCGGTAACGGCAGCGTCCTTGGAATTTCCGTGCCCGTAATCGTTCTCGCGCTCGTTGCTATTATGTGTCACCTGGTTCTCGGTCGCACGATATTTGGCCGACAGGTGTTCGCAATTGGCGGCAACGAAAAAGCCGCGGCACTTTCAGGCATCAACACGCGGCAGGTGAAGTTCATGACCTATGTGCTCAGCGGCGTGCTTTCCGCAGTCACTGGAATCCTCTTCGTAGCCCGATTCCAATCGGCTCAAGCCGACTCTGGCAAAGGGATGGAGCTGGACGCTATTGCCGCAGCGGTTATTGGTGGCACGTCCCTGATGGGCGGCGAAGGCAGTGTTGCTGGAGTTCTGCTCGGCGCGATTATAATGGGGGTAATCCGCAACGGGCTTGTTCTGATGCAAGTTTCCTCTTATTGGCAAGAACTCATAATCGGGACGATCATCGTCCTCGCGGCCATCCTTGATGTCATTCGCAGCCGCAAGCAGCCCTAATCACTCGTCGTAGCAGCCGACGTAAGGAAAAATTGGAACTCCAAATCGGAGCAGCATGATGCCACTGAACGGAAGATCGATCGCCGATTGGAGCAACAAAAGCGGCATAGGGCTGCCGCACTCCACGACGCTGGCGCGATGGATTGCACGCCTTTACTTCCGCGACGTCGTGGAGTGCGGCGGCCCTATGCCGCTTTGAATTACGTTCATTGGCAAGGCTCGATTTTAATCGTGGGCCAACCGAATGATGAAATTAGAACCTCCTTACGTCGGCTGCAACGGCGTATTGGGGATTCGCTCGACTCTTAATTCGCCGACACCCTTTTCAGCGGCGTCAACGTCACCGGCCCCAATAATCCCGAATCAAAAAGTGGCCAATCAGAGGCGTCCAACGATCGATATCGTTTACTCGCCATGTTGATATCGTAGAAATATTTCCACTTCACTTTTCGGCGATCCAAATCCGCAATTCGATTCGCAGCCAGATTTGTGATCTCAACCTCCAGCGTATTCTTGTTAGGTTTCAGCCATTCTCCAACCGTTTCGCGGAAAGGCGCGCACCATAACGCGCCAAGCTGATGTCCGTTCAATTTGACCCGTGCGCTTTCACAGACTTTTCCCAAATCCAGCATCCAGTCATCTGCCTTTGCTTCTGGTCGATCAAATATGATGGTGTATCGACCAGTTCCAGCGAGCGATTTCAGCTCTGCCAAATCAAAACCCGTCCAACTCTTCAACTCAGAAACCTCGATGCTTTTCGAAATCTTTGGTTCGCCCTCAACGAAATCGACTTTCCACATCCCGGTAATCTCTCGCGCTGGACCGGCATTCGTTACGTAAGCCCAACTCGATCCTTTAATGACCTTGTTCGTGAATGTCCGCACAAAACACGATTCGCCGGGTTGCAATTGGAGATGAATACTTCCGGTTTCCTCGCCGGGATGGGCTGGCGATACCTCCGGCGCAAATTCGCGTCCATGGTGCAATTCGGCCAAGCCTATCCGATTTTGAAACCGCGGATCAAAAATCACCGCGGACTCGACTGTCGTGGTAATTGGAACGTATTTGTCCACTAGCCGACCGGTTCGATTGGCGAGAAAATAAAGATAGCCGTCTGAGCTTTTTCGGCGCACAAATCGAAGACCGAACTGAGTCGCCGACTCTTGTTTGGCGCCGGACATCTGCAGGAGCGTGTCAAGATCGAGGTTAAAAAGAAGGCGGCCGAGTCCAATCGGGCGTTCGTTAAGAGTTTCCCGCGCGTGCTTCAGGACCAGATCTCCAAGGTGGTAAAATTGCATTCGACTTTCTTCCAGATTCCCAAACCCCGGGACATCCGATGGAACGCGACCGGGGAAAACAATCGTCGCGCCATAGTTTGCCAATTCAAGGAGCCTGGCAATTGTTGCCACAGGCATCATTTGGCACTCTGGCACGACTATGGCCTTGTATTCACCTCCCCCTAGTATGATTTTGTGGTCGTTGCATTCTGCTTTCGCGAGAAAACGATCAGAAACGTAATCAAAAGAGTAGCCCTTTTCCCATAAGGCCATCACGATGTTGGTCAACGATTTCGGAACCGGATTTGGTCGAATCAATTCTCCCGCATCATGCCACACATCATAAATCGGATAGTAAACCAAGACATCGTTGTCAGGCGCGCCGGCCTGGAGGAAGGATTGGCAGCGGGTTATGTAAGCGTTGAATTCCGGCAAGTCGCGCCAGAGGCCGCCTTGCGGACCGAAATTCACGGCGGCATAGAATTGCCATCCGGGCCAAGGCACGTCGGCAGGTGAATAAGGAATTCCGTGAAAGAAGATGTGATTTACGCCTGAGAGAAACAGGTAATCGGCTGCTTGTTTGATTTGAGAGAGAGAAGCCTGGAAGTGTTCCGTCAACCACGTGAACGATTCTGAGGACGCGTACTTGTGGCCCGCGATGTGCGCTGCTGATGATGAAAATTTGTTCATCGGAACATGGTTCTCCTCGACTGATCCGAAGATTTCAGTTTCGGGAATATCGGCAGCGGCATAGATGTCCACGAGATTTCCAGGTGAACCGTGGGCCTGATTCCGCGAAAGGCTGCCATGCGCGTGGCACCATTCAGTCCAGTGTTCAATATACGCGAGATGGAGATCAGAAATCGTTTCGCGATAATCGCTTTTCACGCGAGCAATCGTGTCTTCCGGACCTTCACCGAATAATGGGGGGAGTTGAGTCCGCAAATCGTAGCCGCGTCGCGATTCGAATTCGCGAAAGAAATCGGGTGTCCATTGCGCGCCGTAATACTCGAAGGAATCGTGAAACGATGAGCGAGGTTTGTCGCCGTGGTAATCACCGAAAGCTTTGTCGAAACGGGCAAGATATTGATCCAAAGCCTTGACCGAATATGGATCGAGCACGTTGCCTTCGCCGCCCGGCGCAGCGCGTTTCACCTTCTGGACCGGGCTGCTCTCGAGGACGGCATAGAGCCGCCATTTACCGACTGGAGAGGTCCATTCCAAGTGACGATCGGTGACTTTGTCTGTGAGATTGAGTTGCTCGTCCTTGTCTGAATAGGCCATCAGGCATTGCAATTTGCCTTGGGGCAAATCGGCTTTGAACGGTTCACCGACAGGAACATCGTAGCGCTTCAGGACCACTTTGCCCGACGCAATTTTGGGCGTCACGTTTGGCCCGCCGAAAGGCCAGCCAGTGCCGGTAGTGAGATCGAGTCCAAGGCCGAGGCGTTTGCATTCAGCCGCAGCATGCGCAAACATTTCCATCCACTTCGGAGAGAGGAATTCAATGAATCGATCTTCGTAACCCTTTGCACCGTAAATCGGACAAATTTCGACGCCGCCAATACCAGCATCACGATATTCCGTGAGAAGACGGGTCAGGTTGGTTTTATCGACTGCACTGCCGAGCCACCACCAACGAGTCCAGGGGCGATTCTCGCGCGTTGGGGTGGGCCATTGAAATTCAGGTGGAAAAGAGATCGCAGTTTCGGCAGCGAAGCTTGAAACTGCGAAGAGGACAATTATGAAAAAGGCCTGGGTAATCTGAAGCCGCCCAGATTTAAGCCATCCAACGCTCGGTATGGACGCAAAGCGGCAGAGGACAGCCGCACTCCAAAACCTCACGGACGGCCTGGCATGCCAGAAAGCGCGCCAGCGTCTTGGAGTGCGGCTGTCCTCTGCCGCTTTCAATTGGTGACACCACAACAGTTTAAAATATTTCATAGCAGCAAATGACCGCGCCTCCATTTCTACCTCTCGGCGTGCTTTTCCTCCGGCAACAAACATTTTGCCAGCGGACAATCCTTTAAGGAGCGAATTCCTTCGACTACGCAGGAGGCGTTGAATTTTGCGCCGTCGGGAGTCGTATGCGTGTGGTCCGCAGACGTGAAATAGGTATCGGCGACTTTTTGCTGTCCGATTTCTTCGTAATGCTTGGCGATGATTTCGTTGAGGTTAATGAAAAGAGCACCTTCATCTTTTGCAGCTTCCGCCGCCCACTTTCCATAGTCATTTGCAGCGCGAGCGACTTTGCCGTCTTTCCAAATATTGCGTGGGATGGGAGAAAGCACGATTGGTCTCGCACCTTTGGCTTTGGCATCCGTAATGTATTTTCGCAAATACCAGCCGTAAGTGTGAACCGTCTCTTTCTTGCCCATGGTTTTGTTATCGACCTCCTGCGTTTCGTCGCCATTGCCTTTCAGCGAGGCGCGTGCGCGGCCGTCGCCGAGCGGTCCGCCGTCGTTGTGGCCGAATTGCATCAGCACAAAATCGCCCGGCTTCAAGGCGTCGCGGACCTGGTCCCAAAGGCTTTCCGAGTAAAACGTGCGGCTACTGCGCCCGCCGCGAGCACGATTCACAACCGTGATCTTTGATTGGTCGAAGAACGCAGGCAAAGGCGTGCCCCACCCTTGCTGGCCCTTGGTCGGTGTGTTGACGGTAGAATCGCCGATTAAATACAGCGTCGGCTGAGAATTGGTTTGCTGGGAGAAACAAGGCGGCGCTGTGGAAATGCAAAAGGCGGTGAAAACGACACCCGGAATTACAAAGGCTTTCATGCGCGTCAGCTTCGACAGAACAGGCGCGTTTGCCCATCGCCAAAACGGGTGACGTGCCATCAGTCGTCCCAAATTTTTTTTGAAGTCAACGCGTCAATATTCTTAGGGCAATATCGTCAGCGAATGCGGGTGAAGTCAGTGTCTTCGTACCCTCGCCATCGAACTTCAGATGCCCTGCGATGACGCCAGTTTTCGTATCCACCCACTCCGCCTTCCATTTACCTGCTGGCAACGAGACCTGCAGCGCAATCGAATTTGTGCCGGGTTGCTGAACGTAAACCGCGCATGCCTTCACCGGTTCCACCAGCGCCCGAGCCGAGCCTCCCTCGGAAACGCCACCCTTAATGATTGAATTGTCCGGCTTCATCCGCACGAAGTTGAAGCCTTCGACAAATTGCTTCAGGATCTTCATCTGTTTTCGAAAGGACGGACTTCCTCCCCCGGGCTGCGACTTGGGATAGACAAAAGTGCCGTCTTCACGTCCGGCGCGGTGGCAGTCAGGTTGAAGAACGTGTTTCCGTCGAGGTCTTCACGCCGTGAGCGAGAGTGATAGCCGCTGATCGAAAACTCGAAATCGTCGCGCGGGCGATGATCGAGGTTGATGCGTACGTCGGTCCGCTCGTAGCCGCCGTGATCGCGCAGCACGCCGTCCTGGGTGCTGTGCGCGACCGTGG
>Ga0207674_10008809_pt1 | contig 11612 bp, 1 predicted proteins | sample KBSCornC72_FD_184303 | JGI IMG/M metagenome (GOLD analysis project Ga0207674, IMG submission 184303) | Corn rhizosphere microbial communities from Kellogg Biological Station, Michigan, USA - KBS Corn C7-2 (SPAdes) (version 2) | ecosystem: Host-associated > Plants > Roots > Rhizosphere > Soil ... | reverse complement strand
GAGGCGCGTGGCAGCCGTGGCCCATCGATTATGTTCGAGACCAGTGCGCAGAATGGGTGGCTGATCCGCGAATTTGCCAAAGCCGCGCCGCACCCCGTTTCGCATTCGCTGGCTTACGAACTATATAAGCTGCTGCCGAATGACACCGACCTGACTGTCTTCAGGAACAGAGGTTTGGCCGGTCTTAATTTTGCCTACATTGATGGGCTGCAGAGCTATCACACCCAGCTTGACAGTGTAAGCAGACTGGACGAGCGCAGCCTCCAACATCACGGCTCCTACGCGCTCGCGCTAACACGCCACTTCGGCAACCTCGACTTGCGCCAGGTGCGAGCGCCCGACAACGTCTACTTCGACCTCTTGGGCACGAAGCTAATTTATTACCCCGTGTCCTGGGTGTGGTGGCTGAGTGCGATGGTTGCCATACTCCTGACCGGTCTGGTCGTCTTTGGCTTGAGGCGCCGACGACTTAGTCTACCAGGGTTGGCCCTCAGTGTTTTGGCTTTGGCGGTCAGCGGCATCGCCGCCGCGGGGCTGACGACACTCCTCTTGCGCATGGTCTACAAGTTCGACTCCTCATCTAACCCGAGCCTGGAAGGAGGGAACTACCACAGCAATATTTATCTATTCAGCTTTATCGCTATAACGATCGGTCTGACTGCGGCTGTCTACGTGTTTTTTAGCAGAAAAGTCAGTGTTGAGAACTTAACGGCCGGGGCGCTACTCTGGTGGATAATCCCGATGATCCTGACGTGCGTTTATCTACCGGGTGCGACTTATCTCTTCACCTGGCCTCTGTTGTTTATGCTCGCGCCATTTTGGTTGATATTAAAACAGCACCGTTCTCAACATTCGTTGGATCTCATCATTCTGTTGATTAGTGCATTGCCGGCCGTCGCCCTCGTAACACCTTTGTTCCATCAGATCTTCAGCGGATTCGGTCTCAACGGAATCTGGGTGATAGCCGTGCTCCTCGTGTTGCTGCTTGGGCTACTCGTTCCGCATCTTGCACTCGTAGCGCGTCCTAACAAATGGGTGCTGCCCGGCGCGTCCGTACTCGTCGCGGTGGTGCTACTCCTGATTGGGATCGTGAGACCTGACTTCGACGCTGCACGTCCCAAGCCAAACAGTCTGTTCTACGGCCTGGACGCTAACGCTGGGACGGCGATTTGGGGTTCGTTCGACGCTCGGCCTGACGAGTGGACTGCGCGTTTTTTGTCACCGCATCCTGAGAACCGGCCCTTGCCGGTATTTTTCTCCTCGACCAGCGTTCCGTACCTGCAAATGGCAGCAGCGGTTGCACCACTCGAAGCACCGAATGTCGAACTGCTGGACGACAAATCAAACGACGGCGTGAGGACTCTACACCTGCACCTCACTTCACCGCGGCGGGCGAACGTGCTGACGTTTTTTCTGGATTCAAAGGTCAAAGTGCTGCGGGCAACGGTAAATGGAAAACTGATTGACAGCGACAACACACCGGCGCTGAACAGCTTTACAAACAACTGGGTATTGCGTTATTACGGGCCGCCTGCTGAAGGGGTGTACGTTAATGTGGAAGTCAAAACGTCAGAACCTCTCAAAGTCAGACTGCTGGATCTCTCCTATGGCTTACCGCAGTTGCCAGGCGCACCCGCGACGGACCGGCCCGATTACATGATCCCGGCTTCAATGTCTTCGAACCACTCAACGCTCGTCAGCAAGTCATTTACTTTCTAAACAGCCGCACAAATTACACGATGAATCTTCACGCTGCCGAAGATCTAGTCACCCTGCTGCGTCAGCGGGCACAGACCCAGGCCGAGCGCCGCGCCTACACCTTCCTCTTGGACGGCGAGCAGGAAGAGGAGACATTCTCCTGGAGCCAGTTGGACCAGCGGGCGCGGGCGATTGCCGCCCGGCTGCAACGCACAGTCGCACCGGGTGATCGCGTATTGCTGCTCTACCCACCGGGATTGGAATACATCGCGGCTTTCTTTGGCTGCATCTACGCGGGGGCTGTCGCCGTGCCGGCGTACCCGCCGCGTCACAACCGAAATCAACTGCGCTTGCAAACGCTCGTTACAGATGCCCAGGCGCAAACGGCGCTTACTTCGACTCACGTTCTCTCCCGCATGTCTGACCGTATGACGAGAGACACAAACCTGGCTCAACTCAGCTGGATCTCCTCAGACGAGATTGCAAACGAAGAAAGTGACGGCTGGTGCGCACCCCACCTCAGCGCAGACAGCCTGGTCCTGTTGCAGTACACATCTGGTTCTACTACGACGCCAAGAGGCGTCATGATCAATCATCGTAATCTCCTCTCCAACGAACGACTCATCGAGTACGCCTTCAGTCAAAGCAGTGAGTCCGTAGTGGTAGGTTGGTTGCCCCTCTATCATGACATGGGGCTGATAGGAAACGTCATTCAACCACTGTTTGTCGGTGCGCCGTGCGTTCTCATGTCGCCACTGGCGTTTCTGCAAAAGCCTTTGCGTTGGCTGCAAGCCATCTCGCATTACCGCGCGACGACCAGTGGTGGGCCAAACTTCGCGTACGACCTGTGCGTGCGAAAAATCGGCGAGGAACAACTCACTGCACTCGACCTCAGCAGTTGGAAAGCGGCCTTCAATGGCGCGGAGCCGATTCGCGCCGGCACGCTCGAGGCGTTTGCGGAGAAGTTTGCACCGTGCGGGTTTCGTCGCGAAGCGTTCCGGCCTTGTTATGGTTTGGCTGAGGCCACGCTCATTGTTTCCGGCAGTCCCGAGCCCCGCTCGCCCCTCGTCAAGCATGTCTCGAAGAAGGCACTTGATGTGCACCGCGTTGCGAATCCTGAGGGAGTCGAAGATCAGTATTCACTGATTAGCAGCGGGCGCGTGCTTCCGGGTGAACAAATCCGTATTGCCAACCCCGTGCAATTAACCACATGCGCACCAGAAGAAGTGGGCGAGATTTGGCTTCAGAGTGCGAGCGTCGCTGCCGGCTACTGGAACAACGAAGAGCAAACAGCAGAGACCTTCCGTGCCTACTTCGCAGATACCGGCGAAGGTCCTTTCCTGCGCACCGGCGATCTTGGGTTTTTTGCTGACGGAGAACTCTTCGTTACGGGAAGACTGAAGGATCTAATCATCATCCGCGGACTGAATTACTACCCGCAGGACATCGAGTTGAGTGTTGAGCGTTGCCATCCGGCGCTTCGTCCCGGTTGCGGCGCCGCGCTTTCCGTGATGGTCGAAGGCGAAGAGCGCCTCGTCATCGTCCACGAATTAGAGCCTCGCCAGCGGCCCGATCTAAAACAGGTGATCAATTGCATAAGACAGAGCGTGATAGAAAACCATGAGCTTCAGGTATATGCCGTGACGCTTATCAGAGCGGGAACATTGCCGAAGACTTCGAGCGGCAAAATCCAGCGCCACGCCTGTCGAGCTGAATTTCTGGCAGATAACCTGGATGTGCTTGCTCAGTGGCGCGAGACTATACGGTCGGAACTCGAAGCACCAGCCTTAATACCAACGCCCACTTCATGGGACGTGGAAGATATTGAAGCTTACCTTGCCTTGCATCTAGCGGCGCGACTGGACGATATCGGAATAGATAGAAGTCAGAGCCTCGCTCACTACGGTTTGGATTCTCTCGGAGCTATCGAATTAACACAGAGGATCGAATCCGACTTGGGGATCATCTTACCGCTACCGAGTTTATTGGAACGACACAGTATCAAGGAACTGGCGACCCAGGTGCAGGCTCTGCTAAAAGAGCCACGAAACGAAACTGCCGCCCTCGTCGCATCATCACCGGAAGAAAATTACAGTGACTCCCTATCCTATGGTCAACGCGCGCTCTGGTTCTTACAGAAGGCTTCACCGCAAAGCGCCGCCTATAACGTCGCGAGTGCGCTACGCATTCGGGGAAGCCTGAATCGTCAAGCCCTGCGACAAGCTTTTCAGCGTCTGGCAGATTGTCACCCTTCACTCAGAACCAGCTTTATTGATCAGAACGGAGAGCCTGTCCAGACGGTTCGATCGTCTATGGCTCTCGACTTCATAGAAGAGGACGCTTCAAGCTGGAGTTTGGAGCTGCTGACTGAGCATCTGAATGACGAGGCCCACTTACCTTTCAATCTCGAACACACACCACTGCTGCGAGTCAGGTTGTTTAGAAGATCTGAAAGTGAATATGTGCTGCTGTTTGTGGCTCATCACATCGCGCTCGATTTTTGGTCGCTGGGGATTCTGATGCGCGATCTGTCAAGGCTGTATGCGGCGGAGAAGACTGGAAGCAAGACTTTTCCTGGTCTGCCCGAATTAAAGTACACGGACTATGTGCGCTGGCAAAGAGAGGCGCTGACCAGCCCCGCAGGCGAGAGCTCATGGGCATACTGGGAGAAACAACTGGAAGGCCCCTTGCCGTTCCTGGATCTTCCTGTTGCTCGTCCTCGACCGCCGGTTCAGACGTCCCGGGGCGCACAGTTGCCATTTCAGTTGGGCGGCGAGTTGATGCAGCGCCTCAAAAGTCTGGCCCGGAAAGAAGGAGCGACGCTCTATATGCTCCTCCTGGCTGCTTACCAGGTGCTGCTTTTTCGCTACACCAATCAAGAGACAATTGTGGTCGGCTCTTCAGCGGCGTGCCGTAATCGAGCCGAGTTGGCAGGGCTGGTGGGCTATCTCGTCAATCCATTAGTGCTGCGCGGAAATCTCGCCGGCGAGCAATCGTTTGTATCGTTCCTCTCACGCGTGCGTCAGACGGTGCTCGAAGCGTTCGCGCACCAGGATTATCCCTTCCCACTGCTGGTCGAGCGCTTGCACCCCGTCCGCGATCGCTCGCGCACCCCGCTCTTTCAAACCATGTTCGTCTTGCATAAGGCTCAACGACCGGAAGAAGATTTCTTATCGCTCCTGGCTCTGCGCGAAGCTGCGGCACAAACAAAATTGGACGAGCTTGAGTTGGAGTCGGTCTCACTCGAGCAGCGTGCCGCTCAGTTCGAGCTCACCCTTGCCATTGCCGAGACCGAGAACAGACTAAGCGGGGCATTCCAATACAAAACAGACCTCTTCGACGAAGAGACGCTCAGACGGATGGCCGAGCACTACCGAATGTTGCTTGAAGGCATCGTCGCCGACCCTGATGCAACTCTGCGAGAGCTGCCGCTATTGACGGCTGCGGAGCAACGGCAAATCGTCTTTGGATGGAACGACACCGGACAACCGCTCCCTGTAGAGCAGTGCCTGCACGAGTTGTTTGAGCGGCAGGTAGAGCAAACTCCGGAGGCGATCGCGCTGATTTATGAAGACCAGCAATTGACCTATCGTGAGCTGAACAGCAGAGCTAATCGTCTGGCACGTCACCTGCGGATCTTAGGTGTGCGGGCGGAGACTCTGGTGGGCGTCCTGGTGTCGCGCTCCGTTGAGATGTTGGTCAGCTTGCTGAGCGTGTTCAAAGCCGGCGCAGCCTACGTACCGTTAGACCCTCAGCATCCAGCAGAGAGATTGTCTTTGATGATGGATGATGCCGGTGTGGAGGTGGTGTTGGTTGAGCAGCGCCTGGCAGACAAAGTTGACATTGCCGGGAGAGCGCAGGTCGTCTGTGTTGATGCACTGTGGGAACTGATAGCTGAGCAGAGCGATGAGAAGATCGAAAGCGAGGTCAACGCAGACAATCTCGCTTATGTCATTTACACCTCCGGCTCCACGGGGCGGCCAAAAGGCGTGATGATTCCGCATCGCGGCCTTGTCAATTATCTGCAGTGGTGTGTCAGGGCTTATGACGTGGCTGGAGGCAGCGGAGCTCCGGTTCACTCTTCAATAGGATTTGACCTTACAGTGACCAGCTTATTTGCGCCATTGCTGGCGGGGCGAAGTGTGGTGCTGAGCGAGGTACAGAATGGCGAAGCGCTCATCTCGTCGTTAGACAGGCAAAGCGGCTATAGTTTTGTGAAACTAACTCCATCGCATCTCGATTTGCTCAATCAAGCAGTCACTGGGGAAAGAATTGCAGGGCTGACTAAAATGCTGATCCTCGGCGGCGAGGCTCTGCATGGCGAAAGGCTTGACCGCTGGCGCCAACATTCACCCGCAACGAGAATCATCAACGAGTATGGGCCGACCGAAACTGTGGTGGGGTGTTGCTTCTATGAGGTGGCCCAGGGTGCAAGCTTGAATGGCGCGGTTCCAATCGGTCGTCCTGTAGCCAATACGCAGGTTTATGTTCTGGATGAATACTTGAATCCTCTCCCGCCGGGGATACCGGGCGAGCTCTTCATCGGCGGAATCGGCTTGGCGCGCGGCTACCTGAATAATCCTGACCTGACGGCGCGAGCGTTCATTCCACATCCGTTTAGCCGCGAGCGCGGAGCACGCGTATACAGAACGGGCGACCGTGCCAGGTATCTGCCTGACGGAAACATAGAGTTTCTCGGCCGGTTCGATGACCAAGTCAAGCTGAGGGGCTACCGCATTGAATTGGGAGAGATTGAAACCGTCCTTTGTGAGCATGCGGAGATTCTCGAGGCTGTCGTCATTGTTCGTGAACATGCGCGGGGTGCTCAGACGCTCGTCGCTTACTTCGTCTCCACAGATGCAAACTCGCCGGCCTCCTCCGAATTACGCCGTCACCTGAAAGAGAAGTTGCCTGAATACATGGTTCCGGCGGTGTTTGTGCAAGTGGAACGAATGCCGTTGACGGCCAACGGTAAACTCGATCGCTCTGCGCTGTTGGCCCTTCAGCCCGAAAGTGCAACTGCGTGCGGAGATCAAGCGTCGCCCCGCTCGCCTGTCGAGAAAATAGTGGCCGAGACCTGGCAGCAGGTATTGGGCGTGGAACGAGTTGGTATTTACGACAATTTCTTCGCTCTCGGTGGCGACTCGATCGTGAGTCTTCAGATCGTTTCCAGGCTCAATCAGGCAGGCTTAATGATGACGCCGCAAGCTCTGTTTCACCACCCCACAGTCGCTGAATTAAGCGCGGCCCTCGAACACACGCCAACAGCAGTACATGCCGAGCCAGGTCCTGTCAGTGGTCCAGTGCCATTAACATCCATCCAGCATTGGTTTTTCGAGCAACAGTTCGCGGACGCACACCACTGGAATCAAGCGGTGATGTTTGAAGTGCGCGAAGCTCTCGACAGAGCGGCACTGGAGCGAGCAATCAGTTGGCTACTCGAACACCACGATGCTTTGCGCCTGCGTTTTGTCCGCCAGGGCGATGGCTGGCAACAGTTCAATGCAGAGCAGGAAGGGTCTACACCGCTCACTATCGTAGAGCTTAACGGACTCAGCGAAGCGGACCAGAGAAGGACTATCGAGCTGGCTGCCTCCAAATGGCAGACGAGCTTGAATCTTTCGGAAGGGCCGCTCGTACGCGCAGTTTATTTCGAGGCGGACTCGGCAAACGCCAGGCGCCTGCTACTGATCATCCATCATCTGGCGGTTGACGCTGTGTCATGGCGAATCCTCTTTGAAGACCTGGAGAGGGCATACGGCCAGGCGGCCAGCGGTTTGGAGATCGCATTTGCTCGCAAAACGACGTCGTTCAAACAATGGGCGGAGCGGCTGCAAGCTTATGCGGAAGCGGGCGAGGCGCGCGCCGAGGCGGAGTACTGGTTATCGGATCGATGGCTCAAAGGCGATCCGCTGCCCGTCGATTTGGATCCCCAGTCCATCGGCGAAGCGACGACAACACCCAACAGTGAAGCCTCAGCGAACACGGTCCGAATCGATTTTGAAATCGAGGAGACAGACGCGCTGCTGGACAAAACCGCGCAGGTATTCCGCACCAGAGTCTTCGAAATGCTCCTGGCCGCACTCGGACGTGCCTTGTGGCGCTGGTATCGAGCGCACTTTGTTCTGCTCGATGTTGAGTCTCACGGACGTGAATCGATGTTTGAAGGAGTTAACGTGTCACGCACTGTCGGCTGGTTCACGAGCATTTACCCGGTGCTGCTTGAAACAGGAGGAGCGGATGGTGACGAAGTTGAGGTGCTGAAAAGTGTTAAGGAGCAATTACGCCAGGTTCCTCATCACGGCATCGGTTACGGAGCGTTGCGCTACATGAGCAGCGAGAGCGCCACAGCGCGATCGTTGCAAGCGCGCCCGCGCGCCCAGGTGCTTTTCAACTATCTTGGGCAGTTGGACCGAGGATTACCGGAACACGCTGTTTTCCGGCTTAGCGCTGACTCTGCCGGTCCCGTGCATAGTCCGCGGACGCAGCGCAGTCACTTATTGGAAATCAATAGCTACATTGCCGGTGGCCGGCTTCGCGTGGAGTGGCAGTACAGTGAAGACATACACCGCGGCGTTACGATCGAAAGGCTCAGCGAATCCTTCAAAAACTCGTTGCGTGCACTCCTTGCGCACACTGAGTCGCCGGGAGTGTTTGAGTTGACTCCAGCCGACTTTCCTATGGTCCAACTTAGCTCCGAGCAACTCGAGGGGGCGTTGGCCGAGGTGACCTTCGATGATTGAAACCCCAGCATTGGAAAAGAAGATTACCGCTGCAAACGTTGCAGACGCCTATCCCGCATCGCCAGTGCAGCAGGGACTGCTCTTCCACAGTCTCTACCAGCAGGGCTCGGGCGTTTACGTTACGCAGATCGTCTGTTCGCTAAGTGGGCTTCGCCCGGAGGTGTTCGAAGAGGCGTGGCAGCGTGTAATTGAGCGTCATGACGTTCTGCGCACCGCCTTCGTCTGGATGAGTGTCGAAACGCCCTTGCAGGTGGTGGGCCGGCGTGTGCGTGCGCAGATCAAACAGACGGACCAGCGAGGCGTCTCAGCCGCAGAGCAGGAGGAGAGATTCAAGACCTATTTGACAGAGGATCGGCGGCTCGGTTTTGACGTTGCCAAAGCGCCTCTGATGCGGCTGGCCCTGTGGCGCGAGACTGATGATCAATACAAGTTCGTGTGGAGTCATCATCACCTGCTCCTTGATGGTTGGGCCGCAGCAATCGTGCTGAAAGAAGTGCTCCTTGCCTACGACGCTTTGTCTCGTGGCGCCGAACCTGCGTTAGGACCAGTTTGGCCCTACAAGAACTACATCGCCTGGTTGCAACAACAAGACCTTCGCGCTGCCGAAGCCTACTGGCGGGAAACGCTCGCAGGCTTTCGCGCCCCGACCACATTGAATGCCGAGCGCGTGCGCAGATCAGGCACTGACGGTTACGGCACGCGGACGCTGCGACTGGATCACTCGGCGACGGCGAACCTGCATGCTCTCGGCCGGAGCCGTCAGTTGACGCTGAACACGTTGGTGCAGGGCGCGTGGGCCGTGATGCTGAGTCGCTACAGCGGTCAGAAGGACGTCTGTTTTGGCGCCGTGGTAGCAGGTCGTCCAGCGGAGTTGACTGGGGCTGGCGAAATGGTCGGACTCTTCATTAACACGCTACCAGTGCGAACACAGCTTGCAGGTGCGGTGACAGTTACTGATTGGCTGCGTGAGCTGCAAGGGCAACAGTTGCGAGCGCGAAACTTCCAGTACAGCCCACTCTCAGAGGTGCAACGCTGGAGTGAGATCGATGCCGGTCAACAACTCTTCCACAACTACATCGTTTTCGAGAACTACCCGATTGATGAGACGCTGAAAGGCCGGATCAACAGTCTCACCATTCATGACGTTGAGAGCCTTGAGCAGTCGAGCTACCCAATGGTGCTTGCGGTCATGCCCGGCGAGCGCCTGACCCTGCACATCCATCATGATCGTGGCCGGTTCGACGATGCGTTGGTAGACCGCCTGCTTGATCATGTGGCGATGCTGCTGGAAGCGTTCGTTGCTAATCCCGAGCAGCGCCTCAATCAACTGCCGGCGTTGACCACCGGGGAGCAGCAACAGTTGCTTCGCGAGTTCAATCAGTATGGAGGCGGCGCCGAGAAAACAGCGGCTTGCATACACGACCTGTTCGAGAGACAGGCAGCCCGCACACCGAATGCAGTCGCAGTCGTTGATGACAAACAACGGGTGACTTATGCCCAGCTGGATGCATGCGCTAACGAACTTGCCCGCCACTTAAGAACACTTGGTGTAGGCCCGGAGGTTCCCGTTGGCCTTTGTGTTAAGCGCTCTGCTGCGATGGTCCAGGGGTTACTCGGCATCCTCAAGGCCGGCGGCGTCTACCTGCCACTCGACTCAAGCTACCCTCAGGACCGGCTGGAGTTCATGATCGATGACGCAGGTATCGAGGTACTCGTAACTGACTCGGGTATAAACGAGCTGCAGACACTAACGAAGCGAAGCTTGTGCGTGGTTTACCTCGACGCGGCGCAGGCGGCAAGCGAAAGCGCAGAACCGTTGGCTGTGCCGGTCTCGCCTGCCAACGTTGCGTATGTGATCTACACCTCCGGTTCGACCGGTAAGCCCAAAGGCGTCGCCGTAACTCACGAAGCTGCGGCCGCTCACTTGCGCGCGATTCAGGAAGTATTCGCTCTGACCAGCGAGGATCGCTTTTTGCAATTTGCCTCGCAGAGCTTCGACGTTTCAGTTGAACAAATGCTGGCGCCCTTGTTGACTGGGGCGAGCATCGTGTTACGCGGCGACGAAGTGTGGAGCACCCGCGATTTCCTGAAATGCTTGCACGAAGAGCGGCTGACTGTAGTCAACTTCCCGCCGGCTTTCTGGCAGCAGATCACGCAAGACTTACTTGCCGATGACGAGTTAAGCGAGTTAAGCGATCGCGGCGAGCTGCGACTCGTGATCGTCGGTGGCGACTTGTTGTCTGCTGAAGCCGCACGGCGATGGATGAGTACATCCCTGGGCCAGGTGCGTCTGCTCAATGCCTACGGGCCGACCGAAGCGACTATAACGGCGACAACGTTCGACATCACGAAACAGGCTGTAGCTGAAGCTGACGAGGCTTTACCTATTGGGCGTGCAGTGGGTTCGCGCGTTCTCTACGTGCTGGATCAGGAAGGTCATCCTGTGCCGCTCGGGGTCTTCGGCGAGTTGCATATTGGCGGACCTTTGCTTGCACGCGGCTATCTGAATCACGCGGCGCTCACCGCCGCGGCGTTTGTGCCTGATCCTTTCTCAGGTGAGAACGGTGGACGTTTATACCGCACTGGTGACGTGGCGCGCTGGTTGGCGGACGGAACTATAGAGTTCGCTGGACGCGCAGATCGACAAGTGAAGATCAGAGGCTTCCGGGTCGAGCTCGGCGAAATTGAGGCGGCACTTCGCCATCATCCCGCTGTAAACGAAGCGGTGGTGCTTGCACAGGATGACAGCATTACCAAAAGCAAGCAGATCGTTGCGTATGTCGTTACAACGAAGGACTCGGCGCCGGGGCATGAGCACTGGCGGGAGTTCCTGAAGGAATGGCTACCCGATTACATGATTCCAGGTGCGTTCATCAGCCTTGAGAAGTTACCGCTGACTCCGAACGGTAAGGTTGATCGGATTGCGCTGGCGGCGCTTGAAGTGTTGAAACCGTCTGCGAGTGATAATGGTTCCGCAGCAGCGATAACAGAGACGGAGAGAGTGATTGCGGATGTTTGGGCTGAAATACTAGGGGTTGAGCAGGTTGGCCCAAGCGACAATTTCTTCGAACTGGGCGGTCATTCCCTGGTCGCAACGCAAATCGTTTCGCGGCTCCGTAAGAAGTTCAAAGTGGAGTTGCCATTCCGCGTTATCTTCGAAGAGCCGACCGT
>Ga0207674_10008806_pt1 | contig 11617 bp, 12 predicted proteins | sample KBSCornC72_FD_184303 | JGI IMG/M metagenome (GOLD analysis project Ga0207674, IMG submission 184303) | Corn rhizosphere microbial communities from Kellogg Biological Station, Michigan, USA - KBS Corn C7-2 (SPAdes) (version 2) | ecosystem: Host-associated > Plants > Roots > Rhizosphere > Soil ... | reverse complement strand
GCTTGTTGATAGTAACATCGCGCTCAGCCTTTAATTCCGTAGGCAAAACAAACGACAGAACGGCGGCGACCGCGACCAATAAAATGATCAACCCGACTATTCCGATCAAGAGCTTTTTGATCATAAGATTTCTCCTTCAAAGTTGGATCCTGGAAAACGAATAGCTTCCCAACGCAAGAAACAAGACGGCAACTGCACATAAAACTACAAGGCTGATCGCAGGTTCAAATTCGCTCGTCCCGATCAAAACATTTCGCAGGCCGTCGATTCCATAAGACAATGGATCGAGACGAGTCACAAAGCTAAGAACGGACGGTAAACCGCTGAGGGGAAACAGGGCGCCGGATAAGAAGAAAATGGGCATCACGAGGAAGTTCATAATGAGCTGAAACCCCTGCATGTCCTGAAGCATTGAACCTATCGCCATTCCGAGTCCGCTGAAGACAATCGCGGTAAGGATCATGAACACAAATGCGACCGGAAGAGTTGCCCAACTCACGGGCCTGAATCCGGCAATCAGGCAAATGATCAAAACGAGCACGCCCTGAATGGTCGCAACGGTCGCTCCTCCCAGAGTTTTTCCGATCATAACTGTCAGGCGCGGAACCGGAGCAACCAGCGTTTCCTTCAGAAAACCGAACTGCCTGTCCCACAGCAAACCGATGCCCGAAAAGACCGACGTGAACAACACGGACATTCCAACTACGCCGGGCGCGACAAACTGGAGATAGCTGCCGTTACCCGCTCTTTGAAAAACCGGTCCAAGTCCGAAACCCAGCACCAAAAGATATAACAGCGGCTGCCCGAGGGAAGCGATAACCTGCGCTTTTGATCGGGTATAACGTTTTAGTTCCCTGAGCCAAAGTATATAGATCGCGTTCAATTTATCGCCTCCACATTTTTGCTATCTGACGGAGTTGGTCGGCCGAGCCTGCCTTTTCGTCGCGAATGGACGAACCGGTGAGCGCAAGGAAAGCGCCTTCAAGCGAGTCGGTGTTGGTCTGTTCACGCAATTCCTGCGGCGAACCCTGAGCGACGATCCTGCCATGGTCAATGATGGCGAGTCGGTCAGCCACACGCTCGGCCTCATCCATGTAGTGGGTCGTCAGAAAGACCGTTACGCCTTCGGTCTTGTTGAGATTTTTGACGTGCGTCCACAGTTGGTTTCGGCTTTGCGGGTCGAGGCCGAGAGTTGGCTCGTCCAGGAATAGGATCTTCGGCGTATGCAGAAAACCACGGGCTATCTCGAGTCGCCTTTTCATACCGCCGGAGAATTCTTTCACGTAATTTTTGCGTCTGTCCCAGAGCTCGAAAAGCTTTAGAAGCATCTCGGTTCGCTCGTGCCGAATTTTACGAGGAACATGGTAAAGAATGCCGTGAAGCTCCATATTCTCGTATGCCGTTAGTTCCTGGTCCAGGCTCGGGTCCTGGAAAACTATCCCGAACCGTTTACGGACTTCGTTCGGTTGAGTCGCAGGGTTAAGACCGTCAATGCTGATCGTTCCGCTCGTTGGCCTGAGCAGCGTCGTCAAAATTTTAATGGTCGTCGTTTTACCCGCTCCGTTGGGACCGAGGAACGCAAATACCTCACCGGATTCTACGTCGAACGAGATATTATCAACAGCCGCGACCTCACCGAATGTTTTTGAAAGATTTTCGACCTTTATCATATACCGGTAATCCAAACGTCTTAAATTCGACAAAACGGTTGCAACTTAGAAAGCTAGTTCTCGAACGAATCCGCCTGTGAAAATATAAAACGAGCACAATATGATCTCGCCCAGAAATACGGCGAAGAGAAATTTTGCAAACGCCATTCGAGTGGTGCCGGCCACATAACAAACCGCATCGGTCGGAACCAAAGGGAAAAACGCCCAAAGTAATACGAACAGAAAGCCGGTCGGTGTTTCAAGTCGATGACGCATTTTGTCGACCGTCGCCGAATGTCTTGTTTCGAAATAATCAGTAAACCCAAGCAGATCGGAACAAAAATAGATCAGCGTTGACGAAACAAGGATTCCCGAGATCGAAATAAGCAGAACGAGCCAGGGTTCATGTGGAAAAACAAGCATTCCGGCGAGGACAAGCGGCGTGCTCGGCAAAAGGGTGAACCCGCGAAGGATGGATACTAGCGCGTAAAGGATCAAAATACCGGTTCCAAATTTCTCGAAAGAGCTTGCGATACGTTCGGGCGTGAACATCTGCGGCGCGTAGAAATACGATCCGATTCCGACCAGCAGGACGGCCGCCCAAAGGATGATGCCGATGCGCCGAAAAATGTTGTGCTTTCCTATCAAACGATTTTTTCTCCAGAACAATAAACAGAAAAACCGCGGAAAAAGTTCCACGGCTTTTTGTATTGTCCAAAAGTCAGCCTTCTAGGCCGTTTTTGCCTGTGATTCCATATCCGATCTCCATCGCAAGACAGGTTTTCGCGCCGCCGCAGCCTCATCGAGGCGGCCTATGCGTGTCGAATGCGGAGCGTCGATGACGAGCTGCGGGTTTTCCTGAGCTTCGCGGTTGATGTCCTTCATTGCATCAACAAAGGCGTCCAGATCGGCGCGGCCGACCGATTCGGTCGGTTCGATCAGCATCGCGCCGTCAACAACGAGAGGAAAATATATCGTCATCGGATGAAAGCCGTAATCGATAAGCCGTTTCGCGATGTCGAGTGTATGAACGCCGAGCTTGGATTGTTTTTTATGCGAGAAGATCGTCTCGTGCATGCAGTCCGACGCGTACGGTTTATCGAAATCTTGACTCAAGCGGTCATCAAGATAGCGGGCGTTCAATACAGCCGCTTCGGTCGCCTCCTTTAATCCTTCGGCACCATGGGTGTAGATATACGACAGGGCACGGATCATCATGCCGAAATTGCCAAAGAAAGCCTTTACGCGGCCGATCGATTCCGGCGCGTCGTAATCGAGACGGTACTGCAGTTCGGGCACACTCCCTACGGGTCGTGTTTCTGCCTTGGTTACTCGCGGAACCGGTAGAAATGGCATAAGCTCGGCAGTACAACAGCACGGACCGCATCCCGGACCGCCTCCGCCGTGTGGCGTCGAGAAAGTTTTGTGAAGATTAAGGTGTATGACATCGACGCCCATGTCGCCCGGACGAGCGACCCCGACGAGAGCGTTCATATTCGCGCCATCCATGTAAACCAAACCGCCGGCTTTATGGATAATATCGCAGATCTCTTTGATGTTCGTTTCGAAAATTCCGACAGTGTTCGGATTTGTGAGCATCAGGCCGGCAACACCGCCTTGATCACAAAGCTCCTGCAGGTGTTCGAGATCGGTCAGGCCTTCGTCTGTCGACCGGATAGTTTTGACCGTGAACCCGGCGAGAGCAGCCGATGCCGGATTTGTGCCGTGCGCGGAATCAGGGATCAACATAACGCGGCGGTCTTTTGACGCTTCGCCGTCACGTTTATCAAGGAAGGCGCGGATCAGCATAACGCCTGTCATCTCGCCCTGCGCTCCGGCAGCCGGTTGAAGGGTAACACCCGGCAAACCAGTGATCTCGGCTAGGTCTTCCTGCAAGCGATAAACAAGCTCGAGAGCCCCTTGCGAAACTTCTTCGGGTGCGAGCGGATGAAGATTTGCAAATCCCGGAATACGTGCGACCTTTTCGTTCAGCCGCGAATTATATTTCATCGTGCATGAGCCCAGCGGGTACATTCCCATGTCGATCGAGTAGTTCCACGTCGAGATGCGTGTAAAATGCCGTATCACATCGACCTCGGAAACCTCGGGTACGCCATCGAGATCGTCGTCACGACGAAGTTCGGCAGGAATGACCGAATCGAGGTCCGCCTCTTCCACATCGAGTTTCGGCAGTCGATAGCCGATGCGGCCGGTCTGGGAACGCTCGAAAATAAGTGCCTCGTTTTGCGAGGGATGCTGGGTGACTTTTTTAATGCTCATAAAAATTATGCTTTGGGTAAACCTTTTTTCGCTATATCAGCGACGACGTTCGAAAAACGATCGAGCTCCCAAAGGGTCGTATAGACATTCGGTGTTATGCGAATACCCGTAAATTCGTCGTGAACGATCGGGGTTGTAAAAATTCTGTGTTTTGACATCAGATATCCGCCCAATGCCACAGGGTCGATGCCGTCGATCCTAAAATTTGCGATCGCACACGACTGCTTTGGATCGAACGATGTGTTAAATCCGACTTTCGGAATCGTCTTGAGGTTGTTCATCCAGTACCGCGACAGGTATCTCAGGCGCTCCTCTTTTCGTTTCGGGCCGATCGCGTTGTGAAACAGTATCGCTTCGCCGATGGCGAGCCGCATCGCAGCGGAGTGCGTGCCGATCTCTTCGTATTTGCGTATGTCGTTCTTGTTTCTATCCTCAGACGCCATTAGCGCCCATACCTTCGGAATTTTTTCCTTTCGAACATAAAGCATTCCGGTGCCTTTGGGGGCATAGATCCATTTGTGCAGGGAAGTACCGAAATAATCGCAGCCAAGGTCGTCTCTTTTGAAATCGAACTGCGCAAACGAATGGGCACCGTCCACGATCGTCTCAATGCCGTGTGCTCGTGCCATTTCGCAAACCTTTTTGACGGGGTTGATCTGTCCGGTCAAATTTATTTGGTGCGAGATCAGTATGAGTTTTGTCTTGGGCGTCACTGCTTTTTCGAATGCGGCAGCGATGTCGTCAACATTTTCAGGAGCGATCGGGATCTTTATCAGATTAAGCTTTAAACCCTCACGCAATTCACGCTGCCGGAGCGTTGTCAGCATTCGCGGATAATCCTGCGTAGTTGTTAATATCTCGTCGCCGGATCTCAGGTCCATCCCCATCAGCAGAATTTCGAGTGACTCGCTGGCATTTCGGGTAATGGCAATTTCTTCAGCGTCACAGCCGAAAATTTCGGCCAGTCCGGTTCGTATCGTTTCCGATTGCGGCTCAAGTATCTGCCACATCGTGTAAGCAGTAGCGTCCTCTTGCTGCCACGTGTAACGAACGAATGCCTCGGTGACCATTCGCGGGCTCGGGCTGACGCCGCCGTTGTTCAAATTGATTATTCCCCGCGTTACCGAAAAAGCCTGCTGAATTGTTGTCCAATAATCTTCGTCAGCGGCGGCCTCAATATGGGATAGGTGCTCAATGCTCCTTCCGGCGGCCTTTACATTTTCAAACAGCGAAGCGACGGCAGCAGAAGATAGGGCCATAAGGCCAAGGCCTTTGCCTGCGGAGGTCAGAAAATGTCGGCGATCTATGTTGTTCATGGCAAATCTCGATATTAGATTAGGCCGTGGGTACTTCATCATCGGGATAATCGATCAACACCTTTTTGCAGTAGCGGCAACGAGCTTCTTCAATCTTGATCGATTTTCGACAAAACTTGCATTTCTTATGAGTGTATTGGCTGTCCATTGGAAGGAGCAATGGAACAAGCAACGCGGATAAAGCTACTATTCCAATGATGATCCACAGCATATGTGCTTATTTCACAAAACCGATTTCAAATTTTTGATCAGGCCGTCCAATTGCTCTCGACTATTCGTCTCCGTAACACATACCAAAAAGTCTTTCTCACGGTCCGGATAATATTTTGATAGCGCCAGGCCGCCTATGATTCCCTGTTCGCGAAGGCCTGCCAGGATCTCCTCGGCCGGTCTTGGGCCGCGAACAACAAACTCATTGAATTTCGGGGCCGAAAACGCAATTTCAAAACCATCTATCTCGGCGATCTTTTTCGCGGCGTAAGCGGCCTTTTGTGCGTTTTGCACGGCGACTTCCTGCAAGCCTTTTTTGCCCATTGTCTCCATATAAATGGTTGCGGCGAGTGCGATCAGTCCCTGATTTGTGCAGATGTTGGAAGTAGCCTTTTCGCGTCGTATGTGTTGTTCGCGTGTCGAAAGTGTCAGCACGAAACCGCGATTTCCGTTCTTATCGTAAGCGACTCCGCAAAGCCGACCGGGCATTTGCCGCACATATTTGTCCTGCGTTGCAAATAGTCCGACGTGCGGTCCACCAAAGCTCATCGGTACGCCGAACGACTGGCCTTCGCCGACGACGATATCCGCACCGCAGGCTCCGGGCGATCTAAGCACGCCGAACGAGATCGCCTCGGTAACGACGACGATCAGCAGCGCTCCGACGGAGTGTGCCTTGTCGGCAAGCGATCTAAGGTCTTCAATACAGCCGAAAAAATTCGGCGATTGAACGACCAGCGCTGCAGTTTTGTCGTCAAGAGACGAAAGATCCGAGATAGTGCCCGTCTTTTCGTCGAACGGAGCGGTGACTATCTCCAGATCGCCGTGCTGCGTATAAGTTCGAGCAACCTCGCGATATTCCGGATGCACGGTGTCGGCAACGACTATCTTCTCACGTCGCGTAACGCGCTGCGCCATCAGGTACGCCTCTGCCATCGCAGTCGAGCCGTCGTACATCGACGCGTTCGCGACTTCCATTCCGGTCAATTGGCAGATCAGGGTCTGGAATTCGAAAATATACTGGAGTGTGCCTTGTGATATCTCCGGCTGATATGGCGTATAGGACGTGAAAAATTCGGAACGCTGTATCAGATGGTCCACGATCGTCGGCGAAAAGTGCGAATAGACGCCGGCGCCGAGAAACGAAGGCATAGTGGCAGCCGTGTTTTTCGCAGCCATGGATTCCATCGCTCCGATCACCTGCGATTCGGCAAGCGGCTCGGTGATGTTGAGCGCCCGGTTCATACGGATATCGGCCGGTATCGAGCGGAAAAGTTCATCGTGCGAGGAAAGCCCGATCGACGCAAGCATCTCGGCGCGTTCCTCCGGTGAATTTGGTATATAACGCATAAATAGCTTGCGGCGGACAGTTGCCGCCGCATAATAAAATTTAACCTATCGAGCTAAGATATTCATCGTACTCCTCGGCGGAGAGCATCGCGTCGGCTTCGCCGGGATTGTCCATCTTGATCTTGACCATCCAGCCGGCGTCGTACGGATCGGAATTGACGACTTCGGGCGTGTCGTTAAGGCCCTCGTTGACAGCAGTGACCTTGCCCGCAACCGGCGTGAAGATCTCAGACACAGCCTTCACCGACTCAACCGAGCCGAATGCCTCGTGCGTGCCAAAACTGTCGCCGACACGCGGCATATCGACATATACGACGTCACCGAGCGAATTCTGGGCCCAGTCGGTGATGCCGATGGTTGCCTCGTCGGATTCAACCTTGATCCATTCGTGATCTTTGCTGTAACGTAAATTTTCCGGAATGTTAGACATAGTTGATAAACCCTCTTGGTTAGAAAATTAATAAAAATTATTTTGAGCGCTTGTAAAATGGTGTAGGAACAACTTTCGCGGTCAGGCGCTTTCCGCGGACATCGATCTCAATTTCCTGTCCCGCATTTGCAAGTTCCGCGGGCAGCATGGCAAATCCGATATTCTTCTTTATAAAAGGAGCGGGACTGCCGGATGTAACATAGCCCACTTTTTCCCCATTGGCGTAAACTTCGCAATCATCGCGGGCAATGCCTCTATCGATCATTTCAAAGCCCGCAAGCCTTCTCGCTACTCCCGCTTCTTTTTGCTTTTGCAAAATTTCGGATCCCGTGAACGCTCCTTTCTGCAATTTTGTGATCCAGCCGAGATTGGCTTCAAGTGGAGTGATACTGTCACTCAGCTCATGGCCGTAAAGCGACATTCCTGCTTCGAGACGCAGCGTATTTCGGGCCGCCAGGCCACAGGGAAGAATGCCGTTCTCGGAACCGAAGCCGCCGGTTTCCAGCAACTTGTTCCACAGCTGCTCAGCGAATTCTGAATTTGCATAAACCTCGAATCCGTCCTCACCCGTGTAGCCCGTACGCGAGATCACCGCTTCGACGTCGTCAACCTTTCCGGTGGTGAAATGGTAGTACTTGATGTCGTCGAGCGGTGTATCGGTAAGCTGCTGTAAAATTTTTATCGCGTCCGGACCTTGAACGGCGATCTGGCAATAATCGGCGCTTGCGTTCGTCAGCGTAATGTTTTCATTGCCCTTGTGCGACGTGATCCAATCCCAATCCTTTTCCGTCGTGCCGGCGTTTACGACCAGCAGCAGCTTGTCACAGTCGAAGCGGTAAACCAACAGGTCATCAACAACGCCGCCTTTATCGTTCGTTAGAGCGGAATAATGAGCCTGACCGTCAACGAGTTTTGTAACATCGTTCGTCGTCAGCCGGTTTACAAAATCTATCGCGTCCTCACCTTCGACCCATATCTCACCCATGTGCGAAACGTCGAACAAACCCGAACGTGTCCGCGTGCGCAGATGTTCTTCGATAACGCCAGCCGGGTACTGAACGGGCATATCCCAACCGCCGAAATCGACCATCTTGCCGCCAAGTTTTCGATGAGCCTCATTTAACGGAGTCCGCTTTAAGTTTTCGGTGGACATAAAAAGACGTATAAACGTAAAAAATTATCACGCGAAGTGATACGTGTCAAAGTAGTGCTAAGAGAGGTCAAAAATCCTGATTGATTTTTAGATGTGATGTCGCTTTGAGTTGTGATCGGGGAAGCGGGCAGCTAAGCGCAGCAAGTTATTAAAGCTTGCGATTCAGAAACCACCAAAACACGCAGAATAACAGTAAAATAATTCATGTTGTATTGATCAGTAATAAAGAACCTGGATCAATTCGCTCCGTCCTTTGACCGTTTCTTTTTATCAGGCTTTGCGGTTTCCTTTGGGAGCTTTGCCGATGCCTCGATTATTTGGTCGCAAAAATCTATCGATGCGAGTATTATGCCTTTTTCCTTCTCGTCTTTCGCGCTGTCAAGAGCAGACCGAAATGCCGGGCGATATCGTTCCGCTGCGTCCGCGAGCACGTGAACGGCCTTCGGAAAGAGTGTTCCGGAAACTTTGTTCTCTGCGTTTTCCGATTCGTGCGATGACGCGTCGTCAATGTCATCGATTGCCTTTTGCAGCAGCGATTTCACATCGGTCAAAAGCTCAAGTCGGCTTCCGGTTGGAGCATCGCCCCATTTTTCACCGTACTTTTTTGATTTGTCGACGCTGGCAAGATCGAGCGCCGTCAACCTGCGATCGATAGCCATCGTCAGGACGGTCACTCGCTGATCGATCTCCTGCGCGTCGCGAACCAGTTCGATCTCGCTGTCGCTCAAATAATCGCGTCGCTGCCCAAATGCAGTGACGGCCAACGCAAGAATTAGTAAGGGCAGAAGTGCTGCGGCTTTCGAGAAACGTGTTTTCATTTTTTAATTAAGAAAGAGGTTCAATTGTTTTTTCGCGTCGGCAAGACCGATGTTCCAAAAAACGGTTCGATCGCCTTGCTTCGCGCTTCCCGCACTGCTTTTATCAATCCTCTGACATAAGGCTCATAGCTCGACGGAACATCGCGTCTGAGCGTTTCGAGACGCGGAGCATAGGACCGCAACCCCAACTCAAGTTTCTTCGAGCTGCTTAGGATCTTTCCATTGCCAGTGTCGTTTTGAGCAATAAAAGCCAAAGCTTCGTCAATTACCGCATTAAAGGCCCCGAGTTCCTTGAACATCGAATCGAATTCGTTTCTGGCGCCCAACTCCTCAGCCTTTGCCAGGTGACCCTCGGACAGCTCAAGCGCAAGGCTAGCGTGACTTTTCGGATCGGTCTCGGCACTGAGCTTATTCTTCTCGTCCTTCGGCAAAATTTTAAGCGGCGGCGGAGCATCAGGACTGTCCGGTTCTTGTGCTTGCCCGGTCTGCGCCATGCAGGGCAATGCGAACAAAACAAATGCGGTTACGAAAACCAAACGCGACGCAGTTCTCCGGTGAATATTAAGCCGGTCGGCGTCGATCGATCTGGTTTTCGCGGCATCAGTCATTTTTCTTTTCGTGTTCCTTGAGAAGCTTTTGCAGAGCGGGCAGCCGCAAATTTACCTTCTCGATCTCGAGCTTTGATTCGTCCGGTTTTGCAAGTTTCAAGAATTGCTGATAATTGGCCATCGCGTCCATATATTCTCTCAATTGGTCATGTATGATTGCAAGAAAATAATATGTAATGGCCGTATCGGGCTGGTTCTTTATTAACCAGTGATATTCGTCTTTTGCCTCATCGTAGCGCTTTAACTGAAACAGAGCAGTTGCAAGATTTGCGTGGACCGTTGCGTTCGACGGTTCGAATTTTAAGAGTTTCTGAAAGATAGCAACGGCCTCGTCGTAGCGCTTTGCCTGAACCAAAGCGGCGCCGTAGCCGATGGCGTGACGGACATTTTCCGGTTCAGCCTCGGACGCTCGGCGGCAGTAGTCCAAAGCCTTTCCCGGATCGGAGACCCGGAACAGGGAACACAAGCGGCCGAGCACCGCGCCGTCCTTCGGATTCGTCTCAAGCTGTTTTTCAAGATCGGCCGTGTTTGTCGAATCGGCAACCGCGATCTTTGACTTCAACGCGGCCGCCTCGGGTGACGGATCCTTAATTCCATCCAGCAGCTTTAATGCATCGGCCGGTTTTCCATTCGCGAACGCGAGCCGCGCTTTCAGGACGGTCAAACTGTTACTGTTCTTGGCAATTGGCTCTAATTGTCCGATCAGATCAGCCGCGCGCGCGATGTCACTTTCATTCAATGCGATATTCGCCATTGCGTACAGCGCCGGTCCGTCCGCTGCATTTATAGCGAGCGCACGCGACAAGCTGCTTTTCGCTGCCACGCGGTCGCCGAGGGCGTTTTCGACTTGCCCGCGTGCCGCCCAGACCGACGCGGGCGAATTCATCTTGCCATCCGTAAGAGCCTTGAGCTTTTCAAGCATCGAACGCAGGTCATTCGCCGACGGCGTCGAGTTCAACAAGAGGTCCGTCATTGCGACATAAGCAGGGAAGTTGCCCGGCTCGATGTTGATCGCCCGCTGAAGGATCTCGGATGCCTCGGTATATCCGGCCTGATCGCGCTTTTGATCAATGTATTTGTTAACGAGCGTCTCCCCGAGTTTTGCAAGCGCGAGCGACCATTCCGGTTTTAGCTTCACGCATTTGCGGAAAGATTGTTCCGCCTCGTCGGTCTTGCCAAGCGCGAGCTGAGCATTGCCGAGCTGAAATTCGGCCTCAGGAAATTCGGGTAAGATCGTTAGCGCCTTTTCATAAAATCCGATCGCGGCGGCAATGTCACCCTTCTCATGCGCATCTTGTCCCTGATTGAACATCGCGACTGCGTTATCAACCGCCGTCGAACTTTCATCCTGGGCAGTAATTGCGACCGCGGAGCAAAGTGCCGCCATTAAGATCGAGCACAAGATCGACCATTTTTTGACTAATGAACCAAATGATTTAGACTGGATGTGCATTGTCGGATTCGATGCGTAAATCGTAGCATCAAAATTTCTAAAATCCTAATTTTTACGCTGAAAAAACAGTAAAAATTATGGTTTTATAGGTTTGCCTTATATCTTAAATCTACGTTAAGATTTTTAGATTGTGCAACGTTCAATATCTACAGCGTTTTCAATGAGAACGAATACCCTGCCGAAAGAAGATCTTTCGAGGCCGGTTAGCGCCGAAACTCTCGAAAAGGAGCAGAATTTGCGCAGTTTGATGCGTGAAATGCGCCGCGTGTTGGTTGCCTATTCCGGCGGCGTCGACAGCTCGTATCTGGCTCTTGTTGCGACACAAGAACTCGGCCAAAATGCTGTATGTA